>Ga0182015_10000092_pt1 | contig 118321 bp, 110 predicted proteins | sample 712P3MmetaG_FD_120478 | JGI IMG/M metagenome (GOLD analysis project Ga0182015, IMG submission 120478) | Permafrost microbial communities from Stordalen Mire, Sweden - 712P3M metaG | ecosystem: Environmental > Terrestrial > Soil > Wetlands > Permafrost | place: Sweden: Stordalen | collected...
CGGATTATGAGACCGTCGCTCTAGCCACCTGAGCTACGCCGCCAGCAAGTTGGGGAAACGCAACGAGAGGGACTTGGGGTACGCTTGCCAATGTTCCCGCTGCCTTGAACACAACACACCGGAGCGGCGCGTCACGTCCAATCCATCATTCTAAGAGCCGCTGCAAAAGTGTGTCAAACATCCATTCGCAGACGCGGCACTTGCCAGTTACGCTCGGAAACTGGAAACTGGTTCTCTCATGAAAACAATCGCTGTCATCCCGGCGCGGCTGGCCTCGACGCGTCTGCCGCGCAAGATGCTGCACGACCTTGCGGGGAAACCGCTCGTGGGCTGGGTGTATGAGGCGGTCCGTTCGTCGTCCCTTCTCGCCGACGTCATCATCGCTACTGACTCCGAAGAAATTCTGGAAGTCTGCCGCCGGCACGGCTGGAACGCGCACATGACTGCAGCCACTCACCGCAGCGGGACGGAACGCGTGCATGAAGTGTCGAACTCCATCGCGGCGGATGTTTATGTTAACGTGCAAGGCGACGAACCGCTCACCCGCCCGGAACACATAGCCAGCCTACTCGATGTAATGAAAGATCCGGCAGTGCAGGTGGGAACCGTGAAGACACTGTGCCCCGCGGAAGACATCCTCAATCCTAACGCGGTCAAAGTTGTGACCGCTCCCGGAGGCCGTGCTCTCTATTTTTCCCGCGCAACGATTCCTTTCGATCGCGACGGCACCGCTCCGCGCTATTTCAAACATCTCGGCCTGTACGCGTACCGAAAATCCGCTCTCGATCTCTTTGTGAGCCAGCCGGAATCTGTGCTCGAAAAAAGTGAACGGCTGGAACAACTGCGCTTCTTGGAAAACGGAATTTCAATCTACGCGGCGGAAACGCCTTATGACTCTGTGGGCGTGGATACGGAAGAGGATCTGCAGCGTGTGGCGGAAGTTCTAAGGAAGCGTTGATTTTCTGGCGGACTCAGGGCTGGGCCTACGCTTGCGGACCTGCACTCTGCGTACGGCCCCATGCCTCCGCAGCCGCCACACGCTTCGAAATTGCGGGATGTGAGTGAAACAATACCTCAATCCACCGCGAAGGTGTGCGCTCCGCCAGGTTCTGCTGCGCCAGCTTGTTCATCGACGAAATGAAGGGCTCCACGTTAGCGATCGATTCAAACGCATAATGGTCGGCCTGCCGTTCGTTGTAGCGCGAGTAGGCATTGAGAGCCGGCATTAGCAGGAGTGAGAGCGCAGTTGCCGTAAGGGCCAGTAAGGGCAGGTTGGCGAAATCGGAAAGCTCCTCGAACATGTGTCGGTCGACCGCGTAGTGAAGTACCCAGTTCGCCACCCAGAAACCGAGCAAGGTGGTTCCGGCCTGCACCAGAATGCTCTTCAGAATGTGTTTGTGCACGTGATGGCCAAGTTCGTGGGCGAGCACCGCCTCGATTTCCTCAGGAGCGTAATTGTCCAGCAGGGTATCGGCCAGAATGATCCGCCTCGTGCCGCCCAATCCAGTGAGAGCCGCATTCGCTTTCTTGCTCTTTTCTGAAAGCTTCCAGCGATAAACTCCACGCACTCGCGTGCCCGCATGCTCGCTCAGTTGAACCAACCTTCGCCGTAGGTCTTCGTTGTCCAGCGGTTCGAACTTGTAGAAGATCGGAAGCAACACCACCGGAGCGAGTTGGGCCAAAACGATGAACAGCCCCATGAACAGAGCCCACGTGATGAGCCACCAGTGCTGCGGGGATTGGCGAATCATGAAATACAGCAACTCCACCACAATCCCGGCCAGCACCAGCCCCACCAGAAATCCCTTGGCTTCATCCCATAGCCAGGAGCGAAGTTTTTGCGTGGAGAGTTGGAACGTTCGCTCCAGCCGGAATCCGTAGTAGTCAAAGCCAAAGCCCAGCGCTTTGCTGATGAGGAGCAGGAAAAATAAATAGACAAAGACCGCCAGCGCGTAGTTCTGAAATCCCCGGCGCAGGGCAAGATCGCGCAACCAACCCGTCCAGCCCGTGATCAGCAGAAGAATCAGGAAAGCGGAGCCCACGACAAAATCGGAGAGACCCAGCCATCGGAGCACCTTGTTGTAACGGCGCGCCTCAGGCGAGTCTTGGGTCGGAGATGTGTTTGCGGCAAAAGCCATGCTCAATGAGAAGTATCGCATTACCGCTGCGTCAAATGTGGGATATTAGGCTCGATAATCGGCCTTTAACCGCCGTTCTTAGTTCCTAACAAAGCTCTCCGCGGCTGTCAGGATTTCGTCCACCAACTCCGGGGATGCAGCTTCTGCGTAAAGGCGCAGCAGCGGCTCCGTCCCCGAAGCGCGGAACAGAATCCAGGCTTCCGCTCCGTTGCCGTTCGTCGGCGCGTCGAGAAAAAACTTGATGCCATCAAGGTTTTCTTTCTTCACCACGCGATGGCGTCCCAGGCTCTGCGTGCCGTCGGCCCGCGCCCGTTGAATTGCGCTCTGCTTCATCTCTTCCGGAATGTGCAGATCGCGCCTGCCGTAATAATGCGGGCCGAACTCGCGTTGCAGGTCCGCAACCAGTTGGCCCAGCGGCTTGCCTTCCTCCGCCATCACATTGGCCAGCAACAGGCAATTCAGCACACCATCGCGCTCCGGCAGAAAACGCGAGTAGCCGATGCCGCCGGACTCCTCGCCGCCGATCAGAATGTCGTGCTCCATCATCAGGTCAGCGATGTACTTGAATCCGATCTGCGTTTCGTAAATCTTACGGCCGTACTTGGCGGCGATGCGATCGAGCATGCGGGTGGTGTTGAAGGCGCGTACCACATCTCCGGACCACTTCTTGCGCACCAGCAGCCAGCGCAGCAGCACGCAGAATATTTTATGTGAATCCACGAAGCTGCCATCTTCCGCAACCGCGCCAATGCGGTCGGCATCGCCATCAGTGGCCAGTCCTGCGTCGCACTTCTCTTTGACGACTGTTTGTTGCAAGAGCGCGATATGCGGCTGAATGGGTTCGGGATTGATGTCGGGAAACAGCGGGTTCACTTCCTGGCGAATCGTGACGTGCTGAACCCCGTGTTTGTGGAAGATTCCAGCAAGAATTTCCCGGCCGGAACCGTACATCGAGTCGATGGCGAACTTGAACTTCGTCTTGCCAATCAGATCCATGTCGGCAAAACGGCAAACCGCAGCGATGTATGGTGCCTTGAGGTCAGCCTCTTCGATGGTCGCCTTCGACCCTTGCGGCATCGCCCCAGCTCGCAACTCTTCTTCAATCCTCTTCATGATGGCGGGCGTGGCGGACCCACCAAACTTCCCTTTGAACTTCACTCCGTTCCAATTCCACGGGTTATGGCTGGAGGTGACCATCACTCCGCCAGCGGCGCCATTCGCTTTCACCGCATAGGACACGGCTGGGGTGGGCGTGTAATCGTTGGCCAGCTTCACCGGGATGCCCGCCACAGCGATCACTTCGGCTGCAACTTGCGCCGCGCGTTGCGAGGCGAAACGCGTGTCGTAGCCGACGATTACACCGTGCTGCCAGTCCTCATACTTCAACACGTAGGAAGCAATTGCGCCGGCGACCCGGCGCACGTTATCGAAGGTAAAGTCGTCGGCGATGATGCCGCGCCAACCGTCCGTGCCGAACTTAATTTCTTGAACCATAATAAAGAAGATCGTCGTTAGTCTCTGGTCGTTAGCCGTTCGCGGAAAGCCGCATGGTGCCATGCCGGCCCACGACGAACGACCAGCGGCCAACGACTCATACCAGCTTGTGCAGTTTCTTCTCGTCCAGATGCTTCACCACTTTGCCGACGTCCTGCGCGTGCTGCCGGGTCGTGATTAACAACGCATCCCCGGTTTCGACCACGACGAGGTCGCTCACACCCACGGCCGCGACAAACTTGCCCGGTGCATGCACGTAATTTCCGCGCGCATTCAGAAAAAATACGCCTGCGCTGGTTACAAGGTTGCCCTCGGGCGGACGGCTCTTCGCCGTGTGATGCTCGTGCAGCGCGGTCCATGAGCCCAGATCGTTCCAGCCGAAATCCGCTGGAAGACAAAAGAGGTTGCTGGCCTGCTCGCCCTTAGCCGAGCGCGGTTCCAGCACCGCATAGTCGATGCTGATGTTCTCGCACTTGGGATATAGCTTGCGGAAGGTCGCCGCGAATCTGCGCGTGCCGAAGGCGGCCGCGATCTCTTCCAACAGCAACGCGGTCTTCGGAAGATGTTCGCGCAGCGCGTTGGCTAGCGTGCGAGCGCCCCACAAAAACATCCCACTGTTCCAGAAATAGTTTCCCGCAGCCACAAAGGCAGCAGCCTTCTCCGCGTCGGGCTTCTCGGTGAAGCGGCGCACGCGAAGAACGTCGCCCCTGAAGTTGCTGCCAGCCTCAATGTAGCCGTACCCGATCTCCGCGCGGCTAGGGCGAATGCCGAGTACCACAATATTCTCGCCTGCGGCGGCGATTTCTACGGCGCGTTCGATAGTCGCACGGTAGCTTTTCTCATCGGCGATCACATGGTCGGAGGGAAACATTCCAATCACCGCTTCGGGATGCTCGCGCAACAGAAGAAAAGCGGCGAGTCCGATCGCCGGCGCCGTGTTGCGCCCCAACGGTTCGGCGAGCACCTGTGGCTTCGGCAGCTTGGGAAGCTGCTGCAAGATCGCAGGACGAAGATCGTCGTTGGTGATGATCCAAAATCGCTGCCGGGGAGCCAGCGGCAACAACCGCGCCACCGTCTGCTGTATCATGGTTCGCTTCCCGTCCAGCACGAGCAACTGCTTGGCGCGTTTCTTCCGGCTGAGGGGCCAAAAACGCGTGCCGCGGCCGCCGGCGAGGATCACAGGATAGAAGTTTGAGGTCTTAGCCACGTTTGTCGGATGCCACTTTCTATCTTCGTGTTTCCGGTTCGGGTAGCGCCGCGCCCGGCACACGCGCTCTCAGAAATTCCAGCGTCCACTGCGGTCGCACGATAAACTTCTCCACCGACGCGGGAACTACCACTGCATCGCCCTTCGCCATAGTGACGGGGTCCGCTCCGGCCGCTTCCACTACGCCGCATCCCTCCACCGCCACCAGGATCTGCGCCGAACTCTTGCCGGAGTCGTCGCGCGTGCTCAGTTCCTGCGCGTCCTTCATCTCGAACATATCCACAACAAAGTAAGGAGCAGCCACCAGTGCAGCCTGCCGATTGTGGCTTCCAGAAATCTGCCGTGGTGCCGGTCTCAGCACTTTTCCTGACGCGACGTTCAACTTTACCGCAGCCAGGCCTTCTTTCAGATGCAGTTCGCGTGGCCGTCCGTAATCATATAAACGATACGTGGTGTCCGACTGTTGCTGAGTCTCGACAATCATCGATCCAGGCCCCAACGTGTGCACAGTGCCGCCGGCGACATAAATCATGTCACCGGTATACACGCTGACCCAGTTCAGCACTTCTTCGGCGTGTTTCTCCTGGATGGCGTCTTTCAATTGTGCAACCGTCACTCCCTGTTTCAATCCCAAGCCGATCTGCGCACCCGGCTTGGCGTGCGCCACATACCAGCACTCGGTCTTGCCCCACGGTTGACCGACGCGGCGAGCCTGCTCGTCATCGGGATGAACCTGCACCGAAAGTTTCTCATGCGGGAAAAGAAACTTCAGCAGCAAGGGAAACCGCTCGGCATCGCGCGCTGCGTCGCCCACAAGCTCCCGCTGAAACTTCTCGCTGACTTGTGCGAGCGTTTGCCCCGCGAGCGAACCGTTGGCAATTTGGCAATCGTCGCCCGTGAGCCATGCTTCGCCAATTTTTTCCTCGAACTGCCGATTGGGATAAATCGGCGACAGATCATGCGTGCCCCACGGCCGCGGGTCGAATTTTGGAAGCATCAAGAGCGGATATAAATTACGCATGACCATAATGGTCTTCAGAAAGATGATCTATAGGGAACGGCATGCAAAGAATAAGGCCGCTCACTGACGGAACGGCCTTTGCCGAACTCATCATCACCCTGGAATCACTCCAACTCAACCCGTGCCTACTACGCCGCAAAGAATTTGCGCATGCGTTCCAGCCCACGATCCAAGCCCGTTTTCGAAATCGCGTAGGAGACGCGAATATGCTCGCTGGTGCCGAATCCTTCTCCCGGCACAGTGGCCACGTGCGCCTCCCTGAGCAGCCTTCCCGCCAGGTCTGACGCCGACTTCACATTGCCGCGTCCCAGAAACGCCGAGATGTTGGGGTAGGCATAGAATGCGCCCTCCGGCAGCGTGCAGGTCACACCTGGGATCGAGCGCAAGCCCTTCACCACGTGGTCGCGGAGTTCGATATATTCGCGCCGCATTTCTTCGATGCATTCCTGCGGTCCCTTCAGGGCCGCCACCGCCGCTTTTTGCACAATCGACGTCGGATTCGAGGTCGACTGGCTCTGCAACTTCGACATCGCACTTACGATCGCTGCCGGGCCCAGCGCGTAACCCAGGCGCCAGCCCGTCATGGCGTAAGTTTTCGAAAGTGAACCCAGGACTACGACACGCTCTCGAAACTCGCGCAGCGAACCCACGGAAAAAGTTTTTCCGGTGTAATTCAGGTAGACGTAACACTCGTCGGAGAGCACCCAGATTCCGCGCTCGTGGGCTAATCGGACGACTTCCGTAAGGTCCTCCGCACTCATCACCGCGCCCGAGGGATTCGAGGGCGAATTCAGAATGATCACCTTGGTCCGCGCCGTTATCAGCCTAGCAACCATCTCCGCCGTAACCCGGAAGCCTTGCGACTCGTCCGACTCCAGCCACACACACTGGCCGCCGGCATACCGCACAATATCCTTGAACGAAACCCAGTAAGGCACAGGCAAAATCACTTCATCGCCGTGATCCACGAGCACCTGAACAGCGTTGAACAGCGCATTCTTGCCGCCCGTCGAGGCGATGACTTCTTCCCGGCGGTAATTAGAATCGAAATCCACCGCATGACGGTGCACGATCGCGTCGCGCAACTCGGGCGTGCCCGGGACCGCCGTGTACTTCGTAAAGTTGCCCTGAATGGCTGCGATGGCTGCGTCCTTGATGTGCTGCGGCGTTGAGAAATGCGGCTCGCCGGCGCCAAAGTCGACCACGTCGATGCCCTGCGCGCGCAGTTTGTCGGCTTCTGCCACCACGGCCATCGTGGCCGAGGGCTCGATGCGGTTGATCCGGTCGGTGAGTCGCAGCGCTTCCGTGGTTGCCGTGGTCATGGTTTCTTTTTCCTCTTCTTTTCTTTCCTGTCCAAATCTCTCTTGCCCAGGACCTCAATCATGCGCGCATCCCGTAGCGCGTAGGCAGGATCGAGTTTCTCGCGGAGCTTTTGCTCGACTATTGCCGGAACCAACCCTTTCACCGGGCCGCCTGCCTGCGCCACTTCGCGCACCAGGCGCGAACTCACGTAGGAGTACTTGTCCGCGGGCATCATGAAGACGGTCTCCAGTGTGGGTTCGAGCTTGCGGTTCATCAGAGCCATCTGCAACTCATATTCGTAGTCGCTGATGGCCCGGATGCCGCGCAAAATACAGGTTGCCCCCAGGGATTTCGCGTATTCGACCATCAGCCCGTCGAAAGTATCGATGCGCACATTCTTCAGATCCCCCGTGAGTGCCCGCAGCATCTCCAGTCGCTCGGCCACACTGAACATCGGACTCTTCTCCGAGTTGCGCAGAATAGCGACCACTAACTCCTCAAAAATCTTGGCCCCCCGCTCCATCAGATCGAGGTGCCCGTTGGTGGGCGGATCAAACGAGCCGGGATACATAGCGATACCCTTATGCAATAGTCCTCACAGAACAGGCGGGGCTGAATAGAAGATTCTATGCGGGCGGGAGTGGGGATGGCAATCGGGAATGACGGTCCGAACGATGCTCGTGTGGCGCGGGCACTCTTGCCCGCGTGCCACACAATCCACTCTAGCGCTTCGCCGCTATCGGCACTCGCGCCTGCTCCGGAAGAGCGCTCGGCATGGTTGTGACTCGTGCGCCTTGCGGCGGAGCCTGCGCTGCCACTGGTGCGGGTTGCGCCGGAGTCGGAGTCGCAATCAATCCCAGCGCCTTGCGCACTTCCGTGTCGAGTTTGGCCATGGTGTCCTTGTTGTCCTTGAGGAACTGGCGGGCGTTTTCGCGGCCCTGGCCGATGCGCTCGCCCTTGTAGCTAAACCACGATCCGGACTTCTCGAGAATGTTGTTGTTCACCGCGATATCAAGCAGGTCGCCTTCGCGAGAAATTCCTTCACCATACAGAATATCGAACTCGGCCTCGCGGAACGGTGCCGCCACTTTGTTCTTCACCACCTTCACGCGGGTGCGCGACCCGGTCACCACGTCGCCATCTTTAATGGCTGCGATGCGCCGAATATCCACGCGCACCGAAGAGTAAAACTTCAGCGCGCGGCCGCCCGTGGTGGTCTCCGGATTGCCAAACATTACGCCAATTTTTTCCCGGATCTGGTTGATGAAGATCAGACAGGTACGCGACTTGGAAACCGTTCCCGTCAGCTTCCGCAGTGCCTGCGACATCAACCGCGCCTGCAACCCCATATGGCTGTCTCCCATTTCGCCGTCGAGTTCGGCCTTGGGCACCAGCGCCGCCACCGAATCCACCACCAGCACGTCGATAGCGTTCGAGCGTACCAGCGCTTCGGTGATCTCAAGCGCTTGTTCGCCATAGTCAGGCTGCGAAACCAGTAGGTTGTCCACGTCGACGCCCAGTTTCTTGGCGTAGCCGGGATCGAGCGCGTGTTCAGCGTCCACAAACGCGGCCATGCCGCCGGCCTTCTGCGCCTCGGCGATCACTTGCAGCGTGATGGTGGTCTTGCCGGAAGACTCCGGTCCGAACACTTCCACCACGCGCCCGCGCGGAAAGCCGCCCACGCCCAGCGCCGCGTCAAACGAGATCGCGCCGGTCGAGATCACCGCGATGGGGACGATCGCTTCCTTTGACCCCAACCGCATAATCGACCCTTTGCCAAACTGCTTTTCAATCTGCGAAACCGCCAGCTCAATTGCCTTGCCCCGTTCATCCGCCATGGGAGTGTGGCTCCTTGTAAGATCGCCGAACTGAAATCAAAACTAATCTGGCCGAATTATACATACAGATCGAAGCGAATAAAAGGCGAATCTTAATAATTAACAGTGGAAATCGTTCCGAAATGGGCAATAGGTTGTGTGGCGCGGGCACTTCTGCCCGCGAAATCTATCCAGGAGGGGGAACGAGATGCGCTGCAATCCACTCGTGAAGCAGCGCGAAGCGGAACTTGCCTTCAGACATCGATTTCATCATGAACTCGAAGGCAGCCTTGCTGGTGACGTCCAGATCGAATCCGTTCACCAGGAGAAACGTGTGAGCGGCGGCAAACCCGACCCGTTTGTTGCCATCCAGAAATGCGTGATTATTGACCAGCGACTCCAGCAGGGCGGCCGCCTCTTCGCTCAGGTCATTGTAGTAGCCCGTCTGAGGACGGAAAACCGCAGCTTCCAATGCGCCCTGATTCAGCATCCCGTGCTCGCCACCGTATTCCTCAATCTGGTAATGGTGGATGGCGATGACTTCAGCCACGGTTAGGTAGCCGCGCTCGGCCATTTACTTGGCCAGTTTCTTGTACAACTCACGATACTTCTCGTTGGACCGGCGATAGGCGGCCATCACCTCCGGCCTCACCATGCGCTGCGAAGGGACCACGTTGTGCAGGTAATGCTCCAGCGCCCGTTCCAGCACGAATCGCTGCGACTGCCCGTTCTCCTTGGCCACGGAGACGAGCTCCTCATAAAGCTTGGCATCAATTTCCGGAGCGATCTTGACGGTGCGCGGCATGGGTGCCTCTGAGTTACATTCTAGCTGCGTGGACTGGCAGGATCAAGATAAATCTAGAGATTGCTACAAATCGCGGGACGTCGAGGAAAACGAGCGCTGTGTCCCGCTCCGAGCCCTAGCGAAACAAGACTCGTTAGAATAAGCCTAAATTAGAATAAGCCTAAATAAGCCTATGGACGAGTTCTTCGAAGAGATGCAGCGCCTCCGCGACTCAGTAGAGATCAAGCGCGTATACGACGTCGCGTCCACAGATAGCTGGAACACTTTGTGTGCATCGATGGATGCCCTTGAGGATACCCACCACGCCATTTTGGCATTCGTCGCCACAGCCTCGAAGCTAGAGCCTAAGCTGCAACAACGTGAACTCGGCGAGCGATACCTCCGTACCTAATGGTGTGATGCAGGCCTTCGCGATCCAGCAAGACGCAATCGTCAACCTCAGTGTATCGCTCGGGTTGTCGGAGCCCGACTTGAAGCCTCTAGGCCATATCCGGGATTTTAGGGTAGCTGCGGCTGGCCATCCTGCGCTGCAGGATCGGCCCAGGACGCTGGCGCGGAGGGCGCACTTCATTTCTCAGATAACACTGGGTGATAGCGGGATGGAGTTGCTCACGGTGGACGGGTCGGGCCAGCCTGTGTTCCGCCATGTCCCGATACCAAGTCTAGCGGTCGAGCAGGAGAAATACATCTTGGGCTTGATTCGCCAAGTGGCGGCGGAGCTGACTTAGTCCTTCTTCTCGGCCGCTCCCTCAAGCAGCCCCATGCTTGCAGGCATCTCCCGCGGCGTGTCCCTGCTGTAGGGCGAGAGAGTGGTGGCCAACTGTTTCTTATCTCTGCAGCAAATCCACCGGCGCAGTAACATCGTGCACGCGAAAATACTTAGCCAGCGCCGGATACTTCCGCGCCACGGCCTCATACATCGCATAGGCCACGTTGCGGTAGGAAACATGCCCTGCCGGCGTGGTGCGCAGTTCGGAGATGTAAACAGCCTCGGCGAAGTCCATCTTGAACAGGGCGCGCTTGCGATAGGCCAGCGGAATTGCGTACTGCGAATTCTCTTCCGCTTCGGGCGTGCCGCACTGGGCCAGATTCTCCACCGCGGTCTGCGTGCGCCGCATGGCAGCCTCGAAGCGGCCGCGCATTCCCGCATCTTCCACATCGAGCAGCATCTCGTAGCCGTGCTGCGTGGTGAACCCCTGCATCACCTGGATGCAGCGCCGGTGACGGTGCATGTCGCGAAAGCCGCCCGTATCCATCAGGATGTCGAAGCGGAACTGCTGGCCGGCACGGAATCCGCGCAGCATTTCGTCGTGCTTGCCGCGATGCCGCAGGCCGAGGTCGATGATCTCCCGCCGGAACCTCTCGCCCGAAACCTGCAACGCCTGCCGCACCTGGCGATAAGAGAAGTGGCAGTGCTCGTACAAGAGCGTAGTCGCGATTTCAACTTCGAGCGGCTCTTCATCTAGCAAATCGACAATCGCTTTCGAGGGCGCAAGCTGCTCGCTCTTCATCAGCTCGCGCGCCGCCTGCCGCAACTCGCGGCGCGTTTCCATTTCATAGGGATTCGGGTCCGCATACTTAACCAGCGTGGGCGCGACCCGAACCTCGTGCAGCAATTCCTGCTCGGCGCGCACACCCAACTCCGGACTCATCTTGCGAATCTCCTCCACCAAATCGCGCAAAGATTCGGCGTTCACGTTGTACGCAGCCGAAGTCGCCGCCTTCTTCAGCGACTCCCCGAGATGCCGGACTTCCTTATGTGTATGCGAGAGCAGATGCGCCACCTGCGTTTCCAGCGTGCGCGCGTTGACTATTTCACCCAGCGAAGTATTCGTGGCCAGCGGCAGCAGGTAGCGCGTAATGTCGAATGCCCGCGCCTTCAGCGTTCGTTCGTACGCCTCCTGCTTCATGTCAGCAGGCTTGGGCGTGATGCTGATCAGATGCTGCGTCATGTGTGCGGAGAGCGCTTCGTACTCGGCAAAGAGAAAATCCAGCGTCCCGCAGTAAAGCGCGCGCGCTTCGTCGTCCGAACCAAAGTCGGGCACGTAATATCCGCTCTTCTTGAAATCCTGATAGCGGGTCGAGCGCTCCTGGCCGTCCCAGCGCTGTTCGTCGGCCAGTTCAATCGCAGCCAGAATCGAGAGCCTCTCAACCGCCAGCGCAATATGCGCCAGGTCGGCAATCGAGCGGTGACCGTACTGGAAGTAAAACGTGTTGAGAAACTTTTCCGCCTTCTGCGCGCTGATCTCGCGCAGCGACTCTTTCATCGACAGCGCCGAGCGCGAATACTTAGCCATGGCATAGGCCTGAATCTCCGGCTCGACGCCATAGACTGCGAAGACTTCGGTGGAGGGCGCTTCGGAAGGCACCTGTTCAAGAATCGCCGGATGCTCGGCGGATGAAGCCCTTTGCGTAGACCTGTGTCCGGAGCCCCCCGCAACCGAATCGGACAAGGAAGATTTCTGGTTGGAAGGCTCGGGCATGGTCATCACATCATTCGTTACAGTTTGAGACATAGGAGTCTTCGAATGTTAATCGGCGGACGAACAATGTGCAATGTGCAAACCGTTGGAGAAATCACCGCTCGACTTGCGCGGGAGATGTAAACTCTCAGCCTATGAGAAAGGTTGGCGTTGGCTTGGTTGTGGTGGCGTACCTGCTGCTGTAGTACATGTCGCTGGCAGCGCCGGCGTACGCACGGGCGCATCCGCATCTCGACCCGGCGATGCTCGCAGCCTATGCGGCGCCCTGACCGGTAGCGCTGGCCTGCACGGTAGCAGTCGCCGGCATCGTGCTGGTGCTTGTGCCCGTTCGCCGAGGCGAACGGTGGGCTCTGTGGACTTCGTTCGTCATGCTGATCATCCCGTTCTTGACGCGCATCACAACCGATCCCCGTTGCCTGGTTGTACTCGATCCCCACCAGCACGGCTGTCATACCTTCATGATTGCGGTTCTGCTTGGCGTTGTCGGACTGGTGCTCGCCCGTTAGGCCTCGACCTGCGCTATCTGCTTCCGGCGCCGCTGCGGGTATAATTCCACGTTCCAGCGTAAAGACTTTTAAGAAGAAAATCGCAGCAATCATCGGGAGAATCTGATGTCCCTTTCCGGACGAGTGGCGTTCGTCACCGGCGCATCGCAAGGCATTGGACGAGCCTGTGCGCTGAAGCTCGCCACAGAAGGCGCGGCAGTCGCCGTCGCCGCGCGCAATCAAGAAAAATTGAACGAACTCGTGAACGAACTCACGGCAGCGGGCGGCAAAGCGGCGGCTTTCGCTCTCGACGTCACCGACGAAGAGCAGATTAAATCGGCGATCAAAGCGGCCATCGCCCAATTCGGCAAGGTCGACATACTCGTCAACAATGCCGGCATCACCCGCGACCAGCTCGTTATGCGCATGAAGCGCGCCGACTGGGATGCCGTCCTGCAAACTAACCTCACCTCCGCGTATCTCTGTATCCAGCAGGTCTCGAGTTCCATGCTCAAGCAGCGCTGGGGACGCATCATCAACATCGCCAGCGTCTTCGGACAGATGGGGCAGGCGGGGCAGGCGAACTACTCGGCGTCGAAAGCCGGGCTGATCGGACTGACCATGGCCATTGCGCGCGAGCTGGGATCGCGCAACATTACCTGCAACGCCGTGGCTCCCGGCTTCATCGAAACCGCTATGACGGAGGTTCTCGGCGACGAGTTCAAGCAAACCGCCGCTAAACAGATTCCGCTCGGCCGCGTCGGATCGCCCGACGATGTAGCCAGTGCAGTCGCCTTTCTCGCGTCGGACGAGGCCTCCTACATTACTGGCCACGTGCTGAACGTGAACGGCGGCATGCTGATGGGCTAGGGCCCAAGCCCTCAACCATAAAGGACACGGAGCAGAGAAAATGAAGGCCGATCCATCCGTCGCCCCGAATTACCCAGTGACCTACGTGTCCCCTGTGGTAAAGGGTTTGACGTTGACTCAAACCGAATCGCCCGGCCAGGTCGCGCAAGCCCGTGAACTATTTCTGGAGTACGCGCAGTCCCTCGGCTTCAGCCTCTGCTTTCAGAACTTCGACAAAGAACTCGCCGAACTTCCGGGCGACTACGCTCCTCCGGAGGGCCGCCTGTTGCTGGCAGAATTCGAAGGTCAGCTTGCAGCGTGCGTCGCGCTCCACAAGCTGGACCCTGCCATCTGCGAAATGAAGCGCCTGTACCTGCGTCCGCAGTTTCGCGGCAAAGGGCTCGGACGCGCCCTGGCCGGGCGAATCATCGCCGAGGCGCGCGAGATCGGCTACCAGCGCATGCGCCTCGATACCGTCGAGCCGGTGATGAAAGATGCGGTTGCAATGTACCGCAAGCTCGGGTTCAAGCAGATCGCTCCCTACCGCCCGAATCCGATCGCAGGCGCCATGTACATGGAGTTGGAATTGTGACCGCGGGCTCTGCCTGCGTTAGCCAAGTCTCAGCTCAACAGGAAAAAATCCATGAAGCAAAAAATCGTAGTTCTGCTCACTGTGCTGTTCGCCTCTGCATTCTCTTCGACGTGCTTTGCTGCCGACGGTAAAGACGTTTCCTACAAAAGCGGCGACGAGACCGTGCAGGCCGTGCTCTACACGCCTCCCGGCAAGGGACCATTTCCCGCGATCATCGTCATCCACGAGTACTGGGGCCTTAACGATTGGGTGAAGGATCAAGCCTCAAAGCTGGCCGAGCAAGGCTACGTGGCTCTCGCGATCGACTTGTATCGCGGCAGAGTTGCCACGACGCCCGACATGGCTCACGAATTGATGCGCGGAGTTCCGGAAGACCGTGCCCGGCGCGACTTGCACGCCGCTTTTGAATATCTCCAATCGCAGCCCAACGTCAGGAAAGACCGCATCGGCGCAATCGGCTGGTGCATGGGCGGCGGCTACTCGCTCGACGTGGCGCTCCAGGAGCCAACGCTCGCCGCGGATGTCATCAACTACGGCCATCTCGCCACCGACCCGGACGCGCTCAGGAAAATCAACGCTCCCATCCTCGGACTGTTCGGCGGGCAAGATCGTGGCATCACCCCCGATGACGTGCACAAATTCGCGGCGTCCATGAAGCAGTTGAGCAAAAAGATCGACATCAAGATCTACGACGATGCCGGCCATGCCTTCGAAAATCCGAACAATAAAGACGGATATCGCGCTGCCGATGCCGCCGATGCCTGGCAACGCACCGTCAGTTTTCTGGCGGGGACCTTGAAAAAGTAATACCGGCACTACCCGAAACAACTAACCCGTCAAGCGTCGCGCCCATGCAGCCGCGCGGAGATTATTTCTTTCACATTGTACAAGCGACCGTGCCACGCCTTGTCAAGTAGTGGCAAGAAAGTGGTTTGGGATATGGCACTAATTTCCCCTTGCCAGAAAATGCCGATCTGGTTACTATGTCGCATCCTGAAATGCTCCCCACGATCAACATCGGCGAGACCATCCGAAACTACCGGCTGCAGAGAGGCATGTCTCAGGGGGACATCGAGAAGCGCACCGGCCTGCTGCGCTGCTACCTGTCGCGCGTAGAGAACGGCCACACCATTCCCTCGCTCGACACGCTTTCAAAAATTGCCGGCGCCATGGAGATTGCGCTCTCCCAGTTCTTCTCCGAATCCGGCCACAACAACGGCTCCAAGGGACTGCCGCAACTCTCCGATGACGAAGTCCGCTTCCTCAGCCAAGTCCGCCGCTACGCCACCAACCTCAATGACAGTGACCGCAAGCTGGTCCTGGCCATGGTCAAGAAGATGGCGTCAAACTCTGCGAAGTAAGCTTTTAGCCATTAGCTCTTAAGCCTTTAGCTCAAGCCCGACCTGCCCGCCGTTGTCGCATATCCAGCCTTCTTTTCTCTATCGACGCGTTCAAACAACCCGGCGCGGTTCTCATCCGCGGAATCCTTCGTGGGGTTGAGCTAAGAGCTAAAGGCTAAGAGCTTAAGAGCTGAATTACTTTCGTACCATGACCTCGGTGACCACCGGGCACCTCGCCGCCGCAGTGCCTTCTCACTACACTGTTGACTGGAGATCCCTAGTGACCACCGATGAAGAACTGAACGTGCTCGAGACCCAGCTCCGGCGGCTCAAGATCGAGTACGAAGTTTTTTTCAGCAATCCGACCAAACGGCCTCCCACCGATATCGAGTGGAAGGTGCTCTCCCTGCTGCGCAAGTTTTCCGACGGCGGACGCATGAGCTTCTCCCAACGCTTCCGCTACAACGAAATGGCCCAGCGCTATGCCATCTACAGCGATCTGTGGCGCAAGAAATCACGCATCCGCGAGGAAGGCTACCGCCGCCCGCAGGATGCGCTATTAGCCGTGCAGGGAGTCCGCCCGGAGGCTGAGGAGCACAAGCCTCACCACAACCCGGTCTACGGATTAAGTCACGGCACGGCCGCCGCCGCCGCGCCCGCAGTCACCTCGCAGCCGTTCACCCTGCACACCGCCGCGGATAAAACCGAGCACGAGCAGGTCGAGCGCCTGTACAACACTCTGGTCGCGGCCAAAAAGAAGGCGGGAGAAAATGTCTCCGGCAATCTCGATTCCTTCTCCACCTTCGTGCAGAAAAAGACTGCAGAGATCCGCAAGCAATATCACTGCGAGGACGTCGAATTCTCCGTCGAACTCAACGACGGTCATGTCAAGCTGAAGGCTAAGGCGAAAGCGTAAAAGATGTCATTGGCCGTTAGTCGTTGGTCGTTCGCCATCCGTCCTCGGACATGATCCAAAACCATACGGGGTCCGATCTAGATTTCTCGCACTCTTCTGTGTCTCTGGTGGTTAATCTGAGACGCCGAAGCCACGTTACCGGAGCAAATCACGGGCCATAAGACCGAGATGCAGCAGGGCTCCGGCCGCAAAAACGACGGTAAAGACCCAACCGCAAACTCTGCAGAAGCCGACCAATATCCTGTTTTCGGGTCGTATTCCAAACGTGAACAACCGATACGTTCGTTCTGGATGGTGGGCCATGAGCCAGCCCACTGCCGAAAAAACTGCAGCGGACAATAGCAGGACAAAGTGCTGAAGGGCTTCGTGCACGGCATGATTCTATCGCTACAGTCAAATGATGCATTCTTACCAATAGCGGCTCGAGATGAAATGCCGACCAAATCGCCAGACACAAATGACCACTTCGGTTTGCTGATAGAATCTTCGGTCGCTCCGCACTCATCCTTCATATCCGAGGCAGACATGTCCCGCAGCATTTCCCGCATCCAGCGCGCCATCCTCAGCGTCACCGATAAAACCGGCCTCGTGGACTTCGCGCGCCAGCTCTCCAGCCTTGGCGTCGAACTCATCTCCACCGGAGGCACGGCCAAGCTGCTGCGCGATTCCGGCATCGCCGTCAAAGACATCTCGGAACTCACCGGCTTTCCTGAAATGCTCGACGGGCGGGTCAAGACGCTGCATCCCAAGGTGCACGGCGGCATCCTGCATCGCCGCGAGAATCCCGCGCACACCGCCGCCGTCGCCGAGCACGGCATTCAGCCGATCGACATGGTCGTGGTGAATCTCTACGCCTTCGAGAAAACCGCCGCCAAGCCCGGCGTGGCTTTCGAAGAATTAATCGAGAACATCGACATCGGCGGACCCTCCATGATCCGCTCCGCCGCCAAGAATTTTCACGATGTCGCCGTCGTCACGTCTCCGGCAGATTATCAAGCCATCGCCGAAGAAATCTCCGGCAACGGCGGCTCACTCTCGCTCGAAACCAAATGGCGCCTGGCACAGAAGGCCTTCGCCACCACCGCTGCCTATGATTCAGCGATCGCATCCACTCTCGAACTCATCTCTATTCCTGCCGATTTTCATCTGCAAGCCCAAAACAAAGCCGAAGTCCTCCCGCAAATTCTGCGCCTTTCATTCCAGAAAACCCTCGACCTGCGCTACGGCGAGAACCCGCACCAGAAGGCCGCCATGTATTCGGACGGCTCTGGCACGGGCGTCGCCAATGCGCGCCAGATCCAAGGCAAAGAACTTTCCTACAACAACATCGTCGATCTGCAAGCCGCCTGGGACTTGGCTCAGGAGTTCGACGATCCCGTCTGCGCCATCATCAAGCACACCAACCCTTCCGGCGCCGCGACTGGCAAGACTCTCGCCGAGGCCTACCAGCGCGCTCTCGAATGCGATCCGGTCTCGGCGTTTGGCGGCGTGATCGGCGTCAACCGTCTCATCGACGGCGAAGCCGCCAACGAAATGCACAAGCTTTTTCTCGAAGTGATCGCCGCCCCCGCGTTCGACGAAGCTGCCAAAGCCCGCTTCGCCACCAAGAAAAATCTTCGTCTCGTCGAAGTCGCAGCCGCGCCGCAGAAATGGATTCTCAAAAACGTTTCCGGCGGAATCCTGCTGCAAGATGCCGACTGCCGCCCTTTGCAAGACGTTGACCTCAAAGTCGTCACCCAGCGCCCGCCCACGCCTGACGAAACCCGCGCGCTCCTGTTTGCCTGGAAGGTCTGCAAGCACGTCAAGTCGAACGCCATCGTCTACGCGCGTGAAGGGCAGACCGTCGGCGTCGGCGCCGGCCAGATGAGCCGCGTCGATTCCGCCAAGATCGGCGCCATGAAAGCGCAATTGCCGTTGCAGGGAACGGTTGCCGCTTCCGATGCTTTTTTCCCTTTCCCCGACGGAGTCGAGGAAATTGCCCAGGCGGGTGCAACCGCCATCATTCAACCCGGAGGCTCACAGCGCGATCCCGAGGTAATCGCAGCCGCCGATCGTTTGGGACTTGCCATGCTCTTCACAGGCGTGCGTCACTTCCGCCACTAACTCCGCGTGCGCCGTTCTTTGGTAGTGGGTCAATTTGGTTGTCATCCTGAGCAAGCGCCTTTGCGCAGCGAAGGATCTGGGCGAGCCGCGCGTTTGGCTCGCTTCCTTGTCGAACTGACCCACTACCCGTTCTTTACCAAACTTGACAATCACCGCATTCAAGTCCCCTCAGTCCCTGTCCTTTTGAGCCTCGATGCCTTCTAATCTGTATGCACTGTTTTTCCCAATCGGCCGTCTAACAGGTTAGAATTGGAGCACCCCATCCCCGGCGGTTTTGCATCCAAATGACCATGGCTTCGGGAAGGGCGCGCGGCTTTAATAGAATCAGCTCTGAAGGAATCAGGTCTAACCGAATCAGATCGAAGAGGTCCGTCGGTATCAAGTCCAGCGTTGTAAGGTTGAGCATGCATAGAATTTTTCGCACTATTTTAGTTTTGTCTTTCTTCGCAGCGGACGCAGCCGCACAAACCAGTCCATCCTCGGAAACTGACTCCAAGCCTCCATCCAAACCGGCTCAGGCTTCGCCGCGCAAAGTGGACCACGCCGCCGCGTATTACCACTACACGCTGGCGCACTTGTACGAAGAGCAAGTGACGGCCTATGGCCGCAGTGAGTTGGCCAATAAAGCCATGGAGGAATACCGGCTCGCTATCGAAGCCGACCCCTCTTCCGAATTTCTCACCTCCGGCCTTGCCGAGCTCTATGTCAAGACTGGACGCATCCGCGATGCCGTGCTCGAAGCCCAGGACATCATTAAACGCGACCCCAATAACATTGAGGCCCACAAGCTGCTGGGCCGTATTTATCTGCGCTCTCTCGGCGACATGCCGGGCAGCGGCAACGGCAGCGATAACATCCTCAAGCTGGCCATCGAGCAGTACGAACAGATCGTCAAGATCGAGCCCGGCAATGTTGACGACCACCTTCTGCTCGGCCGCCTCTATCGCCTGAACAACGACTTGCAGAAGGCGGAAGGTGAACTCAAGATTGCGGTCAAGCTCGATCCCGACTCGGAAGAAGCCGTCACCACTCTGGCCCTGCTTTACAGCGACGAAGGCGACACCTCGCATGCCCTGCAGGTACTCAGCGCCGTACCCGATACCGGGCGCTCTGCCAAGCTATATGCCGCGCTGGGCGCCACTTACGAGCAGCGCAAGGATTACAGGAGCGCCATCGACGCTTACAAACATGCCATCCAGTTGGATCGCGACAATCTCGACGCCATCCGCGGCCTGGCGGAGAATCTCTTAAACGATGGCCAGATCGACGCCGCCCTCGATCAGTACAAAGTGATTGCCGATGCGAATCCCGAGGATGCGCAGACCTACCTCCGCATCTCCGAGATTTACCGCCGTCAGGGCAAGTACGATCAGGCCCTCGATAGCCTGAAAAAGGCCGAAGCCATGGTTCCCGATGCCCTGGAGGTTCCCTACAACATCGCGGTGGTTTACCAGGCGCAGGCGCGCTACGATGAAGCGATCAAAATTCTGCAGGATCTGCTGAAGAAAACCGAGAAAGCCGATACCAGCTACTCCCAGGCAGACCGCAACAATCGCGGAATCTTTATCGAACGCCTCGGGATGGTCTATCGCGACCAGGAGAACTATCCGGCTGCGGTGGAAACCTTCCGCAAAATGCTGACTGCGGGCGGCGAGGACAATGCCAAAACCGGTTATCAGGACATCATCGATACCTACCGCGAAGCCAAGCAGTGGCCGCAGGCTACCGCTGTAGCCAAAGAAGCGTTGCAAAAGCTGCCTGACGATCGCGACCTGCGCATGGTGCTCGATTCTCAACTCGCCGACACCAGCGATCCTGAGAAGCCACTTGCCGACATGCGTTCGCTGCTGAAAGGCAAGCCGGAAGATCGCGAAGTCTACGTCCGGCTGTCCATCATGTACACGCGCCTGAAACGCTGGAGCGATGCCGAGGAGGCTCTCGACAAAGCCGAACTGCTTTCCGCCAAGCCTGAGGACAAAGAATATATTTACTTCCTGCGCGGTTCCACCTACGAGCGCGAAAAGAAGTACGACGAGGCGGAGGCCGAATTCAAGAAAGTGCTCGCCGCCAACCCTCAGAGCGCCGTGACCCTCAATTATCTTGGCTATATGAATGCCGATCGGGGCGTGCAGCTTGAGGATTCACTCAACTACATCAAGCAGGCCGTCAGTCTGGAGCCCACCAACGGCGCCTATCTGGATTCCCTCGGATGGGCTTATTTCAGACTCGGAAAGTACGACTTGGCCGAGGAGAGCCTGACCAAGGCGTCCCTGTACATGAACTCGGACCCCACGGTGCAGGACCACCTGGGCGACCTCTACCAGAAGACCGGCCGCCTCAAGTTGGCCGCCGCCCATTGGGAGCGCGCCGTCGAAGAGTGGAACAAAACCGTGACTTCGGAGGTCGACAACGATCTGTTCGCGGCCACGCAGAAGAAACTCGACGCCGCCAAGGTCCGCCTGGCTAAGGAAGAATCGGAAAAGCAGTAATCAGAACCGAATTGCAAGTCCGGAATACCGGGCAATACGGCCGTAGCCGCCGCAGGTGTTCGCGACTCGGTACTCGCACCTGTTAAACTTCGGGAATGCTGGCCGGCTACGCCGTGCAGGTGGAAGATTCCCGTGGACGCCGCTTCCCTGAGACGCCCCATCCCTACCGTAACCCTTTCCAGCGCGACCGCGATCGCGTCATCCACGCTCGCGCCTTTCGTCGCCTCGAAGACAAGACTCAGGTTTTCACGCGCCGCTATTCCGACCACTTCCGCAACCGCCTCACCCATACCATCGAGGTGGCGCAGATCACGCGCACCGTCGCGGGCGCGCTCGGCCTCAATGTAGATCTGGCCGAAGCACTCGCGCTGGTGCATGACCTCGGCCATCCTCCCTTCGGCCACGCCGGCGAAAAAGCGTTAGATACCCTCATGCGCGCTCGCGGTCTCTTCTTCGACCACAACCTGCACGCCCTGCGCATTGTCGAAGACTTCGAGCAGCGCTATGCCGCCTTTCGCGGTCTGAACCTTACGTTCGAAGTGCGCGAAGGCATCATTAAGCACTCGCGCGACTACGACGCCGCAAAACATCCGGAGCTTGCAGAGTACGTACTCGACCAGCGACCTCCGCTCGAGGCGCAGCTCATCGACTTAACCGATGAAATCGGCTACAACACCGCCGATCTCGACGATGGTTTGGAAGCGCATCTGCTCACGCTCGAGCAGATCCGCGCCGGTGTGCCCGTCTTCGAACATTTCTTCCGCGAGGTCGAGCAAACTTATCCGGGCGCGCCCGACAAGCTGAAATTCAACGAAACCCTCAAAGCTGTGTTCGACCATCTGACCGGCGACCTGATCACGAACACGCGCGAACGCCTGCAGCAATCCGGAATCGAAACTCTGGCCGATGTGCGCGCGCACAAAGATCGCATGGCCGCATTCAACCCCGAAGTGGAAGCGCAACGCCAGCAGATCAAGGACTTTCTCTACGAGAATCTCTATTACAGCGTCTCGCTGGCGGGAGAAAAGGACGACGCCGAACGCATCGTCACAGAACTTTTCGCTTTCTGGATGCAGAACCCCTCAGCCCTGCCGCACAACTACCAGGAGAAAGCCGGACAGGAATCCCTGCCGCGCGTGGTCTGCGATTACATCGCCGGCATGACCGATCATTTCATCATCGAACAGTACGAGAAGCTTTTCTCCTAGGCTCAACCAGCGGCAGCAGTTTACCTTGCTCCCGCCACCGCTGTCACCACGTCAAATAGAATCTTCGGCCCACGCCGCACTTCCTCCACGCGAATGCGTTCGTCGTTTCCGTGCTCCGTGTTGCCTTCTTCTTCCGTAGCCGTGTAGGGAGTGAAACCATACGCGTTGATGCCCAGTGGCCGGTAGAGCTGATTTTCGGTGTAGCCACTGGTGATGTGAGGAACCACCGGAGTGCCGGGGAAATACTTTCCCGAAACCCTGCGGATGGCGTCGTACAGCGCATTATTCGTGGGCGAGTAGTTGGCCACGCGAAACTCCGGGTCCAGCGGCTCGACGGTGACATTTGGATCATCTACTACTCGCCGGATTTGCTCCAGCAGCGCCCTGGGATCTCCTCCCGGCAGGATGCGCACATCCAGGTTCGCCCAAGCCTCCGGCGGGATCACATTGGTTTGCTCCGACCCACCCAGCATCGTCAGCGAAACGGTGTCGCGCAGCAGGAAATTCAGCGACTCATCCTTTTCCACATCCTGTTGAAACTTCTTGTCCTCAATGGCTTTGCGGATGTTGCGATACTCCCGCGCCTGCTCCGGCGGTTCGTAGGGCGCCATGTCGCGGAGGAACTCTTCCACCACCGGCAACACTCTCAGCGGCGTACGGTAGGCCAGAATGCGGTCCAGCGCATGCACCAGGCGATTCGGCGCCGAATCTGGATTGGGCCGCGACGCGTGGCCCGGATGCCCGTGAGCCACCACATGCAGCCAGTAGGTCGTCTTCTCGCCCACATCCACGCCGACGTACTTTACCTTGCCATTTTCCAGCAGATTCTCTCCACCTTCATTGATCAGAAACTCCGCATTCTCCAGCAGGTCGCGCTGGTGAGCGACGAACCATTCGCTGCCGCTGTCCAGTACCTCCTCATCGGCCACAGCCAGAAAAATCACGTCGCGGTCGAGTTCGATCTTCTCGCGTTTCATCATGACCATCACGACGAGTTGCGCCAGGCCTTCGTCTTTCATGTCCTGCGCCCCGCGGCCCCAGAGCCAGCCGTCTTTGATCTCACCGCTGAAGGGTGGAAATTTCCAGTGCGCCGGGTCGCTGGTGACCACGTCCATATGATTGAGCAGAACGACGGGCCGCTGCGCCTGCGCCGTGGTATGCGGCAGGCGCGCCCACAGGTCGCCGCGTCCCGGGGTGTATTCGAAGGCGCGATTTTCAATGCCCTCCTGATCGAGAATTTTTTTGTAGAAAGCAACGGCGCACATTTCGTGCCCCGGAGGGTTGGTGGTATCGATCCGCAAGTACTCCTGCATCCACGCCAGCGCTAGATCGGAGTACCGCTGCAAATGATCCGCGGGAATGCGCGACGACACCATCGCAGGCGCCGGCTCTTCCAGCCAAGCGCCCATTTCGGTGGAAACCGATTCGACGGCGATGGACCTAGCTGTAATAGGTCCGGCGGACGCTTGCCCCGCTGCACTTAACAGCGCCGCGATCCCCCCAAGTACGACGCCACGCCGCCAAGTTGATCCCCGCCAGATTTCTACCCACCGCATTTGTGCCTGTGAATACGCATTCTTCACCCGGGCTGGTCGCAAAGTTGATCCCAAAGTTGTCCTCCCCCGAATTCCTCAATGCACGCAGTTTTTATATCAGGTTTGCCAAAATTACCCTGCCCGAAACCGCAGGCTACCCTTCCGACGGCACCAGGGGTACAATAGTCTTTAGATATCAACGGTTTAGCTCTTTAACCTGAAAGCCCGTTTTGGCATCAGACCTGTAATAGGATAGACAGGCACCGGATATTCAGGATGCCTCAGTTTTGAGATGTTCGGGTGTGCGTTGCGTCAGCGCATGCCGGTTTTTAGGGGACGCAATTAAAAAATCACGCAACACGCCCGTTTCGGCGTGCTGGAGTGGAGCCCCCAAACGCTCCCCCAACTTGGAGGAAGTTTTTTATGAAGACCCGTTTTCTGATTACATTACCCTTGGCCGCAGTGCTGACGTTTCCGGCCTTCGCTCAGACTTCGTCTACCCCAGACCAGACTCAAACCACCACGCCTGCCACGACTCAGTCCACCGATACTGGCACCGGCAAGCAACCGCTGCAAGCGCCGGCTCGCGAGGGTTTCTGGGGCCGTGTGAACCCCTTCGCCCGCAAGAATTATGTGAAGCGCCAGACCGATCCCATCCGTGACCGTGTCAATGAGTTGGACGATCTGACTGCCGCAAACGGCAAAGCCATTAAAGACACCGATGCACGTGCCCAGGCTGGCATCAAGCTGGCTTCGGACAAGGCCAATGAAGCGGACCAGCATGCCATCGATGCCGGCAACAAGGCTACCGTAGCGCAGCAGAGCGCGCAGCAGGCAACCACTCGCATCCAGACCGTCGAGACCGTGGTCGGCAACATCGACCAGTACAAAGCCTCCAACCAGACTGAAATCCGCTTTCGTCCCGGCCAGACCGTGTTGAGCAAGAACGCCAAGGACGCTCTCGATGAGATGGCGAACACGGTGAAGGGCCAGCGCGGCTACATCATCGAAGTGCAGGGCTTCTCGTCCGGCAAGGGTCAGATCGCGATCTCCAACTCGCAAAAGATGGCCGAGTCCGTGGTCCGCTACATGGTGCTCAACCACGAGATTCCAGTCTACCGCATTTACCTCGTCGGCATGGGCAATGCCCCGGTTGCCGGCACGGACGCGGATGCGAAAACTAAGCACATCAGCGGCGGGCGCGTGGAAATCAGCCTGCTGAAGAATGACCTGGAGCAGCTTTCCAGCAATTCTTCGGCTCCGATGACCACGGATCAGCAACAGCAACCGAAGTAGTTAGGAATCACAATCCAGTTGGGAACTAAAGGGCCCCTCGCCCAGTCCCTCCCCCCAGGAAAAGCCTCTCGCCGCAAGCGCGAGGCTTTCTTGCGTTTGGATAGAATCCGTCGCGTCTGTTAGCCGGGGTGGTTGTGGAAGTGAATAAGCAACATGTGAGTCACAAAGCCCACAACAAACCAGGCCGCTGCTTCCAGTATTCGCTTGAATTGTGGCGTCATTGGGCAAGAATACCCTTATTTACTCATCCCCGTTAGGTGCATCATCGCGGTTTCATTTGCGATACATGCCCGGTTTGATTCCGAGATGGCTGAGCTTTGACTGGAGCGTGGTGCGTTTCAAGCCGAGGCGGGCGGCCGCGCCGTCGGGTCCGCCAAGCCGGCCCTTGCATTCGCGAAGCGTGCGAAGAATTCGCTCGCGTTCCTGGTCGCGGAGACTGCCGCTGCTGCCGCGATTGCCCTCGTCAACCGCCATTTGTAGTTCGGAGAGCGGCGCTTGCAAAACCGAACCAGGAGTGAGAATCACTGAGCGCTCCACGAAGTTCTCCAGCTCACGGATATTTCCCGGCCATGCCCATTGCATCAACGTCTCTACGGTTTTTACCGGGATGCTGGCGATGGACTTGTTCATTCGACTGGCATACTTGCGGACGAAGTGCTCGACCAGGAGCCGGATGTCCTCCCGCCGCTCGCGCAAAGGCGGCATGCGAATGGGAAACACGTTCAGGCGGTAGTAGAGGTCGCTGCGAAACTCGTGCTGCTTCACGCTCTGTAGCAAGTCCCGGTTGGTGGCGACCAGCAGACGGAAGTTGACTTTCAAAGTTTGCGTGCCGCCGAGCCGTTCGAATTCCTGGTCCTGCAACACCCGCAGCAGCTTGGGCTGCAAGTCCAGTGGAATTTCTCCAATTTCATCCAGAAACAGCGTACCCCGGTCGGCCAGCTCCAGCCGCCCCAGTTTCCGGGCGACCGCGCCGGTGAACGCTCCCTTCTCGTGGCCAAACAGCTCGCTTTCCAGCAGGCCGGATGGAATGGCCGCGCAATTCAGCTTGATGAAGCTGTTCTCCCGGCGATTGCTCATGCGGTGGATGGCCCGCGCTGCCAGTTCCTTGCCGGTGCCGGTTTCGCCCAGCAGCAAGACGGTCGCATCGCTGGGAGCGACCTTCGCCACTTTTGCCATTACTTCCTTCAAGGCGCCGCTGCGTCCAATGATTTCGCCGAACCCCAGTTCAATGTCGATGGCTTCTTCGAGGTAAAGCTTTTCTTCCGCCAACTTCTCCTTCGCCAGCCTTAGTTCCTCCGTGACTTCGCGCAGTTGGGTCACATTCTGGCGCAGAGCCTCGTCCGCCAGCTTGCGGGCTTCTTCCAGTCTTACCTTCTCGGTGACGTCCCGCTGGATGCCCCAGGTGCGCACCAGCATCCCATTCTCCACCACCCCGATCATGCTATTGAGGAAGACCTTGGGATTGCCATGAATATCGACTTCGTGAGATTCCCGATCCAGCACACGAAAGCCGGACCGGATGTATTCCCGGGTTAGCTCGATGTTATGCGGATCCTCAGGCGGCAGCATCTCTATCAAACGTTTGCCAACGAATTCCTGTCCCGACTTTAACCCGTACATGGCAGCCTGAGCATCGTTGCATTCCGCCAGATAGGAATCGTAGAGGATGTGATGCACCAGTTCGTCTTCCGGAAGGTCGATGGGGACAGGGGCGTCCAAATCCTCCCGGAAGATACCTTCCGAAACCTGAGCGATAAACATCCGGTAATTCTCTTCACTGCGTCGCAGCGCTTCCTCCGCCTGCTTGCGCTCCGTGATGTCAGCAGCCACGCCAATCACGCACGGCTCACCATTCACCTCAATCCTTTCCGCGGTTATTGACACGGCGCGGACACTCCCGTCTCTCATACGAAAGCTGGTTTCCACGTTACGGAGACAACCTTCGCTCAGCAGCCGGGCCCCCAGCGCCATTCTTTCAGCCGGATTCACCCAGAGCCCAATGTCGAACGGTGTTCGTCCGAGGACTTCGTCGCGGTGCCAGCCAGTCGCGCGTTCAAAAGTTTCGTTAACCTCAATGTAGTGATTGTCTGTGATCCTCGTTAACGTCATCGCCATTGGGCTTTGCCGGAAAGCCTTCGAGAACTTCTCTTCTGACTTCTTCAATGCCTCCTCGGCCTGCTTGCGTTCGCTCAAATCGATAAAAGTGATGAAATTACGATCGCCAATGACTTTGGCCAGAACCCGGACGTATTTCCTGCTTCCGTCCTGGCACGTGACGGTAACCTCCATGGGTTCAATCTCGCCCTGAATTTTTGCCGCCTCGGTCATGCGTCGCTGCCACTCCTGGGAGACCGATTCTCGATACGCCGGGTCGGGATAAGCCATAGGCCACCAATCCGCCACCGTCGGGAACTGCTCAATCGAGTATCCAAAGAGTTCGAGGAACCTGGGATTTTGATATACCGCCCGCTCTTCGCCCACAGACGACAGAATGACTCCAACCGGCAGATGGTCAAGGATGAGCTTTTGACTCCTCTCACTCTCGCGTAGGGCTTCCTCCGCCCGCTTGCGTTCGGTAACGTCCTGGGCGATGGCCATGTGCCAAACCGGGTCGTCGCCCTCGGGCCACATGGCCACAACTTCCACCTCCGCCCAGCGGACCGAACCATCCGGACGGAGGTACCTTTTTTCCATTTCGTAGTGCCGCACTTCCCCTTCCCGGAGTTGCCGTAGCAGCTCGAGATTTCCCCCCAGATCATCGGAGTGCGTCAGGCTCTGGAAAGTGCGTCCCAACAGATCTCGTTCCGTCCGTCCGAGAATCTCGCAGTACTTTGGATTGACCCCCAGCAACCGGCCCGTCCGGGTTTCAACCCAGCAGATACCAACCGGAGAACGGTCATGGATCGCGCGATAGCGGTCTTGGCTGGCTTGCAACCGTGCCTCATCCAGTTTCCGCTCGGTGAGATCGCGAGAGATGGCAATCACATATTCCCGCTCAAGCTGCACCCGTTTCATGCTGATCTCTACCGGAAAGGTTATCCCGTCTTTTCGCCGGTGGAGGCTTTCCATCACCAGGAATCCCGATTTTCGCAATGCCTCTTTAATCTTCGTGGTCGCAGATTCGGTTACTTCGGGATCAATATCGAAAACTCCCAAAGACAGAAGTTCTTCCCGGGTGTAGCCCAGCTCTGAACAAGCTTTCTCATTCACATCCAGAAACCGCATCGTCTCCGGGTCCACCACTTCAATGGCATCGTTGCTTTGGTCCACCAGGGTTCGGAACAGCTTCAACTCACGGATCGTACGCTCGTTTTCGCGCACCTTGTCCAGTAGACTTTCGCTAACCTCACGCAGCCGTTTCTCCGTGCTCTTTTGCTCGGTAATGTCGTGGGCGATGCCCCGCACAATCGGCGACGCTACTCCTTCAGTCCGCAGTGTGTTGTGGTATTCCCAGATCCGCCGTTCGCCCGAACGCGTCATCACAGCTATCAGGCCGCGCGACTCCCCAACCCGTGCGATCTGGCTCAGATAGGCATCAAACTGCGGTCGAAACTCGGGAGCGAGAAATTCCCGCATGGGAATCCGCAAGAGTTCTTCAACGCTATAGCCCAGCATCCGTGCCGGGGCGGGATTCACCGCCAGAAATCGGCCGTCGAGATCGTGGATGCACAGCAGATCGTGACTGTGCTCGACAAGATCTTGATACCAGTCTTCGTTTTCGTGGAAAGCCCGCCGGATGGGATCCGGATCGCCGACCCTTCGAGGAGCGCGACGTTTCTCTGGCCCAGGGTGCAGATCCATGGCTACTCCCTGTGGGCTGAATGTATCCGACCCGCGCGGATTCCGTCTGGCACTCCCGGCGGAAGAATGGACGTTCCACCAAGTGGCCCGACGCGATCCAGCCCTGATAGCGGCGAAGTGTAGCAGAAGTGTACGGCGGTTCTCAATGTTTGTTGCCCCGGGGACGGCAAGGGTTGCGGTCTGTTTTCGATCGTGCTCCATTTACGGAACGACTCACTCCCGGCCGTCCTTCCCGCCAGTGATATTCTCCTTCGAAGCAGGCTCTCGAACGAAGGGTGAAAAGGGTTCCGTGGCAGCGTCGAAACGATTCTATCTGGTCGCAACCAAAGCAACCGATCAAGACTACATTTCCAGCACTTCCCTCGGCCGGCGCGATCGTTCTCATTTCGCTGGCCGTGATCTTGCTCCTCGCACTCTATAAGTCACACCGCGATCAAGCTTGAGGTTGTACCCCGGGTAGCGTCTCAGTTTCCGGAGATGCGCATGTGGGGACAGCCGCCCTCGGCTGTCCGGTCGAGCGCAGCTCGACGGGCTTCCTCAACGTCTATACACTAAGGCAACTCTCCCCGTTTGACCCTGAACTTCCCGCTCAACTAAACTCGCTTCTCGTGGGGTTCCTATGAAACGTATCGCATGGCTGGTTCTCTGTTCTTCTCTTTTCGCACTCACTGCTCTTGCCGACGATGACCAAGGCCGCCACCATGAAGATCTAACCGCCACGCAACTGGGAACGGTCACTTTCCCGGTTTCCTGCGAGGCATCGGTGCAGAAGCCTTTCGAGCGCGGCGTGGCTCTGCTGCACTCCTTCTGGTACGAAGAGGCGGAAAAAGAATTTATCCAGATTTCCGCGGACGATCCCCACTGCGCCATGGCGCATTGGGGCGTGGCCATGAGCCTGTGGCACCAGCTCTGGGACCATCCTGAAGCCAAGGTGATCGGCCGCGGCCTGGACGAAGTTCACGAGGCAAGAACCACAGACGGCTCGACCACTCCACGCGAGAAGGCCTACATCGCTGCTATTGCGGCCTTCTACAGCGACTCGAGGAAACTGAACCATCACGCTCGCGCCAAAGCCTATTCAGACGCGATGAGCAAGGTCTACGAGACTTACCCCGACGATCACGAAGCCGCGGTCTTCTACGCGCTCTCCCTGCTCGCCTCCGAACCGCACGACGACACCACCTTCGCCAACCGCAAGCAAGCGGCTGCCATCCTGGAAAAACTATTCGCCACCGAGCCCGACCATCCCGGCGTGGCGCATTACTTGATCCACAGCTACGACAAGCCGCAACTAGCGGAACTCGGCTTGCCCGCCGCCCGCCGTTACGCGCAAATTGCTCCCTCAGCTCCCCACGCCCTGCACATGCCTTCGCACATCTTCGCCCGCGTCGGCCTCTGGCAGGATGACATCAACTCCAACCTCGCCTCCATCGCCGCCACGCGCAAAACCGCCGCCATGCACATGGGCGGGGAAGGCCACCAGTTCCACGCCATGGACTTCCTGATCTACGCCTATCTGCAAAGTGGACGCGAGGCCGACGCCGCCAAGGTGATCGACGAAGTCAAAACCATGCCGAAAATGAAGTCAATGTATGGCTCCGACTTCGATCCGGAAACCAACGCCCTCACCAAATTCCCCGCCATTTACGATCTTGAACTCCGCCACTGGGCGGACGCAGCCGCGCTCCAGGTTGTGCCCGGCTCGCTGCGCGGAGATCAATCCATCACCTATTGGGCGCGAACCATTGGCTCCGCCCGCAGCGGCAATCTCCCACAGGCTCACAAGGACCTGGAACAGATTGAAGTAATCCGCAAAGAGTTCGTGGCTCAAAAGAAAACGGACTATGCCGAGGCCGTCGGCGAAGACTATCAGGAAGCCGCCGCCTGGGTCGCGCACGCCGAAGGCAAAGACGACGAAGCAATTGCCAGCCTTCGCGCCCTCGCCGATAAAGCCGACAAACTCGGCGACGAACCGGAAGGCATTCCAGCCCGCGAACAACTGGCCGACATGCTGCTCGAGGCGAAACATCCGCAGCAGGCTCTGGCGGAATATCAAACCGATTTGAAGCTCAATCCCAACCGCTTCAACGGCCTCTACGGCGCCGCCCGCGCCGCCGAAACCGCTGGCAAACAAAACGACGCCTCTGAATATTACGCGCTGTTATTGAAAATCTGCGACGGATCGAGTTCCACTCGACCGGAGTTGAGCCGCGCAAGACAATTGGTGGCGCAGAAATGATCCACTGACGTTTTGAAATAAATGGGGACTAAGAATGAATTGGACGAAATACTTCGGCGAGGCGACAAAGACGTCGCGGGCCGTTGCCAAATCTAGTGCGAGCCGCTGCAGTACATGCCGTGTCGCACCCGCCATTGTCGCAATTTGTGTGCTGCTGGCCTTGCCCGCTTGCAAGCACAAAGAATCCCCGCCCTCCAATGAGAACAGCGCCGGGGTGCCAGCTACTCCAGTTGCTCCCGCGAACAATGCCGGCGCGCCATCTGCTGATAACAGCGCCGCCCAGTTGCAGCAGCCAGCTCCGGCCCAGCCTGAACCACCAGCCCCGCCGCAACCCGTGATTGTCTCCGCCGGAACTCCTTTCACCATTCGCCTAACCGAAGAACTTGGCTCCAAGGCGAGCCAGACCGGACAGACCTTCGCCGCCACGCTCGACAAAGATGTTATCGTGGATGGCCAGACCGCAATTCCCGCAGGTGCGAATGTCGTGGGCACCGTAGTAAGCGCAAAACCGTTCGGCCATTTCGCCGGCGAGGCGAGTTTGGTTTTGCGCCTCACGTCCGTCAACATCAACAACACCGATCAACCGATTGTGACTGCGGCCCGCAGCTTCGGCCCAAAGATAAAAGCCAAGGGAGCGGTGAAGAAATTCTTTGGCGGCCTCGCCAAACGCGCAGAAGGGGATGAGAAAGAAGTGGTTCTTGCCGCCCAGTCAGCCTACACATTCACCTTGAAACAAGCGCTGCAGATCCAATGAGGTCGCCGACGTAAACCTCTCGGACTTTAGCCGCGAAGCGGCAAAGAATGCAGCCCACAGCGCAAGCCGTGGGTAATAAGCGGAACAACAAAAAGCCCCGAAGGGGCGAAAGAGTGGCTCTCGCGCAGTCTCCGATCCCCTCAAGGATTTGCCGGGGTAGTGTATACAGACGGCAAAATGCTCCCTCCCCGCATCCACACAGACTGGAACCGATTTTGACTTTGACCGGGGCCCGCTCGCCCGCGCGATGCCATGATACGACGGAAGAAAGGCTGCCGCAGAGTGGGGGGAAAGAAAGATTTAGAGAGAGCTGAACGGGTGGGCGCAGCAGGGAGCCATGCTTGCACAAACTAAAATTGGTTGGTTCTTTCAAAACCTTGTAGCCAGCGCACAAATTCGCTGTAGGAATTGCGCTTCACAGGCAGATCACGAACCAATTTCCTAATAAAGTTCTTGCGGTCAAACCCACTTTCGCGAGCACATTTGTTGATGCCAATGCTACTAATACTTGCCTTTACCTCCGCACTCGCGACAACCTTACCTTTTCGCCCATATTCGGTTACGGCAAATTCCAAAACGCTGATTTCGTCGCCTTCTTCCCATTTGCGATCTGTTTCCTTGCCAACGTAACGAATTTCTCCCGCAATTACGTGTGCGCGTTTAAGAAGCCCCCTGGTATCCGGTCGGCAAGCCGTGCCATCAGGCGCTAGACTCTTCGCTTCTGGATGCCGCTGATACTGGACCAAGAGGTGCGCGAATTGCGAAGGAAAGACAACGTTGTAAGGAATATTTCCATTCGCTTCCCGGCAATTGAGCATTTTGTATTTTTTGCCATCATGCACATTGACGCATTCCAGATCGAACCACTGTTCCTGTTTCGACGCGAACGCACAAACCAGAAGAACTTTTTCGTTCGATTGCCGGTGGAATGCAACTCCAAACATCGGATCAATCATTGGCAGCAAGAGAAAGTTGTATGGACGGGCAATTTTCCATTCTCCCAGCATTTCCAAAACGTTGCATGTCGTTATAGTGAGACGCATCATCTGCGGCACGTCGAGCCAAGATGGTGGCTTCTTTGGCATCTTCAGCGCAGATCGTACGATGTCATCCCAAAGCTGATAAGTCCAGCGTGGTACTTCTTTCCCCCAGTCCTTGGGAGAATCTTGGGGTGGGTAGAGAAAGCCAATTCCATGCGCCTTTGGATCAACAATTGTGATGCTCGATTTCCCGGCTCTTTCGTATAACGCATAGCGTTTCGCGGCGATGCTGTAGCCGTAGAGCTGGCGTTGTGGTTTCGCGGAATCGGAATCAACGTAATTTGCATCCACGAGGTTCAGAATCGATCCTTTTACGGCTTTCCGGTCGTAAGGATTTAACGAAATGAATTTGTTTGCTATTCTCTGCGTTTCTGCCCACGGCAGAATTCGGTGGCCTTCAACGCCTGGTATTTTTAATGGTCCACCGTCTTTCGCGCTTACGATTGCCAGGGAATCTGTATCGCAGAATAGATACGTACCCTTCTCCCGGTTGACGCATTCCTCCGTCATGGCCAGCAACAATCGGCCCGCAGAAGTGATCATCGATGCCAATGGCGGAAAGAACCATAGTCCAGCCTTTTCAATCACGTCGGAAGAATCGGAGAATTTCTTCTCGCCTGAGAAGACTTCGAGCGGAATATTCTTGTTTTGTAATTCGGGGATCAGCTCAACAAAAAATCCGTAAATCGAATTCGCAAGGATTTTGAGCCAGTAATAGAGTTTTTTGTCTGTAGTAATCCGACTCGTTCAGGATGGTTCCGCAGCAGTCGGTAACGATGCTGGTCGAGTGAAGGTTATCCTGGAAGTAGTAGCGCACATCGACCTGTGCACCTGCTGCAGCGTCAACACGGTCGGCAATCCGACCGCGTATCAGTCCATAGTCAGCCGTCCAGTTTCCGCCCAAGTCGCTCTCGGCTTGCGTACTGCCATCGGCGAGTTTCCAATAGAAGGTGCCGGTGGCATTTGTCGCGCATGTCCCGGGTGCTGTTCCTTCTGTGCACTTCTCGATCCTCTGGCCATCGCCATCGTAAATATAGCTGTATCCGCCCGTAGCAATCAGGCGGTTCTCATCGTCGTAGACATACGATGTTGAACCGCTGCTGGTCATATTTCCTGCCGCATCATAGCCGTAAGAACAAGTCGTGAGTTGATTGTTGGTATTGGCCAGGCAGCCGAGCGGTTCGTACAATGTCTTTCCAGTTACCCCGGAACGGTTGGTCAAATTGCCCCACGGATCAATGCCCTGATCCGTCTGCGGGGGCGCTACGCCCGGAGCGGTTGCAACCGATGCGTAGGTTTCGCCCCAGTTGGGTCCGCTGGTGTAAGCCTGCTGAATCCGGTTCAGGGGATCGTACATGAAGTTCTGCGTCCGGTTGCTGTTCTTGCCGTTTGCAATCTGAATCACATTGCCGTTGTCGCTGCCCGTGGTGCCATTCCCCAGGTTAAAGTTGTAGGGGAGGTTGAGAATCTGCGCACCCCCCGCCGCCTCCGATGCGTTGGCGGAGATTAGCACCGGCTGCAGGCGGTTGTTGTAGGTATTAGAGATTGAACTGCCAGCGTACGGACTCGTTGCCCCGATCAAGGCCGTAGCCAGTTGCCCGTCAGGAGTGTAAGTGCCATTCGCGAAAACGTTGTTAGCGTCATCGCCCGCGGTCGTAATCCGCCCGGCAGATCCGTAATAACCGCCATCCCAGGTCGCCCAACCTCCCCCGTCACCAGGGGGCAAGCCACAAAAAGCGCAGATCATCCTTAGCTGGGGGCAACCTGCTGTTCCGTGGTGGAATAATTTGCCAAAAATCGTTTGGTGAAATTTGATGCAATAGAATCGGACGGGTCCTTTACACGATACTGACTCTTCATGTAACTGATTAGCTCTGAGGCATCCAAGCATCGGAAGCCGCTGATTGCAGGCACATCGACATTCTCCGAGACCGCAATGACGGCTATTTCCCATGAAATCCTGTCGCAAAATATGCCCCATTTCAGCGAGGACCCCCAAAATACCCCAATATTCGCACCAGCTAGAATTCTGGAAGTACTCCTACCCGGATGCATTACTGCTACATATCGCTTCGGCAGACTGGAAGGCTGAAGAGAAACCATGCCAAGGAAGGATGCATGTCGGGAATACCACTCAACAGGGTCAGGGTCGAGCACCATGTAGTTGACGGATTGATCCTCAAAGATGCGCGACATTTTCGAAAGGAATACCCCAAATTCTTCCCCGTAGATGTTGGCGTACTCGATTGCGAAATATTTCGCAAAGAGCCGCTTAAAGACGAAATCTGGCAGACGCTTTCGAGTGTCGATGATTTTTTCACATTTCGCTCTTAGAAGGGCAAATTCATCGTCATCCACGACTAGCTCACTCGCGTTCATTCGGTCCTCTATGGATTGCTAAAGTTGATCTTAAGGGTAGGCGTAGTTGGCGATCCAGCGGGATAGTAGTCAGCGGCCCATCCGCCAGGTGCCGAGCCACTCGGTCGAATAACGTAGTAGCTTCCATCCTCGGCCATGTAAGTAGTCGATGGGCCGCTAGTGTCCGCAAGAGTAAATCCATTCGCTTGTAGAGTGACAGCAGCGTCAGTTGCGGACTCGCTTGTGGTAATGTTCCGCACTATCGCGCTCGGGTCCGTCGTGTCAATATACGTTGAAAAATTACCCTCCCCAGATGTGTCAAGCCCCTCGCCACCTAGGTCCGGGTCAGCATCCCCCAACTTTAACTCGAATCAGCCAGACATTGTGAAAGCGCTCCGGGCAAGCAGGCGCGTCGTCGCCTCGTGCCAAGCCTTTGCCGGATATTAAGGATGGGCCATCCTCGTGGGACCTGCGCCTAGTCGCCGATGAACCTGAGAAATTCGTGGGGGTGATCGCGGCAGTGAATTGCAAGTTCGCGAATCTGGGCGAGAAGGCTTTTGCCTTCCTCGCACGAAATTCCTTCAGCAAGTCGATCAAGGTCCTCCAAAACCGGATACATCTGCTCGCCATTAAAGATAGTATTCCCGTTAGGATCTATGTATCGGAGCATGGGGAAACGATGGTCCCCTATCGGGAGCATACGGCCCAGCAGGCCGGTGGTTTCCCCAACCAAGCCTAGCTCCCTCCCATGAAGTGTTTGTAGCGCAACTTTAATGCCCATAATGCCCTTCTGTGATCCACATACCTATGGCTGGCCCGGAAAACCCGGGTAGGAGGTGACCACTCCCCCTGCTGGATTCACAATAACCGTGTAAACGTTAGTGCCCTGCCCATTAGCGAGAAATCCGACGTTTTCGTTTGTGAAGTTAATATATGCGAAATTCCCGTTACCCTGCACGACTGACCAACTACTTTGGCTGTTCTGAATTAGGTTCGCCACGTCTTGAGCGTCTCCGAGGAAAATGCTGTTGTACGCAGTATCGCTACCTCCAAACGTGTGCCCTTCGATGATGTGTTCGAAGTCGTCCTGGCCGAGGTCGAAGTCATTAACCCCCGTCGCCTCTCCAGTCAGAGATACTTCGTCCACTCCTTCTTCGTCTGCTCCCCCCAACATCCCGAATATCATCAGACCGTAACGAAGTACAGGGTCGGTCGCCATGAGGTAGTCAAGCGAGTTATACGACAGCGACAATTCTTGAGCATTGGAAAAGTCAAAGGTCCCGCAGGTCTGGCAGGCAAATAAATCCGGCAGGCCAGCCGTACCAGCTGAAGCTCCTGAAGTGATATCGTTGGTGCAAAAGCAGAGCGGTGGTGGGGAAGAGGAAGAGGAGGAAGACGAGGCGGAGGAACCTGAGTCCGCCCCCACCGTACCTGAGGCAGGCGGAATTCCAGTTACTTGGTCAGTGTAGCTAAGACTTTCAAACCCACCCGCTCCCTCCTCAAAAGCCAAATACCACGAGGGCGGGATGGTCACCAAACCGGATGGATCGATACTGCTGTTCGGGTTGGTCGCATATGCATATTGGTTCCAACCGGCACCGGCAGGGTCAGGAGAAATCCAGCGGCCTTCCGAGGTGTTCAATTCCCGATTGTCGGTGTGAAACATGTTCGCGACACCAAGGTCCGGTGTGTCGCCTGTGAAGTTCTCTTCGTTGAGGGTCACCGAACCATAGGTGTCGTAAATCTCACCGTAGGGTGCGAAAGCGTAGTCTCCATATACGCTTCCCGTTGAGCCTAGTGTAGATACAATGGGCGCTCGTCCTAGCCAGTCTTTGTGCTGATAGTAGTAAGCTCCTCCATTCCCCGTCTCCATCAAAGTACCGCCGCCCGGAGTCGGCCAGTAAGCATACTGAATCGTACTGCCAGTCATGAACACCTTTGCTGCTTGGGTGTACCAGATTTCCGTGTACGCGGAATTTTTGCTTGGGAAGCAGCGATAAGGATTAGAAACGGAACTGAGAATCCGTCGCCCCTGCCAATCCCACTCGCTGATTGGAGGAGAGACTATTTGCTCTGGCTGGGGATGTCAACAGAATAAACGTAACGAGCATATTAAGGGTCACGCTGATAAGGTGCTGCGAGTCACGCTCTGCTTTTTCCGAAACTATCGAATGTCGCGCAAACATCGCAGGCCGTGGAGTTGGGAATGGCGACGTTTAAGTGAATCATGCATTTGACTGTCGCGCACGAGTCTGACCCCACAGTGGCGACGCGGGCGAGCGGGCCCCGGTCAAAGTCAAAATCGGTTCCAGTCTGTGTGGATGCGGGGAGGGAGCATTTTGCCGTCTGTATACACTACCCCCTCAAGGATTTGCCTTTCTCCCTTCAACATGGAGTGATCTCTACCTAATGCGGTCCCAGGAAAACTGTCAACTTCAAGATCAGTCCAGCCATCATGGCGAGAGCGCCCAGCACCGCGTTGTACTCGCGATGCTTCAGATATAAATCCCAAGAAAACTTCGCCGGAGCTTGGCTGGGAGCGCCCCGCGCGAGGCGAGGGAACATTCTCGGTACCCGCCGCGCATATTCATCGAACTCAGAAAACTTCCGACGCAGGAATGTTTCCTCGTTGCGGATGACGGGTAAATAGATGGCAAAGAACATCAACGCAAGCGCCAGCCCTACCCACCAACTCCGCGCCGTCACAGCGAACCCCAACCCTATCAGCAACGATCCCAAATAAAGCGGATTACGTGTGTAAGCATAAGGTCCGGAAGTCGCGAGCGCTTCATTCTTCCGTACGTGCCCCGAAGCCAGCGCCCGAACCAGAAGACCCGGGACAACTAAGATCGCACCCAGAGCCATAGATCGCCACGAAGGTCGGGCCAGCCAGAAATAAAACACGGCAAAAAAAAATCCCAGCGGCACGCGAATGCGCCGCGCGATTTGTGCCCACCCACCCATGCAGTTATTCCAAGTCGATCCGCGAAGTCTTGAAAGGGCGCGGCTTCAAGCCGCGCCGTACACGCCGCAAAAAGCGCGGGCTTTAGCCCCTGAGGGCGCCGCCCAGCAGTGCGTTCGCCGCCGCCACGACTGCCTCACTACCAATCGTCAACATCCCAACATCCGCCGCCCCCCGCCGCGCATGAGTCGTAACGCTCTCCCCGCTGCGCAGCACAATACTGTGCGTCCCATAAGGCCCATTGCGTGCGGGATCGGTAGGTCCATAGATTGCCACCACCGGAACCCGCAACGCCCCCGCCAGATGCAGTGGCCCGGTATCTCCGCCGATAAACAGCCGCGCACGCCGCGTCAGCGCAATCAACTCCGTGATGCTGCAATTCATTACTTGAGCCGTCCCTGCGCTCGCAGCTTCGGCCACCCGCACCAACTCCTCTTCGCCCGGCCCATAGTTGAGAATCGAACGCACACCCTGATCTGCTAACTTGTGTGCCACTTCACCGTACCGCCCCGCAGGCCATCGCTTCGCCCCCCACCCCGCACCCGGATTCAAAATCGCGAAGTCTCCGATGCCATGTTCCGCGAGCCGCTGTCCGATTCGCAACTCAGCTTGGGGATCATGAGGCAGATCGCCCGGCAATTCTGCCTGCGAAAGTTTTGCCCGGCCCTTGATAATCGATTGAGCGACCGAAATATTCTGCTCGATGACGTGCCTGCCATGTGCAATCACCCTTCGCGTATACCAAAGGCTGGCCGGAGATTCTCGCGGCTCCGCCGCTCCGTATACCACGTGGGCCCCCGACCACCGTGCCAACACCGCCGACCGCATCGCACCCTGCAGATCCACTGCGGCATCGTAGTGCGCGTCACGCACGTCGTTCCAGACCGTGGCCATGCGCTGCAGCGTCGGAATCGCCAACGGAGACTTCCGCCACGCCTTCAGATTCACGGTGTGAACCTCATCGACCAGCGGCCGCAGCGCAGACCGGCATCCCCGCCGTGGAGATCCCGCCGCGCACAGCAGTTCGGCCCAGCGCTCTTCAATCAGCCAGCCGATAAACGCATGCGGGAATGCTTCTCGCAGGGCATGAACCGCGGGCAGCGTGTGCAGCACGTCTCCCATGGCGCTGAGGCGCACAATCAGCAGCCGCTCGATCTTGGTCTCCGGTGTGATATCGAGACGATTCGACTCGATATTCAGGGACTTGTCACTCACGGTCTCGACACGCCTTGACCCGAAGCTCACTGCTGCCTCGGCCCGAGCCGCGAGCGAATAATCTCGCTGGTCGAATGATCCTTCGAGTCGCCGACGATCTCCACGCGCCCGCCGTATTCAGCCAACGTATCGCGCTCAGGAACAGTCTCCGCCGTATAGTCTGTTCCCTTTGCCTGTATGTCGGGACGAATCTCGCGAATGAGGGCGCGCACATCGCGCTCGGCAAAAATGACGACTGCATCCACATCGCCGAGTGCGGCAACAATTTCGGCGCGCTCCCCCGCCGGCATGATCGGGCGTCCCTCGCCCTTGAGAGCGCGCACGGAGTCGTCAGAATTGATGGCCACCACGAGCCTGCCGCCCAACGCCTTCGCCCCATGCAGATAACGCACATGTCCCACATGAAGCAAATCGAAATTGCCATTGGCCAGAATGATGCGTTCGCCGGCCCGCCGCCACTGCTCCACGTAAGCGTGGAGTTCCTCGCGGCCCATAATTTTGTCGCTTTCCATCTGTCGGATTTCCGTCAATGAGGCCTGGTCGAAGGCGGAGCCTGCTCAATCGCACGCAATAATTCCCCACGAGAAGCCGTGGCCGTGCCCCGCTTCATCACCACAATTCCGCCCGCATAGTTGGCTAACTGCGCCGCCTCTTCCGTGCTGGCTCCGGCGGCCAGCGCGGCGCTGAACGCCGCAATCACCGTGTCGCCCGCCCCCGTCACATCGGCGACTTCGTCGGAACCAAAAATCGGAATGTCCACCGGCTCCCGTCCCTGATCAAAGGCAACCAATCCATCCCGTCCGCGCGTAATCAGCAGCGACTGCAGCTTCATCTGTTCCATAACTTGTTTCCCAGCCCGAGTCACCTTTGCCCAGTCCTGCCCAATACGAACGCCCAGCGCCGCTTCCACTTCCGGCTCATTCGGAGTCGCCGCGGTGGCGCCAGAGTAATCCAGCAGCCGATAGCGCGAATCGACGATCAAAGGCACAAGCACAACTCTTCGCCGTCCAGTTTGCCGCAACGCATTCACAATCGCCGGACTCGCCGATCCATACCCGTAGTCGGAAACCAGCAGCGCATCCGACGCCCGCAGATACTCTCGCGCTGCCAGGAACAATTCGCGCGTCAAGTGCCGGTTCGGAGGATTCTCCGGCTCCCGATCCACGCGCACCACCTGTTGCCGTGAATTGTGCGTCATACCCGCGAGAATGCGCGTTTTTGTGACCGTCGTATAACTCTTGTCTTTCAGCACACCACTTACCGGAATCCGCTTATGGCGAAAGAACCTCAACAGCATTCGCCCCGGCTCGTCGTCGCCAATCGCGCCAACCGGCAGCACGTTCACTCCCAGATCGGCCAGGTTGTTGACCGCGTTCGCGCCTCCCCCCGGCACCACGGTGCGTTCCCGATGCTTCAGGATAAGCACCGGAGCCTCGCGCGACACCCGCGAGATTTCTCCAAACACGAATTCGTCGGCCACCAGGTCCCCCAGCACCGTGATCGTGACCTTGGGGAACGCTTCAACAATCTTCTGCAGCCGGTCAACTTCCTTCAAATGCTTAGTCATCGAAAGTTATTGTCATCCTGAGCAAGCGTTGTTTGCGCAGCGAAGGATCCGAGCGAGCCGCGCGAAGTGTCGCGGTCTTCGCGACGCAATAATCGCGCGTTCGGCTCCCTTCCTAATTGCCACCTTCGGCATTTTCTCACGAGCGGCGGCGTTCCTCGATCACGCGCAGCATGCTATCCACCGCGTTACCCGCATTGGCAAGCTCCATCTTGACCGGAACCACCGCCAGCGGCGCAAGCCCAGCCAGATATCCGCCCAGGTTCACCGCATCTTTTTCGGTGGTAACGAACCCGCCAGCTTCGCTGCGCCGCTGAAGTTGCAGCAAGTCACGCACGTCTTTTTCCGTGTAGGCATGATGATCGCGAAAGAACGCCTCGGCGACAGGATCAATCCCCGCGGCGCGCAACTGCAGCAGAAAATTCTGTGGCCGCGCAATCCCACAAAACACGACCGGACGAGGCGGAACGTCTCGCGGAACAATCCCCCGCCGCACCCGCCACACTGTCTTCCCCGCCAGCGGAAACGATTCCGGCGCGGCCCCACTAGACAGCACCACCGCATCGGCTCGCCGCAGGGAACGCAGAGGCTCCCGCAACCGTCCTGAGGGAAGCAGGCGATCCCGCCCATCCTCCGAAGTCACCAGCACAATATCGAAATCGCGGCCTAAGCCGCGATGTTGGAAACCATCATCCAGCAGATGAATCTGCGGACCGAATCGCGACTCAGCCAAACGCCCCGCCGCATAACGATTTTCGCCCACCACCACCGGAGCCTGCAGCCGTCGGGCAATCAGCAATGGCTCATCGCCGAAATCCCTCGGCAGCCCGCCCGGATCCACCAGCAACACGCCACGAGACCTGCGTCCATAACCCCGCGAAAGCACATCGAAACCAATTCCCCTCGCCTTCAACAACTCGCCCAACAAAATAACGAATGGAGTTTTCCCCGATCCCCCAGCCGATAGATTCCCCACGCTGATAACCGATCCCCGCAGAGAATGCGAGCGTAACCAGCCTCGGTCGTAGAGCGCGTTACGCGCTCCCACCACGCCGCCGTAGATGCCTGACAGCAGATTCAGGTTCATGGCCGCGCCAGCAGCTCCTGCAGCTTGTCGGCCGTTCGCGCTGTTGCCCCAATCTGCGATCGCATGGTTTCAGCGGCGCGCTGCCCCAATGCTTTTCGCTCTTCATCGTTAGCCAACAACTCCAGCAGCACCAGCGGCAACTCCGCCGGACCAACAATCCTCACCGCATCCCGGCTGTGGAACAAGCTCACAATGTCTCGAAAATTTTCCGTGTGATTGCCCACCACCGTGGCCACACCATACTGCGCCGGCTCAATAATATTGTGCCCGCCCCGTGGCACCAGGCTTCCACCCACAAACGCAATATCGGCGAGGGCATAGAGCGCGGCTAGCTCTCCGATTGTATCCAGCAGAAGCACCCCACCAGCTAAAGGCTCCCCGTTCCAGCGAGATCGCCTGCAGAAGCCAATCGACATCTGTTCCAGCAACGTGGCCACGGCCTCAAATCGCTCCGGATGCCTCGGCGCCAGAATCATCACCGCCCGCGGATGCTGCACCCGCAAATTCTCAAATGCCTTCAGCAGCAGCGGCTCTTCTCCATCCATGGTGCTGCCACACACCAGCACCGGCCCGGCACTGGATGCCGCAATCGATGTTCGCACGCTCTCCACAATCACCGGCGGAGCCGGCACAGGAATGTCGAACTTCAAATTCCCGGTGACGCGTACGCGTTCCGCCCTGGCTCCAATATCTTGCAATCGCGCAGCATCCTCCGGCGTCTGCGCCAGGAACAAGTCCACATTCGCCAGCAGCCTGCGCAGCAATCCACGAAATCGCCGGTAACTCGGCCATGAGCGGTCCGAGATGCGGGCGTTCACCACCGCAATCCGCGCGCCGCTCACATGCACCAGCCGCATAAAGTTCGGCCAGAACTCGGTCTCCACAACCACCACCATCTGCGGTCGCAGTGCCCGCAGGTAGGGACGAATGGCGAACCCAAAATCCATGGGGAAATAAAACACATTCGCCTCGCCAAAGCGTTTGCGTGCGAGTGCCTGTCCCGTGTCAGTGGTCGTGGAAACGAAAATCCTATGCCGCGGAAAACGGCTCTGAATCTCCTCCACCAGCCTCGCGACCGCCAGCACTTCCCCCACCGAAACCGCGTGAACCCAAATCACCGGCTCTTGTTCTCCCGGCAACCGAAGCCGCGCAGACACCCTCCCGATCCTCTCTGCAAATCCCTTGCGATACTTTCCATGGCGCGCCATCTGGAAGAGCCAGTAAGGCAGGCTCACCAACATCCCCGCGCCTAGCGCCACGCTGTAAAGAAAGCTGTAAAGAGAAGAGATCAAGTTCAGCCATTCTAAACAAAGTGCGGCAGGGGCTCTAATCCAAGAGTAGCCAGTGTCAGTCCACGTTCGTCAGTAGTGCCTTACGTGCTGATTTACCCTGTGTTCCTCAGTGTCCTCGTGGTAAAGAAGTCAGGACGCAACAACCCCCGCACGCCTGGCGTTAGCTTCTATAATCGGAAGCATGCTCCCAGGACTAAGATCGGCTCCTCGCCGTGTTCTGGTCGTCTCCTGTGCCGTCGCAGCCTTCGCCCTCTGCCTCTCGGCCAAGGATTTCGTCAAGCCCGTAGCCCAGCCCGCGAAAACCTATCCCGCGCACGACGACCACACCGATGAGAAGGTCGTGATCGCCGCCGACCCCTACGACACTCCCGACAAAGCCAAGATCTTCTCCGTTAACTTTCACGAGCACGACCTCCTGCCCATCTTCTTCATCGTCACCAACAACGGCGACCAGCCCATCTCCATCGCCAACATGCAGGTGACTCTAACCACCGCCGGCCGCGCCAAGCTAACCCCAATTTCCCCCGACGACATCTCCCGCCGCCTCTCCAACCCCCGCGCCAATACCAACCCCGCCACGCCCCTGCCATTTCCCATCCCCCACAAGAAAGTGAAAGGCACCCTCAGCAAAAAAGAGATGGACGAGATCGAATCTTCCCAATTCGCCGCCAAAGCTGTCGAGCCCCGCACCACCCAATCCGGCTTTTTCTTCTTCGACGTGGAAGACGTCGAAGCCCCCGTCGCCGGCGCCCACATCTTCGTAACCGGCGTCAACGACGCCAAAGGCACCGAGCTGATGTACTTCGAGATTCAGATGGAGAAGTAAAGGTAGCTCGTGTGGCGCGGGCACTCTTGCCCGCGTCTCTCCATCTCCACGATCCTTGCCAAGCGCTTGGTCTTGCCACGTTGGATTTGTTCCGACGGTTTTTGGCAGACAGGAGTGCCCGCTCCGCACGGACATTGGTGGTCCCAACTGGGGAAATGGTTGCGATTCTTCTCCACTCTAGGCCGGCCGGGTGCCCCATGTTTTGCGTACTTTGCGAAACGCGGGATTCCACGGTCCCATCCCGAGAGAATGGCAGAAACCTGAGCGACAGGGGGCCAGTTCTACTCGCGACCCAGCAGAACCTCAGGATGCTTGTGAGCAATGGCGAGCAGTTTCAAGGTTGCCTCACGCGGTCGCCGTACTCCCTGCTCCCAGCTTTCCACCGCGTTGAGGCTAACATTGATGATGCGGGCGAAGGCCGCCTGGCTCACGTTGAACGATTGCCGGATCGCGCGGATCTGGCCGGGAGTTAGCGGTTTGGGAGGAGGCGGTAGCTGGCTGACACGCAACGCCGTTTTCTTTCCCTGCTCGTACTCGAGTGCGTCCGATAAAGCCTGCTTGAGATCATCAAAAATCTTGACCTTCTTTCTTACTCCCTTGACTTTCATTGAATTGGCTCTCCCACTCTTGATCCTTTAATCTCGCTTACCCATGCGCGCAGTGCTTTGCGCTCATCGGCCGATAGGTCTTCCTGCTCGTCCTTGTCCAACAAATACAGTAGATGAATCTGGCTTCGGTTTTCCAGGCACAGGAACAGATATCGGAATCCACCTCGTTTCCCCTTACCGCGGGCCGGATTCGAACATCGCGCCTTGCGAATCCCTCCCAAACCCTGCACCAGGTCTCCACGAGCCAGATTCTTGAGCAAGTCGGTTTGAATCGAGTTAAGGACATCGAGAGCTGCCGCTCCGGCCAGTTGGTGCAGTCGCCTGGTAAAAGCTCTCGACTCGATGTATACCACTTAGTGGTATATACCACCTCGTAAGAGTTCCGTCAACCCACCCAACGGGGTACGAGTGCCCCATCTTTGCCGCGTTCTTTGCGGCACGGCGGGAATTTTGACTCCCGGTCGAGTTCTCCAAGAAATCCCGAATTCCCTTGACTTCGATTCTCAAAGCTGTAATCCTATCTCTCTACGCATTAGTTATTTGACATCTGAATAGCAATAAGATAACTACTGCGAATGCAATATTTTACGGTGCAGACACTGGTTTTTACGGTACTTCAGCAATGGCCAGAACAACTAAGTCCTTCGAATGGAATATTTTATGAGCAAGCCCCTTTACCACCAATACTTTAGCCGGATACGGGATAGACTTGAAACTCCTAACTGTCAGATTCCAGAGATGTTACGCAGATCGATCTGTGAAAATTTTCAATCCAGATCGCCGCTCTGACCGCTGATTACTGCCCAATGACCACTGCCGTATAATCACCCCCAATGTCGACCTCCGCCGACACCACCGTCGCCGCTCCCACGACCTACGAGCCAGTCATCGGCCTCGAAGTGCACGTCCAGCTCCTGACGGCGTCTAAGATCTTCTGTTCCTGCTCCACGCGCTTCGGTGCTGCGCCAAACACAAATGTCTGTCCGGTCTGCCTGGGCATGCCCGGAGCTTTGCCGGTGTTGAACCGGAAGGCGGTCGAATTCGCCACTCTGGCCGCAATGGCCCTGAACTGCCGCATCAACGAAACTTCGATCTTTGCGCGCAAGAATTACTTCTATCCCGACCTGCCCAAGGGCTACCAGATTTCGCAATACGACAAGCCCCTGGCCGAGCATGGATTCATCGAAGTCGGAAGTGACAAAAAGAAAATCGGCATCACCCGCGTGCATCTCGAAGAAGACGCCGGCAAGAGCCTGCACGAAGGCTTTCCCGATGCGGACAAGAAAACCGCCATCGACCTCAACCGCACCGGCGTGCCGCTGATCGAAATTGTCAGCGAGCCTGACATCGCCACGCCCGATGAGGCTTACGAATACCTCACGCGTTTGAAGGAGATCATCCTCTACACCGGCGTCAGCGACTGCAACATGGAGGAGGGATCGCTGCGCTGCGATGCCAACGTCAGCGTGCGCCCGCGCGGGCGGAAGGAATTGGGCACGAAGGCCGAAATCAAGAACGTAAATTCGTTCCGCTTCATCCGCGAGGCGTTGATCTACGAGATCAAACGCCAGGTGGAAGTGATCGACGCGGGCGGCAAGATTGTGCAGGAGACCCGACTATACAACTCGCACGAGGGCAAGACCTACAGCATGCGCTCGAAAGAGCAAGCCCACGATTACCGATATTTCCCCGAGCCCGACCTGTTGCCGCTGGTCGTAGATGAAAAGTGGAAGGCCGAGATCACGAAGACCTTGCCCGAACTGCCGGAAGCGCGCCGTGCGCGTCTGGTGAAGGAATATGGCATCACCGAATACGACGCGCAGGTGTTGACGGTTTCGAAATCGCTCGCCGATCAATTCGAAGCGGCGGCGAAGGCGGCGAAGAATCCGAAGCGCGTGGCGAACCTGGTGCAAGGCGAACTGATGGGCCGTCTCAAGGCCAGGGGCGCGGAGATTGAGCAGTCTCCGATTTCGATGAAAGGCATGGCGGCATCCGCCGACCTGGTTGAGAGCGGCGCCATCTCGGGCAAGATGCTCAAGGATCTATATGATCTCTGCTTCGAACGCAACAAAGACTTCCCGGAGGTCTACGACGAAGAAGGCCGCCCTCAGCAGTCGACGGACACCTCCGCGCTCGAAAAGATCATCGACGACATTATCGCCGCGAATCCCAAGCAGCTCGAACAATACCGGGCCGGCAAGAAGACCATGCTCGGATTCTTCGTCGGCCAAGTGATGAAAGCTTCCAAAGGCCAGGCCAATCCTCAGTTGGTGAATGAGTTGTTGATCAAGAAGCTGGAATGATCCAGTCGTCATCCAACCAGCCATGTGACCGAAGTACCATCTTCGCGTGTGACTTCCGCAATCTGATCCAGCCTCCGGTACTCGATTAAGATGGTGCCGGGCCTGTCTGTTCCGGGCTGACCGTTCGAGAGCCGCCATGAAAATTAAGCTCGATCGCATCATCAGCATTGCAACGCTTGTGGCCGCAGTCGTGGCCATTGTTCTGGTACTGAAAAAGCCGGATACGGTGGCGCAGCCGAAGTCCTCGGCGGGGATTGTGGCCAATGGCCCATCACTCGACGCCCAATCATCCAACCAGAAAGTGGATCAGCTAGAGCCGGCTGCTAGACCATCTCAGGTAGCGCAGCCATCGCAGAGCGGCGGCGGATATGCCGCCGGGACTCAGGCCAGCCAGATCTCGCAAACACAGCAGAGTTCAAAACCCGAGGCTCACCCCAACTCTGACGGAATCAGCGCCTTGCTGGCGCAGGCCGCCGGAGCTGCTGGAAGTGCCGGAGCTGGCGGATTCTCGCCGGAGTCGGAAGTTGGTAGCGGAGAGCCAAACATCAAAGATCAGCAGGTGACCTACGAGGGCGACGTTGTCCACGGACGGTTCCTCACCGAAATCGCCGGGAAAGATGTCTGGGTGACCATCTCCGGCCATATGGGATCGAAAGATGGATATGCGACTTTCGAGCCGACGGAATTCAAAGTGGGTGATATGGACGTTCCCGTTTCGCTAGTGAATCCCGCGCTGCAAAGAAAGCTTGCCGAGGAGCGCAACCGCCTGAAACTTCCTAACTAGACGGCACTCACCGCTGGCAGCGCATTACCCGCAGCCACCTTCGCGTACCAACGTCCTGATTCTTTAATGGTGCGCTGCTGGGTTTTGAAGTCAACGTAGGCGAGGCCGAAGCGCTGGCTGAAACCTTCCGCCCATTCAAAGTTATCGAGCAAAGTCCAGGCATGATAGCCGCGGACGTCCGCACCATCGGCGATGGCGCGGGCCAGTGCCTGCAGATATTGCCGGTGATAGTCAATGCGGCGCGCGTCGCGAATCACGCCGCTCGCCTCCGGACCATCGTTGTATGCGCACCCACTCTCGGTAATTTCAATCACAGGATGGTTGTAATCGCGGCTGATGCGCATGACCATGTCATACAGCGCCTGCGGCCAAATCTCCCATCCGATGTCGGTTTTCGGACCTTGCTGGCCGCCCGTCATCTTCACCGGGAAAAGCCATTGCTGCGCATGGCAGAGCCGCTCCATCGCGCTGGGCACCGAGGCGACGGTGCGGTAGTAGAGATTGATGCCAATGAAATCGAGCGGAGCCCGCATCTTCTCCATGTCTCCCGACTTAATTTTCATGGCGGTTTCCGGCAGGAATGTGAACGCCTCGGGATAGCGGCCGTTGAGCGCGGGCTCGAGAAACCACAGGTTAGTGATAGCATGAGCGCGCTCCGCGGCCAGTTTGTCTTCGTCGGAATTCGACGCCGGTTCGCAGGCTGACATGCTGAAGGCAGTGCCCACGCGGGCAGACGCGCGAGTTGCCTTCAAGGCCCGGAAACCAGTGCCCTGCGCCAGGTTCACAGTGTGGGTCGCGCGGAGAAAATCGAACAGGCTCCGGTGCCCGGGCGCGAGTTCGCCTTGCAGATAACCTCTGTAGGTGAAGGCGGCAGGTTCGTTGAAGAGCATCCAGTCGGAAACGCGGTCGCCCAAGGCGAGCGCAACGAGTTCCACATAGTCGGCAAAGCGAAAAGCCGCATCGCGGTTGGGCCAGCCTCCGGCATCTTCCAAAGCTTGGGGCAGGTCCCAGTGGTAGAGCGTGACAAAAGGCCGGATTCGGGCTTCCAGCAAGGCATCGACCAGGCGGCTGTAGTAATCGAGGCCTCCGGAATTCGCAGGCCCGGAACCGGCAGGCTGAATGCGCGGCCAGGAAATCGAGAAGCGATAGCTGCTCAAGTTCATGGCGCGCAGGAGCGCAATGTCCTCGCGCCAGCGATGATAGGAGTCACAGGCTACGTCGCCGGTGTCGCCATTCTTGATTTTGCCGGCAGTATGCGCGAAGTGGTCCCAGATCGATTCACCCTTGTCGTCTTCTTTCCATGCGCCTTCAATCTGGTAGGCGGCGGTGGCTGCGCCCCAGAAGAAATTCTTGGGGAATGGAATCTCGGAGGAAGTAGCGAACTGGTTATGGGGACTGGAAAGCAGCGCGGCATTCGCGGTGCGCGCGGCGTTCGACGACACGCTGCAACCCGAGAGCAGAGTGGCCGGCAGCGCGGCTGCGATGCCTGCGGCGAGAGTCGAGTGCGCAAATTCACGGCGGGTCAGACGCAAGGTAGAGTGCGGCTCCTTCAAACATTGATACGGCTGCCAGGGCATCAATTGTGCTTGATCAGCTTCCCGGTCTTCTGTCCCGTGAGCGAGTTGTACAGAGTCTCCAGGAACACATCTTGGTTGACGAACTCTCCAGAATACTTCTTCCAGGGTTCGAGCAGCTTCGCCTGCTTCATCTGGTCGAGTGTTTTGCCTTCTTTCAATGCCTTCTGCACTGCGTCACGGGTTTCCTTCAGCATAGCAAGATAGGCGCGCACATCGTCCAGGCTGGAGACCGGACCATGTCCGGGAATGACCTTCACATCCGCGGGCAATTGCGAGATGACCTGAGCCACGGCGTCAATCATGCCGTTGATGCTGCCGCCGCTCTCCACGTCAATGAAGGGAAAGCCGTAGGTGACGAAGTCGTCACCCATGTGTACGACATTCGAGTGGGGAAAGAAGATGATCGAGTCGCCGTCGGTGTGTCCTGCGGGGAAGTACAGAGCGCGGATGTCTTCGCCGTTCAGGTGGACGGTGACGTCATGATCGAATGTGATGATGGGTAGGGCCTCATGCGGCGCGGGCTTGGTGTCCATATGGATTGAGCCGCCGTTGCCGACGCCTCCGCCGCTCTCCAGGCGTTTGCGAACGTTGTCTTGCGCGATGACGGGCGCTTGTTTCTGAAAGTAGGCGTTTCCACCCGTATGATCGGGATGGTAGTGCGTATTGATGATGAACCGCACCGGTTTGTCGGTGATGCCTTTCAATGCGGCTTGAATCTTATCGGCCAACGGGGCATACTGATCGTCAACAATCACGATGCCATCGTCGCCGACCGAGGCGCCAATGTTTCCACCCGCACCCTGCAGGACGTAGACGTTCCCCGCCACTTTCGCCACCGTTATCTGCACTTTGCTGAAGTCCTGCTCCTGTGCGGCGGCCGGGCCACTGACAAACACAAATGCGGCGAGAAGAACCCAAACTTTGCGCATGATCGTCCTCGATTTCATTTTGACCACGGGCTGACATTCTAAACTGGAATGGGGAGACATGCGGAGTAGGTGCCCGAAGAAACAAAAACAACGGCGGGGTTTGGAGGACGCAGGCAGTTCTATTTTGGCGTAACCGGCTTGGCCGGGCCCTCGATCAGGGCTTGATAGGAGTAGATGACTGTCTGGTCGTACAGCACCTGAGTGGCCCACCATCCCAAGAAAGCCGTAGCGGTAAGAAAAAACGAGAGGACAAGATGGGCCGCCCGAATTTTCCTGCGCCCGTTCAGCACTCCAAGTTCTCCGGGCACTCTTCTTTGCTTCAGCCTATGTTGCCATAGCAGGCACCAACCCGCCGCCGCAAGGACGAGCAGAGTGAATTCCATGTAAGGTGGATCGCTGGCAGAGCGTTCGCGGAGGTGGTGGTACAAAGCGATCAATCCAGGGAAAAGATAAACCGAGGGGACGGCCCATCGCAGCGTGGACCGAAGGTTTGTGCTCCACCAGAACAAGCACAAAGAGAAAGCGATCAGGCCGCTGAATGCGGCGCCTCGAAGCACCATGATCTGATCGTGAAACTGGCGGAGCCGCTCGTTCTTGTCGGTTCCCTGCAACAGAACCGCGGCCTCCTGGATGGGAAAAACGTCTCCGACTAGCTTTTCCTGATTGTCGATCCATTCGTCGGGTTTCGGGACGATCCACCTTCCGGTGTATTTGCAATCCGGATCGGTCTTCCTGAATTGTTCACGCTTCTCCGCGAGCGGATCGCTGGGCTTTAGATCAGTCGTCTTGGATGGTTCACGCTTTTCCGTGAGCGGATCGCTGGGCTTTGCAGCCACCGTCTCCGGTTTAAGAGTGTTACAAAAGACGTCGGTCCGAATACTGGTCTCTGTCACCCCCACTTGGAGCAGATAGTTGGATACCTGAATGTGGAGATCGTCGTCATCGAAAAAGTCCTGCGCGATCCGAGACACCGCCGAACCCAGGGAATAGGTCATCGCGAACAACAGAACACCGGCTACCGCTGGCTGGTTCTGGTCCTTCACCCAGTCCAGAAGCTTTTTCAGGCTGCTTTCGTTAGCTGAGAAGAAGACGTGGATGACGAGGAGCACCCAGGGAAGAGCCAGTGCACCGACGATGATGATATCAAACGCGATGCTAAATGCGCCCATACGTCCCACATCCTCTCGCGGCAAATCGAGTCTTCCCTCCAAATTAGGGTTGGCTCATTTGTCGTCCTTCATTCCACGTCCCGTAACTTCATTTCAAGTCGGCCAAGTCTTCCTGTAACTGCGCCAGGTTGAAACCGCTGGGAGCGACGGTCTGACCGCCTTTCTGCTTGAGATAATCGGGGCTAAGAATGGCGTAGGCTTCATCGCAGTAAGCCGCCCAGAAGCCCCAGGTCATGGTTTGCAGCGCGCCCCAGGTGACGACGGTGAGACTGCGGGAGTCATAGGCGACCACGGGGACAGCGTGTCCTCCCCAGGAGTTGGGTGCGCCATCGCCGCTGGTGCCGATCGAGGTAACGGACCAAGGCTGGTGATTCTGCGTCTGAGCCTGGGCGGTCTTGGGCAAGGCCAGTCCGATGTAGCAGCCGCCGAATATCCAGGTTCCATCCATGATGTGGGTGGTGTTGGAGGGTTCGAGAGCGACGAAAGCCTGAATCTTGTGCCCGGCGATGCCGGTCTGCCGCCAGTAGTTGAGCACGTCGATTTCCTGCGCGCCGTTGTCGTTGGCTCCAGTCTTGGGATTGTAGCCGGTGATAGCGGAGTAGGCAGCTATGATTTGCGCGTCGGACGGAGTGAATACTTTGGATTGGGCATTGGCGGTCCACTCCATGATGAGGTGGCCGGCGGCGGCGCAGGTACAATCGCCGATCTGAGCGTTATCCATCATGCCCCAGGAGACTTTCACGTTGGCGGTCAGATCAAGGCTGGGAGGTGGAGCGGGAAGGGCGGACGTGGCGTAAGTAGCGAACAGGAGCGTGCGCGGGTCGTGCCGCGGCGGGTGTTTGCCGAGCTTCAATTTAAGGGGATCGATTCGCGTTGGGTCCGACTTTAAGGTAACGCTCTTTGTTGGGTCGGTGGAATGAGTGTCGAGTTTCTTTATGGCCATGGCTGAGGTTTCCTTTCTGCTGAGGGCTGCGAGATCCCCGAGGATCCCGGTTTAGAACGAACGGCCTAGCACGTGGGGGGAGACTGCGCGGCGAATAATAGAACGCCGAGGCAAGGTTGCAACAGGGAGTTTGTGCTTGTTACGAAAAACGAACAAGGCGGAGAAGGAGGTGCGATCGAGGAAAAGCAGAGTCAGCGCCAGTTGCGGAGCAGATTTTCAAGAATGTCAGCGGCGGCGGCGAGTTGGGCAAGTTCGCTCCTGGTCAGCGAAGCGAGATGGGCCGCGAGGTGCTCAATGCGGCGTTGGCGTCCTTGCTGGAGAAGACGCGTACCTTTGACAGTAGCGCAAATTTGCATGCTGCGGGCGTCATGGGGATCGCGAGTGATTTTAACCAGACGGCTGCGTTTGAGCGCGGCGACGATGCGGCTCATGGTGGGCGGCTTGACCTGCTCAGCCGTGGCCAGCGCGCCCGGCGTCTTGGGTCCGGCAAAGACGAGTACTGAGAGCGCAGAGAGTTGCGCCGGGCCAACGCCAGAGGCCGCATCCTGTTGGCGTACGCGGCGCAAGAGATGGATGGCGGCGGAATGAATTCGGTCGGCAGCGGTGACGGTCTCCGGCCGGGACACGACAGTCTTGGGCTCTGCAGTTCCGGACTTGACTTTTGCCATGGGATATAGTTAGCTATGCTAATTAATTCGGCCCCGGAGGTCAAGGGTATGAGCGCAACCGCAACAGGAATTGGAATTACCCGGCTCGGCCAGATCGCGGTCAACGCAAAAGATGTGGAACGCGCAGCCGGTTTTTATCAGGATGTGCTGGGGTTGAAGCTGCTTTTCAAGGCGCTCCCGGGGCTGGCGTTTTTCGATTGCGGCGGGGTGCGGCTGATGCTGTCTAGAGCGGAGAAGCCGGAGTTCGACCATCCCTGTTCGGTTCTGTATTTCGCCGTGCCCGACATCCAGGCGGCATACGGGAAACTGAAAGAAAGCGGAGTGCACTTTGAGGACGAGCCGCACCTGCTCGCGAAAATGCCGACGCACGACTTGTGGATGACTTTCTTTCGTGACTCCGAGGGGAACCTACTGGCGCTGATGAGTGAAGTGACGCGGTAGCTCAGAGGACCGCGATGACCATCGGTGCGTTCTCCGGGCGGATTTTCGATTGCCAATTATCCCGGGGCGATTGAGAATTCGTGTGACAAGGCGATCCCATGAGACATGCTCCTCCCGCACTTTCGGCGTCGGGTTTTGGCGGCGCCTGGTTTGCGCTGTGCGTGGGATTCGCGCTGCACATTCTGGACGAAGCCTCCACTGGGTTTCTTGCGGTGTATAACCCAACTGTGACCATCTTGCGCGAGCGCTGGAGCTGGTTTCCCATGCCGCCATTTGAGTTTCGAGAGTGGCTGATCGGGCTGATTGTGGCTTGCGGACTGCTGTTCTGCCTGACTCCGGTGGCGGCGCGCGGGATGACCGGCTTGCGCCCGCTGGCGTGGTTTTATGCCGTGATCATGTTTCTCAACGGGTTGGGTCACACGCTGTTCTCGATTCTGGGACACACCGTGGATGCGGTAAGATTTCCGCGTCCGGCACCCGGGTTTTATTCCTCGCCGTTTTTATTCGCGGCCTCGCTGTGGCTGATGTTCCGGCTGCGGCGAACCGCGCGTGTTGATTTTCAATTACCAACTGCCGATTGATGAATCGCCGATTGATGAATCATTGACCCGCGACAAATCTGTGGGTTTGCGCGCCGGACGGTGCAGTGCCGACCCTGCTATCATCGTTTGCGGAGTTTGGTGAATGCCATGGAAGACATGGAAGACGAGGAAGAACTTCCTTATATTTCCGGTTCAGGAGAAGGACTCATGGAAGAAGGCCCAGGTTTGCAAGGGAGCAAGCGCCGGGACGAGGATATCGCGCTCGATTTGATGAAATTTATCGCGATGACCACAGGGTATGGCCGAACTACTTCATCGGGCGTAGGTTTTCAAGGCACAGGTTCGGCGTCGAAGCCCGAGGAGTACGCGGCGCATTTGCTGGAGTTGTACGGAAAGTGCCGGGCGGCGGTGGGGGGGAAGAAGTAGCGAGTACCGAGATAGAGGGCTCGCCCTCTGGTGCCCCCGGTTATTTTTCGCCTGCCAGGTAGCCCGGAGAATGGGCACAAACAAAGGAACCGCAGCCAGTGAGCCGCGGTTCTTGATGTTCAGCAGTTCTTAGCGGCGCCCTTTTTTGGCTTTCTTTTTTGCCTTTTTCGCCGGCTTCTTCTTGGCTTTCTTTCTTGCGGGTTTCTTGGCCGCCTTCTTTTTTGCCGGTTTCTTAGCGGCTTTTTTCTTGGCGGCCGGTTTCTTAGCTGGAGCTTTCTTCTTGGCTGGCGGCTTTTTGGGGCCACCGCCGGCGGGAACAACGGGTTTGGGTTTGGGCGCTGGAGGTGGCGGAGGAGTTGGCGTTACCGGCTCACTCAACGCCGGTGCCGGCGTGCCAGCTTCTTCCTCCTCCTCTTCTTCCTCTTCGAAATCTTCTTCGAGCGACTCGCTGTAGGCACCACTGTCGCCGAATTCTTCTTCATCATCACGAGCGTAGAGCGTGGGATCGTAGAACGTCATTGCTCCTCCTGATCTTGTTTGGCGTCCCGGCACAAGAAAGGCTGCCAAGCTGCCGCGTACGGGAAATTAAAAGACCACCAGAAACTGTGCTGGAACGGCGCGCGATTATAGCACGACGTTTGGTGCAGACTGCAAGGGCCGTGCATGAAAGCGCGGTTGGTTTATCTGTTATCACAGTGCGCGAGCAAAGGGAAGAGGAATTCGAAAAGGAACTTGGCGCTGGTGGCCGGGTGACCGAAGTCATGCTCTTGCGGGTTGTACCGGTACTGAGCCCTCGCCCTTATGCTGCTACGGTTGTTGAGCGAATAAAAGACGAATCAAGATGGCCGACCGCTCCTCGTGGCCGATGGTTCGTACGAAGGTCTGCCGAAAGGCAAGCGGAGAGCTTGCGCTCTCCGCTTCTCTTGCTCAGGCAAATGCCAAGGTTTCGGCTACTTCTGGGTGAAGGGCAGTCCGGGCAACGTTTCCGTGTGCTCGGCCTGCACTGCGGTCAGCAGGTTCGGGTCCAGCCCCAGGGCTTTCACGATGGTGGGAGCGATCTGACGGGTCTCGACCTGATCAAGAAAGGTTGCAGCTTTGTATTTAGGGTTAGAGACAATCAGAAGGACGTTCCGGTCGTCGTAGGCAAAGCCGCCATGCTCGGAAACCTTGCCTGTGCCGCCGGTATAGATGACGCCAACATTCGGAGCCACGATAATGTCCGGAGTCCGGGAATCGACAAGCGGATCGTTGAATTGCAGCGCCAGAGATTGGCCGGCGAAGATCTCTCCCTGGCCAAACAGGTTTTCATTGGCAGCCAACGTGGTCACGAAATTCTCAGTCTGGCTTTGATCGGTCAACCAGAGCATCGAGATGTCGTCCTCGTCAGCCTGCGCTACTGGCAGGCCTGGCCCCACCCCTGCAGGTGAAAGAATCTGTGACGGCGGTTCATCCGTTGCAACGTCTCCTGGAATGCGCAGCACGCGGTTCGGATCGATCGGCGACTGCCCATGTTTGGCGGATACAATGATCAGAGTCGATTCCAACAGCCCTTGGGCGTTCAACTCTGAAACAAACTGGCCGATGGCGCCATCCACGTACTGGATCTCGGCCAATAATGAAGCACTCGGCGTTCCCAGCGGGTCCGTATAACCGCCCGTCAGGCTGAGCGATTTTTCCACCAGCTTCTCGCCCACGCTTACTGCCTGGAAGTTCATGCCAAACAGGGTCGGCACGGGCGCGGAAGCAGTTCCGTCGTGAGTCTTGCCGTCGATCCAGTTCAGCACCGCCTGCACTTTGTACTGGTCGTAGCAGCGAATGTTCTGGAAACTGTCCGTCCAAGCGTTCGACGACGTCGCGGCGCCCGGATCGGGAAGCGGATGGCAACCCTGTACCGTAGGGAGTGCCACCGGAATCGAGTTGATCTCCGGCGACCACAAATCAATCACGCCATCGCCACTCGGTCCATTGGTAAAGTCATAGGACGGATGCTTGTCCGACCAAGCGGTGTAGCCACCCGAATTCTTTACCACGTTGAAGATGGTGTTCACGCGGAGGTAGGTGTGGGGATAGACCGGCGCGCAGCCATTCTTCGGATCGCGCGGCAGGTAAGCCGGATCGATTCCGTTGATTCCGGAGCTACCATCCGGCTTGCCGGAGTGAAGGTCCAGATAATTGTAATCAATCTCTTCGTCGAACCCAACCTGCGTACCAATCACGCTCGGGCATAGCTTGGGGCCGCCGACAATCCCGTAAGGAGTGGTCTTCGCTGGGGGCGAAAGCGCGCGATCGTAGCTGACGTCATAGAAAACCCCCGCAGAACGAGGCGTCGCGCCTGTGATCTGAGCCACCAGCCCAGGGAAGGAATCGGAAGGCTTCGACGTCAGCGCTTGCAGGTAATGCACGCCGGTTGACGAAAGTGCAGCCAAATTTGGACAGTAAGGTACGTTTCCGAAAGCCGGAACGCCATTGCTGCAATTCACGAAATCCAGCGAGTGCATGCCGTCAACGCTGATGAGCAGTACGCGTTTGATGGGATTTTGGGCGAATGCCGTTGAGGCCGCGAGCAAGAGGCCAAGTACCGGCACACCGACACGGAATTTACGAGAAAGATTCATGGGATTCCTCCAGGGGGGATTGAAAACTGCTTTCACAGAACTAGCAGAGGAAGATGAACGGCAGGTGAGAGGCGGATTAAGCGCAGGTGAATAACGAGGGCACGCCGTGGGTTTGTGGTTCGTTCGTCAGTCGGAGATCGGAGGTGGGTGCGCGAGACTGCGAGAGGCGCAGGCAGAGAGAGTGACGCTTTAGCGGTTCTGCTGCACAACCAGAATCATGCCGGGCCGGAGGACGGCGACATTGCCGTTCGTGCGCTTCAGGGCGGCGACGGTCGTGTTGTAAGTGGTGGCAATTGAGTAGAGAGTTTCGCCGGACTTTACCTTGTGGTGGAACACACTGTTCTGCGCTGGGGTATCTTCTTCTGCTACCGCTTTGGCTGCCGTGCCAGCAGAAAGCCTGGGTGTCTGTGCGGTCTTAGTGTGCCTGGCTGGCTTGGCGGAGGTGGTTGAATCTGCCTCGCTGCTGGGGGTAACCGGCAGGCGAATGGCGAGCATTTTCCTGCCGCGCAAGCTATCGCCGCTGTGCAGGCCGTTCCAGCGGCGGACCATCTGAGCGGGCACGCCGAAATTCTCAGCGACGGTCTGGACTGTGTCTCCGTTGCGGACTTTGTAGCGAGTAATCCGGCGGGCGTAGCTGGCGGTATCACCGAGCGGATGCTTGCCGGGAGCGAGTGGGATGATCACCTTAGCATCGGCTTGGAGCTCCGCGCCGTCGAGATGATTTGCTGCGGCGATGGACTTTGCCGTTGTGCGGTACGTGCGCGCCAGAGAAGCCAGCGTGTCGCCGGAGTGAACGGTGGGGTAGCGCCACCACTGGCGCATACCGGCCGGGATGGCGGCGATCGCGGTCTGATATTGGTCTTTCGTCCCAGTGGGTAAATGGAGCTCGAACGCGCCTTCTTTGGGCGTGCTCGAGCGCAGCAGACTGGGATTCAATTGCTGCAGCTGGGCGGGTGTCGCGTCCACACAGTCGGCCACGAGATGCAAATCCACGGGATAGTTGAGGGTTACGGTATCAAATGCTGTTGGCTCGTCCATCGAGACATCATCAAAACCATAGTGGGACAGGTTCTTGGTCACGATGGTCACGGCCAGGATGATGGGAACGTAGTTCCGAGTTTCCTTGGGGAGAACGTTGCGCCGGTACAGCTCCCAGAAGTCAGCATATCCAGTGCGGCGGACGGCGGCCTGCACCGTACCGGGACCGGAGTTGTAGGCGGCCATAGCGAGATACCAGTCGCCAAACTGCTTATAAAGATCTTTTAGGTGGTGGGCGGCGGCGCGAGTCGACTTCTCAGGGTCCTGGCGGTCATCCACCCACAGGCTGCGCTGCAGACCGTAACCTCGGGCGCGGCTGCCCATGAATTGCCAAATGCCGCGAGCGCCGGCGCGAGAGACGGCCAGTGGCTGGAATCCGGATTCGGCCTGGGCCAGGTAGATGAGATCCTGCGGAACGCCTTCCTCCTTCAGGATCTTAACCATCATGTCGTGGTAGCGGCCGGAGCGGGCGAAGGCGCGCTCGAAACTGCCGCGCCCACGGTTGGAGAAGTAGCTGATGTATCCGGCGACCTGATCGGTCATCATCAGCGGCAAGTCAGAGTGGGTCGACTTGATCTCGGCTTGCGCTTTGGCCCTCACGTTGGGGTCTGCGGCTGGCGTGATGCCGTTGGTTTCGTCGATGGGCGCGGGTTCGACCTTCTGTGCTTCGGAGTCGGCTGCCAAATTCCCCAAATCGAGGTGATTGACGCCTTCCACGACACGGTCAAATTCTTTTTCGAGACGGTTGTCGGAGCGGATATCGAGATTGCTTTCCAGCAAGGCGTTAAAGGCGCTGTCGAAATTCTGCTTGGCCGTGTCAGTCTGGCCCGCCTGATAGGCGTCCAATCCCGCCTGATAGTCCTTTTCCACCTTGGCGATGAGTTCGCCTACCGGGTCTGAAGTGCCTGCCGGGGTTGGAGATTCTGGCTTGGCTTCTGCCGGGGCTGGAGCCTGGATCTGCGGCTGGCTTGCAGTGGTTGCTGGTGGCGCGGCCAACGAGGCTTGCCGCGGCGACGCAGGCGCGGAAGCTGGAGCCGTGGCCGCAGTCAGAGCTGGGGCAGTTCTCGCCGGCAGCAAGGAAACCGGTTTCTGGGCCGTCTGGCATGAAGAGCCAGCCATGGCCATGACGGCGAGCATCGCGATCCGCACTTGGAGTTTTGCAACTCGCATATTTTTCTATGAGATACGGTTGCTCCTTGGAGCTGAAAGCCCGCTCGATTCTATCAAAATCGTATCTTCTGGTCTGGCTCGGGTCAACGCCGAAAAGGAAGCCCAACAGTTACCTTCGGCACCGGACCGACTGGTTACTTACGGGCCAAATACTCAGACGGCAGAAGCCGGGAAAAGGTTTGAAAGCGATCAAACTCAGTCTGGCTCCGAAGCCCAGAGTCGACGAACCTCGAGTCACACCCGCCAGTAGTCTGGACGCCAGGTCTGAATCGCCTTCTTGATGTCCGCCCGCGACAACTTTTCAGAGAGTGCACGCCCGACCAGCGTGGACAGTTCCGCATCCGAAGCAAAACGTAGCGCTTCGCTGAGTTCGGGAATGCGAGAGCGTAAGGGCTCGGGCAATAAGGTCGTCAGGCGCTGACGTTCTTCCAGGCGAATCACCCGGTCCTGCACTTTAAGTGTGTAAAGGCGAATTTTCAAGACCGCGATTGTGGCGGCCATCGCAACTACGAAGAGGAATCCTGAATGCAGGCCGGGGTGCCGAATGAAGTGAACCGCGGCGACAAAGGGCAAGAGGATGAAGACCGGTAACGCGAAGAAGTGAAACAACAGGTCGTAGCGCGTGTGGTTGGCGAAGGTCTGTGGCTTCTTTTCGGCCATGACGAAGAACTCCTGGCGCGGTCGTGACAGTGTACCAGAGGAACAGTTCTCAGCTCAGAAAAGCCAGAGCCTTCGTCCGAGGAGTGGGAACTGGGATCGTCGATCCGGAATCCTTTATCGGAAAAGACGAATCCAACCCAGGCATGAAAGCCATTCAAGTGAAACAAGTCGGCGGCCCGGAGGCGATGGAAGTCGCGGAGTTGCCGGTGCCGCAGCCGAAGGTGAATGAGGCGGTGGTGAAACTCGCGGCCTCGGGCGTGAACTTTATCGATGTCTATTTTCGCGAGGGCCGGTACAAGACGCCATTGCCTTTTACTCCGGGTCAGGAAGGCGCGGGTGTAGTGACCGCCGTGGGCTCCGACGTGAAGCTGGTGAAGGCGGGAGATCGCGTGGCCTGGTGTGGCGTGCAGGGATCTTATGCGGAGTACGCCGCCGTGCCGGCCGATCGGCTGGTGCCGGTCCCGCAGGGCGTGAGCGACCACCATGCCGCGGCTGCGATGCTGCAGGGTATGACAGCACATTACCTTTCGCACGACACGCATCCGTTAAAGAAGGGTGAGACGGCGCTGGTTCATGCCGCCGCCGGCGGCGTGGGACTTCTGCTGGCGCAGATGGCGCACAACATTGGGGCGCGCGTGATCGCAACGGTTTCTACCGAGGAGAAGGCGAAGCTGGCGCGTGAGGCGGGCGCGGATGAAGTGATCCTCTACACCCAGGCCGATTTCGAAGCCGAAACCAAACGGCTGACCGGTGGCAAGGGTGTGGATGTGGTCTACGACTCCGTGGGCAAGACTACATTCGAGAAGGGACTGAACGTCCTGCGGCCGCGCGGCATCATGGTGCTGTTCGGCGGTTCGAGTGGTGCTGTGCCGCCGTTTGACCTTATCGCGTTGTCACAAAAAGGATCACTGTACGTAACGCGGCCCACGCTGGTGAATTACATCGCCACGCGCGAGGAGTTGGTGGCGCGGTCGAGTGCGGTGTTTGGCATGATTGCCGCAGGAAAGCTCAAGCTCCGCAGCGAGCATAGCTATCCTCTGGCCGAGGCGCAGCAAGCGCATCGGGATCTGGAAGAACGCAAGACTACGGGAAAGCTGCTGCTGATTCCGTGAGTGGCGGCCCTCCACAGGAGCAATGGCTAGCGCATTCTGCGTGGGATCAAAATCAGACGAAGATTCGGAAAGTCCAGACCATAGCGGTTTGCGTCGCGGGTCATGAGCCGGTCCGCCTTCAGGAGCGCGTGCGAAGCGATTACGAAGTCCACCAGCAAACGCTTTGGCGAACCCCCGCCAGAGCGGCGCCGACGAATGGCATAAGCGGCAAAGCTTGTTGCCGCCAGTTGCCAGACATCTTCTCCGAGGTCGAAATCGACGGCGATGGTCATCTCCCCAAGCAATTTCTCAATGCGCTGCACTTTGACCGCAGGCATGGCCGAAAGCTCGACGAAGACTGGCGCGCTTACCACTAGCGCTCCCTCGGCGCGAGCCTTTGACAACTGAGCGACAATCGCGCCCGCCGACGGTTCTCCCGACCAAACTGGGGAGAGGATGTTCGTGTCGAGGGCCGTCCTCATTCGGAGTCTTTATCACTTCGCATATCGTCAATCCAGGCTTTTATTCCCTCTTCCCCGCCGGGGAACGGGCCTGCAATTCCGATAAACTTCTCGAAGGGGTTGACTTCCGAACGGGCGGGCCGGATCACGGTGCGATCTTCCTCCACTACAAACTCGACGCGATCGCCGGTTTCCAACCCGAGGCGTTTACGAATTTCCTGCGGAACCGTCAGCTGACCCTTGCTGCTGATAGTGCTAAAATAACCCATCCTTACTTGCACTCCTTACTGTAAGGATATATCACTTTACCACTATTGGCAATGAGGATCTCTCTACCGCTTGCGCGAATACTGCCGAAGATAGGCCGGCGTGCCAATCTTGGGATCGAGCCGCAGATCGTCGATCGGCGCTCCCGCAACCATCTCCAGCGGAACAACTCCGGCCCACGTTGGAAAAGAGTAATCCTCTTCGTCATCGACGACCGGGCCGGTGCGGACCTTGGCCGAGAATTCATCGATGGGCACGCGCAGAACGGACGTGGCTTTGAGTTCGCGCTCGTTGGGCTGGCGGGAGTCGTTCCAGCGGCCAGGAATGATGTGCTCGGAAAGCAGGCGCAAGGCTTCGAGCTTTTCCTTCGGATCATCCACCAGAGCCGCTTTTCCCAGGATCACCACCGAGCGGTAATTCATGGAGTGATTGAAGATGGAGCGGGCAAGTACGAGTCCGTCGAGCAACGTAACGGTGATGCAGACGGGGACGCTCTCTTTCAAGTTTCGCAGCATGCGGCTGGCGGCGGAGCCGTGAATATAGAGGCTCGCGTCTTGGCGTCCGTAAGAAGTGGGAATCACGAAGGGCTGGCCGTCGGCGATAAAGCCGACGTGACAGAGAAAGCCTTCGTCGAGAATGCGATATGCAGCTTCGCGATCGTAGACAGCGCGCTCCGCTTCGCGGACCAGACGAGTCCGGGGGGTGGGCGTATAGGGTTGAGACATGGGGAAAGAACTCCGGGCAAACGCCAAGGATGGGTGAAGGGAGAGTGTAACATCCGGGCTTTCGGGCTTCTGCTTTCGGGCTTCTGCCAAACACGTTCGGCAGGAGTCCGGACTCCGTGGGATCACGGAATCCAGACTTGCGACCGAATTGCGGAGAACCTACCAGTTTAATTTCAAGGCGAACTGGAACTGCCGGGGATCGTAGGCGGCCGTAGCCTGACCAGCGTTCGTGAACAGCGGGCTGACTGCGGACACGTTATACCGGTTGGCGATGTTGAACATGTCGGCGATCAGGTCCATGTTGTAGCGCTCGCCGAAGTAGACGCGCTTGGCCACGCGTAGATCGTCAAACACGGTCCAGGGAGTGTGGCCGGCGTTGCGGCCCAAGTTGCCGTCGAGGGAGAGCAACGTACCGTTGAAATCGGCGGTGCACGGCTCCTGAAACACTCCGGTAGGCGAATACTTTGAGGTGATCGCCGGATACCCAAGCGCTGTGCATGCCGGGTTGACGAAGGTATTGGGACGGCCTGTGAGCGCCGATTCCTGCAGGTTGTCGCCGTTGCCCGTGATGATATTGAAAGGCCGTCCAGAATTGAAGTCGATCAAGGGGGCGACGGTCCAGTTGCTCAAGAATTTGCGGCCGAAGTCTCTGCCGCCCAGCTTGCCCGTTTGGTAGACGCCGCTGAAGACGAAGCGTTGGCGCTGATCAAAGGTTGAGTTGGAGCGATCGAGAGCTGGGTAATAGCTGTCCTGAGGGGTGAGAGTGGACTGCAAGTCGGTGGAATCGTCGATGGCATGCGACCAGGTGTACGACGCGAGAAATTCGTAATGATTGCCGAAACGCTTGCGCAGGTTGGCGGTGAGGCCGTGGTAGACGGAACTGCCATTCGAGTAATTGGCGTCCATGTCGCCGAAGGGAACGCAACCGGCCAGAGTGGCGGGATTACAGGAAGTATTGAAGCCAGCGGTACTGTAGCCCGATTCCTGGAAAAACTGCAGGACGGCCGGGGCCAGGGCGGTCACGCAAGCCCCCGCGCCGGCGCCGGTCAAAGCGTTGGCGATCGACGCATTGAAACCTCCGGGGCGGAAAAAATTCATCAGGGCGGCGGAAATCCAGGGCTGGCCCGAAGGATTGACACCGCAAGGAGCAAAGCCCTCCGAGGAGGGGCCGCTCCCTACACCCAATGGTCCGCCGGTGGTCGCATAAGACGTTGGATCACTGGAGGCCGTTTGCCAGTTTGCCACCAGCAGATCACCACGCTGGGTGTTGGCGTTGATCGGTCGATTCAGATGGCGTCCGCCGTTGAAGTTGTAGGCCAGATTGAAGTCGAAACCTTTCCCCAGGTCGCGTTCGATGCTGAAGTTGGCTTGCTGCGCATAAGCAAACACGAAGTTCTTTCCCTGGGGATAACCAAACGGTTGAAAGAACAGCGGGAACCCGTCCGTGAGGTAGTTCTGGTTGAGAAACAAGGAGCTAGGGAAGTTGATAGCAGTGAACTGCTGCTGATTGGGCAGATAACCGAGCGCCGGAAGAAGCGCCGCTGGCCCCGGAGTGCAGGCGGCGCTGTTGACCAATCCCTGGAAAATGGGAATCGCGTTCAGGTTGGCGGGATTCCCGGCACCGTTACATACGCCCGTGCCGGCGAAGGCAAGTTGGCCACTGGAGGAGCCGTCGGAAGCATTGCCCAGGAAATACAGACCCAGCAGCGGGTGGTCGTAGAACAGGCCGTAAGAAGCCCGCACAACTGTCTTCCCGTCTCCCTTGGGATCCCAGGCCAAGCCGACGCGCGGCTGGATATTGTTCTTATCAGTCTGAATGCCCTTCTGTAGTCCGAGGAAGTTATATCCGGCCTGCGCCAGCGCGGTCACCGGTTTGAACGTGGGCGGAATCTCGACGTCGTAGCGCACGCCGTAGTTCAATGTGAAGTTCGGGCGCACGCGCCACGAGTCCTGCCAGAACACTCCAATGGGGATGTTGTGGAACGTGTCGCTGGGACTGCCGATGCCCTGAACAAAATCCCCTGGCAGGCCGGCCCCGTAGGCCTGCACTGGATTCAAGGTGGGGAAGGGCTGAGGAAATGCGGCGAAGGAACCGAAGTCGTAATTCCCGCCGTAGTTGACGGTGAATGTGGCCGTGAGCGGGAGGTAGGTGAAATCCGCGCCGAACTTGGTGTTGTGGCGGCCGATGGTCCAGGAGAAATTATCGGTGAACTGATAGCGCTGCTCCACGCGCTGGATGTAGGAGTAAGGCTCGCGACCGAAATATCCGAAGCCAGGAATGTTGACGGCTGGATCCGCGCCCGCGGGTATTTGCGTGTTGTAGAAGTAAGAAAGTCCGCGGCGCGCATACTGAAAGGTGAATTCGTTCACCCGGTTGTTGCCGATGGTCCAGGTGTCTTTCACAACACCCGTGACATCGCGGTACGTTTGCTGAGAGGTACGCGAATAAGCGTTCTGCCCGAAGGGCTGGTCCTCGCCGCTGCCCTCGATGCCGGTCGCGGTGCTGGGGCTCACATTGACCCGCAAGGTCAGGCGGTTGCTGTTGCTGATGTTGTGGTCGAGGCGGAGGGAGTAGAGGCTCGTCCCCTCAAATACAGGAAAGTTACCCGACTGGGATCCCAGACTTTGATACGAGCCAGGCACGAAACAGGGAGGGGCCGAGCAACTCGTGGCGAAACCGCTAAGGCCCGGAATACCGGTCAGGCCGGTCGGCCATACCCCATTCACAGCCATTCCCGACGAAGCGCCGACGAGAAATACGTAATTGGGCACGCTCGGGGCAATCGCCGCAAATGCTCCGGGATCGGCTGCCGCCAACTGAGCTAGCGTCCCTCCAGGGCCAAGGAACGCAGCCTGATCGCTCGTCACCGGGATGCTGCCAAAGGGTAGCGGAATCAATCCCCCAGCCGTGGTTGAGGTGTCGAAACTCTGTAAGCCGTAATATCCGATGTCGCTTCCGGGTGCGATACTCGAGAATCCCGTCTCGTGCCGCCGCGTGACTTCGTAGGCGAAGTAGAAGTACGTCTTGTCCTTCTTGATCGGTCCGCCGAAAGCCGCACCCGCCTGCACTCGGGTATAGGCCGGGTTCGAAACCGTGCTGAACGGATTCACCGCCTGGAAGTTGCGGTTACGCAAATAGCCGAAGACGTCACCGTGAAAATCATTCGATCCGGACCGGGTAATGATATTGACCACGCCGCCCGCGGCGCGGCCATATTCCGGTGCGTAACCGTTGGTGACGATCTGGAACTCCTGAACCGCCTCCTGGGAAACGGTGGAGCGTACGCCGTTGGTGGAATTGTCGGTGGCATCGGCGCCATCCACGTTCACCAGATTGGAGCGGCCGCGCTGGCCGCTTATGTTGAGCCCGGACGTAGGTGCAGCGCCGAGGAACGGCGCGTTGTCGCGCACCACCTGCGAATCGGTCAGCGTGAAGTTAATGTAATTGCGGCCGTTGATGGGGAGATTGTCGATGCGGCGTTGTCCGATCGTGTCCGTGGTTGAGGTGCGCGAGGTCTCTACTAATTCCGCCTGGGAGCTGACCTCCACCACTTCTTTACCGCTCGCCACCGCGAGCGCGACTGGAAGATCCACCAGTCCGCCTACCGTGATACTCACCTCCCTAGCCTCGACTTTGCCGAAGCCCGCCGCTTCCACCGTGACGGTATAAGTTCCAGGTGGCAACAGCCGGGCACTGTAGCCGCCTTCGCCGTCGCTGGTAGCGGTGCGCTCCAGCCCTTTGGCAACGTCGCTCACCTTGACCATGGCGTTGGTCACAACACTGCCGTTGGGGTCCTTTACGGTGATGTGTAGATCGCCCGTGGCGACGCCGCCCTGGCTGAAGGCTATGGAGCAAAACAAGAACACGACAAATAGCGAGGCAGAGAAGGTTTTCAGGCTGTGGATCGTGATCACGCGGATCATAGAGTTTCCCCTGACTCCGGCACTTCAAGGTGCCAGAAACAACTCCAACGGCGGAAAGCGGAAATATGCACAAAGATTCCTGGGTGATTAGGTCCCGCTGGTTTTTACACCAGAAAGGGTAGCGAAAACAAGGCTGGATTGATCAGGGGTAGTGTGCAAGTACTCTGTGCGCGTTTGGCCGAGGCACGGCGAAGCCTACCAAGAGTTTTGCGCAAACACCGCCGCCGCATCTGTGACCAACGTCACACGTTTAGGGCAGAGAGGAGAGGCGAACTGGGATCGCGGGATTCTGCAGTCGCCCCAACAGCATGGCGGTGCCGCTCACTTGCGTGTAACGGTCGACCACCCGTCCGGCGGCGAACCCGGAATTGGGCCATGCCAAGGCCAGGTAAATCCGCGCCAGCGCCACGGTGGTATTGCGGCGGAGCAGCAACGCATCGTTCACCAGTCGGTGAGCGGCTTCGGCAACCTGCGGATTGCCGGTGGCGAGAGCTGCTTCGCCCAGACGCAACAGTACGACGGCGTTGCTTCCTGCTACTTGGATGTAGGCGGCCATGGCGCGCAAGCGCTCGCGGCGAACCAGGCGAAACTGAACCGGCGGTAGGCGCCGCCGCAGGTAGTCGTCCTCGGCAGGATCGATCAAATTGCGGAACGCTTCGATGTCGATTGGACGGATGGTTCCGGCCAAGTTGGTGCTTCTCTTGGCCTTCAGGGTTTGCGTTACAGCCAGGCACAAAACAATGCCTAGTGCAAGCAGAGCGGCGACGACTAGAACAATGGCCAGATTCATTGCTGCAACAGACGCTCCAGTTCCCGGTTCCAAAGCTCGAGACTGTGCTCAGGCAAAGGAACCGCAGACGTAGTGGCACTCTTCTGAGGGACGAGCACGTAATAAAACCAGATCAATACGCAAATCTGGTATGTAGCCATAATTACAAAGTCAAGGAGGATGCTCTTCTGCCCAAAGAGCCAATCCGCCATGAGAGCCCAATGGGTCAGGTAGGCAGAGGCAACGATACCAAACCCGAGGGTAATCCCAAGAACAGAGCGTCCCCACCTCAGCTTGAAGTGAGCGGCGAAAACAAAAAGAAAGAGAATCAGTCCGCACTGAACCACGCTCACACTTCGGCCCAGGATGCGGGTTGCGGAAATAAGCCAGAAGGTTGTGGGACTCGCATAGGCTGCGATGAGCGTTGCGGTAAATACTAGAATGGTGCCGACGCCACTGATAAGAACTCTTGCCAATCTGCCAAGCGGAGGGTAGACGCGCAAGAGGTGGTTAAAAACTTCACCAATGACGACGAATTTTATGAAGGCTTCAACTACTAGGAAAAGAAACGAACTCCGCCAATAAGTTGTTGCGGAAATCGACGGGCTAACGTCTATCGCATAAATGAATCCTCCACCTGCGGCCTCAAAAACCGTGTAACAAAAAAAGGCAGGCAACTCGCGGTGCAATCCTCGCCTCCACATCAAGAAGGCAAGGATCGCAAGAAGACCGCAGGGCGCGACCCACAAGTAATGCCACAACAATGAATGGGGCTGCAACATGACCGTGATTGGTCACTGTAGCGCGACGAGCGCCCGTCGGCAATATGCTTGTGTGCCGTGTTCGTTTTTTGTAACTTCCACTCAACGACTACGGCTTACAGGCGGTTTGGCCAGAACAGTTGCCTCCGTTGCTAGTTCCACCGTCGGCGTGGGCCACGGTTGGAACTACCAGCGTATTAAGGAAGAGTACGGCTGCTGCAACGACGAGTAGCATCTTTTTCACGTGTTTTCTCCTTGTTTTGGAAAAGCGAACCGTGATACTTTCATGGCGTCAGGCTGGCTGGAAAGATCACATTAGGCCTTTACCTTGTTCGGAATTCGTAACAAGAATTCCCGGAAAATGACGCTGAAATCTGCTGTGCAGGATCTGCGAGAAACCACCTTGGCCGCCGTTTCCGGCCTCTTGGCAAAACTGGCTTATCTGGGCTCTCTGCGACGACGGGAGGGCGGTTACCTGCATTGGGGTATGTCACTGGTGCACGGGGAAGAATCCTCAGACCGCGCGTTGAAGGCGGCTCACACCGAAGTGTTGTCCACTGTGCTGCGTAAGCCGTTATCAGAACTGGTGGAAGACCTGCGCGAATCGAGCCAGAGCAGCGACAAAACGGCGGGAACTTACGTGGAAGGCATGCGCGAAGAGTTGAACCAACTGCTCCCCTCACCGCAGGACGCCGTCTCCGCCAGCCATCTTAGTTCAGTACTGGTTGCGCTTTCGAGCCTGGAGAAGAACCAAAAGCGTGCCACTCCGTCAGCTTCATAGCGACCCCCACAACCTGTCCGATGATCTCTGCTTCCTGGGGATGGCGCAGAACTCGAATCTGAACCGGCGACAGCGGATGGGGCTGCAGGATAACGTCATCGCGACGCATGCTGCACCAGCAGCAAGTGTATCCGTCACGCGTTTCCACGAAGTAGATAGGGCGTTCATACTCTGACCGCCAGGATCCGTCCATCACCTTATTCCTGGCCTCATCGACCTGGATGAAGCTGCCGGGCGGAAGAATCGGATACATGGTGAAATCCTGGTGGCCGATGTATCCATACGTGAAATCGCTGTGGGCGAACTGCGCAAGATAGGACAACGGCACCAAACCCCACTGTTCCACCATCCGGCCCAGATTGCTGGTGCGCTGCTCATCAAACCCAGGATCCATGCGGATTGGTATTTGTACGGAGGAGAGTCCGGAAAGAGTTTCGGAGATATGCGACCGCGGGGGAGCGATCATGCCGAGGTCCGCAGCCATGTTGTTCATGTCAACACCGTACCAAGCCAGCAACTCCCTGAGGTCGCGCCTGTAGATTATGGCGAGCGTGTAGAGGCGGAAAATGCTGGGTAAAACACCCTTGGTCTCTATGTCCGACAAACGGCTGGGAGGGATGGAGAATTCCTCGTTGCGATATTTCGCCGCCATGCGCGCACTGGATGTCTCGATGTCGCGCATGGTCAAGCCGAGCTTTTCGCGAAGTGTGCGAAGACTCTTACCGGCTGGGAGCATGGCAGGCCTCCGTTGAAGTTGGGGACATCATATTGTGGCCGACATCATAGCAGGGAGTGCGGTTCCCTGTCATGATTTTGCGGAAAATTTGAAAGGATCGGCGTTTGTTACGATTTGCGAACAAGTTTTTCCCCGCGTCCTATCTAGGGAATCACTGATCCTGCGTTAGAGAAAGAGCGACTCTCTGAAGGCCTGCCGTTGCCCCAACAGCGCGACTCTGTTCGGATTTCGTAACGGATAAAACCGAAAATCGCAAAAACTCGCTTTGAGTCTCGCGGTTCCGTGGTCAGAATCCCATCTTATCGCCGCCCTCGCCATCATGACATTTGTCACGCCGCCGGCGTGATGAACAGCACTGGCGCACCGCCTGCCACTCCATCATGATGCAGTCACGTGGCAGATTGATTGTTAGCCGGCAACGGCCGAGCGAAGGCGAAGAAGGACCAATATGATCGCAACTCAGAGGGAAACGCCAAGCATAGACCGCGCAAGTTCCGCCACTGTGGTGGCAGGTCTGGAAGGCGTCAGCAAGAGCTATGGAGAAGTTCGCGCCCTGCGCAATGTGAATTTCACAGTGGACGCCGGGCGCGTGGTTGCGCTACTCGGACCCAACGGGGCAGGGAAGACTACGGCGGTGAAACTGCTGTTGGGGCTGCTGCAGCCCAGTTCCGGCAAGGCCCGAGTGTTCGGCGGAGATCCCACCAATCCGCAGAATCGTATGCGTACCGGCGCCATGCTTCAGGTGGGGCGCGTGCCGGAAACTCTGCGGGTGCGCGAGCACATTGATCTGTTCTCCAGCTATTACCCCCGACCGTTGCCCCTTGAGAAAGTGCTGGCCGCCGCCGGCCTGGAGAAATTGCGCGATCGAAAGTTCGGCGATCTTTCCGGTGGCCAGAGACAACGAACCCTGTTTGCGCTGGCAATCTGTGGCGACCCTGACCTGCTGTTTCTCGACGAGCCCACCGTGGGCCTGGATGTGGAAGCCCGGCGGTCACTGTGGGAGGAGATTCGCCGGCTGGTCGAGCGCGGAAAGACCGTTCTTCTTACCACGCACTACCTCGAGGAGGCGGACGCTCTCGCCGACCGCATCGCCGTAATCAATCAGGGAGCAATTATCGCGGAAGGCACGCCGGCGGAGATCAAGGCCCAGACCAGCGGCAAGCGCATCCGCTGCGTCACCACGCTCAGCTTAGCGAGCCTGCTTCAAATTCCGGGCGTGACCGAAGCCAAGCAAGATCGCGAAGCGGTGGAGATCCATGCCGGCGAAGCCGAGCCTGTCGTGCGCGTGTTGCTGGCACGCGACCCGGCACTCTCGGGGCTGGAGATCACCAGCGCGGGACTGGAGGAAGCATTCCTGGCTCTCACACAGGACAATGGCGAAAGCACCAACCGTAAGAACCGATTCGCGACTGTCTAGGCATCAGCGAACGCGTGGACGAAACGAGGAAACTACGATGAGCACCGCCGCAGCTGCCGCGAGCAACACACAGATCGAACGTTCCACCAGCCACACCACAACCATCTACTTGAAAGAAGCAAAATACGAGTTTCTGAAAAACCTTCGCCTGCGCGTGTACACCGCCTCCGTAATCAGCTTTCCGCTGATGTTCTATGTGCTGTTCGGCTTGGTATTGAATTCCAAGGGAGCGATCGGCGGCATGGGTGTTCCGACCTACCTGATCGCAACGTACGGCACGTTCGGAGTGATGGGGGCATCGCTGTTCGGGACCGCGTCTGGACTGGCCGCCGATCGCGGCCTGGGATGGCTGCAAGTAAAGCGCGCGAGTCCTATGCCGCCATTCGCCTACTTCACCGCCAAAGTTGTGCTGAGCATGATCTTCAGCGCCATCGTGGTTTCGTTGCTACTGGTGTTAGGCATCAGTTTCGGTGGAGTGCGCTTGCCGCTCGGTGAAATGACTAAGTTGATCGGAACGCTGGTCGCCGGGTCGCTCCCTTTCTCTGCGATGGGATTGGCGATCGGTTATTTCGCCGGGCCCAACTCTGCTCCTGCTGTCATCAACATGTTTTATCTGCCGCTTTCGTTTTGCAGCGGCTTGTGGGTACCTTACATGTTTCTGCCCAAGCTGGTGAGGCAGATCGCCCTGGCCCTCCCGCCCTATCACTTGTCGCAGCTGGCGTTGGGAATTGTGGGTGCGGGTCGCCATGAACCAGCGGCGACGCACTGGGAGGTTCTGCTCGCCTTCACTATGATTTGTCTGGGTGTGGCGCGCATCGGCTTCCAGCGTGATCAGGGAAAGCTGTACGGCTAGGCGCTTACTTGCGCGGAACGTAGCGGTCTGCGAAATGAGAGGAATCATCATGAACGCCACGTCGAGTGAGTCTCTGTGCTTCACCGCCCTGCTCGTGCTCTTCGGAATGCTTGCGGTGTACGGCGGCGCACGCTGGCTAGGGATCTTGGTTCCAGCCGCGATTATCGTGTGGCTGGCTACCAGCGCGCGATGCCAGGCCCGCCGGGCAGCCATTGACTCAGGGGTGGACAATAGGAGCGTGCGAAGATAAGGCGGGGAAGGGTAGGGATAAAGATTGAACCGTAATGGCATGGCTCCCGATGACCACGGTGTCGGCGAACGCCAACGAGTCCGGACCGAAGAGTCTCTCTCCTGGGGAGAAAAAGTAAGCCTTTCGCCTCGCGACAAGGGAACCGGCTGGGCTCCTTTCATCTGGCTCGCCTACTTGAGCTTTTTTTTCCTGCAGCCGATCTTTGACCACGTCGGCTGGAAGGAGTGGTCGCTCACCGCGCTCGCCTCGGCCGTGTTCCTGGTTCTCTATTTCGGTCTGTTCTGGCTGAAACATCCGCGCTCGCTGTTGCACATTGCCGGCATGGTAGTCCTGGGGCTCGTGTTCGCGCCCATTAACTCAGGAGCCTCTACTTTTTTTGTTTTTGCAGCGGCTTTCGTTCCTTTCGCCGTGCAAACGGAGCGAGCCGCCGTCGGGCTGATGGCCGTGATTGTGGCGCTGGCTGGGATCGAAACGTTGGTGTTTCACCTGCCTGGCTGGTTTTTTTTCTACGGAGGCGGACTTGCTTCCGCAGTCGGGGGCAGCAACATCTACTTTGCCCAGCGCAACCGTTCTCTGGCCAAGTTGCGCATGGCCAATGACGAAATTGAACACCTCGCTAAGGTGGCCGAGCGCGAGCGCATCGCTCGCGATCTGCACGACGTGTTGGGGCACACTCTCTCAGTGATCATCTTGAAATCCGAACTTGCGGGAAAATTGATGGACCGCGATCCGCAGCGCGCCGGCAATGAGATCCGCGAGGTCGAACAGATTTCCCGTCAGGCGCTCTCGGAAGTCCGCGACGCCATCCGCGGCTATCGCTCGCAAGGGCTGGCGGCCGAACTCGCGCAAGCGAAGTCGACCCTCGAGACCGCAGGGGTCGCTGTGAAGTGCGAGACAGCGAAGGTGTCGCTGCCCGCGCTGCAAGAGAGCGTGCTGTCGATGGCAGTGAGAGAGGCCGTTACCAACGTAGTACGACACGCCCAGGCGCGCACTTGCAGTTTGCGTCTGGATCAGCGGAACGGCTCTTGCCGCCTCGATATAGAAGATGACGGCCGCGGCGGTTCTCCAACCGAAGGCAACGGTCTGCGCGGCATGCGCGAGCGCGTTGAAATGTTGGGTGGGACACTCACTCGTGACTGCAACGCCGGTACCAAGCTCACCATCACGCTCCCATTCATGGAAGTCACGCCGAAAACCGAGGGCTGCGAGAATTGAATCCCACCTCGAAGGAAGCCCGTAAGACGATTCGTGTCGTTCTCGCCGAAGATCAGGGCATGGTGCTCGGCGCGCTCGCCGCGCTACTCGAGATCGAGGGTGACATTTCTGTTGTCGCGCAAGTACGCAACGGCAAGGAGGCGCTGGAGGCTGTCCTCGTCCACAAGCCGGACGTGCTTATCACCGACATTGAGATGCCACTGATGACCGGACTCGATGCCGCCGCGGAGCTCAAACGCCGCCGCACCAGCACCCGGGTTATCATCCTTACTACCTTCGCGCGCTCGGGATATCTGCGGCGCGCCATGGAAGCCGGAGCCCTGGGATACCTGCTGAAGGATATGCGCGCCGAGGAGCTTGCTGAAGCTGTACGTCGCGTACAGCAGGGACTGCGCGTCATCCATCCCGATCTCGCTACCGAAGCCTGGGCCGAGATGGACCCGCTTACCGATCGCGAACGCCAGGTCCTGCGCCTCGCCGGTGAAGGCATGCAGAGCGGAGACATCGCCGCCGAACTCCACCTATCCGAGGGTACCGTGCGCAACTATCTTTCCGAAGCCATCAGCAAGATGGGTGCCAGCAACCGCATCGAGGCGTCGCGCATCGCGCGGACCAAGGGATGGTTGTGATAACGGGTGGCGCGGGCACTCTTGCCCGCGCGCGTACAGTGCCATTGCTCTGCTGCTCTCCCACTGTCCGTCCATCTGGGTGTCCCCGGTCGGTCCCTCGGACTTGCAAGTCGAAACTAAAAGCTGGAAACTGAAATCCATGCCCGACGCCTATATCCTCGGCATCGAAAGCTCCTGCGACGAAACCGCCGCGGCCATCGTGCGTTCGGGCGAGCAGGTCGTCTCCAATGTGGTGGCTTCGCAGATCGCCACGCATCAACCTTATGGTGGCGTCGTCCCCGAGTTGGCATCGCGCGAGCACCTGCGGGCGATCGTTCCCGTCGTTCGGCAAGCACTGGCTGAGGCCAATCAGACTTACGACACGGTCGACGCGATCGCGGTCACCCAGGGGCCTGGACTCGCCGGAGCGCTGCTGGTCGGCATCAGCTATGCCAAGGCTTTGGCCTTCGCCCTCGACAAGCCGCTGATTGCGGTTAACCATCTAGAAGGCCACATCCACGCAGTTCTGCTTGAAGAGCGGCAGAAGGGCGATCACGAGCTGCAATTTCCCGTGCTCGCTCTGGTTGTGTCGGGAGGACACACGCACCTCTATCTGGCAGCGCAGAACAAAGACGGTTGGACTTACGAAAACATCGGCCACACTCGCGACGACGCCGCCGGCGAGGCCTTCGACAAAGTCGCCAAGCTGCTTGGCCTGGGCTATCCCGGAGGCCCGATTATCGACCGGCTCGCCCCGTATGGCGACCCTGGTGCCGTGAAATTCCTACCGGCGCAGATCAAGCATCGCGACCGCCGGGACCAACACGGAAAAGACCATCGCGGACAAAGAGGAATGGAGATGGATCACCCGCGGTTTGATTTTTCCTATAGCGGCATCAAGACGGCCGTGCTGCGCTACGTCGAGGTTCACGACATGCGTTCTTCCATCGAGATCCGCCGCAAGGCTTTGCTGAACATTTCCAAGCTGAAGCCGGAAGACTATCTTGGGAATTGCGATCGGCAGACTCTCGACTTGATCGCATCGTTTCAACGTGCAATCGTCGAAGACCTGGTTGGTAAAACTTTGGCTGCGGCTCGCGCCTACGAAGTTGCAACACTTTTCGTTACAGGTGGGGTGGCAGCGAATGACGAATTGCGTAAGACATTCGAGCGGGACGGCGCCCAGGAGGGCATGCCAGTGTATTTCCCATCACGTCCGCTCTCTACCGACAACGCCGCCATGATTGCGGCCGCCGCCTATCCCAAATTCTTGGCAAAGGATTTTGCTGCCATGGATTTCTCGGCAGAGGCAAGTCTGCGGCTGTGCTAGAGCGACCTCTGCGGCTCAAGCTCAAGGCTTAGAAGCTAGCTACTTCCCCGCGCCTTGCCCGTGACCTTTCCCTATCACTGCATCCAGCGCTTTTTCAAGCTGGCTCTGGATGTCGATATCTTTGTAAATGGCGAAGTTGGCACGTTTTTCCGTTTCGTCGAAGCCGCTGGCTCGGCCTGCAACAATGATGATGGGAATCTTCGCGGTCTCCGGATTCTTCTTCAGTGCGGTAATCAGTTCGCTGCCTGTCATCTTTGGCATCTGCATGTCGGTAACGATCAGGTCAGGATGCACCCTCTCGAGAATCTGCAAGGCCTCCGCGCCGTTCGTGGCTGACTCTACCGTAAAGCCGCGCTCTTCCAGGGAGCGGCAGACGGTGTAACGGATCAGCATGGAGTCGTCGACCACGAGCGCTACTGCAGGCATGAGTGTACGCGTGCAGAAACGCACGCCCCCGCACGCAGACTAGCAGAGCCTTTTCGCCGGGAACAAGGTGGAATCGAGCGGCTTGGTTACTATAGTGATCTCAAGCTGCGGATTTGCGCACTCAAGATTCCTGGGCCCCACCGTCAGTGCTCTCGGTGCTTTCCTCGATGCTCATGTCTTTCAGTTCGCTGGACTCGAAGATTTCGCGGCACTCGAGGCATTCCACAAACTCCGCGTCTTCTTCGCGGCTCACGATTTGCACCCGCAGGTGTTTGCAAGGTTGCTTACCTGCGTTTTGAGGATGCGAGAACGGCTTTGAGGTCATAAATCCGGAAGCGCCGCCCTCCTGGAATATGCGGAGGGACCGATTCGCGGGAAGTTTCCGGTATTTTAGCCCGCCTTCGGCACTTGTCAAGTGCTGAGCGTGACATTTGCAGTAATTTTATTCCCAGTCTCCGGCAATTTGCCTGTCTATGCCCCCAAATTGCCGGATCTCCGACCATAACCATCGGCGACATCTAAACCATTCAATTACTGATAGTTACCATTCAATGACGCTTCCTAAGGCTGCCTGCAGGGAACTTGCATAATTCTGGCTTCTGGACGTAGAATGAATTACGACGGAAAAGGTCGTAATTAACCCGACTCTGCGGGTCGGAGTTCAGGTTACCGAGGGTTGGCTATCGGCAGCCGGAATCAAGATGCTCAAGTTAACCAAGAAGGCGGATTACGCGCTGATGGCCATGAAGCACTTGGCCGATCACGCTCACGAAGGAACTCGTAGTGCCAGTGCAAAGGATATTGCGGATTCTTTCGGCATCCCGCCTGAAGCTCTGGCGAAGATTCTGCAGCGGTTGGTCAAGGCTGGTCTGTTGCACTCGCAGCATGGTACCAACGGAGGTTACAGGCTGGCTCGCGCAGCGCACACGATTTCGGCCTTCGAGGTAATTCAGGCCATTGATGGTCCTTTATTCATCACGTCCTGCGTCACCGTTCGCGGGGAGTGCGGTCAGAGCGACCGTTGTAACATCCGCGAGCCGTTGCGAAAAGTGAATGACAGCATCGAAGCGGTGCTGAAACGCATCAAGATTTCTCATATGCGGGAAGAACCAGAATTGGCTGCGAGTGGAACTGTCAAGCCGGCCGAACTGGTGACGATCGTTTAGCAAGAGTTAATTAGCAAGGGTTTAGGAAGACGCCAGGGTTAAGAAGAAGCAATAAAGATCAAGCATTCAACAAAGGTAGGAGAAGCAATTATGAGCACGGATGTAAGAGTCCCCCAGCAACTCCCAGTGACGCAGCACGCCGCTCCGCAGGGAGTGAAGCTGCCCATTTACATGGATAACCACGCCACCACGCCCATGGATCCGCGGGTGCTGGAGGAGATGTTGCCCTATTTCATGGAAAAGTTTGGCAATGCTGCCAGCCGCAACCACTCCTTCGGCTGGGCGGGCGAAGAGGGCGTAGAAACAGCTCGCGAGCGCATCGCCAAGTTGATCGGCGCCACCACCAAAGAAATTATCTTCACTTCGGGTGCCACCGAGAGCGATAACCTCGCCATCAAGGGCGTAGCCGAGATGTACCGCGAGAAGGGCAACCACATCATCACCGCCGTCACCGAGCACAAAGCTGTGCTCGACACTTGCAAGCGTCTGGAGAAATACGGCTATCGCGTCACCTACATGCCCGTGCAGAAAGATGGCTTGATCGATCTCGACGAGCTGAAGCGCGCCATGGATAACAAGACCATCCTGGTGAGCATCATGGCCGCGAACAACGAAATCGGCGTGGTGCAACCGGTAACCGAAATCGGCAAGCTTTGTCGCGAGCGCGGCATCATCTTCCACACCGACGCCACGCAGGCGATCGGCAAGATTCCGGTGGATGTGAACAAGCAGTTCATCGACGTGATGTCAATCTCCGCTCACAAGATGTACGGCCCCAAGGGTGTGGGCGCTTTGTATGTCCGCCGCAAGAATCCGCGAGTGCAGATTTCCGCCATCATCGACGGCGGCGGCCACGAGCGGGGCATGCGTTCGGGGACGCTCAACGTCGCCGGCATCGTCGGCTTGGGCAAGGCTTGCGCCATCGCTTCCGAGGAAATGTCTCAGGAGGCGGTCCAGTTGAGTGGTCTTCGTGATCGCCTGCGTGACCGCATTATGAGCCGTCTGGATGAGACTTACATCAACGGTTCCATGGAGCACCGCTTGCCTGGCAACTTGAACATCAGCTTTGCCTACGTGGAAGGCGAGTCGCTGCTGATGGGCATCAATGATATCGCGGTTTCGAGCGGTTCGGCCTGCACCTCTGCAACGCTGGAGCCATCTTATGTATTGAAGGCTCTTGGCACGGGCGACGACCTGGCGCACAGTTCGATCCGTTTCGGTATCGGCCGCTTCAACACCGCAGCCGAAGTCGATTACGTGGCCGATCGCGTCATTGAAACCGTCGAGCGCCTGCGCGAACTTTCTCCGCTCTACGAAATGGCGAAAGAAGGCATCAATTTGGCGGACGTGAAGTGGGCTGGAGAAGGACACTAGTTTGAAAACTTTGAATTTTCGGGAGCTTACACAAATGTCATACAGCGATAAAGTAATCGATCATTACAACAATCCCCGCAACGTCGGCTCCATGGACAAGAGCAGCGCTGACGTAGGCACCGGTCTGGTCGGCGCGCCCGAGTGCGGCGACGTCATGAAGCTGCAGATCAAGGTCAACCGCGAGACCAACGTCATTGAAGAAGCCAGGTTCAAGACGTTCGGCTGCGGCTCCGCGATCGCATCGTCCTCTTTGGCCACCGAGTGGGTCAAGGGCAAGACGGTGGATGAAGCCCTCACAATCAAGAACATGGACATCGTGAAGGAGCTGTCGCTTCCTCCGGTGAAGATCCACTGTTCTGTGTTGGCCGAGGACGCCATCCGCGCCGCCATCGGCGATTGGAAGAAAAAGCAGGAGAGCGCGAAGCCGGTTGCCTCGGCAGTAGCGCAGTAAGCTCTTCGCGTGCTCCGCAATGCGGCTGAGTTTTGAAAGGGCGCGGCTTCAGCCGCGCCGTGGAGCGGCCAAACAATTAACAGTGGCTTTTGCCGCTGAGGCACTGCGTCAGTAGTTCAAATGACAACGGCAACGGAACAAACCGCGCAACCTTCGCAAACCGCGCCGGCCAAGGGCATTCAGGTCACCGATAAGGCCCTGGTCAAGGTGCGCAGCGCGATGGCCAAGGAAGGCATTTCGCCTGAGCAGGGCGGACTGCGCCTGGGCGTGCAGGGCGGCGGTTGTTCTGGACTAAGTTACAACATCCGCTTCGACACGCAGCCGCGCGAACGCGACCGCATTTTTCAATATGGCGATGTACGCGTTTTCGTAGATCCGAAGTCGTTTATCTACCTGCACGGCATGATCCTGGATTACCAGGAAACGCTGATGCAACAGGGATTCGTCTTCGTGAATCCCCAGGCCACGAAGTCGTGCGGCTGCGGGACTTCGTTCTCCGCTTGATCGCGCATGCTTGTGTGGCGCGGGCACTCCTGCCCGCGAAAACTCACCACGAAGCCAGCGTTCGCCGAGCCGTTACTCTGAGCTTTGTTGTGATTAATAAGAAGTAAGTGATGACCAACTCGTCTTTAACCACGATAACCGCGAAGGCCGCACCTGAGGAGACTCAATCCTGCTGGTCGTGCGGCACTATGCGCGCCGTGCATTTCTGCGCGGCCTGTGGCAAAGTTCAGCCTCCGGTGCCGGTGGACTATTTCACATTCTTCGGGCTGCCGCGCAAATTGAATCTCGACATCTCCCGTCTGGAGAAAGATTTTTACGAGCTGAGCCGCAAGCTGCATCCTGATCTCAGCGCTCGCGCCAGTAGCCAGGAGCAGGAATGGAGCCTGCAACAAAGCTCGCTGCTCAACGACGCCCATCGCACATTGAAAGACCCGATCAGACGTACTCAGTATCTTTTACAACTGGAAGGCGTGGAACTGGAGGAGCAATCGAAAACGGCGACTGAACAAGCGCGCTCCGCCGGAGAACTCAAAAAGCAGATTGTGCCCCCCGACTTGCTGGAGGAGGTTTTTGAGTTGAACATGCAGCTCGAAGAATTGCGCATGCACAAGAAAATGGGTGAGGACGATCCCGCCCTGATCGAAGAAATCGGTCGGCAAAAGCTTGAACTCGAAGAAAAGCAGGAAGCGCTGTTGCGCGAGTTAAAGGATCACTGGGAGACGTGGGATGGAATGATCCAGCGACAGCAGAACGGTCAGCCCGTCTCAGAAGAAGAGCGCAAGCAGGAGCGCGGCAAATTGGTGGACTTGCTGAACCGCCGCAACTACATCCGCAATCTGGTACGGGACGTGAGCGAGGTTTTAGAAAATTGAGTAATTTTGTAATCGGGTAATTTTGTAATTTGAAAACGGAAGGCCCCTAAATTACCAAATTGCCCGATTACAAAATTACTAAATGGGATCGGATCGCATCGTCGGCATTGACCTGGGCACCACGAATTCTCTCGTGGCCTTCATGCAAGGGGAGAGCCCTGTCGTGATCCCCGGCGACGACGGGTCGAACCTTGTCCCTTCGGTCGTCGCGCTCGATAGCAACAACCAGCCGGTGATTGGCAATGCCGCGCGCGATTCTCTGATCGAAACGCCGGAGCGCGCCGTCTACTCGATCAAACGCCTGATGGGACGCGGTGTTGACGACATTCAGGAAGAATTGAAGTTCTTCCCTTTCCGCCTTGCCGAAGATCTGCAAGCCGGCGAAGTTCTCCGCATTAATCTCGGCGAGAGGACTTTTACACCGCCGGAAATATCGGGGTACATACTGCGACAGCTCAAGCGCAATGCCGAGCGCTTCTTCGGAGCGCCGGTTACCAAAGCCGTCATCACGGTGCCCGCGTATTTCAACGATGCCCAGCGCCAGGCCACAAAAGATGCAGGCCGCATCGCCGGCCTCGAAGTCTTGCGACTGGTCAATGAACCCACCGCCGCGTCGCTCGCCTACGGCCTCGATAAGAAGCAAAACGGCATCGTCGCCGTCTACGATCTGGGCGGAGGCACCTTCGACATCTCTATTCTCAAGCTGCACGACGGAATCTTCGAAGTCATCGCCACCAATGGCGACACACATCTCGGCGGCGACGATATCGACAACCTGCTGATTACGATTGCCCTCGACGATACTCTCGGCGACCTGGGTCTCGACCTCCGCCGCAACGCCGAAGCCGTGCAAGCCATTCGCAAAGCTGTGATCGAGACCAAGATTGCGCTCTCTTCGCAGGCATCCGTGAAGCTCGATATCGAATTGCCCGGCGGGAAGCGCTATCTGCGGGAAATCACCCGCGAGCAGTTCGAACAAATCATCCAGCCCATCATTGGCCGTACCGTCGGCCCCTGCAAGCAAGCCTTGAAAGACGCCGGCCTCAGGCCCGAACAAATTGACGAAGTCGTCCTCGTAGGGGGATCCACGCGCATCCCCAAAGTTCGCGCTTTGGTGAAAGAACTCTTCCACCGCGAGCCGCACACGGATCTGAATCCCGATGAAGTTGTTGCGCTGGGTGCGGCGGTGCAGGCTAACATTCTCGGCGGAGGCTCCGAAGCAACTGAGAACATGCTGTTACTCGATGTCACGCCGTTATCGCTGGGCATCGAAGTCGCCGGCGGTGTCACCGACAAAATCATTCTGCGCAATTCAACCATTCCCGCGTCGGCCACGCAGCACTACACCACGCAAGTCGACGGTCAAGCCAACGTTGCCATTCATGTGTTGCAAGGCGAGAGAGAGTTGGCAAAAGACTGCCGCTCGCTGGCGCGCTTCGATCTCAAGGGCATTCCGCCCATGGCCGCGGGAATGGCGCGCATCGAGGTCAAATTCCTTATCGATGCCAACGGCATCCTGCACGTTTCGGCTCGCGAGCAGCGCAGCGGCAAAGAGGCGGAAATTCAGGTCCAGCCCAGCTACGGCCTCACTGACGAGCAGGTCGAGGGCATGATCCTCGATTCCTTCGACAGCGCGGAAGAAGATTTTCGGCAGCGTCAGATCATCGAAGCGCGCAACGAAGCCGCAACGATCCTGGCCGCACTCGACAAAGGCAAGAAGAGCGCAGCCTGGGGTCACCTCACCACCGACGAGAAGAAAAAGATTGCGAAAATGGAGAAGGCTTTGGTCGCAGTAAATAGCGAAGACGACTACCAAGCCATCCGCAAAGCCATCGACGCACTCAACCAAGGAACAACGCGTCTGGCCGAGTTGATGATGGATAGTGCCGTCTCCGTCGCGCTAAAAGGCAAAACCATGGACGAAGTCGACATGGGCGGAGGCCCGACGGCGCCGCATCCCGTGGCGAAAGCAGAGTTTGAATAAGTACATTTGTAATTTGGTAATCGGGTAATTCGGCAATTGAAAAACTGTCGGGCTTCAAGTTGCAAAATTACCCGATTACCAAGTTACTCAAACTCCAATGAGGAGCAGTGATGGCAGAACATAAGACGCAAGGCGCCGGCACAGCCACCGAGGAAGTTCCCGGCGAAAACTCGGTGCAGATCACATTCCTGCCCGAAGGTAAGACCGTGCAATTCGAGCACGGGAAGCTGCCCTACGAAGATCACGGCAAGGAAGAGTCGATTCTCGACATCGCACTCAACTACGGAGTCACGCTCGACCACGCCTGCGGCGGCAATTGCGCCTGCACCACCTGTCACGTGTGGATCAAAGAGGGCGCCGAAAATCTCTCGCCGATGGATGATGACGAAGCCGATCGCCTCGACATGGCGGCCGACTTGCAGTTAAACTCGCGTCTCGGCTGCCAGGTGCAGATCACGAAGCCGGGTAAGATAGTGGTCGAGATTCCCGCCTGGAACCGTAATTACATATCGGAAGAACATCACTAGAATCGGGTCTTCGGGCTCCGGCTACCGGGCTTCAGTTTGCAGGATTCGCTGAGGCCCGATTGCCGAAGCCTGAAGCCGGACCTGAGGAACTCCCTATGCCGAAATCTCTCACCTGGGACGACGCCGAAGACATCGGCATCCTGCTATCTGAAATCCATCCCGAGCTCGATCCGCTCACCGTCCGCTTCACTGACCTGCATCGCTACGTCACCGCACTGCCAGATTTCAAGGGCGATCCAGCAGCCTCCAACGAAGGCAAGCTCGAAGCCATCCAAATGGCGTGGCACGAAGAATTCCAGGATCGCACTCAGGGATAGACGAACAAGGCTAGACTCGGCGGCCAATCAGCATCTCGCTCCATCCAACGACAAACGGCACGGTGTCTGGCCGTGCCCTAATTTTTCTCGGCCGAACTCCAGCAGTCTTCTACCCGATACTCGCCGGAACCGGTTCTTCCACGCTGGCTTCGCGCAAAAACTTCGCCGCTTCCTCCGGCGGCGTGGGATTGATGTAGAAACCCGTGCCCCATTCGAATCCCGCGGTCTTGGTCAGCTTCGGCATAAACTCCAGATGCCAGTGATAGTGATCGTTGGTCGGATCCTGCGCCGGCGAAGTGTGGATCACCAAATTGTAGGGCGGATTATCCAGCACGCGGTCGGCTTTGATCAGCAGCGTCTTCAGCGCCTTGGCCAGGTTCTCATACATGTGTGAGGACGAATTCTCGAACGCCGACTCATGTTGTTTCGGCAGAATCCATGTTTCGAACGGGAAGCGCGGTGCGTAAGGCGCAATCGTCAGGAAGTCTTCATTCTCCGCCACCACGCGGCTTCCATTTTCCGTTTCCTGCCGGATGATGTCGCAGAACACGCAGCGCTCCTTATACAGGTAGTACTGCTTCGCGCCTTCCAGTTCCTGCACCACGTTGATGGGCAGAATCGGCAATGCGATCAGTTGCGAGTGCGCATGCTCCAGCGACGCTCCCGCCGCCTCGCCGTGATTCTTGAACAGCAGAATGTACTTGAACCGCCGGTCTTTCTTCAGATCGAGGATGCGGTCGCGAAACGTCCACAGCACGTCTTCAATCCGCTTCGGCGGCAGCGTTGCCAGACTCGCGTTGTGGTCGGGCGTCTCGATGATCACTTCGTGCGCCCCAATGCCGTTCATCCGGTCAAACATGCCCTCGGCCTGCCGGTTCAGCGTACCTTCGATCCCCAACGCCGGAAACTTGTTCGGCACCACCCGCACAGTCCATCCCGGGGTATCCCGTTGCGATGTTGGCCCGCCATTCGCTCCCGGACGGTAAGCCTGAATCTCGGGCGGTGTCTTGCCCTCGTTCCCATAGCAAAAGGGACAAAACCCGCCTTTCAACTTCACATTTTCACGGGCAAAATCCGTGGGGCGCTTCGCGCGATCTGTGGAAATAATCACCCAGCGGCCAACGATAGGATCTTTTCTAAGATCAGGCACTCACTCAACCTCTTTAACATAGGATGACGAAACTTTAATTCCAAGCCGTCAGGGAGGAATTTCGAAACACTTCAATCTGCGGTTGGCTGGCCTTCGAATGCCCATAGTATACGCTTACTATATCGAAGCGCCACTGGCACGAAGGTGGAAAGCGCCGCAGGTACTCTCGCACCACAGCCGCTACTTCCCGCCGCTTATGCTGGTCCACAGCCGCTTGTCCAGGCTTCACGTCGCGGGTGGTCCGCGTCTTGACCTCCACGAAGCAGAGGACATCCTTCTCCCAGCCGATCAAGTCAATCTCTCCCCGGCAACGCGGCGACCGGAAGTTTCGCGCCACCATCGTGTAGCCCAGCTTCCTCAAATGGAAGTAAGCCGCCTCCTCTCCCCGCCGTCCGGTGCGATGATGTTCAGCCGTCTTCTCCGCCGGCAGCGTACGCTCCGCCAGCCAGTCTAAAACCCGCAGCACCGCCCGCGTCGGTAGCCCGGAAAACGCACGTCCAGAAAGCACAAAAGATCCCCAACCTAACTGTACCCAACGCAACCCGGATTGGAAGTGATCTCTCCAACAATTTGTCAGGACGGAGACGACCGCTGCTCCCAAACCGGGAAGGCCTGTAACACAACCGCCAAGTGCTTTGAAGCCGCCCTCCGTAGGATACCCGCCGCCTCCGCAACAGGTTTATAATCTCCAAGACTGTACCGTATGCAAACTGATCAACTTAGAAAGAAACTGCAGGAAGAAGTCGACGCGCTCGAGCACGAACTCGTTCACGAGCTGCCCAAAGAGATCAAGCGGGCCGCGGCTCTCGGCGACCTCAGCGAAAACGCCGAGTATCACATGGCCAAGCAGCGCCAGGAGTTCGTCAAGGCTCGCTTTCGCCAGCTCGGCAAGCGCCTCGCCGATCTCTCCCTGACCAACATGAACAACATCCCCAGGGACAAAGTGGGGCTGGGTTCCACCGTCAAGGTCTACGACAGCACCAAGAATGAAGAGATAGAATACAAGCTCGTAACCAGCGAAGAGTCCGACGTAGGCGCGGGCAAGATCTCGACCACCTCGCCGATTGGCCACGCCCTGCTCAACAAGAAAGTTGGCGACGAGGCCACCGTCATCACACCCAACGGCAAGCGCGAGCTGGAAATTTTGAGTCTGAGCACCGTTCACGACGAAGCCGATCCCGAAAAGGCGGGTGCCTGATGTCCATGGCGTCGTCAAATAGATCATGGACTAGCGCCTTCGGGCGCGCCTGCGGCGTCCTGCTCGATACCATCGTCCGCTGGCTCGCGCTATCGCGCATCAATCCCAACGTCCTCACCTTCATGGGGCTGGTCGTGAACACCTGGGCCGCGATCCTGTTCGGCTCCGCCACCGCCGGGACCGAGCGGCATTTGTTCTTTCTGGCTGGCCTGGTGATTATCTTCTCCGGCTTCTTCGATCTCGTCGACGGGCAGGTAGCGCGCGCCACCAACCGGGTCACGCGCTTCGGAGCGTTCTTCGATTCCGTGGTCGACCGCTACAGCGATGCCTCGCAGTTCCTTGGGTTGCTGGTTTTCTATGCGCGCGGAGACCGCTTCTTCTACGTGGTGCTTACTGCTTTTGTGATGGTCAGCGCCATCATGGTGAGCTACACGCGCGCCCGCGCCGAGTCGCTGATTGGATCCTGCCGCGTGGGATTTATGGAACGTCCAGAGCGCCTGGTGCTGGTGATTATCGGCGCACTCTTCAACCGCATGGCCCCGGTGCTGTGGGTGATCGCTGTGCTATCAACCATTACCGTGATCCACCGCATGCGCTACACCTGGACCCGCACCCAGGATACGCCGAACACCGCCACTAAGGCAGGCCAAGCAGCCTAACGCCTTCCGGATTTTTTGCCGCACGCGATGCTAGACTATTCGGTCATTTCACTTCTTCTGAGGACAATTCTTGCCGACTGATCCCGTTCTTGTCGTTCACGGCGGTGCCTGGGCCATACCCGATGACATGGTGGAAAGCCACCTGCGTGGCGTGCGCGATGCTCTCGCGGCGGGATGGCGAGTGCTGAAGCGTGGCGGCGCTGCGCTGGATGCGATTGAGGAAGCGGTCGTCATTATGGAGGACGACGAAACGTTCGATGCGGGGCGGGGCAGCTTTCTGAATCGCGATGGCAAGGTGCAGATGGATGCGCTGATCATGGACGGCGCCACGCTGCGGGCCGGAGGTGTGGGCTGCGTGGAGCGGGTGCGCAATCCGGTGCGGGCGGCGCGGAAGATTTTGAGTGAGAGTCCACATGTGTATTTTGTGGGCGAAGGCGCGGAGCGATTCGCAGCCGAGCATGGGGTAGAGCTGTGCAAGAACGAAGATTTGGTGATCGCGCGCGAGGTGGAACGTCTGCGGGAGTATCAGCGGGAGACGGTGGCGCAGGGATCGTCCTCTGCGGCGTCGTCTCGGTCTGGGAAAGATGGGAACGACATGTTCGCGCCTGTGATTTCGCACGATACGGTGGGCGCAGTGGCGCTGGATCGTGCGGGCAACGTCGCGGCGGCCACTTCTACCGGAGGGACTTTGAACAAAGCTCCGGGGCGACTAGGGGATTCCTCGCTGATTGGGTGCGGATGCTATGCCGACAATTTGAGCGCGGCCGTCTCCACCACGGGCTGGGGCGAACCGATTATGAAGCTGGTGCTGGCCAAGTGGACGGCCGACCGCGTCTCCGCCGGAAATCTTCCGGAGTGGGCGGCGCAGGAAGCGATGAATTATCTGAAGCAGCGATTGAATGGGCATGGCGGCATCATCGCGCTGAATGCGCGGGGACAGTTCGGCATCGCGCATAATACGCCGCGCATGGCATGGGCATGTAAGACGGTCAAAAAAGAAGAAGCCGGAGTGGAACGCAGCGCTCCGTGAGATGTTGCAGAGTAACCCTCTGTTATCGATAAATCGGCGATTCTCCAGCAGCGTGCAGCGCTTCATGTCCAAGACCTTTGCCATCTCGATCCTCCAGACCATTCGTCAGCAAGGCTTTCAAGCCTATCTGGTGGGCGGATGTGTGCGCGATCTCCTGCTGAAACGCGAGCCTGCGGATTACGACATCGCAACTAATGCAACGCCGGCGCAAGTCATGGAGATCTTTCCGGATACCTACGCCGTGGGTGCACAGTTTGGGGTGGTGCTGGTGCTTCTGCCAGAGGAGCAGCGCGCGACCGAAGACGAACAAATTCTACAGAAGACTCACGCGGTGGAAGTGGCAACCTTTCGCAGCGATCTGGGTTATTCTGACGGGCGCCGTCCCGATGAAGTGCGATTTAGCCAGGATCCGCACGAGGATGTTGCCCGCCGCGACTTTACCATCAACGGCATGCTGCTTGATCCGTTGGGGGGCGAAATGACCGGCGCAGTGCTCGACTTTGTGGGTGGGCGGAAAGACCTGGAAGCCGGCATCATCCGCACCATCGGCGATGCCGGGCAGCGTTTTGCGGAAGACAAATTGCGCATGCTGCGGGCCGTGCGCTTTGCGGCGCGTTTTGAATATGAGATCGAAGCGGAGACCCTGGCCGCGATCCAACGTCTTGCCCGCGAAATTCAGGTGGTCTCACGCGAGCGGGTTCGCGATGAACTCACAAAGATGCTCACCGAGGGCCATGCCCGGCGCGCATTTCTCCTGCTGGATGAGAGTGGGCTGCTGAAGGAAGTGCTGCCGGAAATTTCGGCCATGAAGGGCATCGAACAGCCGCCGGAGTTTCATCCGGAAGGCGATGTGTTTGTGCACACACTGCTTCTACTGGACAATTTGCCCCGTCCTTGTTCGCCCACCTTGGCCTGGGGCGCCCTGTTGCACGACGTGGGCAAGCCGGCAACATTCCGCGTGGCGCCCGATCGCATCCGTTTCGACGGGCATGTGGATGTGGGCGTCAAAATTGCGGAGGAAATCTGTGACCGCCTGCGGTTCTCCAGTAAAGATGCGGAGCAGGTGCTTGCGCTGGTCGACAATCACATGCGCTTTGGGCACGTCACCCGCATGAAGGAATCGACGCTGAAAAAATTTCTTCGTCTGCCCGGCTTCGACGAACATCTCGCGCTGCACCGCGCCGACAGCCTGGCCAGCCACGGCAATCTGAGCACCTATGCGCTTCTTCGGGAGAAACTCGCCGAGATTCCACCGGAGAACATGCGTCCAGCAGCGCTAGTGAGCGGCGACGATCTGATTGCTGCCGGGTACCCACCGGGGCCCGAGTTTCGCGAGATTCTGGAGGCTGTGGAAGATGCTCAACTCGAAGGGCGATTGTTGTCGCGCGAAGCGGCGCTCGAGTTTGTCGAGCGGGAGTTTCCACTGTGAGAACGGGTCGGCCGAACGCCTACGAACGCGCCAATGTAATGCTAGAATCGGATTCTCTGGCCGCCGCTTGAGTGCGGGAAATTGGTCTACGAGGAGTTGCATGGAGCAGGCCGGTGCGGGACTGGAAAAGATTGTGCTAGGCTCGCTGCGGCGCGTGCCGTTGGGCGAAGCCCCACTGCTTGCGTGGCCCCTGGTTTGTGGATCGGTGGTGGCGGAGCGCACGCGGGCTTTGGAGTTTATCGGCACCGTGCTGCACGTCGAGGTTCCCGATGCCGGATGGAAGCGCGAGATGCAGAGCCTGGCTCCGCGTTATCTCGCCGCCCTGAATCGTTACGCCGGGCGAAAAGTGGAGAGGATTGAGTTTGTAATTCGGCAGGGTTAGGCAGACTTGTTTCTTTAGACGCCTTTTCCAACACGGTGAATCACAAAAAATGAAAGTTACAGAGAAAGACGTCGCTTACGTCGCCGATCTGGCCAACCTGGAGCTTTCCGCGGAGGAGCGCGCCGGCATGCTGCGGGATTTGAACTCGATTCTCGACTACATCGAGAGGCTTGGCGAGCTGGATACAGAGAACGTCGAGCCGATGGCGCAGGTATCGGACCGCTACGGTGTCGATGAATCGAAACAGGGTAGCGAGAGATTTGCGTACGCCAGTCGCGAGGATGTGCCCGAGGGACTGCGCAAGTCCTTGTCGCAGGAGTCGGCGCTCGAGAACGCGCCGGATGCGGATGGGACGTTCTTCCGTGTGCCGAAAGTGATTGAAAGATAGTTGTCGTGCTCCTCGCCCGAGTCAAAACAACTCGCGCTAACTCACTCATAGTTTCTGAAGTGCCTGGTGATCTGCCATGCAACTAACCAAGCTCACCATCGACGCCGCGCGCTCTGCCGTGCAGCAACGTAAGACGACTGCGCTGGCGCTCACCGAGGCCTCCTACGCGCGTATTCAGAAAGAAGATGAACAGATTGGCGCATTCCTAACGCTGTGCAAAGAGCGCGCAATGGAGCAGGCGGACCGCATCGACCGCATGGCAGCCGAGGGTAAACCTCTGCCGCCGTTAGCGGGCGTGCCGGTCGCGATCAAAGATGTGATGTCAACCCGCGGAGTGCGGACCACGGCGGGATCGAAGATTCTGGGCAACTACATTCCGCCTTATGATTGCACCGCAGTAGCGCGCATGCAGGCCGCAGGCGCGGTGGTGCTCGGCAAAACGAACTGTGACGAGTTCGCCATGGGCTCTTCCAACGAGAACTCCGCGTTTCGTCCCGTGCACAATCCGCGCGACTTGAGCCGCGTGCCGGGAGGATCTTCTGGTGGCTCGGCCGCCGCCGTTGCCGCGGATATGGCAGTGGTCGCGCTGGGTTCGGACACGGGCGGATCGATCCGCCAGCCGGCATCGTTCTGCGGCGTAGTGGGATTGATGCCGACCTATGGACGAGTCTCGCGGTATGGGTTGATCGCGTTTGCGTCTTCGCTCGATCACATTGGACCTCTGGCTCGGACGGTGAAGGATGCCGCGATTGTGCTGCGAACGATCGCCGGACGCGATCCGATGGATTCAACCTCCGCCGATCTGCCCGTACCAGACTATGTTGCCGGACTGGAAAGACCCGTACGCGGGCTGAAACTGGGAGTAGCCAAAGAATATTTTGGCGAGGGGCTCGACGACGAAGTTCGCCATGCGGTTGAGTCGGCCATCGACAAGTTGAAAGGCCTGGGCTGTGAGATTGTGCCGGTGTCTTTGCCGCACACGCCGTATGCGATTCCCACCTATTACCTGATCGCAACCGCGGAAGCGTCTTCAAACCTCGCCCGGTACGACGGTGTGCGCTACAGCTATCGCGCTCCGGGAGTGAAGTCGCTCTCGGAGATGTACCGGCGGAGCCGCGATGAAGGTTTCGGCGCCGAGGCAAAGCGCCGCATCATGCTCGGCACCTATGCGCTAAGCGCCGGCTACTACGATGCGTATTACTTGAAGGCGCAGAAAGTGCGCACGCTGCTGACCCGCGACTTCGAAGAAGCCTTCCGCAAAGTGGATGCCATCGTCACGCCAACGAGCCCAACGGCGGCGTTTCGATTGGGCGAGAAGTCGAACGATCCGCTCGCCATGTATTTGGCCGACATCTATACGGTTACGGCAGATCTGGCGGGGATTCCGGGCATTTCAATTCCGTGCGGCGAAACAAGGCAGGGACTGCCGATTGGGCTGCAGATTCTCGGAAAGCATTTTGACGAGGCAACAGTTCTGCGGCTGGCGCATGCCTACGAGCAGGCGGCTTAGATTGGCTCGTAGTACCGTTCTCCGGCGCAGGCGCGGCAGAGCACGTTCTCTTTGGTCCGCACTTCTCTACGGAAGTTGATCCCTTCTCCACATGCTTCACAAACCACTCGCTCACCTTTATATCCGGGAAATTCTTCAGGCGGTAATTCGACCTTTACCCATTGAGTGGCGAACAGATCAGCATCCGCGATTTCGCGGTAGGCCAGCATCTGCTGCTGGTTCTTGTCGGCGATCTCGGGATGCATCTGGCGTGCAAGAGCCTTGGAGGATTCCTTGGCCGCAATGCGGATTGCTTTGCCAGTGCTTACGTCCACGAACGTTGCGGCAACTTTTCCCCAATCGCGAAACTTCAGGGCACGCTTGCCCAGTCGGCAACCAGTGACCACGGCAACGGCATCGGTGGCGCAGCGGTCGATCTCGACAAAGGTGACCAGCCGCTTGCGGTCTTTGCCGCTCGGATCTTCGATGCCCAGTTTGACCAGGCCGAGCATTGCCAGCCGCACACCGAGGACTTGTCCGGCGCAGAGATGTCCGTGGGCGTGCTCGGCATCGCAGAGGTATTCTTCGAGCGATTTCATAGAGATCTGCCATCCGTCGTTTTCAGCTTAACACCCGCAGGAGCTACTTCCTCCGCCAGCGGACGCCCTCCTTCGTGTTCTCAATCAGAATGCCAGCGGCGGTGAGTTCCGCGCGCAGCGTGTCGGAAGTCTTGAAGTTACGGGCACGACGGGCGGCTTCCATCTCAGCGAGTTTCTTTTCGATGTCGGCATCGGAGAGTTGGCCGGACCGCATGGCTTCCCGTAGTTCTGCACTGATGTCGTTATCGCGGCCTTCGCTCTGCGCCCAATCGAAAACCTGTTTCATCTTGGGGCCGTCATCATCGTTGAGTACGGCGAAGATTTCGTCGAATTTCTCCAGCGCAGCAAGCAGCGGGGGAACGTCGTCCGCATTGAGCCCACCGGCGTCGATCGCGGAGTTGGCGCTCCGCACCATCTCGAAGATGGCGGCCTGCGCCTGCGCGGTGTTGAGATCATCATCAAGCGAGGTCCGCATGCGGTCGCTGGTGTGGCTTGCGAGCGTCTGCATTTCCGGACTGGAGCCAGACGGCAAACTTAACGCAGTCAAACGCTGGCGGAAGCCGCGCAGGCGTTCCACGGAGACCGCGGCCTGCCTGAGTCCATCGAAAGTGAAGTTCAACTGATTGCGGTAGGGAACGGACGTCAGCAGATACCGAATCGAGGAGGGTTTATGTCCCTTCAACGCCAGGTCGCGCAGGGTATAGAAGTTTCCCAGGCTCTTCGACATCTTCTCGCCCTCGACCAGAAGGAAGCGGACATGAAACCAGAAGCGAGCGAATGTCTTCTCCGTGAGCGACTCCGATTGTGCAATCTCGTTTTCGTGGTGCGGGAAGATGAGATCTTCTCCGCCCGCGTGCAGATCAAAGCTCTCGCCCAGTTCCTGCATCGACATGACCGAGCACTCCAGGTGCCAGCCGGGGCGTCCCGGACCAATCGAGCTATCCCAGGAAGCCTCGCCCGGCTTGGGTCCCTTCCAGAGGGCAAAGTCACGCGCGCTGTCTTTGTCATATTCGTCAACATCGACGCGGGCTCCGTCCAGCATTCCGTCGAAGTCTTTTTTCGAGAGTTTCCCATATCGCGGAAAGCTTGCGATGCGGAAGTAATACGACCCATCGTCGGTGCGGTAGGCGATCCCTTTCTCGACCAGTTTGGTCACAAAATCTGCCATCGCCGCAATATGCTCGGTGGCGCGCACCAGCGTCGGTTGCTCGATCCCGATCATGGCGGCGTCTTCGAGAAACGCCTTCTCGTATTTCGCGGTGTACTGCTGAACGCTGACGCCGTCGCGCGCCGCGTTGTGGATGATCTTGTCGTCCAGGTCCGTGATGTTCATGACATAGCGGACTCTGTAGCCGGATTGGCGCAAGAATCGTTGCAGCATGTCGACAGCAATAAAGGTTCGGAAATTGCCGATGTGCCCGTAATCGTAGACGGTTGGACCGCAAGCATACATGCGGATTTCGTGATCGCGGAGGGGATGAAACTCCTCGACCTGCGAGGACATGGTGTTGTAAAGGCGTAAGGCCATAGGGTGATTGTGCGCTGAGAGATGAACCACTAATTCTAGGGGTACGCTGGAAAGAGGGTCAACTAGGGGGTAGCTACTCGATCTTTCGCCAACGACGGGCCTATCTGCTCACCAGCCTTGCTGTAAACTTCATGCTTGGCGTTGTGCATCCCGTCGAGATGATCATGGCCAACACCGAGTATTAGAGGAGCTGCATCGTGAATAAATGCTTTGAAAGCATTGTTGCTAGAGCTTTTGTTGAGTACGCCCATGTTGTTTGCCCAGGCGCCGGAGGGGATCTGGCAGGGATACGATGGAGAATGGAGACATGTATCCCAGCAATTGATTGCACTGGCCGAGGCGACGCCACCGGAAAAATTCGGAGGCGCCCGGCAGCAGGAGTCCGTTCCACCAGCGAAGTGTACATGCACATCGCGCTTTCGAATTTCTACCTGTTGAGCATAACTGGTCCCAAGATGCCTGCGGGCCTCAAAGAGGATGCGGAGAAAACGGTTACGTCCAAGGCCGAGGTAGTCGACTGGCTGAAACGTTCGCTGGACGCAGTGAAAGAGGCTCATTTAGCCGTCAAACCCGACGATCTTGAGCGTAAGGTGCACATTGCCGATAGAGATGCGACGGTGGATGGAATGTATCTCCGTATCATCGTTCATGCCAACGAGCACATGGGTCAACTGATCGCGTACGCGCGCATGACGGGCGTCGTGCCGCCCTGGGCGAAGAACTGAAGCTCGACCGTTCGCTTTGTTTGTTTTTGTGAAACCAGCGGCTTGTGCAGGTGGGTGTCCGGATTTTTCTGCCCCATAGCGTCCCCGTCAACTGGCGGAAAGGTCGGAGGAAGAATGCGGAGGGAGCGCGTGCGTGTGCGCCCGTAGGCGATGTTGCACCAGAAAAACATAATGCAGCGCCGAGATAATCGTGAAGGCAAACGTGGCCCGCAAAAAGACGGTTCGTGTAATCCAGATCCAGCGCATTGGACGTATGGAAAACAGCATCACGAAAAAGACGGCAGCGATCTGTGAAAACGTGTTCGCTTTGCCGAAAATGCTGGGCCGGAAATCACGTAATCCCGCGATGGCAAACAGCACCGCACTGGCTGCCAGGATGGAAATATCGCGACTGAAAACCAGCACGGCGAACTTCCACGGGATCCTGTGCAGGATGGAGAGCACCAGAAACATCGTGCTCAACAAGAGCTTGTCGGCGATGGGATCGAGGTATTGGCCCAGCAGAGTCTGCTGGTGCAGCTTGCGAGCCAATAGCCCATCCAGGCCGTCGCTGAATCCGGCAATCACGAAGAGAGCCAGGGCCCAGAAATAACGGCCTTCGACAAGTTCGATCACGATAAATGGGACAAAGACCATCCGCAGCAGCGTGAGCTGGTTGGGAGCCGTTAAGATTTGAGACAATCTCATGCCGGGCCCTTAGTCGGATTGACCGGGGAACGCGGTGAGCCGGTGCGACCGGCGCCGCTGACATGGTGAGAGTCGAGCAACATGGCGGGATCGCGGCCGGTCTTGCCCGAAAAGCGCTGCGAAAGCGAAGGCAGGCTCCCGTCGGGCAGGTCAAGCTCGACACGTTCGATGCGGTGCATGGGGAAGAACACGACTGCGGGACTGAACGATTCGCCATCTTTCACAATTACGATAAAATCGTCGAAAGATGCAAGCTCAACACCACTCAAGCTGAGTCCTTCCGGAGCCAGCGCCAGAATCATGCCCCAGAACTTGTCCCGGGGATTGCCCAGCGTCACAACTACCATGGCTCCAGGCAAGAAAGGACCACGGGCGGGCTGTGCCGCGGAAGTAGCATCTTCTTGCTGAGAGTCCTTCGCCATAGAATGATTGTCGCCGTCACAGGCGGGACTTTGCAACTGGCAATCGCGGTTCATTACGCCGCGGCTTAAGCCTCGGTTCCGAGAAAATCGCACTCCTCCTTTTCCTGCGCGGAATTGCTAGCATTAAAAAATAGCCCGATGACATGTGCAGCTATTCGCGCGGTTCGGAGTAACGCCGGGGAGGTGAAAGAATCACCGGTCCGCTGACCGCGATCGAAAATGTCTTCTCTGCGGGTTTGCCATCAAGGCCCTCAGCCGCGAACCGCACTGTGTAATTACCGGCGGCGGTATACGCATGAGTGAGGATTGCGCCATCGGCGACCACCCCATCGCCGAAATCCCAATGATAAGCGAGCGCGGGCACTCCGTTTTTGGAGACTATGCTGGAAAGCTTGATTTCTTCTCCAATTCTCGCTTGAGTCGGCAATTGGAAAGTAATCGAAGGCGCGGCCGCCGGGATCGAAGTATCGATAATCTTGATCATCCTGACGGAGTGCGCAGGCTGATTCTCCAGGCGGAGCGTTTCGTGGTCCATTGCCACCGCCTGATCTAGCGCGAGCGAGTCAGATAATTTGTACGAATGCCCTGTGGCAAACTTTAAATCGGAAAAGGTGAAAGCGTGCGAACTCGACTGCTCCGTCCAGTTAAAGACTGCCAGAATGGACTGACGCTGGTCTTGGCGCAACAGAAAAACGCTCGGTTGCTCATCCTTATCCGCATAAGTCAGAAGATCTAGAGGCAAAGCAGCCTGCCCAAGTTTTGCCATTGCAAGCAAATCAGGATTCCTGACCAACGCCAGGCGTTCCGGATCGCTCCCCAGAACTGGAAGGTCGTCGCCAATTTCGAACATTCCTCCAGAAACCGCCGCCAGTGCGATCGAGACCTGTGCCTCATTCAATGTAAGCGGAGCTTGAATGGTTCGCTCTTCAAGGAGCTGCCGCGAAACCGTGAACGCGTCCGGGTCATCGATGAAAAAGTTGCGATGCATATAATAACGTGCAGCGATGCCCGGCTCAGCTTCCTTGCTGCGGAGAAATGCGTGACCCGTGTCCTGGGATATACGGCCCTCATCAACCAGACCAACAGGGTTCAACATCGGGCTCCCATCTTTATCGAGAAGAACCTCTTCGCCGACTGTCTTGCGAATAATCTCGAGCCCAATTCGCTGCGCTTCAAGTGCGGTTGCATTCGGGCGATGGTAATAACCCTCGATTGCGGTATTGTCCATGAAGTCGAGCTTAATGTAGCGAACGCCCCACTCCCGGACCAGCGTGCGATAAGTTTGTCGAAGATATTGCTGGGCATCAGGATGCGTGGCGTCTAAGACAAACAGGCGTTCGCCTTCCACCTCTTCAGCTTTTCCAATTGAAATCGGGTCGCCATGTGCGTTGTGTACCAGCCAATCTTTATGGTGCTCGTAAATCCAGGCCCGCTCACCCACCTCGAAGGGGGCCGTCCACACTCCCACCTTCAATCCCAATCGGCAAATACGCTGTGTTAAATTCCACATGCCGTCGGGAAACTGAGAGGCATTGGGCGTCGCATATTCGCTGCGGGAGTATCCATAACCCAGGTCGAAATGAAAATAGTCGTAGCCCAGTACCTTCAGATGCTCGGCCAGCCATTGAGCGTTCGTCAGTGCAGTGCCCTGGGTAATCTTTGTATAGAATGCCGTCCAACTCCACCATCCAAGCATGTTATCTGTGCTGACGCGACTGTGGTGCAGCTCTCGAATCACGGCGCCGTAGGCATCAAGTTGTGAGTGGTAGTCTCTTCCGGCGGCAAACATCACTCGTTCTGAAGTCATCGATTCGCCTGCGGGAAGGGGAACGTTCAATTCAATCAGGTTCTCCGACGGGCCTTCTCGCAGACCGGATTCGTCGTCGGTCGCCTGTATCTCAGTAGTTCCGGTTGAATCGACCGTGTAGGAAGCGACGCTGGGGCCATCCGGCGAGGAAGATCGCGTCTGCAAGTGAATGATGGTGAGGAAGCGCTTGGAAGTGAGAGCCCCAAAAAACAGGCTCTCTTTGCTCTCCCGGTTGTAGATAAGTTGGCTGCCTACGGCCCGGTGTACTTGTTTGGGAGCTTTTCCCAAATCGTAAATCTGCAGTGGCGGCCAGTCCTCGCTGAAGCTATCCGAGAGAACCCGGTCGGTATTCTGCGTGCCGCCGAGATCGATGATTTTGTTTCCGACAGCCTCCACACTTCGGATACTTTGGATTGTTACCGGATTGCCCGTGTGATTCAGTACCTCAGTCTCGATGACCCCAAAAGCTCTCCCATCATAGATTTGCAATGTATATGCGAGATCGGGGGAATTCGGAAGTCCGGAGGAAGTGATTGTTATTTTCTTGCCGTGGCCGAGAGCATCCTCAAAATTCGATTGAGATATCTCGTGTCTCTGATAATCCGTCGATTTAACCCACTTGTGATCGATCTCCGCCGCTACTCTTGCGTGAATGACGCCGCGTCTGCCATCTCCTGTTTGGATTTCATATGTGCCGTCGCTCGCTTGGACGACCACCGATAGGCCCTCGATATGGGCGGTTGCATAAGAAGCCCTGTCCGGGTCAGAAGAGCCTAGACAGCCTCCAACCGGGATCAGCGCGCAGGCGATCAAAAGACTTGCGATCTGGAGCGAGCGGATTATGCCGGCCAATTCTTGCGGAAGCCGAAAGCCACGAAGATTACGTCCAATCATGCATTTCTCCTGTAATGCGTGTGATCTGGATTCGATTCTTACTCAGACTGCGGGCCTGGGTTGAACGGCCATGTTGCTTTCCACTTCGCCCAGATGAAGAAAACCAGGACACCGGTTATTAGCGTCAATAAGCCGATCTTGATGTAGAGCCAGCCCGAGGTCAGAAAAACGTACGCCCATCCAAAGAAGGCAATGACAATGGGGACGGGATAGAACCACATCTTGTAGGGCCGCGCGCGGTCCGGAAGCTTTCGCCGCAAGAGCGGAATGGCAAATAGCTGTCCGAGAAACTGCACCAAAATTCTGGTGGTGATCAAGGCGCTGACGAGCTGATCAAGCTTAAGGAACGTAGCCGCAATCGATACAGCGCCCAGAACCAGAAGGGAAACTCGGGGGTAGTTTTTCGTGGGATGCAGTTGCGCAAACGGATGAAAGAAATAGCCGTCGATGGCAGCCGCATAAGGAATTCGCGAATAACCCAAAAGAAGCGCAAACACAGCGCCAAAGGCCGACCATAGGACCAAAATTGTCACCGCGATTGCAGCGCCCCGGCCGTACAGCCGTTCCATGAAATCAGAAACGATGAAGTTCGAATGAATTCCCTCTCGCCACGGTATTACTCCGATCAGTGCGAGATGCAACGCCAGATATCCTATACAGCAGACTGCGAGAGAATACAGAATGGAGCGCGGCACTACGTAGGCAGGATTGCGCACCTCGTCGCCGATGTAGCACACATCGTAATATCCCAAATAGTTGTAAACGGCAATCAGAGTGGCGCTGCCGAGACCAAGCACGAAGCCGCGATTAAAGGCCAGCGCTCCTGAAGGAAAATCGAATGCCCTGTGAACATTGAAGTGCGAAAAACCAGCGACGATGACGGTTATCATCGCAAGTGCCGTGCCAACCCAAAGAGTGAGGGTGGCCTTGCTCAGGAATGTCATCCGCCGGCATAAGAGGAACAAAGCAGCGAGGCCGACGGCTACCGCCACGTATTGTTGGCCACGAGCAGTCAATCCTGGCCAGAGGTAAGAAGAATAGTTTCCGAATCCAATCATCCCGGAAGCGATTTCCAAAGGCCCACTCAGAACGAATTGCCAGATGAAAAGAAAAGCCATCAGGCGACCCCAACTCTGATGGCCGTAGGCCTCCCGAAGAAAATGGTAGCTGCCGCCGGAGCCGGGCAACGCCGCCCCCAGTTCGCTCCATATCAGGCCGTCGGAAATTACAATGAGCGCACCCGTCAGCCAGCCCAGCATAGATTGCGGGCCGCCCATCGAAGCCATTAATAGCGGAATGGTGATGAAAGGCCCGATGCCAACCATGTTGGAGATGTTCAGGGCCGTGGCATGAACTAAACCGAAGGCGCGCGTCAGGGTGTGCGATTCAGTCTTCATCGCCATCGGCGGGCAGGATCACAACGATCCCTTATAGAAAATCCATGAGCAACGGTGCGGCGCAGCTTCAAAGATGCCATTGTACTGGCAGTATCGACACTTCCCGTCGTTTTCTCGTTAAGACGCGGTTGAAGCGGGCGCACGCCCACTGAACAAACGATTGAGCACCGTGACCGCTTGATTATTGCCGTTGTCGACTCGCTGGTGAGGGATGGGCGAGCCGCCCGCCCCTCACCATATGCCTCGCCACGCGATCACGGCGCGAGGGTACCGTGCGACCCAAGCATAGAAAAATTCTGGAGCATCTTTGCCGTACTTGTCGTTCGTCGTGCTTATTGTTCGTACGCTCCGACGTCGATTGTGTCGTTCGTAATGAGGATGCGCGGAGTGACACCCGTCACATCAAAGGGCCCGACTACCGAAATCGGACTGAGAAGGGTTCCTTTCCCCAGCGCTGGCGAACTGGACGTCACATCCAAATTGGGCAAGGTGCCAGGCGGCGTCGCAGTGATGTTGAACAAAATCCGGATTCGCAAACTGCGAATTCATGTCCTGTTTCGCACCCGACTGGTAGGAACTGAACGTGGTGTAGGCGTGAGTGCAATCACCAATGTTGGCGTTGTATCCCCAGCACCAGTTCTCGGTGGAACTCGGCGCGTAGTACAGGTTGTAATTGAGAGTGACGTTCGAGGTGGTTTGCGCCTGCACTAGCGATCCAGTCACGGTAGAAGCATAGAAGATATTGTTCTCGACTATATTCGTACCTGTGAGGACGGACAAACAAACAGCTAGGTCTCTCATCGAAGTTCCTCTCTAGTCGTGCAGAATTTGCGAATGGGGCCCGACTGCTCTTAGGAAAAAGGCTGGAATAGGACTTCATCGCGAACTGAATCTCCATCCGGGCGCTTTGCCACAACTCTCCGCCATCCAAACCGCCCAAACTCTCTCGTGCTAATTTGCAACTCCACGTGACGTTTGCGCGAATGTACCGATAGTGTGATTGTTTGTCAATTAATTTGTTTGTTTATGTTCGTGTCCGGCTGTCCCAATTGGATTTTACCGATACAAATCGTCCATGTCTCAATACAATTGGTTCTGCGGAACACTAATCTGCACCGAACGGCGCAGCCAGGAGAGCGCAAACATCATGCTCGCAGAAGAGCGTAGATTTCGCATTCGAGAGATACTTTCCAGTCAACGCACCATTACCGCATCCGACCTCTGCGCTGCTTTGGGGGTTACCGCAGCGACTGTGAGGCGAGACTTGGCAGCCTTGGAGCAGGATGGTGTCCTGGTCCGCTCCCACGGGGGGGCGGTTTCCCGCATGTCGAGCACCAAATTCCAACCTTCCTATGAGACCTTATCGCATAGCCAGAGCATTGAAAAACAGGCGATTGCGCGTGCGGCTGAACACTTGGTGCTTGATGGTGAAACTGTCTTTCTTGAGGGAAGCACCACGGTGTTTGAGCTTGCCCGTGGCTTAAATCAGCGGCATCGGCTGACGGTGGTGACAAATTCTCCCACCATCGTTTGCCAGCTGCAAAGAAGCTCAGGCGTGACTGTCCTTTGCACCGGCGGCGATCTTCAAAAGGACACGTTCTACTTTTCCGGCGAATGGGCCCAGCGAGCGCTCTCCGAGATTCGGTTGGACAAGGCAATTTTAGGAGTAAGCGCAATTGATCCTTCCTATGGAGTCTCTACCGCAAACCACGCGGAGGCACAGATCAAGAAGATGATTACGAGAGCCGCGAAAACCCGGATTGCGTTAGCAGATCACAGCAAGTTTGGTATCCAGAGCTTTGCCTACGTCGGCCCCGTGGCAGACATCGACGTGCTCGTGACCGACTCCGGCACCGACCCAAAATACATCAAGGGCCTGCGGGAAGCGGGTGTCGAAGTGATTGTTGCGGAGTTGCAAGAAACGCGTAAGCCTCGCACAAAGGACCACATTCAAACAAAATAGGTTGACAATCGCTCACATGCGGGATAGTTTGAGTCCGGCTTTTAAGGTTAAGGGAGGCATGAGGGACCTGTGAGCGATTGCGGCAAGAAGATTCGCCTGAATCGTGTGCTAGGAGGCGGGGAACGCCGTGCCCTGGTAGTGGCATTCGATCATGCATTGGTACTGGGGCCGATTCCCGGAACTGAGGACCCCTTAGGGAAGATTCACCAATTTGCCCAGGCTAAAGTCGATGCATTGCTTCTAAACCTTGGACTTATGCGGCAATTCGCGAACTCGACAATACTCGGTCCTATACCGGCTCTAATTGCCCGCTTGGATTGGACTACGGTTTGGTCTGCAATTGGGCACAACGGAAACGGAGCGCTGCAGAGCTCGCTGCTTGCCCGTCCCGAGGAAGCTTTACGACACGGCGCAGACGCCGTTCTCACCTATCTCATCGTGGGTACGGGTGATGCCGAGTTCGAGATGAAGGAGATCAGGCGCAACGCCGAAGTCGCCCGCGAATGTGAACGAATTGGGATCCCGCTGATTGTTGAGTCTCTCGCGCGCGGGAAAGATGTAAAGAATCCAGGTGATCCCAAGTGGCTGAACCTCCACACCCGTATGGCAGCCGAGCTGGGTGCGGATGTTATAAAAACGGATTACAGCGGGGATACGGCCTCAATGCGTGCCGTTGTAGAAGAATGTCCCATACCAATCCTGGTGCTGGGTGGAAGCCGTCATGCCTCGGACAAACACGCGCTCGATGTGGTCCGTGATGTTGCGACCACGGGAGCGGCGGGTGTATTTTTTGGCCGCAATGTTTTCCAAGCCGATAACGTCAGCAAATTCCTTGAACAGGCGCGTGCTGCTCTTGACGGAGCGATCACGGCAGAATTTCGACCGATCCCCAGATGACGACACAAGGTTCCCAGGCGCAGGCGGTTCTGCGCAGCAGGAATGTGATCGACGGTCGCCTCGGATTCCGTCTGCGCACGAATTGGGGATATGTGTCCGTTGTTCAGGGTGGCGGGCACATCTGCGAATTGAATTTGAACGCGTGTCTCGGGGTAAATCCGCTTTGGCGGCCACCATGGGCGACGATCGATCCATTCAAGTACACGACGGCGGAATATGCTCGCCGGTACGGACCTCCGCCGGACGGCAGGTTACTGTCCGGCATCGCCGGACATAGCCTGAGCTTCGATCACTTCGGGCCGCCTTCATCCGAAGAAACAGCAGCGGGTCTTTCTACTCACGGCGAAGCGCCTGGGTTGAAGTGGGACATCCAGAACCAAGTGCAGTCGCCGAAGCCACAATTGCAATATGGTCTGACGCTTCCCGAAGCTCGGATCAGGTTCCGCAGGAGCCTGATACTTGACCGTGTAAATCCTGTGATTTATTGCGAAGAAGAGGCGGTCAACCTCACCAGTTACGACCGGCCCATTTCGTGGAACGAACATGTAACCTTCGGACCACCGTTTCTGGAAGCGGGAACCACTTGGTTCGACATGCCTGCGAGGCGGGCGAAAGTTTGTCCAGCGAGCTACAGCCCTCGATTTTCTCTTCAGCCCGATGCCGAGTTTACCTGGCCCAACGCGCCGACAAGAGATGGCAAACGAGTGAACCTGCGCACTACGCCGGAGCGGCGGTTCGGACACTACACCGCGCAATTGCTGAGTCCGGAACTTGGAATTGGCTTCATCGCGGCATGTAACCCTCGCCTGAAGCTTCTTGTCGTTTATGCATTTCGACGGGCAGATTTCCCTTGGGTAGGCAATTGGGAAGAACGATACAGCCGATCCGCAGCACCATGGCAAGGAAAAACGTTCTGCCGGGGACTGGAGTTCAGCACGACTCCGTTCTCGGTTCCGCGACGTGAAACCATCGAGCAAGGTCCCCTGTTCGGAGAACCAACGTATCGCTGGCTTCCGGCCAAATCCAAGGCTCAAGTTCGGTTTCTGATTTTGTTGTTTGAAGTGCCGGAGACATTTCGTGGCGTAGCGAGTGTTTCCGTCGCCAAGAGCAAGAGAAAGATCGATGTAATCGAGTCCGGAGCCGGCGGTCGGAAGCTTTCCGTTGCGGCAGACGAATTCCTATGAGTGGCGGCGATTGTGAAGGGATTCCGCACGGAGGACTTTCCTTGGGCGCGCTGTGATGTGTCCCCGCAATTTGGATAAACACCTTCGCGGTAAAGCAAGCGGGAATCGAAAACCATCATGAGTTTACTTGCTATTGATATCGGTTCGAGCAGATGCAAAGCGGTGGTGTTTGCGACGACGGGGGAGATACTTACCCAGCACGCCTGCTCATACACGGCGGAGTTCCCCGCTCCTTCGCACGCAGAAATAGATCCCGAGCGCTTTTGGCATGCGGTGTGCCACAGTTCGCAAGCGGTGTCCCATAATCTTTCCGATCCTGTTCGAGCGTTGTGCTTAAGCTCGCACGGCGAGACTTTCGTGCCAGTAAATGGACGCGATGAAGCAGTCGCTCCTGCCATTCTCAACCAGGACAATCGAGCCACGGAAGAAGCGGTGTGGCTCGAAAGGACATTCGAAAAAAAGCGACTTTTCGAAATCACCGGCCTAGTCGCTCATCCCATGTATCCGGTTCCAAAAATTCTTTGGTTGCGTAAGCACCGGCCGGACATTTTTGCTTCCTCGGTTCGTTTTTTGAGTGTCATCGGTTATGTCCTTTTGCGATTAGGACTCCCCGCTTATGTCGATTATTCTTTGGCCTCCCGTTATCTGGCGTTTGATATACGGCAGCGCCACTGGTCCGACGAGATTCTCACCCTCACAGAAATAAGTGCCGAATGCCTGCCTATTCCTGTACCCGCAGGAACGATTGCAGGAAAGTTAGATCGATCCAGTGCCAATCAACTCGGTCTCTCACCGGGAACGATGGTTGTGATGGGAGGGCACGATCAACCCTGTGGTGCATTGGGCGTTGGCGCTATCGGTCCGGGCCGCGTGGCTGACTCAATGGGCACTTACGAATGCCTGCTGGCAGCATCCGATCAACCCAGCTCGACGGAGGCGGCGCTAGCTGCTTCTCTCAACTCTTATTGTCACGTGGTTCCAGATAAGTTCGTCACGCTGGCGTATTTTCCATCGGGAATCATGATCAAGTGGTTTCACGATCTGCTCTATGGAGAAGCGTACGGTGAAGGCGTCCCCGCTCAGGACGGAGGCCCATCTTATGCGGAGTCTACGTACTACGAGGCACTGGAACGAGAAGCGCCAGCGGGCCCAACGGGCCTTTGCATTACTCCTAATCTGATTGGTACCTGCAACCCTGACTTCAACCCGCATGCACGTGGAATTATTTCCGGATTGGGCTCGAACACAACCCGCAGCCACATTTACAAAGGCATCCTCGAGGGGCTCGCCTGTGAACTGTCGCAAATGACCGAAATTCTGGCTAACGCGGTGGGAGGGTTTCAAGACGTTTACGTCACCGGCGGAGGCTCGCAGTCGGCTCTGGGCCTTCAGTTGCGATCTGCTTTATCGGGCCGGTATCTCCATGTAATGGCATGTCCGGAAGCGGTCTGTCTCGGTGGAGCTATACTCGCCGGAGTCGCATCCGGAGAATACGGGAGCTTGCGGGAAGCTGTGGAGCTTTTAGTCCGCGATGTTTCGGTGGTATCACCCGACCACGCGATTGCGGCGGCCTACGCGCAACAAGCCAAACAGTACCGCCGATTGCGTTCAACGCTCACGGCGGTTCCCGAGCAGGAAAGTTCACAAGGCCAACAGGAGGAACGGTGATTCAAGCCACAATCGGATTCATGGTTTTTGGGGTTCACAAAGATGGTCTGAAAGACCCAACGGGTACCGCATTCATTGATGACGTATTGGTTCAGCGCGCCAAAAGTGCACTGGTTGCGGCGGGTCTGAAGGTGATTGAGCATGGCGTGGTGGTCGCCAGCAAAGAAGAAGCTCGGGCCGCATTCAAGAAAATGAAATGCGACGACGCAATCGATGCGGTCGTCCTATTTTCCGGGACCTGGGTTTGGGCGGCGCACCTGGTCGGCGCTATTCGCGATTACTGCGCAAGCGGCAAGGGTTTGCTGTTGTGGACGCACCCCGGCTCTCAGGGCTGGCGCCCCGTTGGCGGATTGGTACTGCACGGAGGATTACTCGAAATTGGTGTCCCGCACAAATTCGTATACGGAAGCCTGGAGGAACAAGACACAGTAAGCAAGATCGTCAGCTATGCGCGCGCTTCACATGTGAAAAACTTTCTAAACATGTCCACCATTGGCACATTTGGCGGTCGCGGGATGGGGCAAACCTGCGGCGCTGCCGATCCCTCTCAATGCATGAGAATGTTTGGCATAGACATCGATTCCCGCGACACGACGGAGTTGAAGCAAACCGCTGAAGGAATCTCTCCAAAAGAACTGGATGACCTGCAGCCACGTCTGAAGCAGCTGTTTGGCAAGCAGCCAGAGCGAAACACAGTAACCGAGCGCTCGATGCGTCTCTATCTCGCTCTAAGAAAAGTTGTGGCGAAAGAAAACTTCGATTTCTACACGATTCAGTCTTTTCCCGGTCTAGCCGGAGATTACACTGCCAGTTGCTTTGCTCAGAGCATGATGCTTGAGGATGGAGTCGGTACTTCGACGCTGGGCGATTTCAACACTGCCCTGACCGTCCTCCTGCTCACCCAATTGAGCAAGGAGAGAGTGTATTACGGCGATTTGCAGCATATTGATAAGAAGACCAGAGAAATTAAGATCATCGGGGATGGAGCTTGCCCACCTTCACTCGCGGGCAAGCTTGGCCCGGCTGGTTTCTCTGAACACGGCATCCCTACGGAAGGCGAAGCGGGCGGCCTCTCGGTAAAGTTGATCTGTAAAGTGGGAGAAGGAGTATTGGCTCGGCTCGGCAGGATCAACGGTGAGTTCCAAATGGTCATTACTCGAGCCAGCATTTTCGAGCCGGCACCAGATCAGATAGAAAAACGCCTCAACGAGTGCGGCATTCCATTCTGGCCTCACGGATTCGTGACCGCGCATTGTGACATTGAAGTTTTGCTTCAGCATTGGACCAATGAATATGCATGTCTGGGCTACGGCGAAGAGTTATATTCGGCGCTCGTCGATTTTTGTGAGATCACGGGAATCAAGGCGATCCTTCCCTGAGGGTTCAGCCGAGGGATGATCGATTCAAGTGGAACCTGACAGGACACCATGCGAGAGACAGACGGGACCGACCGAAGGACGTTTCTGAAAAGAGCTGGGGGAATGTTGGTGGCTACGGGCATGGAGGCGCGTTCCTATGCCCGGATTCTCGGGGCCAACGATCGTATCCGGCTGGGACAGTTAGGATGCGGTGATCGCAGCGAAGGCCATGTGCACATGGCGCAACTCGCCTCGAAGCAAATTCCAGTGGAAACAGTGGCCGTATGCGATCTGTGGAACCAGGCACGCGAGCGCCGTGCCGCGCAAGTAAGGAAGGCTTTCGGCCTCGATCCCCAGATGTACCAGTACTCGGAGGATATGCTCGGCAGGAAGGACATCGATGGCGTAATGATAGCGACCGGCGATTTCCAGCATGCGAAGCTGTGCTGCGAGGTGGTGCGGGCGGGCAAGGATTGTTACGTCGAAAAGCCTTTTGCCAATGTGCTGGCGGAGGCGAAGGAAGCTCGCGATATCGTGAAAGCGTCCAAACAGGTTGTACAGATGGGAACGCAGCACCGTAGCCAGCCTTATCCGCTGGCCGTGCGGGACATCATTCGCTCGGGAAAGATCGGCAACATCGTCCACGTCGAGCAGGAGTGGAACGTCAATGAGGAGCGCTGGCGTTTTGTCGAGGTAGATACCGGCATTTCGCCGCAAATGTTGAAGGATTTGAATATGGAGTGGAAGAGCTGGCTCTATGGCCGAAGATCCCAGCTCCGGGAAGAGGATACCGACTGGAAGCGCTGGCTACTGGGCAAACCCGACCGGCCGTTCGATCCCCATGTTTATCTGGAATTCCGGCTCTACAGGGATTTTTCCTCCGGGATATTTGACCAGTGGCTCAGCCACGGCTGCGACCTGGTACATCTTTGGACAGACGAGACCTATCCTTCGAGTGTGGTCGCGAACGGAGGAGTTTTTACCTGGAAAGATGGACGGGAAAATCCCGACACCTGCGTGGCGGCAGTGACTTATCCCAAAGGCTTCCTGTATACGTACAAGACAACTTTCGGAAACAGTTACCGGAGCTTTTCGCGCATTCAGGGGCGGGACGGGACAATCGAAAACTATGGTGGGGAGGGGGCGTCACTGTTCATCACCACAGAAGAAGGAGGAAGGAAAGAATTCGATCCCTGGGAGTCTGGTCCCGTATATACCAAAGCATCGCTAGTGGGATCTTCCCATAACGCAGCAGTGCCGGTGAACGTTCCGGGAGCGCCGCCGCCCAGTTCTCTTGGGCCGGACGATGACGACGCGGTCCATCTAGTGAACTGGCTTGCGGCAATGCAGACGCGTAGAGAGCCGAACGCTACTGTCGATCACGGCTTTTCCCATTCCATTGTCTGCATCATGGCTGCGCAATCGTATTGGACGGGAAAGAGATTGTGCTGGGATCCTCGACGCGAGCAGATTACCGACCAGCCAATGTGATCTCGCTGTCTTCGCGCCGCCGGATGAAAAGACCTGTGCAACGACACTTCTCAACTCAATGGAGGAATCGGTGATCAACTACTGGATCGGGAAAATCAGGGTGGTGTATGCGGTCAGATTTGTTGCGGTTCTGCTGCTTGTCGGCGGCGGTATAACGACGCTCCAGGCGCAATCGTCTGGCGTAGAACACGCTTTGCAAATCACTGTGAACCCGGCGGACGGCACATATACCATCGCGATGCCAGGATCCGCTTCTTATGTCTTACGAGCGGGAGTAGGAGTCGAGGTAGATGGGCGCTGGCTTCGCGCGTCCGATTATCCGCGTCATGTGGCAGAACACTCGCAAGCTCAGGGATACCTGGGGGACGCGACGGACTGGCAAGTCACCTACTCGGGACTGCAGGGGCAGCCAGATCTGACTTATCACCTGCGCGCCTACTCGAGCCAGCCTTTTGGCGATATCCAGGTAACGGTTCGGAATACGACGGCACGGGCCATTCACGTCCAGGCCATTCGTTCCGTGGACGCTACCGAAGGCCCGATTATTGACCTGGGAGGACCGGCGCTCGACAATCGAGTTCTCTCCGACAGTTTCAGCGAGGACCGGCCCGCCATTACCATCCATGATTTTGCCGATGCCGAAAAGCAGATGCATCGGGCTGTCGGCAGTCAGCTCATCTACAATCGCCGGAGCCATGAGAGCTTGTTTCTTGGCGCGCTTACCTCGGACCGGTTTCTCACCATTTTGAGGCTTCATGTGGACGGCGCTTCCGGCAAGGCAGTTCGTCCTGTGGCTTACGAGGTCGATTCGACCGGGACCACCGAGATGGAGAAGGAAAATTCTCTTGAGCATTCTTCGTTGGAGGATCAGGTGCAGTTGAGCCTGCCGCTCGCCCCCGGCGCGGAGCTAACCTCGGAGCGGGTGCTCTTCAGTGTGGCCACGGATTATCATCGGCAGCTGGAAACCTATGGTTCGTTGATTCGACAAATTCATCATGCCAGAACCTCGGCGCCTACATTGATGGGCTGGTGGAGCTGGACGGCATACTACTTCGGGTTGAATGAAGCAGCAGCCTTGACCAATGCCGAGTGGGAAGCGCAGCATCTGAAATCATTCGGCTACAACATCTTCCACATCGACGAAGGCTATCAATATGCCCGCGGAGAATACAGTACTCCGAACGCGACTTTGTTTCCCCATGGCCTTGCCGCGCTCGAGTACAAGGTGCGCGGGTTGGGGCTGGTGCCGGCAATTTGGACTGCTCCCTTTGAAGCATCGGAGCGCTCCTGGGTGTATGAGAATCATCCGGACTGGCTGGTAAAAAACGCAAAAGGCCAGCCGATCCACGCCGGCACGGTCGAGGATAACAAGGATCACCTGTTCGTACTGGACACTACAAACCCGGGAGCCCAGGATTATCTGCGCAAGACTTATTCCACTCTGGTGAATGAATGGGGCGTGCATTACATCAAGATGGATTTTATGGACGATAGCGGGATTGAAGGGTACTACTACAAACCAAATACAACCGCCCTGGAAGCTCAAAGGATCGGGCTGGAGATCATCCGCGACACGGTTGGGGATGACGTGTATTTGGATAAAGATGGAAGCGTCATGCTGAACCCGGTGGGTTATGTGGATTATGGCCGGATATCGCTGGATACGGGACACACATTCGGCGCAAGTAAAGAAGCCGCGCCAGGAATTGCCGCGCGCTACTACATGAACCGCAATTTTTTTGTGGCTGATCCGGATGCGTTTACGGTATCAACCCAAACAATTGCCGATCAGACATGGCACGAGAGCGACAAGCCAGCTACTTTGGATGACGCCGAGGTCTCCATCGCGCTCGCCGCAGTTTCCGGCGGGATGTTCGAGATTGGAGACGAACTTCCATCATTGTCCAGGGCTCCCGAGCGCCTCGCGCTGATTCAGAATCAGGACCTTATTCAGATGGTTCGTTTGGGAAGGGCATCGGTTCCATTGGATCTGATGAATTTCGCAACCGAGGATGCGCAGCCGAGCGTCTTCTTCCTCAAAGAGGATGACCGGCAAAGCATTCTGACTGTCTTTAACTGGACAGACAAGGAAAGGGATCACTCTATCGATCTCACAACCACCGGATTGCCTGTCGAAGGACAATACTTGGTTACCGATGTTTTGGACCATCGGGAGATTCCCGGTCCCGCCGCCGGTGTGCTCGCCATTCATCAGCCGCCTCATTCGGTGCGCGTATTGAAAATAGTGGACCCTCGCATTCCCGCAGTTTCTCCCGCCGTGACGACGGATCACCCTGCAGGTGGCAATGCAGGATCTACGTTTAGGTTTGCGGCTCACAACGGGAGCGGCGATGCGGCGCTGTTGTATCGCTGGGATTTCGGCGACGGCGTGACCTTGGATGGCGCTGCAGTGAATCATGCCTATACCGAGCCGGGTGAATACAGCGTGCATCTGACGGCCACAGCTCTCAGCGGGCTCAGCGCGGAAGAGCACTTCCAGGTGCGGATCACCGGCCACATGCCGACGACCTTTGATCCCCAAAGCAACCAGCGCTACCAACCGGCCAAGTGAAGAGGGGCCACGCCGCTGTTTTTCGAGGAGGTCGCTACGAGTGTCGTTTGTCCCTAAGGAACCGCCCTGACGACTGGCACAAACCCCGGGGAAGACATTATCTACACGAAAAGAAGCCAGCTAAGGCCCGCGATTTCGTGCTTGACTTCTATGCAAAACGAAAGTAAATATCTACATACGTAATAAAACGAAAGCGACCTCGAAACCATTTGGCGCCTGCATTGAGGCCCTACCGAGCTGGGCGCATGCGGCAGTTCAGTTTGTCCTCGGGGGTCAACCGTACGGAAGTTCGACAGCTTCACAGACTGTGAGCATTTAGGTTTAATTCGCGGCTAGGCGCGTGTTGGGAGAAGCTAAAAATCGATCGTAAACGAACCAAACAATTGAGAAACGAGCACACTATGGTAAATTCGCGCAATCGCCGATCTTGCAGTCTGATGTCGCCGATTTCGCAGTTTTTCTTAATTCTGTGAACTCGCTGAACGGCCCTTTACAGCGCGAGCGTGACGCTTTTGTTGTGGTCGGGGTGGTTCAAATGGTGGTTTGTCAAACGAAATGACGTCCAGTAAACGAGTCCAGTGGACGACGCAAGCATATTTGGCTCTCAGGGACGGTAGACGAATGAAGAGAAAATTTCGGAACCTATTGCCGGCGTATTGGTTCATTTGTTTCTCCCTCGGAATCACTCTGATCATCGGCTCGAACATGCCGGTGTGGGCCCAGTTCACGACTGCGCGGCTCAGTGGGATCGTCAGTGATCCCTCGGGTGCGGTCGTGGCGGGAGCGACTGTTACGGTTCAAGATCTTGGGACGAGCTATACCCAGACCACAAAAAGCGGACCTGCCGGCCAGTATCTTTTTCCAAGTCTGCCGGTAGGCACTTATCAAATTACGGTTTCAATGGCCGGGTACACCCAGTACGTTCAGAAGGGGATTGTGCTGTCCGTCGATCAGGCGGCCAGCCAAAATGTGCAACTGCAAGTAGGCTTGGTTGCGCAACAGTTGGTAGTGATCGCAAATTCGTCGCTGGTTACCACTGATTCTGCCACGGTCGGTCAGCTAATCGATCAAAAGGAAATTAGCGAATTGCCTTTGAACGGCCGCGACGTACAGCAACTAGTCTTTCTTGCACCGGGAACCACCAATGTGACCGCGAACTATTGCGCCGCCAACTGCGAAGGAGGCGTCTTTCCTACCGAGCAGTACGCCAAGGTCAACGGCGGCGGCGCCAACGGGGTCAATTATCTGTTGGATGGTGTCGATGCCAACGACACCTATATCAATACCAATGTGCCTTTTCCCAATCCTGATGCTATTCAGGAATTCAATCTGGTCACAGGCAATATGAGCGCCGACTACGGCAACGCGATCGGAGGCGTGGTCAACGTCGTCACAAAATCGGGGACGGATGAGATCCATGGAGATGTATTTGAATTTCTGCAGAACTCCGCGCTGAATGCCAGCAATTACTTTTCCGGGGGACTGGTCAATCCACTCAAGCAAAATCAATTCGGAGGGAGCGTCGGCGGCCCTATTATCAAGAACCGCCTCTTTTATTTCGGAAGCTATCAGGGGACACGGTTCCGCACCGCCCAGAACGGCCAGATTGCCACCGTTCCGAATGCGAATGAACGTAACGGCGATTTTTCCGACCTGCTTACTGGGCCGAATCCGATTCAGTTGATAAACCCGAACACGGGGGCAAACTATAACAACAATCAAATTCCTGTGAGCCCTGTCGCCACCTACATTCTGAACCAGATTCCGCTTCCGAATGGACCCAACGATCAGTTGAATTTTAACGGTGGGCCGGATGCTCAAAATACGGACGAATATTTAGCCAAGGTGGACTTCAACTTCGGGAAGCATCATCTGAGCGGTCACTATTTTCAGATGAATTATACGGACCCAGTCTTTACTCCGCCTTCCACGAATCTTCTGGAACTCCGAGGCGATGCCGAACATCTGGTTCTCAAGAACGTCAGCGTGGTCGATATCTACACCATTTCCTCCACCTTCTTATTGAGCAGCTTCTTCGGCTATAACAGCGAGAACGGTACTACCCTGTCCTCGGCTCCCTTCAGCATGGCAGATGCAGGCGTAAACATGGCAGTGCCGCAAAATCGTGGCGGGGGTGATGCCGCAGTTCTGAACGTGACCGTAAGCGGGGGTGGGGCGTTCACTCTGCCGGGCACGCCCTACGGGAACTGGAATCGTGGCGATCAATCGCTGCGTGAAATTGCCACCTGGATAAATGGGAAGCATGAACTCCAGTTCGGCGGAGAAATTCTTCGAGTGCGCCTGCCCATGGGAAATCAGTACCAGGAAAGCGGAGTTTTCGACTTTGAAAATCTGACCGGCAATCCTCTGGCAGACTTCGAGCTGGGTGCTGTGTCGTCGTTTACGCAAGGCGGGGGACTTTACCTGAATGTTACTGGATACAGAGAAAGCCTCTTCGTGCAGGACAACTGGAAAGCTACTTCCCGGCTGCTGTTAAGCGCCGGACTGCGTTGGGATCCTTTTTTCCCCTATACCGATAGCGAAGGGCGAGTTGGCTGCTTTGTTCCTGGAGCCCAGTCCCGGCGATTTCCGACCGCCCCCGTGGGCTTGCTGTTCGGCGGAAAGAATCACGATCCAGGATGTCCTGATTCTTCAATTTATAACAATCCGAAAAACTTTGGACCGCGACTGGGCTTTGCATATCGGCTGACAAAAGATGGCAACACGAGCATTCGTGGCGGAGCCGGTTATTACTATGAGGCTCCGAACACAGTTGCCTTCGAAGATGTGGTGGGTGTCCCTCCCTTTGCTCCTATCATTAACGTAGGTTCCAGTCCAGGATCTCCCTGGGTGACCCTGGCAGATCCGTACGGAAGTTCGGGAACGACGAACCTATTTCCGGGGGAGTTTGGTCCTACCAATCCAAGTCCGAGTAATGCAATTTTCCCTACTTCGGGTATCTCTTTCAGTCAGATATTTGACCGTCACTTCCGCTTACCCATGGTGCTGTCCTGGAACCTGACCGCGGAACGAGGCTTCAAACAAGACTGGATGTTGCGCGTTGCCTACGTGGGCAATAATGGGCACCATCTGAGTGGCACGGGCGACCAGGAAAGCGGCCTGCTCCAATTGAACCCCTCACACTGGGATCCGACATTGCAGCAGGAAGTCGCTCTCTATCCGACGTATGGATCCATTGCTTCCATCAATTCCGGCGTCGACAGTAACTACAATGCCGCGCAGATAACACTGGAAAAGCGCATGACGCATGGATTCTCTTTCCTCACCAACTTTACCTGGGCCAAGGAGCTGGATGATTTCGCCCCGGCGGGAGGGTCGCCGTATTTAACCAATAGCTGTAGTTGCGGTCGCTATTTCGATTACGGCCCCTCGGATGACGATCTCGCCAGGACTTTCAAAATCAATGGCGAGTATATGGTTCCGCATGTCGGCCTGCCCAAAGCAGTCGACAAAATTGTGAATGGGTGGGAACTCTCCGCAACCGCCGGCTGGCAAACCGGATTTCCGTTCTCCATCTTCAGTGGTGCCGACAATTCTCTGAGCGGCATGTTGGGGGATCGCGCCGATCTTGCGGTATCCAGTGTTCAGCAAGCGGTCCTGGGGAGCGGCCGCTCCCATGCTGCCGAAGTGCAGGAATGGTTTAACACTAGTGCATTCGTGCCCAACGCAATAGAGACCTTCGGCGATACGGGAAAGAATATTCTTCGCGGACCGAGATATTTCGATGCTGATCTGGCAGCGATTAAGAATACCAAGATCAACGAGCGTCTCTCGCTTGAATTCAGAGCCGAGTTTTTCAACGCATTCAACAACGTCAATTTCGGAAGGCCGGACGGTAATCTCGCCGACATTGGCGCCACTTACGGAGAGATTACTGGAATGGCGGGATCGTCCTCCTCCAATACTTATGGAACAGCCCAGCCCAGAATCATTCAATTCGCAGTGAAGATGGCATTCTGAGCCTCGGAATCAAACGCCGCGAGAAGATCCATCGCAAATGTGAACTCGTCCGAGGTAGACGCGCAAGAATCGATGATGAAGGCGATTTGGCGGAACGATTCGAACGCGGTAAACTGAGTCTTACAGGCGACGTTTTACAGGTGTTAAAAGCGTCGCTTCGCGTCAACCGAAGTTTGGTAAACTGAAACGGTTCACTGTAGGCGCGTAGCTCAGTTGGTTAGAGCGCTACCTTGACACGGTAGAGGTCAGGAGTTCGAGTCTCCTCGTGCCTACCATTTCTTTCATTCACTCGCGTGGGAGTGCCAAAGCGCGAAACTACCGCCAAACGTACAGCAATCGTGGCATTCTCGCCTTTAATTCGCCTACTACAGAAGATCGCTTTGCCTCCACTGCAGTGGTCAATATTGACCAGATATTCAGGGAACGGAGTTTGTAACATTTTCCGTACACCGCCACTACCTTATTTACAACTGATTAGCATGCCGGATTCGAGATGAGACGTGACCGAAACCAGTGAGCCTCGGGATGGCGACAATATAGGTAGTCGCGTTTACAGGGTGCGGTCTGTCTTGATTTGTTCGCGTCCAGCGTCGCCGAATAATCTGCCGTGTCGTTCGGAGTTCATTCATGTCTTCAAAGGGTAGTGAGTTCGTGGCAGATGCATCATCAGACCTTGAGAATCGCGTAGAGGCGCGATTCGGTGTACTTCCCAACTTCTTCCGCCTTGCGCACGAAACCCCCGAGATTATTGAGAAACTCTGGGGATTCGCACAAGCCGCCTACCTCGACAACCCTCTGCCCTCCGTTTTTAAGGAGCGGCTTTTCGTTCATCTGTCGCGCTTTTGCGCAGTCCGTTATTGCATTGCTCGTCATGTTGGTTTTTTGGTGGGACTTGGCAGTCCCGCTGGCGATTCGACTGTGCGTACGGAGAGTGTTACAGACGTTGTTAAGCTCCTTCGACGGCCTTTTCCACGCGGACAGGAACTTCAGTCTTGCCTATCACTGTGCGCAGCCTGCCCCGCGCCAATTGTTGAAATACCCATGGCGGACACACCGATGGAAGATGCCATCTTTGCGTTGTCAGGTCATGTCTTCTTGAAGACTTCTGACTATTTGTTGTGTCTGGACGCTCTGGCGCGGCTATTTGGTCCGACTCGCCTTCAGTACCTGCTATTGTTTTTGGCGTTTGTCAGGGCAGCTCACTATTGGACTGAAACACATCCTGAGATTGCGTTTGAAGATGACATCGAAAAACTACTGGCGACACATGAGGCACTGGCGCAGTGCATCCTCAATGACCCGGAGGCTAAGGATAGCGTCAGCCAGGCGCTTCTGAATGAGCTGCCAGCCTTACGCCTCAAAGCGGATAGAGCGATTGGCTTACTCGCCGCAATCGTGGACTCATCTGAGGATGCCATCGTCAGCAAGACGCTGGAAGGTATCATAACCAGTTGGAACGCCAGTGCGGAGCGGTTGTTTGGCTACACCGCCAGCGAAGCGGTAGGCCAGCACATTTCGTTGATTATCCCGGTCGATCGTAAGGACGAAGAAACCCTCATCATCCAACGAATCAAGCGAGGCGAAAGAATCGAACACTTCGATACGGTTCGCATTTGTAAATACAATAAGCCTCTCGATATTTCGCTGACGATTTCGCCTGTTCGGGATTCCGCCGGGACGATTGTCGGAGCGTCGAAAATTGCTCGGAGCATCACCCAACGTAAACAGATTGAGAGAGCGTTGCGTGAGAGTGAAGAACGTTATCGAACATTGGCGGATGCACTCGACACTCAAGTGCAGTTCCGTACTCAGGAACTTGAGAGAAGAAACTCGGAACTGCGTGACCTTTCGGGGCGGCTCATGGAGTCCCAGGATGTGGAGCGGCGGCACATAGCGCGCGAACTGCACGATAGCGCCGGGCAGACATTGGCCGCGTTGGGCATGCAACTCGCACGCATCGGCGATGACGCAAAGAAAGATCCGGCTCAACTTGCCAAAGACATCCAGTACGCCGAACAGTTGGTCCAGCATTTATCCCAGGAAATACGCACGGCCTCCTATCTTTTGCATCCACCGCTGCTGGATGAAAGCGGGATATCGTCAGCCCTGAGTTGGTATGTGCAAGGTCTCGCCGAGCGCAGCAATTTAGAAATTGATCTGCAGGTTCCTGACGATTTCGGAAGACTCTCATCCGAAATGGAGTTGCTCATTTTCCGGCTTGTTCAGGAAAGCTTGACGAACATCCATCGTCACTCGGGAAGCAAAACCGCGCTCATTCGACTGGAGCGCGACGAAAGCAACGTCCGCGTGAAGGTTGAAGATCATGGAAAGGGAATGTCCCCGGAACGACTGGCTGAGATTAAGTCAAAAGGCACGGGAGTGGGAATCAGAGGAATGCGCGAGCGCGTGCGACATTTTCACGGCGACTTGGTCGTCGAATCCAACGGGTTCGGTACGAGGGTCTGCGCGAGTCTCCCGATGAAGACAGCAGTTTCAACGAACCGGAGCAAGACGCAGCAAGTTGTAGCGTGAAAGCTAATACCACGACGAGCTAACGCCGAAAAACCTAAACCCGTCGTCCTGCCCGCCTACACATTTACTCTTTTGCGTTATTTCAGGGGTTTCGCAGCCTTTCCATGAAGCATTCCATCTTGGCCCTTCGTGGTCAAAATTGACCAGCTTTCAGTTTTTCGAAATGACACATTTGAAAACAGGTGTCTTCGCCCGGCACGGATGAGGGGATTCGAGGTTGCACATGACTTCCACATACAACTGGCACGAGTCTTACAAAGCGGCTCTGCTCGAAACCAACGGAACGAAGATGCGGGAGCGAATTCATGTGGCAGAGGCCAAAATACGGGACAGGCAGCGCGTGCTGTCAGAAGACCATGGGGGCTCGCCTGAGGAAAGGCAAGCCATTGCGGATGCCATTAATGGGCTCAAGGCTTTGCTGAGGGAGTCGGCAGAGTGGCCGGATCTGCAGGTGCCCGACGCCGGGGCTACCACTCCCGATTAGATCGGCTTCTTGGAAAGTGGGGAGCCGCGTCCATCGCTGCCCCGCAGCTTTGTCTCCACCAGTATCGCCAATACCGTGGCTGTGGCGCGAACATTTCCAGCGATGGATATAAGAGCTTCTGACACTGGGAGATGGTTTTCCGCAAGGCCCTCAATGCGATCACCAACCAGATTAAGCTGGTCAACTTCGGCCATAATCGTTTCAAAAGCCATGGATCTGCCTCTTTCTGTGAGGCTAAGAAGGGGAAGCTTCAGATGGACTGCTTAGATCAGAGGATCTGAAAGAGGAGACAGGTGGGAACCACCCCTACACACAGTCTATCACACGGATCGTTCAGGCGGGTCGTGAAGAACGATATTCAGCAGGGAACTGTGTATTTCCAACTCCCCGTTGTACTTAATGAACCCCAACTTTCTGAATCGGTTCATAAAGAAACTGACGCGCGAGCGCGTTGTGCCCACCATTTCCGCAAGGGTCTCCTGACTGATCTTCGGAATTACCTTCTCGGGTCGCCCGTCCTTACCGAAACGGGCTAACAGCAGGAGTATTCGGGCTAGTCGCTTTTCGCTGGAATTGAAAAGTTGATCGACCAAATCCTCTTCGTATCGGATGTTGCGGCCCAACAGATAAGCCACGAACATGTCGGAAAGCTTATGTTCACGATGAAGCGCATGCCGCATTGCTTTGTTTTCCATACGCATGAGTTCGCAATCTGTCATTGCCGTCGCCGCGCCCATGCGGAGTGGTTGGCCGGCCAAGCAACCTTCGCCAAAGAAATCAGTGGCATTTAATGGCGATTGTGGCTTCTTTGCCAGTCTTGGAGACGACGGTCAGTTTGATCTTTCCCGTCTGAATGTAAAAGACCGCATCGCACGGATCGCCTTGCACGTATACTTTTTGCTTCCGTCGAACGCGCACGATTTTCCTGCCTTCACCGATGTTGGCAAGGAACCTCTTCACATCGAAATTGTTTTTCGTGGCTGGCATCGCAGAAACACCGACATTCTACGTCCATCCTGTGTCGCAGCGACAACAATATACGGTTCAAGCTGTATATCTAAAGTTTTTTGCCGTGTGGACTGACAAATGTCTTGAGTGCGACAGTGAAGGGTCGATCCCCCACGATTCAGCCCCGAACCCTCTTGCCCTGTTTTTGGTAGCAATTTGGTAGCAAATTGCGCCGAGTATTACGGTCCTGCCGGTTCCTCCGGTTGTTAACTCCTTTATAGTCTGTTACCGGCTGCTGCACCTCTATTGACACCGTAGAGGTCAGGAGTTTGAGTCTCCTCGTGCCTACCATATTTCTCAATCGTTCAGCTTCCGGTTACTCGTTCCCGCTTTTGCCTCCACGCTGCACGAGATTTCCAATCTGTCTGCGTCTCGGCGGAGCCAGTTAAATTCTCATCAAGTCGCACTTCTCGCTTCGGGGGGCAATGAGGACGCGCGTCACGATTGAATGTCGCTGCTGAGAAGTCAAAGGTGAGAGGTGAGAGGTGAGAGGTGAGAG
>Ga0182015_10000093_pt1 | contig 118141 bp, 112 predicted proteins | sample 712P3MmetaG_FD_120478 | JGI IMG/M metagenome (GOLD analysis project Ga0182015, IMG submission 120478) | Permafrost microbial communities from Stordalen Mire, Sweden - 712P3M metaG | ecosystem: Environmental > Terrestrial > Soil > Wetlands > Permafrost | place: Sweden: Stordalen | collected...
CCGTGTGCGTCATCGTCAGCGTCATTCCTGGCAGGTACGGTTCCTTGTGGACGATGCTCTATCCGTTGCCGTTCGTGGGGACGTATTGGCCCAGTTGGGCAACCGGGACGTGGTTAATCGGCAACGCCCTCGTCATGCTAGGGTTCATGCTGTGGTGCGGTCAGATGCTCGGCGCGCTCCTTGCACGGTATGGGGGCGTGCGCGGCATGCTCGCGGTTGACTACGTTCTTCGCAATCGCGACTTTACACAGTCCGGCAAGAAACCGCCGCCACCGCAGATGTTTGCCGCAGCGATCACCGCGTTCGACGGATTCATCACCGGCACGGTCGGCCTGGTCATCGGAACGGCCTTGATCGTGCACTGGATGGATCCGTCGGTCGCGCTCGACCCGCTCTGGGCAAAGAACCTAACCTACCTATTCGGCCATTCGTTTGCGAATCTGACGATGTACATGGCCGTGGCCGGCATCTACGTGGGTCTCCCGCTATGCACGAAGCGAGAATATCATACCTCTCCGCCGCTCGTGGTCGCGTGGTGGGGGACGCTCCTGTTCGTCATCATTGCATACTTTCATCACCTCTATATGGATTTCGTGCAGATGCAATGGATGCAGTTCGTAGGTGAGATCGCATCGTATCTGGCGGCAATCCCGGTTGTCGTCGTAACGGTCTATGGTGGTGTCATGCTCGTGCACCGCTCCGGCATGCGCTGGTCGCTCGGGGCGATGTTTCTCTACGCCGGAATGATCGGATGGGTCGTCGGCGGCATCGCGGCGGTGCTCGACGCGACGATTCCCGCCAACGTCGACTTGCACAACACGCTTTGGGTTCCGGGCCACTTCCACACCTATCTGCTGGAAGGCGTGCTGCTTTTCATCCTCGGATGGGTTTTCGTAAACCTCGAGCAGCGGGCACAGGCTGCGTCCGGTCTGCTCACACGCTGGCTTATCGGCGTCGGAATGTTTGGCGGTGGTGCGCTCTTTCTGCTCGGGTTCTATCTAGCAGGCGCATTCGGCGTCCCCAGACGTTATGCAGTCGAACCGGCACCTGGGCCTTTCTTTGCAAGCCTTGCGACGATGGGCGCGCTCATCTTTCTCGCTGGCTTCGTGATCTGCGGCGCCGAGGCATGGCGGCTCGCACGCCTTCCGAAGCGGCAGGCTGTCGGATGAAGGAACGCAGGGTTATCGCTGGCCTCGTGCTTTTTGCGACCGTTCTATTTGCGCTCGTTCCGGTGATCCGCCGCGGCGCCGAGCTTCCTACGGCACAACATCACTTCGTTCACGCCCTCATGCTCGCCGGTGCAGCGCTTTCCGGTATTCTCTTCGCCGGGCGCACGCGGGGCGGGCGCCGTGGTGCCGTTTGGCTCGTGATCGCCACGCTTGTGCCGGCTCTCGCCATGCTCCTGATGTGGCCGTCAAAGTACGCGTATTTTGAAACGCATCCGTACGGGCACCTCACCGAGCATCTGGCCCTCGTGGTCCTCGGATTTCTCGCCGGCTTCGGCGGCGAACGCTATGCGGCTGGCATCGGATGGGCTGCCGGAATCGGGATATTCGCGATGGGCATGCTCGCGATCGGCGGATACGGCGTCGTGCATTCCGTTCCGAACACCATTGGCATTGCGGCAGCGCCAACATCGCGAGCGAACATTGGCGGGTTGCCCAACCAAACGCGCGGCGCCGCTCTCTTCGCGCAAAACTGTGCCGTCTGTCATGGCACGGTTGGAGTGGGCGGCGAAGGACCGTCGCTTAAGAACGAGCGATCGCGCAAGTCACTTGTGCAAGCCGAGGCCTGGATACAGAATCCCGCTCCTCCGATGCCCAAGCTCTACCCGGGAACGCTTTCGCTACGGGATGTTGCGGACGTCGCCGGTTACGTCGAAACGCTACGATAACCTCATCAGAGCGCACACGTAACAGAAAAAGTGATGTTCCGACGCGGCTTCCAAGATTGCTGCTGGGACGTACTGTCGTCGGGAATCCAGCGTCCGGCTTCGCGTTTTATTTGGAGTCTCGGGGCTGGCCCTACGTGGTTGGCGCCAAACCTACTGCCGATGGAGGCTATTCCGCCAAGTATAAGGGCATAGAGTGCAACAACGGCGGAACCTTCACGGTAAGCCCAGTTATCTCGCCCGGTGCGGCTCAGCCGTCTGTGACTCCGCATAAGCACAACATTTAGCTACAGGGCCTGCCGGGGGTGCTTTGGGGCTTTTCGGGCTTTTGTGGACGAGCTGTGGCTCACGCGGCGCCCGTGGTCATCCGCGACGTGAGAATATGCTTCACGCTTTGCGCGTACCAAGTCGAGCCGCCGTTGTTCGGACTGACGCCGAGCGACTCTAGCCTGGCGGCGATCGATGCCCAGGATCTCCACGCTCACCTCACTCGCCGGCGGGCTACCCTACGCGACCACCCTGATGCATACAGGCTTCGCGACGTGCGCGGCCTAAGATACGGTCCGATCTCTTAGATAGCAGTCATCGGGTCGGCCATCGATCTTATTTCCGGGCTCGAAGCCCAAGGCTCTTCAGGATGTGCCGACCCGCCCTTTCGGGTTAAAGGACCGTTCAACACGGCCCGCTCGGTAACATATCAGTACTTTTCACACGGTCCCGACATGCATGCTCCATGCGCAATGCATCTTCGACAAGCCACAGCTCCCAAAGGCGTTGCTAAACTTATCGATGACGACGAAAGCTGTTGTAGATTTCGATTAGGCGATTTACCTCTGAATTAGCATCTGTGTACCCAAGCCGCGCTGAGTCGAACTCAGCTGAATCTACATTGCGCACTGCAAACCAAGCCTCCCATGCATGCTCTTGCGCCTCGCGTGCAGCTTGGATGGCATCGAGCACTGCTTGTTGCGACTTAAATTCGTTCTTGCTTTCTTGCATTGCGATTTCAAACGCGCCCTTCGCCTGGTGTTGGGCAGTTTTAGAAACTCCTGCTTTGGGAAGCGCTGATGCGCTTCCGAGGCAAAGTCGAGACTCCTGGCGCTGTTTAAGGACGCATTAACTCTTCTTCCGAATCCGAGCGCGAGCGTCGCGGTCGAGGCTCAAGTGAGGTGATTCGGCCCTATCTCGCTCAGAGCAGTGGCCGCGGCGCCACGTTTCGCGGTCCTATTTCATTAAGAGGAACATAACCACGAGTTGAGGTCACGTGATGCATGCTCAGGACAGGTTTCCAGCGGTCCGGTTCCGTGCAGCCCTAACTCGCGCGTGCGCGCATGGGGACCCGGCGGAAACCCACGCGCAGAGCCTATGCGCGCACGGTTCGGTGCGCCCCAACCAGCCACGGCGAAATCTCGCGAAACGAACGTTTATCCCCCCGCCCTTGAACAGTGGACAAAGGGATTCGGCTGGAAGCCGGTTGACCAAGATCCTGTGGTGCAGCAAAACACGCTCGGCAACGACGACCATCCCGGCGTTGGCGACAGCGACCACCAGGTGGGCGAAGCGTTCGTCTTTATGCCGTTGTCGCCGAACGAAATGGCTTCCTGGCTTCAGCGTGTGGCGGAGGTTCGGCGATTGGCCGACGCACTTGGAGAGGCTAAATCGACATTTGATGAACTTTATAGTCGGCGCACCGCGATTGCGGGCACGCTACGCGCGACTCTGGCGCTTCTGGGCCACATGCCGGCATTCGAGGGCGGGACCTTGGCGCCGATCCTAGCATTTGCATCGCATCTCATTGAGGACGCCGATCGTATCGACGGCGAACGCAAGACGTTGAGGGACGGCATACGTCGTGATCGTCGTGATCTGGAGCGAGAGAGTAAAATGCTCGACGCTGCTCAGACGGCGCAGGCGACATGGAAGACAGAATGGGGACGGGTCGTCAAGGCGTTATGGCTACCGACGGATCTTATCCAGAGGCCTTCACCGATACTATTGCCGAGGTCGAGCGCTTCTTTCAAGCAGACCGTCGAGCTAGAGACGATGGAGGCCGCGTGGCTGGCATCGACCGCGAGAACGAGAAGTTTCGCGATCACGTCATCACCTTCGTCAAGACATCCGCGCCCGACCTCGCCACTCTGGCGAAGACAAGCCCCGATGCAGCGGTCTCCGAGTTGATGAAACGCCTGACCGCAACGCAAAAGGTTCGCGACCAGTATGAACAACGACTCGCGATCCTCGAAAGGGAACACAAGAGCCTCGCATCAGCAACGGCAAAGCGCGATAAAGCTGAAACGATTACGAAAGTGATCGGAGACAAGTATACAATTAATCTTGAAGACCTAGCGCCCACCGTTGCTCGGTCGAAAGAGACACTCGCATTTCGAGAGCAGTTCGCGCGCGATCGTGAGGATGTCGAAGTCGGCACGGGCCTCACGCTGGACCAGTGCGACGAAGAGTATGCAGGCAGAAACCGTTCGCAGATCGATGTCGCGCTCAGCCAAGCTATTGATCGGGAAAAGGAGCTGCGGGATGAGCGCGACGAGAAGGTTGCTCTGCGGAACAAATTAAATAGCCAACTGGCGGATATGGACGCGTCGGAAGCGGCGGTCGCGGCTGAAGCAGAGTTGCTGGCCATCGGAGCACAGATCGATCGTGATGCTCGACGGTGGACGGCCCTGTCCGTCGCGCGGCATATTCTCGATCAGCAGGCCAAGGAGTACGTCGAGAAACACCAAGGGCCACTGTTGGAAAAATCCGGGCAGTATCTAGCTCGGCTCACGTGCGGGGCGTACACGCGGCTCCGCGTCGCTTCGAAAGAAGGCGCGGACCCCCTTATCGAAGTCGTCGATCAGAACGGACGTGGCAATGAGGTCGACGCGCTAAGCGACGGGACGCGCGACCAGCTCTATCTCGCCCTACGTCTCGCAGCACTTGACGAGTATTTCAAGGCGAATGAGGTTCAGCCGCTGATTCTTGACGACTCCTTCGTAAACTTCGACGATGATCGGACGGTATTGGCGTTCGATGCGCTCGCCGAATTCTCGAAGCAAACCCAGGTCTTGTACTTTACTCACCATCGCGGCTGCGTTAACGCTGCAAAGCTTGCGGTACCACCTGGGTTACTGGCCATTCATGATCTGGGACCACGGTGGACAACCCCCGCGGCAGTCAACGAGTAGCCTTAAGCGGAAGTAACGGCGTGAGGTTGTCATCGTTTCCTCAAGGCGCTGCCATCGGCTTCTCAGTTCCCCGGAGTGAGATCGATTCGCGCGAGCACCGGATGCCGGTCGGCGCGGTAGCCGAGATCCAAGACCTCGGGAAGAACCCTCGCGCTTGGAGAAACGGACGCCGTGATCGATTGCAAAGTGATCGCGGACCGGACAAATCGGTTGTCAGGATGTGTCAGTCATATATTACGGTGATTCACGCTTCTTCAACTTGGGCACCCGTCCTGACTCCCGTGCCGCAAGAGTTGCCTCTTCGCGCTCCTATTCCATTCTGTGGCTAGAGTGCGCTTGGTTAGCTCAGCGTTCGTTAGGCTGCCGATCAGGTTGTGTTGATTTGTTAGAAAAACATAAATGTTTTACTAACAGATGTCTTGACGGTAGTCGGGCGCATATGTTAGAAATAGTTATGAGTTCTCCTAACAGACAGTGGCGTTCTTCAACCATGAGCAGGCTGCGGAAAGCGGCTGCCGCCATGGGCCATCAACCATTCACAACTCGCGAGCTCATGCACCGCCTGCCAGGCGAAACGCGAGGCAGCATTGATATGGCTCTGTCGCGATTGGCCCAAATGGGCGAAATCCGCCGCGTTGGACGAGGCGTTTATGATCGCCCGAAGGTTCATGCCATCCTCGGAGAACTGCCCGCGGACCCGGCCCAAGTGGCTGAAGCAATCGCACGCACCGACGGGGCAAGCCTGGTCCCAAGCGGCAGCCTCGCGGCAAATGCTTTAGGCATTTCCACTCAGGTCCCGGCCAAGCTTATATTCCGGACCACTGGGGGCACGCGGCGGGTCAAAGTCGGAGGGAGCACTATTGAGCTACGTCATAGTACGCCCGGCCGACTCCGAGCGCGCGATCGCACGGCAGCGACGGTTTTCGAAGCCCTACGCTCACTCGGTCAGAACGGAGTCACGCCACGGGTCATCGAGGCACTTCGGCGTCGATTGTCGGCCAAAGAGCGCGCCCAGATCGCCAAAGCCGCCCCCGACGCGCCGGCGTGGATGCATCCGCATCTTCGCGAGCTTGCCAACGCGTGAAGCTAGATGAAATAGCAGCGCTTTCGAGCAGCGACCGGCAAGGCTACTTCGCGGTCGCTGCTGACAGTCTCCCCTTACCTAGCATAGCCGTCGTCGAGAAGGATTTCTGGGTCTGCTGGCTACTCCAGAAGTTCTTCTCGCTGGACGGTGAGTTTGGTCCATTCACATTCAAAGGGGGAACTTCGCTATCTAAGTGTTTCGATCTGATCTCTAGATTCTCCGAGGACATCGATATCGGAGTCGAGCGCAAGACCATCGGCTACGGGGACGATAGCTACTTCTACGACGCGCCATCTAAAACGAAGCGGATTCAGCGCGTTGATGAGCAGAACGCAAAGTCGTTCGAATGGCTACATCAGCGCATCGCGCCGCGTTTGCGGCAGATCGCCTCCGAGGTCCTCGGAGACAGCGGCTGGGAGTTTACGCCAAACAACGATGCGCCAGACCGCCTGTGTTTCAACTATCCAAGGGAATCGGCACCGAGTCAGTATCTGAGTCCGGAAGTCCTCATCGAGTTCGGTACGCTCGATGCGTGGCCCGTCGAAGAAGTCGCAATCAGGCCCTACATCGGAGCGTTGCCTGAACTGAGTAGTCTCGAGGCGACAACTGTTCGAGCGCTCGATCCCACGCGCACCTTTTGGGAAAAAGCGGTAATCCTACATCGGTTCGCGCATTTCGCCTACGACAGACCCTTCCCAGCGGGTAAGTCACGTCATTACTATGACGTCATGATGATCTATCGTGCTAGAAAAACAGACATTCTCAATAGCGTTGGATTGCTTCCAATCATCGCACGCTACAAAGATACCTTCTATCCTTTGGGCTACGCGCGCTATGACCTTGCAGAAGACCCACAAACGCTCCTCCTTATCCCGCCGGCTCACCTTCAACGCGACGTCGAGCGTGACTACGAAACGATTGCGACAGAGATGATTTTCCCGAGCTCTACGCCTCCAACGTTCGCCGACATCATGACGGAGCTTACGGAATTGCAGAAACGCATCCATGCCATCCGCCTATGAACTGTGCTTTCGAGACTGGGTTGTGAGTATCCAAGCATTGAAGCCAAACGGTTAGCGGCCCTTCGGTCTGACGCTTACGTAGGCCGGCATCGTTTGCCGCGACCAAGACGCCGAGCGTAGGGTCGCATATCGGTCACTTCGGGGCGAATGAGTCCTTCGTACCGCGAGCCTCGCTATCGATTCCTATCGTTCTATGTTCTGCCTCGGATCACGCACCGCTCGCGCTGCGCGCGTGAAGGGCCCGTCAAAGCGCTCGTTACTTTGCTCCTGAGACTGGTCCTGGTCACGCGAGCGTTGGTTCCGAAGCAGCTCCGCTTCCCGCATTCTTTCTCGCGCTTCCTCGTGATCGTGAAGCCACTCCCCGAATGCTTGCGGCTTCAGGTCCCGATATGTTGTCGCCACGACTTTGCGCATCGCGCGTAGAGCATCGCGACCAGCGTTGAGTCGTTCTTCGATGGAGAGCTCAGAATCCGCGATCTCGCGCTTGCGTTCGCGGTACGTTTCGCGGGCGGCATCGATGCGATCGTTCAGAACGGCCCGCATAGGCTCGACGACCTCGGCTTCGTAGACCCGGCGCAAGGGCGCAGCCTCCCGCTGAGCCTCGATATTTAGAACGTGGATCGTTTCCTTACCACCGGTTCGCTCAAGGAGTTCATCGTAGCTGCGTGTCGTTGTCTTGAGCGAGATGCGTTGCGCGATGTGCTCGGCGAGGTCATCAAGGTCCCGGAAGGCGGTGCGCGGCACGACGATGTCCAGCCCGACCTTGGAGCGACTGGCGGCCACGAAGAGCAGCTCGGCCGAAGCGCTGCGATCGATCAGCGGAACCGCGGCATCCACGCTTGCGCCCTGCGCTTTGTGAACGGTGCTCGCATTGGCGTAGTCGAACGATTGGTACGCGCGCGGCGAGAAGGACACGACGCGGCCGGCGGCTCCGTCCATCCGGACGACGATACGGTTCGGGTTTGCGTGAAGCACGTCGCCGCGGTCACCGTTACGAACACCAAGACCGCGTGTTCCTAGACTATTTTCAAGAAACATCAACCTGTCGCCGACGGCAAACTCCCGCGTTCCGCCGGCGGTCACGTAGCGTCGCCCGGATCCTTGTCGCCCGTCCCGACGACGATGCTCTTCCGAAAGATGACGCACGCTGTCCTTATCGGAGGCAAGAGTGACCGTATCTCGGCCCTCAGACTGATGATCGCGTGCCAACGAAACCGCCGCATCGACGCCCTCATCACGGTTGGCGACCCACGCGATCGCCCCGTGTTCGTCGAGGGAGCCCAACGCATCGCGGACCAGTGCGAGCCGTTTGGTTGCGTCTCGCTCGACGATCGCATCGGCGAGCTTTGTGACGGCCGCCTTGTGCCAGTCACGTCGCTGCCGTTGGATGTCGCGTAGCTCGCTATACGTCCCCGCCTCGCGAGCAGCCTCACGAACGATACGAAACGACGCACCGAAGTCGATTGGCTGGAGTTGCCGCACGTCGCCAATCTCGACGACCATGGAACCCCGTTCCCGAGCAAGCTGAAGTATTCGACCGTTGGCGCGGGAATCGACCATGGCGGCCTCGTCGACGACGACGATGCTGCCGTGCGGAATCACCGGCACGTGCCCTTCTTCAAGAATCCGTGCCCTCGCCGTGTTGACACACTTGAAGCCGGCCTCCAGTTCGAGGCGTTCGGCCCCTGCTTGAGACAAGGTAAGGCCAACCACCTCGCGACCGGTCTGCTCGCCCAGCACCCGCACCGCCCCCTGAATGGTGGTCTTGCCGACGCCGGGTAAGCCGTCCATAGTGACAAGAGACCCGCGCGAGAGGCCGTGCAGCGCGTCCCGTTGCTCGGTGGAAAGCTCGAAGTGTTCGGCCCGTCGCGTCGACTCTTGTGCCTCGTATGCGGTGATGGCGCGGTCGATGTCGCCGCGGGTGAGACCGGAACCGGACCTAGCCAGCGCCTTGGCATCATTTTCGAGACGGTCCTCGATCGCCAAGACTTCGGTCGTCGTCATTAACGGCTGCGCGGTATCCGCTGAGAGCACGCGCACCGAGCCGTCGCCTACGACGCGATCGCCCAGCCGTTCGATCTCGGTCGGATCGGAGATCCTCGATGCCAGCCACAGATCAATATCCTCGCGCGTGAACGTACTGCTCTGCGCCGTCACGTCGCTGAGCACGATCGCCGGATCGCCGCCGATTCTATCGATGATGTCCTGCTCGGACTCCTCAATAGTCTGAAATGTCGGCATATCGCTGCGGCCGTCGTTCAGCACGGCATCGAGCGGTACAACTTCACCGGATTCCCGTTTGCGTAAACGCTCGTCGGTCTCTGCCTTGGCATGCTCGGATCGCATCTCGGCGACGCGTTGCTCGATCTCGCCGACCTCGATCCCCTGTGGTGTCAGCGCCCGGCGCAGCTCACGCCGTTCTTCTTCGTGCGCCAACCGCAGCTCGCCGATACCAACGTCGCGCACTATCACCCGACCCTGCGGCTCGGCGTGGAGCTCGCAGCCGTATCGTGCAGCGACAGCGTGCAGCGTCGCCCAATCCGGATCGCGGCCACGCTGACGTGCTAGGTCCAATGCTACCTGCAAGCGCGGTGCAACGGTTGCATCAGCGTAGCGCTCGAACGTGCCGTCGCGTTGCCGATAGCCCTCGAACGAACGGCGCTCCTGCCGCACGAGCCGCTCCTCCTTCCGCTCTGCGCGCCAGGCCGCGAGCTCGTGAACGTCAGCCCAGCGCACGTGCGCCGTCTCGAGTCCTGCGTCTTGCACGACGGCAAGCCCGTGGTCATGATCGAGGCCGTGGTCGAGCTCCACCTCCCGCTCGGCCCAAGCCATACGGCGGTGCAGGCCGGTGCGATCGTACGCAAAACCAAGACCCGGGTCGACGCTTCCTACGGCAACGTGTACGTGGAGATTTCCGTCGCGGACGACGGCGTTGTCGCCCTCGTCGCGCCGGACTGAGCCGTCGAGGTCCCGCTCGTAAACCAGCGTGTCCCGGTGAACAACGGCAACGGATCGATGATGGCCTAAGTCGAGCTTCGTAAGCACCTCGCCGACGTGCGCATGGACCTGCTCGTCGGTGAGCTTGCCACTCTCGCGAGTATTCCAGGACCAGACGAAATGCATGGCGCCGGTTCGAACGCCGGGATTGCGCGCGGCGTCGGCATCGATTTCAAGACTTGCGCTGGAAAACGATGCGCAGTTTCTAACCAGAATCGAAGACGGTCGGGTGCCGCCGCCGGCCGTTGGACTCCAGATCGCGTCGACACCAAGATCAGCGCGCGCCTCGGCTTCGGCGTAGACCGCATCCAGTGCATCGGAAATCTCTTCCCGCGTCGCTCCCTTTTCGCTGATCGCATAACCAACGAGGTATTCGATCAAGCCGGACGCGCCGCCGCCGGCCGCGGGTGCAGCACAAAGCTTGCCGACCATCTTACCCGGTCCAGCCTCCGCCGCGCCGCCGGTCGTTCACTCGAACGTCTTGATCGTGCCGGCGTCGCAGGGGAACTAACGCGTCCGAGACGATCTGCTTTGCCGCATCGAGTTCAACGATCGCAGCGTCAACATCAGTGCGCTTCAGGGCCTGCACAACCTGCGAGATCCGATACGAGACCTGGGCGAGCGGTTGCGCGATCTCTACCGCGCTCGTAGCGTACGAACGCTCTGGCTCAGCCAGCGCGTTACTGACGTATTCCGCCATCGAGACGCCGGCTGATGCAGCCCGTTCCCTCAGCGCATCACGGACGCGCAGCTCAACATCAAGCGATAGCACAACGCGTCCGCCGTGTCGATTGCCGACGGCCTTGCTTATTTTCGAACTCGCGTGGCCCTTGGGCACCATCCTGCATCCTCACTTGACGACTCCGTGACTGACCCGATGATTATCGCATAGCGGTGAAGTCTCGTGCATTGCAGCGCCGACTTGCAGGTTGCAAGTTTCAGTTGCAATGCATGTTTCGTGGCAGTCCACTATGATGGACGCCTGATGGATTCCGAAGAACTCGTGAACATTCTGGAGCGGCTTGAACGGTATGACCCTCCGCATCGCATCAGCGAAAAACGGACACGCCTCATGTCGCTGCGTGAACGACTGCTTGCGCTCCATGCGCGCGGGCATTCGTGGCGCTCGATCGCGCGTGAGCTCTCTGGCTCTGGCGAGCAGTTCAGCGCTGATCTACTGCGTGCCGTCTGCCTGACGAAAAGAGGGCGCCGCGCAGCCAAGGCGCCGCGCGAGAAAAGCGACGCGCGGCAAGGCTCCAGTGCCGAACACCAAACGAAAGTGCGGCCACGCATGGAGCCGACTCGAACGATCGCCGCACGCTTCGGCGCGAGAGGACTGAAGCCATGAAGCGGCGCCTCATCGTAATGGCCGGGCCAAAGGGCGGCGTCGGGAAGACGCATGGAGCAAAACTCCTCTACGATCTGCTACCGCAACACGGCCGTACCATCGCAGCGTGGGATCTCGACGCCGTAACCGGCACATTTGCAGTCTACGACGATGGCATCAGGACGTTCGAACTCGATGGGAAGCAAGGCGGTCCGTCGTGGTTAGACGATTGCTATCGTGATGACGTCGACGACGTTCTCATCGACGTGCCCGGTGGCGGCATCAATTCGCTGCTTTGCACGTTCGGTGATGACAACGTCGCCGCGCTTGTTGCGGCGATTACGGAGGCGGGCCGCGAACTAGTCATCGTCAATCCCATCGGCATCCTGATTGCGGAAACGGTGACGGCGCAGGTGACGCTCAACGCATTTCGAGGGACGAGCGCCCGCATTGTGATCATCAAGAACGGTCGCTTCGGGAACGCCGATGATTTCGTCGTCTATGACGGCATCGACTGCGGCGACGAACGTCGCTACGGAGCGACGCGCGACCTGGCGGAACAAGTTGGCGCCGAAACGATCTTCCTGCCGTCTCTTGCACCGCGACTGGTGGCGCAAGTCGACGCCGAGCGGCTCCGGCTCGCAGAAGCCGCCGGCGCTACCGGTATCGAGCGTCTCGGGCGCCTGGGTGCTACGCGTGTGCGGATGCACTTGGCATTAGTCGCCGAGGCGCTCCGCGGATCTTCTCTCGACCTCACCGGCGCGATCCCGCCACGAAAGGCAACACCATGAACACACGACATTCTCCTTCAAACGCGCGGGAGTTGTATCTCAATTCGCTTGGCTCCGAGGATGAACTTAGTGCTCGGCGTGCAGCGGAGAAAGCCGGCATTCCGGACGACGATCCGACCTGGATTTTGCTTCACGAGGTGCGGCGCGCATGCCAGGAAGCAACCCGTTGCACAACGACGCTTCGCGACGCTGCCTCCGAGGCGGCCACACGGATCGAGGTCGCATCGAGCGGCAAACTCGCTGACGTGGATGTCGAGCGGCTTGCTCTGCAGATCGCGAGCGACGCTGGCACACAGATCGCTAGTGATGACCGCATTGTCGGCGCATTGACCGAAGGCGTTCGCCGCGTCGAGTACGAGGCAGCTCGCCACATCCGCGCACTCGAGGTCGCAATCCGCGACTTCCTCAGACACCGCGCGGCTGCGCCGTTGGCCTCGTTAGCATTCGCCTTCGCTCTCGGTGCCGCTCTCTGCTACGCTTCGGTCTGGGGCGCCTACCACTTCGGTTTCAACTACGGCGAGACCATCGGCTACAGCGTAGGCTGGCACGCCGCTCGCGTCTACGACAAGGAGCACCGGCCATGACAACGTCAGTGTTACGCCGTGAGGCGAGAACAAAAATGATAGTGCAGGCGCTTAAGTTCATCGATCCGATTGGAGCGTTCCTCGCCGGACTGCTCACCCTTCGTCTCGCGATCGCCATCATACTCCGTGACTTTCAAGTCGCCATCGCGCCAGAGACCGTGTTCACGGTGTGGGGCATCGTTCTTGTCGGCAGCAGCCTTCTGACGCCGATTAGCCTCCTGTTACGCGGCTTCGAGACCTCGCGCAGTGTTGGTAAAGCCCTACAGTCGAATAGCCTGAGCTTCTGGCTTGGAGTCCTGCTCCTCTTTGCAGCGCACGCTACAGTCCTGATCCAGCGCATTGAATCCAGCGTGCCTTACCTGGGCATCATCGATTCCGTCGCACTCTGTATCGGAACAGGCTTCGCCTTCGTGATCGGCGCCGAGAGCGCGGCGCAGCGGCTTGGGAAGCTCGCTCGTTCGCTAGCGCTTGCAACTTCGATAGCATGCGCGAATCGCAGACGCGGCCGAGCACTCATCGGCGAGCTTACGCTCTGTGCCGGCGAGGCCACCGGCGTCTTTGGCGGGCGCGGCGTCGTCGGTGCACCCAACCGTGGCGAGTTGCTGCTCTATGGCGGACACAGCCCACAACGCGGAACGATGCTCATTGGCTCTCCTGGTTCCGGGAAAACGCGCACCAAGATCTACTCCGACCTCCATTGGGCGCTGCTCTCGTCACCTCGGGCCGGGGCGCTCGTTTTCACGAGCAAGAAGCACGCGACAGGGGATTGCTACGCAATCGCAGCCGCGCTTCGGCCGAAAAGCAACATCCATATCGTCGGCGTCGGGCCAGGCCGCGAGCATCTGAACATCATGTCGGGGATGACGACCGAGGCGATCGCCGATGCGATCCAAGACGGCCTCGGTACGTCAAATTCGGATTTCTGGATCCAGGCGCCATCGGGATTCGCCGAGGCTCCGATTCTGCTTATGAGGGCTCTCGCGCCGACGAGGATTCATGTCCCCGCAGACCTCGACGAAAACGGAAATGTCAAGCCCGGAGGCGATGCATCTGACCTGGAAATCTCGGAGACGATCCCAACGCTCCTGAAGCTTCTCGTGCCAGACCCGCGTCGGCTGAACGCGGTCTTCAAGCACGGATTTGCTCGGGTGCAGGAACTATCGAAGACGGATACGCGAAAGGCGTCGGCTCTTGCCGATTTGCTGGATAGAGTCAGGGATCGCCTCCTGCCCCTCATGCATCACGACGCGAGGCTATGGGAAGAACTGCGACAGTCGCTTCTTCCGCAACTGCAACCCTTTGAGGAACCGGTCGTTAGAGATGCGTTTTGCGATGCACATGGCATCGATCTCGGACTCGTCGAGCAAGGTCATGTTATCATTGTTGAGATCGACGAGGCCAACTATCCTCGCGCAGTGCCGCCCGTTAGCCGCTTTGTCTTTCGGCGCGCCGTGCAAATGGCGCGCGAGCGCACTGCACCAGATCGCATCGGTCTTCTGGACCCGGTCGCGATCATTGCGGACGAATATCAAAACTTCGCGGCGTCCGGGCATCGTCATGCCTGGAACACGATCCGCGAATCTGTCTTTTGTGCCACGGTTTCGATCACGAGTGTCAGCGCCTTAGCGAAACAGCTTGGAGGAGACGCCCACGGTGCAAACGCGATGATTGCGAATTTCGGAAACAAGTTTTTCTTCCGCACTGACGACGAGGCCACACGTGCACTTGCGCGCGAACTCGCGGGCAAGGCTATCATGCGGCGCCATTCGCAGTCGAGCGGCGCGTCACGCTCTCGCGGTAGTTCCTCAAGCGGGCATCCAAGCGGCGGAGGCTCACATCACTCGACGAGCACGTCCGAAACCACATCCACGAACGAGCAGCTCGAATACGTCATCGACGGTTCGCTCTGGAGCAATCTAATGGCGACGAGAGATTCGGCTACAGCGATCGCGTTCGTCGATGCGGCAGCCGGCACAGCGGCAGACGTGGTGTCCCTCGGCGTGCTGAACCCTAGAGAGGGAATCACGACCGCGCTGCCGGAGGCCTACGGATTTCGCCTACCGGAACCGCCGTAAGAATACTGCCGGTCTTGAAGAGCAACAATACCGGAGACCGCGCTTCTCCACGCCTGCTCCAACGCCTCAGGAATTCTGTCCCGATCGTATCCGAGCCGGATCCGCTCCACCAGCTTGCGGCCACAGCGCGCCTCGACGCGCAAACCGTCGCCATCCTCGATGACGGCGATTGAAACCGCCATACGGACACGTCCGAATCGGACAAGACGCTCAGGCACTTCGTCGAGTGCCGAGAGTTGCCATGCAGTGATCATGGCCGGTGCCTCCGGCCGAAGATCGTACGAAACAGCAGCCTCGCGATGAAATACCGAACGACGTAACGCAGCATCGCAGTATACCGATCCCCGAAGGGGCCGCTTACGCGGCCCGCTCCTTGACCGGGCGCTCGATGCGCTTTGCAATGACCTCGATGCCGAGGCGCTTGTCCTCGCCGAACCGCGAGAGGCGGACGGTGCCGTTCACTTTGACGAAGTCGCCTTTAGCGAGATCGCCGAGGCTATCGATCCACTCGCCGAACGCGACGACCGGGAAGAAGTCGGTTGCGGCGTCGTCCTTGGCGCTGCGATCCGATGCGACGGTCGCTTTGAAGTAGCGTTTGCCGTTGTCGGCGGCCTTGGTCTCGGCCCGAACGATGTTGCCATAGAGGGTGATGCGATTCATTCTGTTTGCTCCTTTGCGGCTGTGCCGCTGCGTGATTGATGAAGCAATGGCGCGCGCGGACAGCGGGCAACGGAAAGGGCGAGCGCAGCGAGTCGGAAGATCGTGACCCTTGAAGATGCCAGCGCCGCGCGCAGAATGCGCGCAGTAATCACGTCGCAGGCAGCAGGACGCAAGTGGAGGCAACGAGGCAATCGCTCCGGCAACACCGGGCTGGCCTTCAGGCCGCTGTCAGGGCAGCGCTGCGAGGATGCGCTCGATCGCCGAACTCATCGCAGGATCAAGTTTACGCAGCCGCTCGGACGTTGCGGGTGGCCACGCTGAGGCGGGGTCGTTGGCTCCGATGAATGCGCGCACTGACTCCGCAAAGTATTCATCAATGCCCGTCGCGGCGTACGGCGTGACAAATGTCCTGGCGCTTGCAAAGGCGGTGCGAATATCCGGGTCAATGCCAGAGCGGTAGACACCGCCACCGAGGGCGCAATCGAACCCGTGTGCGAACTCATGGGCGATCGTCATCGGCGAAAGACTGCGCAGGTAGACACGGCGCTCTTCGACGACAAAGAGCCCAGCAGGCGGTGCCGGACAGGCATCGACATCGATACCCAATCGGCCGAGAGCTGGCGAAACGCTCTTGTACTCCTCGCCGTTGCGCAAGGCGTGGATCGTAATGCCTGCACGCGCAACGTATGAAAGGACTGGCTCGCCGAACGAGGCGAGGACGTCGCCGATTTGCTCGCGCGTGCGACTGTTGGCGTTGGGAATCAGGGCGCTGAAGACCGCGGTATCCATTGTTGCTCCTCCTGGCCGATGGCCGACTCGTGATGAGCCGGGTCAGCCGGGCGGAGCGACGATGCAAGGGCGTAGAGCACGGCGTCCCTTGCATCGTCACGAGCGACGCCGGGCTACGCTAGCGAAGCACGAGATGGCGCCAGAAGGAGCATCTGCAAGAGCGACGATCACACGCAACATCCGCCCGGATACTCCCTCGTGTGACAAGACTCTTTGATACACGCGGAAGTGCGAATCGCAAAGGCGAACATTATGCCATGGGAGCGAATCCTACAGCAGAATACCTCGATATTGCTTCGAGGTTCGACCATGCGCTTCGAGAGTGTGTCGCACTCTCCATACGTTGCGCCGGCGTCCGTTCGCCGACCAGCAAGCACTTCTACGCATCCACCCTGTTCACGACGCTCTGCACTCGCTGCTCAAGCATACCTGTCCTGATGCCCTACAGCCCGTGGTCCGCGAAAACTATCGATCTGTGGGACTACGCATCGATCGCGGTCCTTTCGCGGGCCGTATTTGAGTTGCGCCTGACGTTCTTCTATCTTTGCGGCGAGATATGTGACGAAGACGAATGGAATGCTAGGAGCACACTCTTTAATTTACACGACTGCATGTCACGCCTGAGACTTTTCCAAGATATGGAGAACGCTGCGGACACAGCTGGGTTCGCGGCTCAAGCTGCAACGTTGAGGCAGTTGCTAGAGGTGAACCCGTTCTTCAGGCGACTGCCTGAGAAGAGCCAGCGGAACTTCTTGAAGGGGCGTGAGTCTCATTTTGAGCCCCTAGAATCGATCGCCGAAAGGTGCGGAACTCCGAGGCGCTGGTATCGGATAGCCTATCGGCTCGCCTCTAATCACGCACACGTCCTGCTGATGTCTTTCTACCGGATGGGTGAACAAGAACGAGGGCGTGGTATTCATAGCGAGATCGAAGAAGCGTACAGCAAGATGTTCATCGAGTTCGTCAGCGACCTTATGGCGGAGGCGCTCGCGGAGATGCGAGCCCTATTCACGGGCGTTGTTAAGACTTGATCGCACTTCCGAAGGTGGTTTCGACCACGCAGCGTTTGGTCGAAAGAGAGGGAGATTCACGGAAATCGCACGGTGTTGTACTAGCGCAGATTGACCACCGTCAGGGTTGTGTCGAATGCGTGTGTGACGGCTTCGCCGATGACACGCGGAACCGAAGGGAAATACTGCTCCTTGTTGGCGTCGCTGTCTCGGATGAATCGGCCTGACAACGGGCCCAGGTATCTAGCGGGATCCCACACGAGATAAGCCCTGCAAAACATCCAGACGTCATTCGGCACCTCCGAAAGGTAGTGGTACCAGGAGACTTGATCAGGCTGGTAATTAGAGGCAAGGATTCTCCAATGGTACAGCGTTGGAAGAATTTCGCACCCCGATTGGTGATCTGCAAACGCCATAGTAGACGGCGCCGGGCTGAGGAAACATACATGGGCTTCCGTTCCTAGCTCAGAGACCACAATCGTCTCAAATGGACCACCCGAGGAGCCGTCCCACTGAACACGCGTCACTCTTCGTTAATATTGCGACTCTATTGGGTCGTTAAAGGCCGCAAGTCCCGATGGCTGGCGGTGCCAGCTCCGTCCATATATGCTCGCATGCTGCTTCGCCCGTGCCAATCAAAGCCGCAACGCATGCAACGACTGCTTGAGCCCCTCGAGCCCGCTAGCCGCGTCGAATCGGAAGAGCTCCGCCATGGGGAAATCTTCCTCAAGATGCCGCAAATACGCGGCATGAAGCTGCTCGAGCGTTTCATAGCCGTTCTCGAGGTTCTCGTAGATATCTTCAAGGCTAGCGTAATTGCCAGCCTCAGCGCGCAATCTTGCACCGCGCCATTTCTGCTCCCACTCTGGATCATAGTTCGGATTTGGAGTCGACAATTGAGTTAATCTCCTCTCGAAGTGCATGCATGTTTTTGCAACTGGACCCCAATCTGTGCGACCTAACCGCGCGGTGGCAATGGCTCTGAATATCTAATCGGTTCCTCGTCCTCGACCAGATGGAGTCGTGCCGCGCGGATTGCTTCCATGACCACCTTCGTGCAAATCCCACGCGACTTGAGTTCCGCCCGCAATCGCCATTTCGGTTTCGTCGACTGCTTCGTCCTTGCGATGATCTCTTCGAGCGATCGCCGTGGTCTGTCGCTTTGCGTGAGATCCGCAAGGATGCCAATGATCTCCACCGCAGCTGAGATCGGAAGGCGGGTACGCCCAGTCAGCCAGCGGTATACGGTGGTATAGTCCACGTCGAGATACGAATGGAGCCCGAAGATCGACACGATTCCGGCAGCGGGCATCCAGGTCGTAACGAGCTCGGCAACCTCGCGCGACGTCTCGATCGGGAATCTCTCCATGTCGGCAGTTCATTGCGGCCGGTAGGACTCACCGCGGACATATGGGGCAGCAGCGGTCGCCGGGACATAGTATCGATTGCCGCGGCGCACGGCAAACAACGCGCCGTTCGTCAGGCGTGCGATGTCTTGCGCGAGCTGTCGGTGCCGCGCTACAGAGGTTGTGCTTTGGAGTTCGCATTCGACCGACGTATCCGGCGAGAGTAGCGATTGCAGGGTCACCTCCGCATCATAACCATTTCCGGTCGGCGGACCGCTGGACCGTAAGTACTTACGGTCACGATGTGTGCAGCCGCTACGAACGTACAATGGTGCTATGAGGCACCTGAGACTGGTGAAGCCAGCCAGGAGTCCGAAGCAGCGCCCAATTGGCGTACTAGCGACGCTTCCGGATGAGGCATTATTGTCGTACTCCGAGGCGGCGGCGCTCATGGGCGTCTCGTATCGGTCAGCGCGTCGCTTGACGCGCTTCGATGTACTTACGAGTGTGCGACGGAGTTCGCGGGTTCGTATTTCGCTTGGGGCCGTGCGCGAGTGGCCGTGCGTCCACAAACGTGGAGGCGTTCTATATTTTAGCCATGGATCGCACGCCTGAAATGAAGATCCTGTCGAGTCTCAAGGCGAAGGTGAAGGATGGTCGCCCTAGAATCGTGCGGCCAATGACGCCAGAGGCGATTGCAGCGCTGCTCGATTTGCGGAATCGCGTTGAAGCGCGGTTAAACGCGGAGAAGCGCTAGTGCTCGATACTCGGGACGTCCGCACGATAGACGTCCTTTATCGCGTCTCGACACGCGCCCAAGAACAAGAGGGCGAGTCACTCTTCAATCAGCGCCGTGAAGTTGAAGCAAAGTGGGCAGCACCAAATGGGATCGCCGTACGACGTCGCATTGAGTGCACCGAATCTGGCAAGTCTTCGCTGCGACTTATGGGTGCTGGATTTGTCTTTTCACGGCGAGCTGAGTATACCGACTTGATCGTCGAGTATCAGCACATGAAGCCGACTGAGCGACCCGATGCAATTTGTATTGACTGGGTTGACCGCTGGTCGCGCAACGTACTGGAGTACAGTGGCCTCGTGACGGCGTTCCGGATGCTTGGGATTCGGATGTTGGCGGTCGGAGATAGTCTCGACCTCACGGATCCGCGAAACGATCTGCTGACGCATATCCGAGCGGCGGTCGGTCAAGAACAGATTCGGATTACGCAAGAAAAGATTCGCGAGGCGCGGCGATCGCGTCGGGAGCGCGGAAAGTGGCAGGGTGGATCGTGTCCCGACGGCTACCGCACGCACGATCTCGGCTGTGCCGGCCTGACCGCAATCATGCGAGAGACGCCCGACGGTAGAAAGCATACCGTGAAGGTGCGATCATGTGGATGTCCGCAAACGGTTCTACGGATCGATCCTGAGCGGGAACCTATGATTCGGTATATCTGGAGCCTGTTGGAATCTTCTTCCCTCACCTGGCAGGGGATGGCCGACGATGTAAACGCGAATGGCTTTCGTCGGCTGAATGGCAAGCCATTCGGTTGGAACGACCTCTACCGTATCGGGCAGAACCCACACTATGCCGGCATGCTGCGTTTCGACCTCTATGTTCGCGATAAGCATGACGGAACGATTAAGCGACAGCAACCGCTGCGAGACCAGAACATCGTGAGCGATACGGGCTCGGCCCCGGAACCGTATATTTCACCCGAAACTTTCTGGAGTGCACAGGAGCGCCGCTACAATCACCAGACGCGTTATCATTTACGCGCGAAGAATGGATGCAGCTCTGAGCTCACGGGCCTTCTGCGCTGCCCGGAATGCGGCAACGCTATGTCGAGCTATTACCAAATGAGTGGTCGGCTTACCGGGCACGGCAACCCGCGTCGCTCTCCCAGGAAATATTACTACTACCAGCGATGCGCCGCGGCCCAAGGGAGCCGGCCGACCTGCGGCAACCGGAAACCCGTCCGTGTTGAGCACTTGAGCAAAATGCTAGTGGAGCTCATCGCCGAAACGGCGTCGATGTCCGACGAGGCCATCGTCGAAGCACTGCAACTACACCGATCGAAGGACTCCATTGAGGCCCTTGAAGCCGAGCGCAGGCGTCTGGTTAAGAGCATCGAGACCGCCAAGAAGGCCAAGCATGAGCTAACAAAACTCTTCGCGTCGGGGGCAATGACGCAAGCGGAGGTCGAGGCCGACCTCTTCGAGCATCGTCGAGATCGCGCAACCGCAGAAGCTCGCATCAGGGATATAGACGTCGAGCTCGCGCGCCAACATCCGCGCCCCGATTTTAAGCGCGCACGCTCCGCGGTTTCGTGGCTCGTGGAACGCTGGACAGACTTGACGGTTTGGGAGAAAGCGGAAGCCCTCCGCTTGCTGGTCGACGCCATCAGTTACGAGCCGAACGGGACGGTATACCCGGATGCCGTCCGCATCCTCGCCTATGGTCGGGCTTTCCTCGAGCCCGCCGCGGTACCGGGTGAGCAACGAGACCTTATCCGCAAGTCATCCTAGTCTGGCGCGCCGTGCCCTCCCTACGGGTGTGAGTGTTTCCACATTGCGGGAAGCCCCGAAACGATGCTTGCGCCCGGCGTTCCCAGCAACGTCGCACACGTCATCGCGGCGCACGAGAACGATCCGGTCGCGATGGCCAAAGGCATCGTCACCGACGTAATGCGCACGAAGTACGACGCCGGCGACCTCGGCGGTTTCGGACCGGCCGCCGCCTTCGACGTGCTCGACCTCGATCCGGCCAAGATGCGTGGCGCCGAGGCGGCGATCAAACGCCTCAACGACGACGTTGCGGCGGCAGCGAAAGGTCCCGACGTTCGCGCGACCGTGCGCGAGGACGCCCGCGCGATCGACGGGATGGTGCGCTTCGGAGCGACACGCGATATGCCGTGGCGCGCCGACCGTCCCGCCATGGCCTTCTACGACACGCTGGCCGGCGACGGCCGCTTGGACGCGCGCCTTCGCAGCGACGCGCGCGCGGCGCAGCGGGCCGTGGGCGATCTCGTCCTCGCGCACCGCGAAAGCAGTAAGTTCTCACCGTTTGGCGGCGCCGATTACTCCGATGCGGTTGGGCCGACCGTGCACCTGCCGACGAGCCGCAAACAAATCGACCCCTGGGCTCGGGCCGGCGTCAGCGAGACCGACAACGCGTTCTACAAGAACGCGGATCAATACGCCATGACGCGCGTGCTCGCCTAACAGGCAGCCTGCTAACGCGCGTTATGAACGCAGCGCTATGCGCGAGGGGTAGATCGGCCGGTTGATGACGCGTTCGAGCGTTTCGGCCGGCGCGCCCAGCGCCAGTTCGTAGAAGCGCGCGAAGGCCTCGCGCGTCGCCTCGCCTTCCGCATAGCGCTCGTTGGCCTCCATGTCGACGCGTCCGGCGACCGGCAAGATACGTACGAATCGACCCTCATCGTCCTCGCCGACTTCGAGGAGATGCGAATCGCTGAAAATTCGCAGTGCGGCGCCGATCGTCCGGTCCTGCACGCGATCGATATCGAGCGTACCGGCGAGGTCGGCGTTGCCGCCGCGCAGGATGCCGTCGCGTGCCAAACCGCGCAGCCCGCGATAGATCTCGCGCAGGCGTTCGAGTGGCGGCGCATCGAGGTCGATGAGAAACTCGTTGAGCGCGCGATCCTGCTGACCGTAGAGGAGGTGGATGCGCGCAGGCTCGCCGTCGCGACCGGCGCGCCCGGCCTGCTGGTTGAACTCACCGGAATCGAAGTTCAAATGATAGAGGACGACGTTCCGCACGTCGGGCAGATCGATGCCTTCGCCGAAGGCCGAGGTCGCGACCACGACCCGAAGCGTCCCGGCGCGAAAGAGCCGTTCGACCTCGAGCCGGTCGGCGTTGGGCATCTTGCCATGGTAGAACATCACCGCATCGTGCAGCGGTTTGCGCAGGCGCTGCGCGACCTTCGTCACCTCGGAGCGCGAGTAGCAGTAAACGATGCCCTTCTCGCTCCCGTCGCCTTGCGTGAAGAGCTCGGTCAGGTAACCGATCTTGTCCTTCGTATTGCGCGCGTCGACGACGTGCAGGTTCGCACGCACCGTCGGGTCGATCACCCACGCGTCGATTCGCAGCTCGTCACGAATGCGCGCAAAAGCGTCGTCGCCAGCCGTCGCGGTCAGCGCCAGAACCTGCGGATCGCCCAGCGAGGCAATCGTCGCGGCGAGTCGAGCGTAGGCCGGGCGGTGACGCGATTCGTGAAGGTGGTGCGCTTCGTCGAGCACGACGAATGCGGGTGCGCTCGTTCCCGAGATGGCATCGCGGTGAAACTCGAGGAACTCGGGCGTCGCGAGCACGACGTCCCAGGCTCCCTCGCGCAGTGCGCTAAAGAGCTCTTCGCGCTCCTCGTTGTCGATCGAGCCGTTCGCGCGAAAGAAGCGCAACCCGAGCGGGTCGAGCGTCCGACGCAACGCTTCGTACTGATCGTTGGCCAGCGCCCGCAGCGGGTAGACGACCAACGTCTTGCCGCCGCCCGCGAAGGCGCGCACGGCCGCCGCGTATTGGAAGCAGAACGACTTGCCGCGCCCCGTTCCAAAGACGGCCAAGGTGTTTTTCCCGGCGTCGACGCGTTCGAGCACGGCCTGTTGCGCTTCGTGGGGCGTCGACGTTCCCAGCAGCGCCGCGCGAACGCGCGCGCCGAGGTCGGCGGCCTCGCCATCTGCGCGCGCCGTTTCGGCCGTTCGGCGCGGCGCATGCGCCGCAATAGTGACGCGCTCGACCAAGACGTTGACGCCACGGTTCTTCGATCCTAAAACCTGTCCTGAGCTTGTCGAAGGACCTCCCGTGAGTGAGGCGACGTGCGCGCGGTACGTCGCGCCGGCATCCATCAGCGGTGCGATGTGCGCCGCCATCAGCTTGTTGAGGAAGCCGAGCTGCAGTTGGCCGTAGTGCACCGCGATCGCGTTGCGGTCATACGCGTTTTTTGCCTGGCGCTCCAGCGTTAACGGCGCTCCCGCACGCAGTCCGGCGATAACGTCCTGGCGTCCTTCGAACGAAACGCCGGCAAGTTTGGTGTGAAAGTGCGACGCGTCGCCGATGGTGGCGTACGGATCGTCGAGATACTCGCCGCTCTTCGCGAAGAGGCGGTCGATGACGGCGGCCGCTTCATCGAAGGGCGCTCCTGAAGCCTGCCCTGAGCCCGCCGAAGGATTTTGGAGCGCGCTGAGCGCCGCTTCGAACGCCGCTTCCGACGGCGTCGGAGGCGGTAGACCTTTAAGGCTCGCCGCCCTCGTGCCGCTCTTCGGAATGCTCTTCGGACTCGTCGAACGTGAGCCGGATCTCTTCGTGCCCTTGCTCAAATGCCGCATCGTGCAGCCCTGCCTCCTGCGCGTCGAGCGGATCGATGAGCTCGTCGTTCGGTGCCATCGGCTCTTCGAGCGCGACCGAGCCGACCGCGTCGTCGCGACGCTTGCGATACCGCGGCGTCGGTGCCGACGGCGTTGTGCGCGCGGCCTTGGCCTTTTGCCGGCGCTCGCGGCGCGCCGCGACGATATCTTCACGCGGAACCCCGCCGCGACTCTGCAGCGAGGATGACTCCGCGCGGGCGCGCGCCGACACGGCACGTCCCTGCGCCAATCCCGCGGCGCGGCGCTTCGCGGCGGCTTCCATCTGGCGCTTACGGAAGCCGAGTACGAGCGGCGCCGAGTAGAAGATCGAGTGGTAGCCGCCCGAGCAGATGCCGACGAGCAGCGCAAAGGCGAAGTTCTTCAAGCTGCCGCCGCCCAATGCGAGCAGCGCGACCAGCGTGATGACGACCGTCGCCAGCGTGTTGAACGAACGCGTCATCGTCTGCTTGATGGACTCGTTGACGATCCGATCGTAGGGAGCGCCGGCCATCAGCTTCGTGTTTTCGCGAATTCGATCGAGAATGACGATCGTATCCATGACCGAGTAGCCGATGACCGTTAGGACCGCCGCGAGAAACGCATCGTCGGCACGACGATCGGCCAGCGCGTAAATGCCGATCATCATCGCCGCATCGCGCACCAACGCAATGACGGTGACCAACCCGAAGATGTAGTTCCAGCCGAAGCGGAAGGCGATGTACAGGAACTGGATGCCCAGCGCGATCACGAGCGCCCAGAGCGCCCTCGTCAAATACTCGCGTCCGAGCGATGGTCCGACCGCGGTAATCTGCGACGCCGCGCGGTCGACGGACGCGACGGTGCCCAGCGCCGTCCAAACCGGCGCCGAATCGTTGGCAAACGACGTCTGCGTTTGAATGATGAAGCCTTTGCCGTCCTTGCCGGCGGTGGTGACCGATTCGTCGGTCAGACCCAGGCCCGCGAGCGCGCCGCGCACCTTATCGGCGGTCGTCGGCTGCGCGTACTGCACGTCGATGTCGGTGCCGCCGGTAAACGAGAGGCCCAACCGCAGCATGTGCGACGGTTGGAAGCCGTTGCCGCCGGCAAAGCCATGGTAGATCATCGCACCGAATCCCACCGCGATCACGAGATACGAGATCGTCTGGACGATACGGAACCAGCCGACGATGTTCCAGTTTAGTCTGCGAAACAGCACGGTGCTATGCTCCAGCCTTTGCGAAAATGCCGAGCTCGGAGCGTTTGACGCCGTAGAGCTCGGGCGCCGTGAGTATCTCGTTGTCGACGAGCACGTCGACGAAGAAGCGCGTGATGAAGACGGCGGTCACCAGCGAGACGACGGTACCCCAGAAGAGCGTGAAGGCAAAGCCTTTGACGGTGCCGGTGCCGAGCATGTAGAGCACGCCGGCGCCGACGATCGTCGTGAAGTGGCTATCGAATACCGCCGAAAAGGCGCGTTGGAAGCCGACGCGGACGGCGGCTCGCATCGTCTTGCCGTTCCACAGTTCTTCTTTGATGCGCTCGAAGATCAGGACGTTGGCGTCGACCGCCATACCGATCGAGAGCACGAAGCCGGCGATGCCCGGAAGGGTCAGGGTCGCGTGCGAGAGCGCTAAGATCGCCATCATCACGAGCACGTAAATCGCCAGCGCGACGTCGGCCAAGAAGCCCGGAAGTCGATACACGGCAATCATGAAGAGCAGCACCAGGCCAAGGCCCAGCGCGGCCGCGCGCATCGACTGCACCAAATCGATCTTCCCGAGCGTCGGGCCGATCGTTTCTTTTTCGACGATCTTCACGCTCACCGGAAGCGCGCCGGCGTTGAGCTCGTTGGCCAGCGTAATGGTATCTTCTGCGGTGAACGTGCCGGTGATCTGGCCGCTGTCGTAAATCGCCCCTTGAACGATCGGCGCAGAAAGATACCGATGATCGAGGAAGATGCCAAGCGGTTTCTGGAGATTCTCCGTGGTGAGTTTGCCGAACTTGGCAGGATCTTTCGTCTGGAAGAGGATGTCCGGCCGCCCGCCTTGGTCGTAGCTCGCCTGCGCGCCCTTGAGTTCACTGCCGGAGTAGACGACCTTGCCGCTCTTATCGTAGGCGGTCTTGGCGAGGTATTCTTCGGCAGCCGCCCGCTCTTTGGCGGCCAGATTCGGCTGCTGGAGCGTCGCAAGATAGGCTTCGGCTTTCTGCGCGACGTCGAACGGCACGATCTTATATTCGAGGACGGCGACTTGCTTGAGCACCTTCTCGGCTTGGTCCGGATCCTTCACTGCGGGCAACTCGACCAAAATGCGATCGGTGCCGACGTTGCTGATCGAGGGCTCAGCCACGCCCAGCCCATTGATGCGGCGGTCGATGACCTCGCGCGTCTGTGCCTGAACCTGCGACGTAATCGTCGGCACTTCGGCCGTCGGATAGAGCTGCAGCAGAAGCCGCGCCCCGCCCTGAAGGTCGAGGCCCAGACGAATCGTCTTCTGGACGGGAATGACCGACCAGATCGAAATCGCGCAAATCGCAACGATGACGAGCGCTTTGAAGGGCGCCTTGAAGTTTTTCCAGTTCATTGGAGCCGGTGGAGCTTAGCCTTCTTGCGGCGCCGGGCCTGCCGTCGGGTGCCACAGCCGCCGCCCAATGACGAGCAGACCAAACGTTGCAAGCCCGGCGACCAAGCTGCAGCAGAGGCCCGCGATGGGCCTGCCATAGAGAAACGCGCCGGTGGCAAAGAGCGCGCCGTAGACTGAAGCCACTCCGAGCACCCACCCTAGCAGCGCCATCGGCAGCGAATCCGGCGACGCGGGCAACCCGCACCGGCGCCGCACCGCCGCCCAGCCCGGGCCGGCCGGCCGCACCTTCTCGTAAAAGGCGGCAAGCGTCGCATCGTCGACCGGCCGCGTGCAAAACGTGACGCAGATCCACACGATGCTCGTTATGCCGATCGTCGTCAGTAGCGCGGTCGTCGGGTCGGCCGCATGGCCCAGTCGCGCCGCCACGAAGAAGCCCAGCGCGACCGCGAACGAGGCGATCATCGCGCTCACTTCGCTCCAGGCGTTGATGCGCCACCAGAACCAGCGCAGCAGGTAGATCAATCCAGTCCCGGCGCCGATCGAAAGCAAGAGGTTGAAGGCGTTGCGCGCATTGTCGAGCGCGAGCGTAAAGAGCACGCCGAGCGCCATGAGCAGCGCGGTCACCAGCCGGCCGGCGAAGACGAGTTCGCGCTGGCTGGAGTTCGGGCGAATGAAGCGTTGGTAAAAATCGTGGACCAGATACGATGTGCCCCAGTTGAGATGCGTCTCGATCGTCGAGCGGTACGCGGCGAAAATTCCCGCGACCATGAAGCCGGCGAACCCCGCCGGTAAGAAGACAAGCATCGCGGGATACGCGACGTCGTTGCCGATCAAGCTTGCGTTGAGCGACGGGAAACGCACCGCGATGTCGTGCAGGTTCGGATAGACGATCGTTGAGGCGAGTGCGACGATTATCCACGGCCACGGTCGCAGCGCGTAGTGCATCGCTTGGAAAGCGAAGGTGCCGAAGAGCGCGTCGGACTCGGTTCGCGCGGCCAGCATGCGCTGAGCGACGTAGCTGCCGCCCCCGGGCTCGGCCCCGGGATACCAAACCGACCACCACAGCACGGCGACGGGAATGACGAAGACCGCCAGCACGTTGTGCCAATCGCCGAAGTTCGGCAGGATGGAAAGCGCGGCGGCGTTGCGTCCGCTGAAGTGGGCGATCAGACCGTGAAGCCCGCCGACGCCCGGCGCATGGATCGCGAAGTACGCGGCCGCAAACGCCGAGCTCATCGTGATGCAGAACTGAATCATGTCGGTGACCATGACGCCCCAGAGTCCGGCCGTCGCGGCGAAGATAATGGGAATCGCCACGCAGATGGCGAGCGTTTCGGCACGCGGCCAGCCGAAGAGGACGCCGGCGATCTTCACCAGCGCCAAGTTGACGCTGGCGATGATCCAGCAATTGAAAAAGAGCCCGAGGTAGAGCGCGCGGAAACCGCGCACGAAGGAGGCGGCCCGTCCGGCGTAGCGCAGCTCGTAGAACTCGAGGTCGGTCAGAACACCCGAACGCCGCCACAGACGCGCGTAGAAAAACACCGTCGCCATCCCGGTGAGCAAGAACGCCCACCACACCCAGTTCTGCGACACGCCGCCGTCGCGCACGAGGTTGGTGACGAGATTGGGCGTGTCGGTGGAGAACGTCGTGGCGACGAGCGATACCCCGATGAGCCACCACGGCGCTTGGCGGCCGGCCGCGAAGAACTCGGTGATATTACGCCCGGCGCGGCGCGCGAGCACGAGCGCGGGGATGAAACTCACGCCGAGCGACGCGGCGACGATGATCCAGTCTAAACGCTGGAGGTGCATGCAGCCAGCGCGTTCGGGTCGGCTGCAGCGAGAACCTCGGACGGCATAAGCGCCACCTCGTTCGGCAGCTCGCCGTACGCGTAGACGGCGACGCGTATCCCGGATCGCACGAGAAAGTCGGCCAGTACCGGCCGCAGTGCGGAGGTGCAGACGACGGCCGCGCGATCGCGAGGCGTGCGTGCTGCGTAGGCTTCGATCTGCGCGCGCAGCGTCAACGCCGTTTCGGGCTCCGCCGCTTCCGCGCCGAAGCTGCACCACGCGCTGACGAGTCTGCGCTCGAACTGCGGATCGAAGATCGCCGGCTCCAACTGCAGCGCGCCTTTGCGCCGCAAGAGGTCGGGCACGATCGCACGCCGTGCCGCCTCCGCAAGTTCGCGCGGATCCTGCGTCCCCGCTTCCAGCATCGCCTCAAAGACGGCGACGGGATCGCGTGGCCATGCGCCTTCCCGCAGCAGCAAACTCATCGCTCGGTGCACCTTGGCGAACGGTAGCCCGTCGCTGATTTCTTTGATAATGGCCGGAACCGAGGCGCGCAGATGCTCGAGCAAGGTCTGCAACTCCTGACGTCCGACGAGTTCGGCCGCATGCGTGCGGGCGATCTCCGCGAGGTGCGAGCCCAAGACCGAAATCGGATCGAAGACCAGCGCGCCGGCATTGACGGCGCTCTCCCGCACGTCGCGCGCGATCCATGCCGCCGGCAAGCCATAGACCGGCTCGCGGTCGATTTGGGCGGCGAAGCGCGCAAGCACCGCTTCGTCAGCCACGGCGAGCAGCCGTTCGAGGTCGAAGCGCCCGGCGCCGGCGAGCCGATCGCGCACGCGAATGCCGTAGGTGCGTGGATCGCGCGCGAGATCGTCGCGCAGGCGCACGCCGGGCAGCACGATGCCGATGTCGGCCGCGAGCGCTCGACGCACTTCGCCAATTCGATCGAGGAGAGCGTCGCAAAGCGGTGGTGCGAGCAAAACCGCAAGATCGGCGCCGATCTCGATGGCGACGGCATCCACGCCAACCAACCCGAGCGCAAGCTCCGGCCGGCGCATCGCGTTGCGCTTGGCGCGGTCGCGCGTCTCGGCTGCCTCGCTATCGGCGCGACGGCGACTTCGGGCGGCCATCGCGGCCATCCCGAATGCACCTCCGCCGAGCACGACGAAGAGCGGACGCGGGAGCGCGGGGACCAATGCCAGCGACAAGAGCAGCGCGCCGGCGCTGCGCAGCACGTCGGGTCGCGCGAAGAGTTGCGCCGCCAAATCCGATCCGAGTGCTCCGTCTGAGGCGACCCGCGTCACCATCATGCCCATCGCCGTCGAAATGAGAAAGGCCGGCAGCGTCGTGACCAGCGCGTTGCCGATGGAGAGCAGCGCGAAAGTGTGAACTGCGTCGAGGGGCGCCAAGCCGTGATAGGCTACGCCGACGACGATCCCGCCGGCGAGGTTGAGCGCGACGATGACGAGCGCCGCGATCGCATCGCCCTTTACGAACTTGCCGGCGCCATCCATGGCGCCGTAGAAATCCGCCTCGCGCTGTACCGTTTCGCGCTTACGCCGGGCGGTCTCGGCATCGAGCGCCCCTGCGTGAACGTCCGCGTCGATCGCCATTTGTTTACCCGGCATCGCATCGAGCGTGAAGCGCGCGGCGACTTCGGCGACGCGCTGCGAACCGCTGGCGATGACCACGAACTGAATCGTCACGAGGATTGCAAAGACGATGATGCCGACGACGAGATTTCCGCGCACGACGAATGCGCCGAACGCGGGAATGATCGCGCCGACCGCGCCGGGCGTCGCGCCGTCGGTGAGGATCAGGCGGGTGGCTGACACGTCGAGCGACAGCCGGAAGAGGGTCGCGATGAGCAGCGCCGGCGCAAAGGCGGAGAACTCCAACGGATCTTCGACCGTCACCGCGAGCAGCAGCACCAGCGCCGAGCCGAAGACGTTGATGCCGAGCAGCAGATCGAGCAACCACGGCGGCAGCGGTACGATGAGAATCGCGACGATCGCCAGCAGGAGGCCGGCGAAGACGTAGACGGCGCGCTTTCGCGAGGTCACGAGGCGAGCTCTCCGTCGCGCATCAAGGCTGCGACGACCTCCGCCACTGCCACGTAGAACGCGTGGGGGATCGCTTCGCCGTCGCGCGCATCGCGATAAAGGGCGCGAGCGAGCGCGGCGTTCTCGACCAATGGGATGCCGTGGCTGCGGGCGATCTCACGCACGCGCAGCGCCGCCGCATCGGCGGCGCGCACGAGCACTTCGGGAACCGCAACGCGCGGCGGCCGGTACGCCAAGGCGATCGCTACGTGCGAAGGATTGACCACGACGAACGCGGCTTCTTTGACGCGCCGCAACCCGCCGCGCAGCAACGCGCGGTGCAGCGTCCGGCGGCGGCCGCGCGTTCCCGCGTCGCCCTCTTCTTCTTTCGACTCGCGCTTGCGATCTTCGAGGCTCATCCGCAACTTGCGCAGCCACACGGTGCGCGCGGCGCCAAACTCGGCAACCGAGAAGAGCAACCCGACGGCACAAGCGGCGAAGGCGACGCGCTGCGCGTCCGACCAGGCCCGCGCCACACTCTCTTGCGCCGTCGCCGAACCGGTCATCGCCGCAGCGCTTGCGGACAGGATCGGAATCATGGCCGCGACGGCGCAACCGAACGCGCAGGCGGCACGAAGCGAATGGTCGAGTGTTTCGCGCGAGAGGATGCGGCGCAGGCCGTTAATGGGATCGAGCCGCTCGAGTTTGACCGCGATTGGAACGAGCGCGAGGCCGCCGTGCTGGAACAGATTCGCAATGGTACCGGCGACCGACGCGCAGGCGATCGCGACGAGCGCGGTCGCCAGGATCCGCGCACACTGCGCAGGTGCGGCCGCCCGCATCGATCGTTCGATGGTCGCGGCGCTAATCGCAGCGAAGGTTCCGGCCGAGGCGCTGAGGGCGAACGCCGCGGCGGCGAACGAGCAGTTTGCGGCCAGCTCGCCGGCGCGCGCGACGTTGCCTTCGCGCTTGGCGCGGGCAATGCGGCGCGGCGTCGCTTCGAACGGCTTCTCGGAGGCATCGCTCATGGAATCGCGGTTGCCGGCGACGGCGCGTGCCCAGCGGCCGGCGGCGCGACGATCGCCGTTGCGATGAGTGCCGCGGCGAATGCCAAGGGAAAGGCCAGCGTAAAGCTGCCAAAGCGCGGAATGACGCGCGACAGACTGCCCAACGCGATCTGAACGACGAAGGCCAAGCCGATTGCCGGCGCTGCAACTTGCAGCGCGATGGCCACGAACTGCATCGAAAACGCGGCGGCAAAAGCCGCAAAAGCGCGCGCGTGCAGCGGCGCCTCGAGCGGCATGCGAGTAAAGCTGCTCGCGAGCGCCAGCAGCGTCAGCCGATACGCGCCGGTGAGAAAGAACGCGCTCGTAAACGCCAGCGACCAGATACGCCCGAATCCACTCGGCGCGACCAGCGCCACGCTCGGCGCAATGGCCTTTACGCCCGAATAATCGTCCACGAGCCGGCCGCCGGCATAGGCCGCATCGTACACGAGCGAGGCCGCCATCCCGAGCGCGCCGCCGATAAGAAACTCCACCAGCAGCGCGGTGACGATCGCGATTCCCGCGATGTGCGATGCGCGGGACACTGTCGGGGCAATTGCGGCCGCGAGCGCGATCGCAATGCCGGCACGTAACGGCGGCGGCACGCTGGGATGCGAGAAGCCCGGCGCGCGAAAGAGAAAGCCGGCGCACCTTCCGAAGACGAGCAACGCCGTCACCATGCGCCGATCAGGGCCGGAATCGCGGCGAGCGCGCGTTCGAATAATGCTGCCAGCAGATGCATTCCCATGCTGCCGAAGACGGCAACGACCAGCCCAACCGCGCCAATTTTTGGAAGCAGCGTGAGCGTCTGTTCCTGCACTTGCGTCGCCGCCTGGACGACGGCGACGGTCGTGCCGACGAGCGCCGCGGCGCCGAGCATGGGCAAGGCGATCAACGCGGTCGTTATCAGCGCGTCGCGCAGCAGTCCGTCGAGCGCCTCCACGCGTTCGACGGTAGCGCGGCCGCGTTACCTCGGCGTTACACCGTTGTTATGGGAGTGCCAGGACGCGGCGCCGGCCGCCACGCGCTCGCGGCGACGAGCGCCGAAACGATCGCGCGCGTCGCGGGCGAACGGTTGAGCGTGTAGAAGTGAATGCCCGGCACGCCCGCGCGCAGCAGTTCGAGCGCCTGCATCGCGGCGTAGGCTACGCCGAGATCTTCGACGGCTTTGACGTCGTCTTTCCGCGCCTCCATCTCGACGCTGAGCTTCGGTGGAATGCTGGCGCCGCACATCGCGACGAATCGCTGAATCTGACCGAAGTTCGTAATCGGCATGAGCCCCGGCAGAATCGGCACCGTCACGCCAATCGCCCGCGCTTGGCGTTCGAACGCAAAGAAACGCGCGTTGTCGAAAAAGAGTTGGGAGACGAGGAAATCGGCTCCGGCTTCGGCCTTTGCGGCCAGCGCAGCAAGGTCGTCGTCGAGGGTCGCGGCCTCCGGATGCTTCTCGGGATAGCACGCCGCACCGATGCAGAAGTCGTAGTTCCGACGCAGCATCGCGATCAGCTCGCTCGCGTGCGCGAAACCATTGGCCGGAGCGACGAACGGCGTGCCGCGCGGCGGATCGCCGCGCAACGCCAGGACGTTTTCGATTCCCGCTCGCGCCAAATCGTTGAAGAGCGCGCGCAGCTGCGCGCGATCCGCGCCCACGCAGGTGACGTGCGCGACCACCGTCAGGCCGATCTGCTGTTGAATCTCTTTGGCTAGGCTGACGGTCCGCGCTCGAGTACTTCCACCGGCACCGTAGGTGATCGAAACGAAGGCCGGACGCAACGGTGCAAGCGCCTCGATGGACGCAACGAGCTGCTGCGATCCGGCATCGTCTTTCGGCGGAAAGAACTCGAACGAAAAGAAGGGGCGCTGCACCGCAAGCGCTTCGCTGATGCGCATCGTGGTGCTTCTGATTAACGAAAGCTGGCCGCAACGCCTCCGCAGAGCATCGCCCAGCCGTCGACCATGACGAAGAGCAAGAGTTTCACCGGTAAGGAGACCACGGGCGGGCTCAGCATCATCATGCCTAAACCCATGAGCATCGCGGCCACGGCCAGATCGATCGCTACAAACGGTAGATAGAGCGCAAAACCGATGGCGAAAGCGCTGCGGAGCTCGCCGACGGCAAATGCCGGCACCAGGACCGTGAACGGTGCCTTACGTTCGGGCTCCGGCGGGCGCCGAGCGATGCGTTCGAACAGCGCGACGTCGGCGGCGCGAGTCTGGCGCAGCATGAAGCCCCGCAGCGGACCGATCGCGCGCGTCAACGCGTGCGACGGCGTCAGCTGGCCGCGCGAATAAGGATCGATGGCATCGTGCGCGATGCGCGCTCCGGTAGGCGCCATCACCACCAGCGTCAGGACGAGCGCCAGACCGGTGAGGACCGCGTTGGGCGGGAGCGCCGACGCTCCAATGGCCGAGCGCACGAGCGAAAGCGCCACGACGATCCTCACGAACGACGTGCACATCACGAGAATGAGCGGAACGATCGAGAGCGCTGTCAGGCCGACCAGCAACGTTAGCGGCTCGGTGCCGTGGCGATTTGCGGCGTTCACGAGTGCGTCGACGTTCACGGCACGCGGCCGAGCCCGATGAGCTCGGTAATGCGCAGGCCGAAACTCTCGTCGATCGCGACGATCTCGCCGCGCGCGATTCTCCGGTTGTTGACGAGCAGATCTACCGGCGCGTTGGCGGGGCGGTCGAGCTCCACGACCGATCCGGTGCCGAGTTTGAGTATTTCGGCTACGGGCATGCTGCAGCTGCCAAGCTCGACGGTCAGCTGCAGCGGCACGTGCAACAGCAGCGCGATCGCATCGCCGGATCCGTTCGGGTTCGCTTCGCCCACCGGCTTCAACTCGCCACCGTGCTAGCGACGGTAAATGCGTGCCGTCCGTTCTGCACGCCGCAGCCACCGCGCGCAAGCGGCCGGCCGTGCAGCGCCAGCGTGCAGCGATGCAGCGCGGACGGGTGAATCGGCAGCAGCATGCCGTGTCGCATCGTCGCGACCGCGCCGCTGGAGATCGCGCCCAAGTCGAGCAGCGCGCGGACGCAGAGCGGCACGTCGGCGAGATGGGAGATATCGAAACAGGTTCTCGGCTCGGGCGACGGATCGCGCGAGAGCGCAACGCCGATTCGCACGCCGGCGGGTTCCTCTAGGAGCAGTTCGAAATACGTGGCGAACGTCTCGGCCGCTTCGATCCGTTCGACGGCGTGCGTCTCGCGCGCTCCGCATACCGAACCGAGATGAGCGGCGATCGCACGCACGACCCGGTCCAAGACGTCGCACTCGACCGGAGAGAGACGTCGCGCCGGCTGCCGCTCGAGGCGTTCGCCGAAGAGTGCCGTGGTCAACGCCAGCGCATCGGGCGAACGAAGCACGATCGCGGCATTGGCTACGGCGCCGGGAACGCGATAGAGCACGGCATCGTGGAGAATCGCCGGCCACGCGCTCGCGCCCGGTATTGCCGGCTCGAAGAGGCGGACTTCGACCGGAGCACCTAAGAGTGCGGCCAACGTTTCACGGACGCCGTTGGCGACGACGCATGCGGCGCTGGTGGGCAGCGCAGAACGCGGACCGAAGATCACGTTTCGTATGCGCTTGCTCATTTCACGAGATCCATAACGGTCTTGCCGAGGTGCGCCTTGGTGGCTTCGGCGGCTTGCAGCGCGTCGAACGCAATGTAGGCCTCTCTGAGACGAATCAAACTTTGGTCGACGTCGATTCTGCTGCGATCGCGATGCAGCGGCACCAGCGCAGGCACGTTACCCGTTGCGGCAGTTCCAATCTCGGCAACCACTCCGGGCGGCGGCGTGCAGCGACGGCCGTCCGCAGATTCGAGCCGGGTGCCCGCAGGGAATCGCGCTAGCGCGATTCGTCCGGCGGTAACGTGCTGCAGTTCGCGGCGTCCGCTGCGCGGATCGACGATGCTGCGAGCGTAGGTCAGCGTCCCGTCCGGCTCGATGCGCGGGTCGCGCACGCGACCCAGCGCTGCATCCACCGCGTCGATCTCCAACCCTGAGAGCCGCCCGTCGGGCAGCTGCCGCGCAACCGCGTTGCCGGCTTCGTCCACGAGTTGACCGCCGCGCAATGCGAAGCCGCCGTCCCGCGTATACCCGATGTCGCCGCGCGCGTCTCGCGTGATGAAGTAGAACCCATCGGCGGCCGATACCGATAGCGGGTCGAGCGTAAAATCTGAGATCGCACCGGCGGTTGCCACGTCGTCATCATGCGGCAATGCGCCGGGAGTAAAGGCGCGCCGCACGTCCGCGGCGCGCTCCGAAATCTTATCGAGTGCGGCGCTCAGAGCCGGATTCAAGAACATCGCTACGACCTCGACGTGACGGCGACGGGGATGCCGCGGGCCGCCAACGTTAGCCTGGCCTCGGATAACGCGCGGGCGACGACGCTTCGCAGCTCCGGGCGGCAGATGGCGATTAGCCGCGCGGTGTTGCCGTTGGTCTGCACGATGACGTGCACGCGCGCGCTGCCCGGTCCCAGCGAAAACGTGGCGCGCCGAACCGGCGGCGACGACGAGGTGAAGCGCAGTTCGATGCGGCGGCTGAGGACCGAACGCGCGCGATCGTTTGCGGCACACGACGTGCCGAGCGAAACGACGGAGGTCGGTGCGTCGCGCTCGCAACCTCGCGACGGTCGTGCTTGCAACTCGCAAGCTCCGGCAGTCGTCGATTCGCTACGCGCGCGAGAAGGAGCGTTTCCCGGCGAAGCGGTGCCGCGCCGGGCAGTGGAGGAAACCGGACGCGGCTGCGGACGAGCGAGATGCAGCGCGGCGTACCACGCCTGTGAAAGCGCCCGCCGATCGATGGCTGCCAGCGGCGCCGTGAGAATGCTCACTTCGAGCTCGTGGGTCATCATGGATCGATGCTGCCACTAAGCTGTGACCCGCCATTGGTCGGCAGGTTGCCGAGTTGCATACGGCGCTGGTACTCCGCAAGCACGGCGCGTACGTATGCCTGCGTCTCCGGGAACGGTGGTATGCCGCCGTAACGCGTGATGGCGTTCGGGCCCGCGTTGTAGGCGGCGACCGCTAAATCCACGCGCCCGAAGCGATCGAGCAGACCGCGCAGATAGCGCGCTCCCCCGCGAATATTCTCTGCGGGATCGTACGCGTCGGCGATGCCGAGCGCGTTGGCGGTTGCGGGCATCAGTTGCATCAGGCCCTGTGCGCCGGCCGGCGAGATCGCTCTGGAATCGAAACCCGATTCGTTGGCCACGATCGCTTCGATCAGCGCTGGATCGACGTGGTAACGCGCGCCGCTGCGCTCGGCCAGCCGCTCGATTTCCGCGCGCGAGGCATTTTCCGGCGATCCGGCGCGAAGAAGCCGCTCGTTCAGAACGGCTCCGAAGTCCGCGTCGATCGCAGGCTCGGAGGATACCTGTGCCATACGCCGCTGCACGGCCGCGAGATCCTCAGCGATCTCCATGCGCGGCCTAGCTGCTCGACGAGCTCGGCGAGCTGCGCCAACGTCGTGCGTGCATCGGCCCACTCGTGGCCTTGGCACAGGAAAGCCTCGATTGGCCGTTCGACGGCAATCGCGGCGCGCAGCTCCTCACCTTGCGGCGTTATCCCGAGTGCGCGAGCGTCTTCGCTCTCCTTGAGGACGGCGAGCGCGCGGCGCAGGCGCTGCGCGCGCCGGCGATGCGTTTCGTCGGTCACTCTCTCCATGGTTCGGCTCGTGCTTTGCAAGACGTCGATCGCAGGGAAGTGGCCGGCATGGGCGAGTTGCGCCGAGAGCGCGATATGCCCGTCGAGCAGCGAGCGCGCCGCATCGCTCACCGGATCGCGTTCGTCGCCGTCGCTGAGCACCGTGGCGACGAGCGTGATGGAGCCGCTGGAGAGAGCGCCGCCTATCTCGACGATTCGCGCCATCTCGCCAAAGACGCTGGGCGGATAACCGCCGCGGCCGATACTTTCGCCGCGACCGACGGCGATCTCACGCAGCGCGGCAGCGGTACGAGCGAGGCTGTCGAGCACGAGCAGAACGTGAAGTCCGCGCCGGCGCAGCGCGACAGCTTGGGCAAATGCAACGTGCGCGGCTGCGACGCGTTCGCCGGCTTGGCGATCGCTGGTGGCACAGATCACCGTCGTACGCTCGTTACGCCGCGCGAGCCAATGCTGCGCCTCGCGCCCGCGTTCGCCCACGAGCGCCACAACCACGGCGTCGGCGGCGCATCCGTCGACGATCGACTCGAGCAGCGTGGTCTTTCCGCAACCCGGCGCGCCGAAAATTCCGATCCGCGCACCGCGACCGAGCGTGAGCAGCGCATCGATCGCGCGAACGCCCGTCCATGACGGTCTATCGATCGCGGCTCGTTCGTTCGGCCGCGGCCACCGCAATGCTACCGCGACGCGCGGGCCGGCGAGCGCCGGTTCGTCATCGAGCGGTTCGCCCATGGAATCGATCGCGCGCCCCAGCGCGCAGGTTCCCAAGCAGAGCCGCGGGGACGCGATCACGGTCCGATCGCCGCGAGCGCGGCGGCCAGCCGCGTGCGCAAGCGCAGATCGATCGTCCCGCTGCGCAGTTCGATGACGATGTCTCCCGGTGAGAGCCGATCGTCGCAAATGCTTTGAACTTCGAGCTCTCCGAGTGCATCGCGTTGAGAGGGATGCAGGCGCACCCCGAGGACGCGTTCGGCCACGCAGCTATCGCGAGCTTTCGCGACGATCGCTGCGACGTCGGGCGGCGCGATGCGCAGCTCGCGTGCGAGCACGTTCTCCGCTATCTCCTCGAGTAAACGCTGCACGGCAGCGTCGAGCGCATCGGCGACTCCCGCGCGAAAGCGCCGAATCGCACCGAACGCCGCGGCGTATTCGGCCGATAGGTCGGCGGCCGGCAACGGCGCGGTATCGCTGGCGGCCACGCGCGCTTCCATGGGAGCGGCCTCCGGCGGCGCGGGCGGAAGCGGCCGCAAGAACGCGGCCAATGGTACGAACGCGTCAGACATGGCGGCGCAGCAGTTCCTGCGCTCCGTCGAGCAATGGCGAATGACGGCGCTGCATGCGCTGCACGATCGCTTCGCGTTCGTGCGGCGGATAGAGCTCGAGGACGGCCGTCGCGGTCGCCGCGGGGAGCGCGCTGATGATCGCGGCGGCTGCGTGCGGCGGCTCCCGTTCGAGCATGCTGCGCACGCGCGCGGGCGCAATGCCGGCTGCGGCCTTCGACGCGCTCTCAACCGCGGCTCGCTCCGTCAGCGATTGGAGAAACGAACCGAGGTGCGGCATCGCGCAGCGGACGCAGAGGACGAGACCGGTGGTGAAGATCAGTGCCGGGGCGAGCGACACCGCCGCGCCGTACAGCAGCCCCCACCGATTGCTGCGCAGCAGACGCGTATGCCGGAAATCGACGGCTTCCACGGCGATGAGATCGCCGCGCCGGGCATCGAATCCCACGGTCGCGGCCGCGAGTTCGCGCATCTTCGCTAAATCGACGGCGTGGCTTTGGTCCACGAAGACGGCGGTCGAAAGCCGCCGGAGCGCCCCGGGCTGCGCCTGCGAAATGATTTCGTGCGTCTCGCTGCCGCGGTCCTCGCCTTCTTCGAGACGGCGATAGCGCCGGCCACCGCCGTCGAAACTTTCGCTGCGCCGCGTCCCCGCGATCGCGGCAATGCCGACCGGCAAACGCCGAACGTCGCGCTGCGAGACGCGCTCGCCGGCGTACTCTGCGCGCACGCGAACGATCGTCGTGCCGTCGCCGAACGCGCCGTCGAGTGCGGATTGCAGCGACTCCTGCAGCTCGCCGGCATCGGCGCCGGCGACCTCGCCTTGACCCAACGCGACGCCGCGATCGTCGAGAATCGTAACCCGCTCCGGCGCAAGCTCGGGAACGCTCGCGGCCACGAAGGATCGAATGCCGTCGATAGCTGCGCGGGAGAGCCGTGCCCCGGGGCGCAGCCGCAGGCGAACGCTAGCACTCGCGTCGTGCCCCGACTCGTCGGCGAACTCCGGCCGTTTTACGGGTGCGACGATGACGCGGGCGTCGTCGATGCCGTCGATTCCCCGTAAGCCTGCTTCAATGTCGCCGGCGAGCCCGGCGCGAGTCTGTGCGTCGACGACGGCCTGGGGCGTCAGCACGCCGACCCCGGCCAAGGCTTCTCCGGTGCTCGAGAGATGCGGGTGCGGTACCCCGGCAAGCGACAGACGCAGGAGCAGATCGTTGCGGCGGCCGGACTCCACCACGACGTTGTCGGCGGCCGGCGTGAATGGGACGTTCCAACTCGCGAGCCGCTCCTCGACTTCGGCAAGCTGTTCGGGATGCAGCGCAACTGCGAAGAGCGCGCCGCTCGCCGGATGCGTGAGAATCGCGAGCGCGACCGAGGCGAGAATGGCCGCAGTGGCGGAGCCGGCTGCCAGTACGCGCATCGCCCGCGGTAAGGCATTCCAACGGCTTACGAGCAGCGCCAAGGCATTCATTGAGTTTCCTAAACTTGCATGTTGAGGATGGATTGAATCGATTGCGCGATGCGCTGCGCGGTCGCCGTCGCAACCGACAGCGCGACGTCGGCCCGCGCGCGTTCGTAGATGGCCGCCTGCAGTGTACCGCCCCCATTGGCGAAGGAATCTTCGGCGCGTTGCGCGCCGCTCAAGACATCGCCGAGCGCGTCGAGCGCTCGCGCGAATGCGGCGGCGTCGCCGTTGCCGGTCGCGGGGGATGGCGCAGCGTCGGGAATCAGCGGTTCGACCCTCATAGACGTTCCAGCTCGATCGTCTTCTCCGCGAGGGTTTTGCCGACGTCGAAGATCGAGGCGTCGGATTCGTACGCACGCGATGCGTTCATCACGGCGATCATCTCGGTGAGGATGTCGACGTTCGTACCACGTTGCATTCGCGTGCCGGCGAACTCGACGCGCGCATCGCCGTCGTCCGAATCCACGATGCGAAACTCGGGAACCATTCGTGCGTAGTCGCCGTTGGGACCGGCTGCTTCGGCCGCCGCAACGTTGCGCGCGGCAACGTCGAGTGCCGCTCGCTGCGCGTCCATGCCGCTGGCTGCGGCATCGAGCAGATCAACGCTCATTTCGTCACCTCTTTGATCGCTTCGAAGCGCGCGTGCTCGACGCTCAGGAGCACTTCGGAAAAAATCGCCGCCTGCGCCGTTTGGGCCATCGCCGTATCGGCGCTTCGTGCGGCTCCTCCACCGGCGTTCGCGCGCGCGACCGCCGCTTGCGCCTGCGAAAGCCCCGACCGAGCTGCCTCGAGCGCGCTGCGCAATGAATCTCCGACGTCGTACATGCCGACGATCGTACCAAGCGCAATTGATCGGGAAGCGAACGGCGCGTTGATGGAATGTTTACTGAGAGCCGGATGAAGAGCGAGTTGGAAGAGCCCTACGACGGGGTAAGAATACCGTGAGACCGCGTCGAGCGTACACCCGCGCCGCGCTTCGGAGGCCATTTTGAGGATATAATGGTGATTATCATCTCCAAATAAGGAGGATTCATGCGAATCTTGAGATTGTTCCCCGCACTTATCGCGGCAGTTTTGTTCGCCGCCTTTCCCTTGACCTCACCGGCGCAAGTCGCCGTCGGAGTTGGCATCAACATCGGCGTAGCCCCGCCGCCGCTGCCTATCTATGTGGCGCCGCCGGCGCCGTATGCAAACTATGAATGGACACCAGGCTACTGGGGCTGGGGACCGGCCGGCTACTACTGGGTTCCCGGTACCTGGGTGGCGGCTCCGGCCGTCGGACTCTACTGGACGCCCGGCTACTGGGGCTGGGGCGGCGCCGGCTACGACTGGAACGCCGGCTATTGGGGCCCTAGCGTCGGCTTCTACGGTGGCATCAACTACGGCTTCGGCTACTACGGCACCGGCTTCGCCGGCGGGCTTTGGGCTGGAGGCGCCTTCCGTTACAACACCGCCGTCTACAACGTCAACCGCACGTACATTCACAACACCTACATCAATAGAACCGTCATCCGAAACAATCGCTCGCGCGTGAGCTTCAACGGCCCGCACGGCATCCACGCACGCCCGACGCCGGTCGAGCGCGCTGCATACGCACGCCGGCGATTCGGGCCGACACCGGCGCAAATAACGCACGCGCGTATCGCGAGCCAGGATCGCAGTCTCTACGCGCGCTTCAACCACGGCAGACCTCCTGTAACGGCGTCGCAACGCGCCTTCGACGCTCGCAACCGGCCGGCACAGTTCCACACCCTCACGGCAGCCGATCGCCATGCGGCCGCTGCACGTCCGGTAGCCCGTCCGGTAGCCCATCCGGCATCGCATCCGGCACCGCGCCCAGCATCGCATCCCTACCATGCGGCATCGCATCCCTATCATCCGGCATCGCATCCCTACCATCCGGCATCGCATCCCTACCATCCGGCATCGCACCCCTACCATCCGGCGCCGCATCCGGCAGCGCATCCGGGAGGAGCTCCGCATCCGGCTGGTCCGGGCGGTGGCCATCCTCCCAGCGGCGGAAACGGCAAGCCGCCCTCCTTCGAAAAGCTCAGAATACACTAGGAAAAGACCGGCACCCATCGCGCGCGTCAGCGCGCGATGGGCAGCCCGGCGGCGTCGCGCAGAACGCCGAGCATCAGACGCGTCACCTCGTCATAATTCTCGATGCCCGCAGCGATCCGATTGCTCTTCAAATAGACGTTGTACGTCCGCCACGACCAATGCGCGAGCATCACGTTGATGTGCCGCGCGTCGCGTTTTCTGGTTGCGGCGAAGTCCTGCCAGACCAGCGGCGAGAACTCGCGGCGAGCATAGTGCCGTTTCTGCGGCAGGTAGAGAAATAAGGAGAACCAGCCGGAATACTGCACCGCCGGATCGCTCGAGCGCAAGCAGGTAACGATCGCGAGATAGTTGGCCTCGTCCTCGCGAGCGTAGGCGGCGTCGTGACTCCATTCGTGGGCGAGATCGAACGGCCGCTCGAACCACAAGAGATCGGAGGCCAGCGCGACGTTGAGCGTCAGCGGATTGACGAAGCCGCTGGTGCCGGTTGCCAGCATGAACGGATTGGCAATGGTTGGTTTTGAATCGCCAACCCACGGCTCCCAACGATCGCCTGCGCGGCGCACCGCGGGCAGCCACGCCGATTGCAGCGCCGCGAGGTCGAGCGGAAGTCCCGCGCGCGCGTGCGCGGCCGGCGCCAGCGCGTTCAACCGTGCCATCGCCCGAGTGCGCAGCGCCGATGCCGCAAGCGGCGTCACGCGGGCGGGATCGAAGCGGACGCGCGCCTCGAGCGGCGCGCGCGCGTAGTTCCATCCCCAGCTCAGCTCGAACCAGATGGCGTACATGCCGAGGACCGCGGCGCAGCTCAAGAGCAGCGCGGCTACGTCCGCCGCGCGGCGGACGCGGCGGCGAGCGAAGACGACGCTCAACCAGATGATTGCGGCGAGGCCCGCCACAGCAGCGACGTCGCCCAGCGACCACGGCAATGGATGCGTTATCGCGAAGGCAATGTGTTCCCAAACCGGATAGGCGCCGTTAGAATAGGCGCGTTCGATCCAAGCGGGGTGAGGCTGAACGACGAGGACGACCGCGCCGAGCGCGATCGTCAGGAGCTTCAGAGTGCGTTTTAGCGTTTGCTGTATTGGAAACGTTTGCGCGCGCGTTTGCGCCCGTACTTCTTCGACTCTTTTTCGCGCGGATCGCGCGTCAGAAAGCCATTCTTGCGCAAGGTTTCCTTGAACGCCCCGTCCATTTCGAGGAGTGCGCGCGCTATGCCGTGGCGTACCGCTCCGGCCTGCCCCGTGAGACCGCCGCCCTCCGCTTTAACGCGAACGTCGAAACGCGAGCCGGTCTGCGTCGCTTCCAGCGGCTGGCGGACGATTTGCAGGAGCTGTGGGCGAGGAAAATATTCGTCGACCGGTTTTCCGTTGATCGTGATGACGCCCTGGCCGAGCATCAGCTTGACGCGCGCAACCGCGCGCTTACGGCGACCCGTCGATTGAATGACCTCGATACCTTCGTCCAATGGTGCTCCTACGGCAGCGTCTGCGGTTTTTGCGCGTCGTGCGGATGTTCGGCGCCGGCGTACACGTTCAAGCGGCGCAGCTGCACGTCCCGCATCCGATTGGGCGGCAGCATGCCGCGCACGGCCTTCTCGATGAGCCGCTCCGGATGCTTATCGTGAATTTCGCGCGCCGTCTGCACGCGCAGACCGCCGGGAAAGTTGCTGTGGCGGTAGTACAGTTTTTGCGTCCACTTGTTTCCGCCTAACTCGACCTTCTCGGCATTGACCACCACGACGTGGTCGCCGTCGTCGATATGCGGCGTCCAGGTCGGCTTGTGTTTACCGGAAAGCGCCCGCGCAATGCGAACCGCCAGCGTGCCTAAACGCTGCCCCGCGGCATCGACGACATACCAACGATGCTGCGTCTCGGCAGTTTTCTGCTGATAGGTGCGCACAACCAACGTATCCTACGGGAAAGCCTGGCGCCCGTCAAGCTGCGCCAGGGCGCCGCCGAAGACCGGAGGCTCCCCGAAGGAGTCGTAGCCGTCGGGGTAGCGGACGCCCGCCAGGTAGAGGCCCTGCGGCGGGGCGACGGGACCTGCGGCCGCGCGGTCGGCCGCGAGGAGCATCGCCGGCATTTCGTCAGCGTCCCGGCGTCCCTTTCCGCACTCCACGAGGGTTCCGACCAGCGATCGAACCATGCGATGAAGGAAGGCGTTAGCGGCGATTTCGATGCGAATGAGCTCTCCGCGCCCCTCCACCGCAAAGCGCGAAACGCAACGGACGGTCGAGGGCGCCTCCCGAGAAAACGAGCGAAAGTCGTGCTCGCCCAGCGCGTGCTGCGCCGTCGCCAGCATGGTCGCCACGTCGAGGGGTTGCGCCACGTGCCAGGCCCACCGCGTCAGCAGAGCGCTGCGTGACGGACGCGCCAGGATCGCATACACGTAGGTGCGTTCGAGCGCCGAAAACCGCGCCGAGAAGCCCGGCTCGACGATCGCCGCCTCGCGGATGCTGCAGTCGGGCGGAAGCGTCGCATTCGCCGCACGGAGCAGTCGTTCGAGCGGAAACGGCGAGCCGGTCGTGAGCGAAACGACTTGGCCCGTCGCGTGCACGCCGGTATCGGTCCGCCCGGCGCCGGTGAGCTTCACGTCGTGACCGAGGAGCCGCGACAGATGCTCCTGGAGAACACCGGAGACGGTGCGAATCTCGGGTTGCCACTGAAAACCGCAGAACCCGCTGCCGGCATATTCGACGGTCAGCCGCAGCGTGGTCAGACCGGACAGGACCTCATCCGTGCTGGCGCTGCAAGGGAAAGAGCAGGACGTCCCGGATCGAGCGCTGACCGGTCAAGAGCATGATGAGGCGGTCCATGCCGATCCCGATGCCGGCTGTCGGCGGCATTCCGTACTCCAGTGCGCGCACGAAATCCCAATCGGGTTCGGGAATCTCCTCGTCGCCCGAGGAGCGTTCGGCGACCTGCGCCTCAAAGCGCGCGCGCTGATCGTCGGGATCGTTGAGCTCGGTGAAGGCGTTGGAAATTTCCATGTTCGCGCAAAACAGCTCGTAACGGTCCGTGATTTCCGGATCGCCTTCGCGCCGCTTTGCCAACGGCGAAATCGCCACCGGGTAACCGGTAACGAAAATCGGTGCGACGAGATGCTGCTCGACGACGCGTTCGAAGATCTTGTCGAGAGCGTGGGCGTGCGACGGCGACTGCGGCAGGCCCAGCTCCCGGAGGACGGCGTGCGCGCCTTCAGGGTCGAGCAATCGCTCCCGCGTGCAGCGGCCCTCGCCGTACTGGGTCATGGCCTCGAGGTATTCGAGGCGCGCGAAGGGCCGCGCAAACGAGATCGTGCCGCCGTCGTGCGGCAGCTCCTCGGCGCCTCCCGTCACGACGGAAACGAGATGCGCGATCAAGGCCTCGTTGAAGTCCATCATGTCGAAGACGTCCCAGTATGCGGCGTACAGCTCGAGCATCGTGAACTCGGGATTGTGGGTGGTGTTGATGCCTTCGTTGCGGAAAATGCGCCCGATCTCGTAGACGCGCTCCATGCCGGCGACGATCAGGCGTTTGAGGTTGAGCTCGGTGGCGATGCGCAGCTGCATCTCCTGATCCAACGCATTGCAATGCGTCACGAACGGGCGCGCGGCGGCGCCCCCGGCGACGTGCAGCAGCGTCGGCGTCTCCACCTCGTAGAAGCCGCGATCGTCGATGAAGCGGCGCGTTTCGGAGAGTAAACGGCTGCGCATGAGCAGCGCGTCGCGGGCGTCGGGATTGACGATGAAATCGACGTAGCGCTGCCGGTAGCGCTTCTCGACGTCCTGCAGCCCGTGCCATTTGTCGGGAAGCGGCCGCAGCGCCTTGGCGATCGCGGTGAAGGCCGTCACGTGCAGCGTCAGCTCGCCCATCTTGGAGCGGAACATGTAGCCGCGGACGGCGAGCAGATCGCCGCGATCGAGGTACTCCCAATCGGCGAAGGCGTCGTCGCCGACGTCATCTTTCCGGACGTAGATTTGCAGTCGTCCGGTACGATCGCCGAGGTCCGCGAAGACCGACTTCCCCATCGTGCGTTTCGAGAGGATTCGACCCGCGAGGCTCCACGCTTCGGCGGCCGCGTCCTGACCCGGCACGAGGAAGGCATAACGCGCGAGCAACTCTTCCGCGGTGGCGTCGACCTCGCAACGCCGCTGCGCGAACGGATCTCTGCCCCGAGAACGCAAAGCGGCCAGATGCTCGCGTCTGGCCGCTATGAGTGCTGCCTCGGTCTTCCCGAGTTCGTCCAAACTTATGACGCCTTCTTTGCGGCCTTCTTGGGTGCGTTGCTTTTGATCGCCTCGATCTTGTATTTTACTAAGCCGCGCGGCGTGGCGACGTCCACGACGGTCCCCTTCTTGTGCCCCATGAGCGCGCCGCCCAGCGGAGACTCGTTGGAGATGCGGCGGTTCTGGGGATCCGCCTCGGCTGAACCGACGATCGAGAACTCGTAGGCCTCGTTCTTCTTGAGATCGCGCACCTTGACGATTGCGCCGAGATGCACTTCGTCGGCGGAATACTCCGACTCATCGATGAGGCGCGCGTTGCGGATCATCGCTTCGAGCTTGAGAATGCGCCCTTCGATGAACGCCTGCTCCTGCTTGGCGTCCTCATACTCGGCGTTTTCGCTCAGGTCTCCGTACTCTTTGGCCTGGCGAATGCGGTCGTTGACTTCCCGGCGGTGGACGCTTTTGAGCTCGTCGAGCTCCTGTTCGAGCTTCGTCAAACCCTCGGCGGTAAGCACGATCTCTTTGTCGTTCAACCTGTTAGACCCTCACGGGCGCTCAAGGCGAGCAGCCCACAGCAATAATGCGCCTTCCGAACGCTGGCGCCGTTTGTTCTCAGCAAGCCGCTGGAAGGCCTCCTATACCCTCGCTCAGGCGAATTTAAGCACGCGCGGGTGTAAACGCAGCTCGCGCAGGAGCCCTTCGTAGTCCTCGGGAGACACCTCGCTCCACTTCTTGCCGAGCAGCGCCAGCAGCGCCGCCTCCAACACGTTGGTGCCGAAGGAGCGTCCCGCGATCTCCGGCGTCGTGGTGATCAGCGTAGCGACTCCGCGCGCCGCCAGTTCGTCGACGTTGGCGGCCGTAACGGTGTTGGTGAGCACGATCTTTCCATCGAGCCGGTCGGGCATGTATTGCCGCATGAAGTGAAAGTCGCCCGCGACGATCTCCGCCTCTTCGTAGTATTGCGGGTATTTCGGCTCGGGCGGCTTCTCTTGCTTCTTGCCCGTCGGGTAGAAGAACTGAAACGGCAGCTTGCAGGCGTCGGGCAGATACTTCTCGGCCAGCGTTTCGAACTCGTGAAGGCCTCGCACCGGCATGTCTTTGTCGAGAGCGAAAATGAAGTCTCCGAAGAGCACGTCTGCACCGGCATCGACAAGCGCCTGCGCCATGCCGAAGCGGTCCAGGGCGCTCACCATGAGCACGCGCTTCCCGCGAAGATCGATGTTCAATTCATCTTGCATGAAGCGCACCGCCTCGCGCTCGAGCGTGTTCTTCAGCCCGCTCCCGTCCACGATCGGCGTGATCTTCGCGGCTTCGAGCAGCCGCAGACCATCGCGCAACGCGTAGCGGTGCCGTCCCGCATAGAGGTAGACGTCGATACCGCCTAGCCCGATCGCATCGACGTTGCCGTCGAGCTCGCGCACCATCGCGATGGCGGCATCGAGCTTGCCGTCGGTGCCGACGCGCGAAATCTCGAACGCTTCGCCGAGCAAGGTGACGTCGGCTCGGTGATCACGCGTGCTCGAACCGAGCGAAACCGAAACAATCTTCTTCACAACGACACCGCCGCGACGCGGCGCTCTGCCGCCTCGCGGGTGGCGGCGATTCTTTGGGGGGTAATCGCGGCGTCGAAGGCGCGCATATCGGCGAGCTCAAAGCCGCAGCGTTCCGCCATCTCTTGAATCTCGACGACCTTCTCGAGCTTGATGCCTCGGCCCAGCGTATACGGCTCGAGCCGGTCTTCGAGTGCGAGGATCATCGTTTCGCTCATGCAGGCCAGCGCCGTGCGCGCCGGCAGACCCAAGTCGAACTCGGTGCCGGGCTCGCGGACGCGCTCGAAGCGCGGATGTCCGGGGACGCGCATGTTGCCGCCCTCCACGACCAGGACGTCAGGACGATCGTCGGCGACCCGCCGGCTCACGTCGTGCGGCAGCGAGAGTTCGCAGACCACGGCGCCGGTCTGCAGATCCTCCGGCTCGATGACGTCCTGCGTCGAGCTGGTCGCCGTCAGGATCAGCTCCGCGCGGCGCACCGCGGCGCTCACGTCGGTCGCGATCTCGGTCTCGCACGGCAACTCGTCGCGAATCGCATCGTAAAAGTTGCGCAATCGCGTCGCGTTGCGCGCGACTAGGATCATACGCCGTACCTTCGGTGCGATCAGACGAACGCAGGCCGCGCCGATCGATCCCGTCGCGCCAATTACCGTCGCGGTGCACGACGCCGGGTCCACTCCCATTTCGGAGGCACCGCGGAAGAAGCTCTGCACGCCCGCGGCGATGGTCAGCGAGTTGCCGGTCGTGACCGGAATCGGTGAACGCGCGTTGATGGTAATGCCCGCGTCGCCGACCACGCCGGTGAACGCGCCCAAACCCGCGATCTGCGCTCCGAGATCTGCCCCGATTTGGATGGCGCCGAGTACCTTGCGGTAGACCTCCTCGCGAGGAAAATCGACGACCTGCTGCGGCAAGAGCGTCGCCGCGACGAACCAGCCCTCGGTCTCGCGCCCGTCGGGCGTGCGCACCCCCGTCACGTGCACCGCCGCGTACGGCGGCATCCATTCCATGATCTTGCGCAAGATCGGCTCGCCCTTGCCCTTCGCGCCCGGCTCGTAGCGCTCGATATCTTGCAGCGACAGCGGATGGATGACGAAACAGAACTTGTTCACGTTATATTCGGTCGGCAAGATGCAGGTAGTGTGAGTCTTGCGAGCGTTCGGCTTTGACGACGGGCGGTGTTTGCGCGACCATCTTGTAGAGATCGAGTGAGCGATTTTCGGGGGAGAGCAGGCTTGGATCGATCGGCACCCGGTAGCTGCTTACCGACTTCGCTTGGCGCGAGAGGCGCTCCTGATCCCACAGCAAGATCGTTTCGTAGGAATCGTCGATCGAATCGAGCGCCCACTCGTCGTCCGAGCCGAACGCCGGCTCGTCGGTGGCGCGGCAAACGACGCAGAGATAGCCCGATTCGAAATCCGGCGTGTAGCGCACTTGATCGCCGGGCCCATACGGATAGTACAGCGCGTCGAGCGGCAAGAGCTTGAAATAGCGCAGCAGGTAGTCGAAGAGCGGAATCGTCGGATACCAGAACGTCGTGCCTTCCCGCTGCAGCTTTCCCCGCTCGTTGAACTCCATCGTGAATCCCAAGCGGTTGACGACGTTTGTGGAAACGATCATCAAACCGTCTTTCTTCAACAGTGGGCGCAGGCCGGCGAGTACGTGCATCGGCGAGTAGACGTGGTAGAGGACGCCGGACAAATTGATGAGGTCGAAGCCCTGGCTTCCGCCGAACTTTTTGCTCAAGTCGTAGAGCGATCCGATTTGGCGAAAATCGAAACCGGCCCGGTAATACTTGCGCACCGCCTGCACCTTGTCGTAGTTGTAGAGGTGCGGGTTGGTCGCGACGACCCGTCGAGCGCCTTGGCGGCACATCAACACCGGGATGAGCCCCTCGACGCTGCCGATGTCCAAGCAATCGCCGCCGGAAAAGTCACAATTTCGCAACAGCATCCGCGGCAGGAGCGGAAAGTCTTGCGGAAAGGTCGATTTCGTAACGACGTCCGGAAGCAGCTCGATGCCGTAGTACCACCACTGTTTGTAGAGCTCGGAGTTGCGCAGCCCTTCGGCGGAGCGAGGAAGGGGGCGAACGGCGCCGCGCGTGCGAAACCATGCGCTCAGCAGCCGGTTCACGATCGAGGCTCGGTCGAACAGCCGTTTTCTGACGAATCGCTTGAATACCGGCGACTTGAGAAAGCGCTCGTATTTCACGGTGAGCCGTATTCCAAAGCTATTGTTGCTCGGCCTCCCGCTTGAGCGCGGCGAGCATCATCTCGCTGTTCTCTCGCACCTTCTTCTCCAGCGTCGGGCCGATGAGCTCGGCGAGCGTCGGTACGCCGAAGTCGTAATCCACGCCGAGCACGACGTGGGTCGCGCCGTCGCGGTGCTCGAACGTCCACGCCCCTTCGAACTTGTCCAAGTCGCCTTCCAAGAGTTTGTAATCGATGCGCAACGCCGCATCGTCGAACCGATCCTCTTCCGTCCATTCGATCGGCGCCTCTTCCACCAGCGTCTTCCAGCGCGTGATCACGCCGTCGGGGCGGCGTTCCAAAATCGTCACCGTTTCGACGTCCGGCATGAACTGCGGGAAGTGCTCTTGATCCTTCGCCAGTTCGTAGACGCGCTGCGCGGGGGCGTCGATCGCGATCCTACTTTCCACATACGGCATCGCTCGCGAGATTATAACCGCCCGAGCTTTTCGTGGGCCGTTGCCACGCCGGCGCGCAGTGCCTCGATCGCTCGCTGCACCTCACTGGCGGTGATCACGAGCGGGGGCTCCAAACGAATCACCCGCTGCTGGTTGAGCGTCCAAGCCGCGGTTACGCCATGCTTGAGCATCTCCGGAATGATCCAGCCGCCGTAGCCTTCGTGCGTGAGCTCGACGCCGACGAGGAGTCCGAGGCCGCGCACCTCGCGCACGACATCGGGATGCTCCGCGGCGACGGCGTCCGCGCCCGCAATCAACTGCGCGCCGCGCTCGCGCGCCGCCTCCGTCAGCCCTTCCTCTTCGAGCACGTCCATCGCAGCCAGCGCCGCGGCGCAGGCGAGCTCGCTGCCGCCAAACGTCGAAGTATGCAACAGCGGAGCCTTTCCGAAGGCGCGGTTCCAGACGTGCGGTCTCGCAACGAACGCGCCGACCGGCACGACTCCGCCCGAGAGCCCCTTGGCCAGGGTCATGACGTCGGGAACGACGCCGTCGCGATTGCACGCAAAGATGTAGCCGCAGCGTCCGAGTCCCGTCTGCACTTCGTCGGCGATAAAGAGTGCGCCGCTGCGATCGCACGCCTCTCGGACCGCGCGCAGATACCCCGGCGGAGGAACGTTGACGCCGCCTTCGCCTTGCACGGGTTCGACGACGAAAGCCGCCGCATCGGTGAGGGCCGCCTCGAGAGGCGCCGCTTGTCCGTAGGGAATGCACTCGGAATCGGCGAGCAGTGGCCGAAACGGTGCCTGAAAACTCTCGCGTCCGCTCACGGAGAGCGCGCCGATCGTCTTGCCATGATAGGCCTCGAAGGTTCCGACGATCTTCGCTCGGCCGGTCGCCGCGCGCGCCAGCTTGATCGCTCCCTCGATCGCTTCGGTCCCGCTGTTGCACCAAAACGAGATCTCGAGATCGCCGGGCGTCAGCTCCGCCAAGCGCCGCGACGCGCGGCCCAGCACCACGTTGAACATCGTCTTGCCCGAGAGCGCGATACGTTCGAGTTGCTCTTGCACTGCCTGCACGACGCGCGGATGGCGGTGGCCTAACGTAAAGACGCCGTAGCCGCCCGCGAAGTCGAGATATGCCTTGCCGTTCTGATCCCAGATCGTCGCGCCTTGCGCGCGCAGTTCGATCGGCGAGCCGGAGAGTTTCATGACGCGAGCCAGCGGAGGGTTGACGAATCGCTTGTAGTTCTCGTACGTCTCGGCCGCCAGCGCTTGCGGCGACTCGGCGCCGTAGAGCTCGTCGCGCCGTTCGATCATGCCGCCGCCAGCGGCGACGAGTGGAGGCGTCCGATCGTCGCTTCGATCGTCGCGATCGTTTCGGCCGCGTTGTCGATGCGCATGAGACGCTCGCGCAGCACCGCCGCGCCGGCGATGCCTTTGAGGTAGAGCGCCAGGTGCTTGCGCATCTGCGGTACGGCGCGCGCTTCGCCAAGTTCCGCGACCATCGTGCGATAGTGGACGATCGCAAACCGCAAGCGATCCGCCGGATTGGGGAGCGGCCGCGCGTCGCGTCCTTCCATGAGATCGCGAATCTGCGAGATGAGCCAAGGGTTGCCAAGGGTGGCACGGCCGAGCATGATCGCGTCGGCGCCGCTCTCGCCCATCCGCTGCATCGCAACGTGCGGATCGTCGAGATCGCCGTTGCCGATGACCGGGATGTCGAGGCCGCGCTTGAGCCGAGCGATGTGCGCCCAATCGGCTTCACCGCGGTAAAACTGGCGCGCGGTGCGCGCATGCAGCGTTACGGCTTGGGCACCGGCGGCTTGCGATCGGCGCGCGACGTCGAGATAGACCAGGGCGTCCTCGGTCCAGCCCAAACGCATCTTCACCGTTACCGGGCAGTCAACCGCGGTGACGACGGCGCGCACGATCGCTTCGCAACGATCGGGATCGCGCAAGCACGCGGAGCCGCCGTTGGTTTTGGTAACCTTCGGTGCGGGACACCCAAAGTTGATATCCACGATGTCGGCGCCGCATTCGCGCACGACCTGCGCCGCCAGCGCCATCGTCTGCGGATCGTCGCCCCATAGCTGCGTGGAGACCGGCCGCTCGAGGCCGTGCTGATCGATCATCTCCATGGTACGCCGGCTGCCGAACTTCAGCGCATTGGAGGAAACGAACTCCGTCACCGTCAGCCCGAGGCCGAAGGGACGGTAGAGCGCGCGCATGGTGCGGTTGGTCACGCCCGACATCGGCGCAAGAATCAACGGCGGCCAGATCTCGATCGCGCCGACGCGCAAGGGACGCAGCTGCATCACCGCCTCTTTCTCAGCGCGGGCCCGCGGGCCCCGGCGCGGCGACGGCGTCGTGAAAAAGGCTCAAGCCCACGAGGCTGAGATGGGAATCGACACCGTCGACGACTTGGGTCTGCTTGGCAATGACGTCGGCCAGGCCGCCCGTTGCGATGACTCGCGCGGGCGACCCCATCTCGGCGCGAATGCGCTCGACGATCGCCTCCACCTGACCCGTGAATCCGTAGAGGATACCGCTCTGAAGCGCTTCGGTGGTATTGCGCCCGATGGCGTGAAGCGGCGGCTCCAACGCGACCTGCGGAAGCTTGGCAGTACGGCCGATCAAGGCATCCATCGACACGCTTATCCCCGGCGCGATCGCTACCCCGAGATACTCTTCGGCGGCGGAGATCGCGATGTAGACGGTGGCCGTCCCGAAACTTACGATGATCAGCGGCACGCCGAAACGATTGACGCCGCCGATCGCCGCAGCGACGAGATCGGCACCGACCTCGGCCGGATTCTCGGTGACGATCTTGATGAGGCGCTGCGTTTGCGGCTGCAAGAACACGGGATCCGTACTGAAAAACCGTTTGCAGGCGCTCTGCAGAATCGGGTCGAGCTTGGGAACGACGCTGGCAACGGCGACCGCGTCGATCGCCTGCGGTGCCAAACCGCCGGCGGCGAAGAGCTGCGTGAAGAAGACCCCGTACTCGTCGGGCGTGCGCCGCAGTTCGGTGGTCACGCGCCACGTTTGGCGCAGCTCTCCGTCGGCAAAACAGCCGAGCTTCGTTTCGGTATTGCCGACGTCGATCGTTAGGAGCATCGCATCAGTTCTTCGACGGCATCGAGCAGGCGAACCGCCAGTTCCCCTTTGGTGCCCCGTCCCAGCTCGCGCCGCCCATCCTCGCCCCAGAGCAGAACGAGCTCGTTTTCTCCGATCCCAAAGCCCCGCTCGCCGCTCACGTCGTTTACGGCGATGGCATCGAGGCGCTTGCGCCGCAGCTTCTCCCGCGCGCGTGCTTCGTGCTCGCCCGTTTCGGCGGCAAAACCCACCAAGAACGTCGCACCTTTGCGCTCGCCCACGGCCGCCAGCACGTCGGGATTGGGCTCGAGGGCCACGGTCAGCTTCTCGCCGCTCTTCGCGAGCTTCGACGCGCTCCGCTCGGCCGGTCGCCAATCGGCGACTGCCGCGGACGCGATGACGAGATCCGCTCCCAGTGCGTGCGCGACGGCCGCATCGTAGAGCTCGCCGGCGGTCGTTACGCGAACGACCTCGACGCCCGCCGGAGGTTCGAGCAGCGTCGGCCCGAGCAGCAGCGTCACGCGCGAGCCGCGCAACGCCGCTTCGCGCGCCAGCTCGACGCCGGTCGCGCCGGTCGAGGCATTGCTGAGAAAGCGCGCCGGATCGAAGGGTTCGCGGGTCGGGCCGGCGGTGATGACCACGCGTTTGCCGCGCAGCGACTGCGTGCGCTGCAGCGCGCTCGCGAGCGCCGCAAGAATGCGCTCTTCTCCCGCCAGCCGGCCGACACCGCGCTCGCGCTCGGCGAGAAAGCCCCGCTCCGGATCGACGACCTCGTAGCCGCGCGCGCGCAGCGATGCGAGATTGCGTTGCGTCGTGCGGTCCTCGTACATCGCCTCGTTCATCGCCGGCGCGAGGATTCGCGGAATGCGCGCCGCTAGCAGCGCGGCGGTCAAGAGATCGTCGGCGATGCCGGCCGCGAGTTTCGCGATGAGGTTGGCCGTCGCAGGAACGACCAGCGCGACTTGCGCTTCACGCACGAGCCGGATGTGCGGGATCCGTTCGGGGAGGTCCCAGAGCGACGTGAAGACGGGACGTGCCGTTAGCGATGCGAAGGTCAGCGAGGTAACGAAGCGTTCGGCCTCGGCGGTCAGCACCACGTCCACGAGCGCGCCGCGCTGCACCAAGGTGCTCGTGAGCGCCGCAGCCTTGTACGCCGCGATGCCGCCGCTCACGCCGAGAAAGATCTTCGCGCCGTCGAACGCCATCAGTGCAGCCACAGGTTGTCGATGAGGCGCGTCCTCCCAAAACGGGCCGCACCGATGACGAAGGCCGGCTTCGTCAGCGCCGGTAGCGGCGCGAAGGCGCGTTCGTCGACCAGATCGAGGTAATCGAGTTGCGCCGCCGGGCTGACCTGCGAGCTTGCCATCGCTCGCGCCTCGGCCGTCGTAGCGCCGGCCTCAAGCGCATCGCGCATGATCAGCAGCGCTCGGTACAGCGTCGGCGCTTGCGCGCGCAGCGACGCGTCGAGATAGCGGTTCCTACTCGACATCGCCAAGCCGTCGATTTCGCGCACCGTCGGAACGATCTCCACCGCGACGCCGGCGTCGAGATCGTCGATCATCCGGCGCACGACGACAGCTTGCTGTGCATCCTTCTGTCCGAGGAACAGCACGTCGGGCCGGACCGCGTTCAACAGCTTCGCCATGATCGTCGTCACCCCGCGAAAGTGTCCCGGCCGCTGCGCGCCCTCGTATCGCGAGCCGATCTCCTCGACGTCGACGAACGTTGAAAAGTCGTCAGGATACATCTCGGCGGGCGGCGGCGCGAAAAGAACGTCGACGCCGGCCGCCGCCAGCCGCTCGCCGTCCGCTTCGAGGTCGCGAGGATACGATGCAAAGTCCTCGTCGGGCCCGAACTGGAGCGGGTTCACGAAGACCGAGGCCGCCACCGACGCGCAGCGCTCCCGAGCGCGACGCACGAGGGCGAGATGCCCCGCGTGTAACGCGCCCATCGTGGGCACGAAACCGAGCGGTCGCGCCAGCGCCGGTACGAGCCTGCGCACGCGCTCGATTGTTTCCGCACTCTCCATGGCGATTGCCGCGCTACGTGCGCGTCACCCGCAGCGTCGTTCGTCCCACAACGAACGGGACGCCGATTCCCAGCGCAACGTCGCCGACGACCGGCTCGCCGTTGAGCCGCGTTCCGTTACGGCTGCGCAGATCGGACAAGCGAATGCTTTCCGAATCGATCTGCAGGCGCGCGTGCTGCCGCGAGACGTAGCGGTCCAGAGCTAGGCAGGCTTGGGCGACCGCGTCGTCCCGTCCGATCGTAATCTCCGCTTCGAACGGCCAGGTCTGACCGTCGAGCGGGCCGCTGAGCACTTCGAGCAGGTACATGGCCGCCAGCCCTTCGTCAGGCGGGGCCGCCGCTCCGGCAGGGGATGCTCCCTAAGAAAGCCGTCTCTTCTCGTCGATACTAAGGAAGTACGATGGACGACCGAATCGATCAGCTGCTGCAAATCATCGAAGCGGAGCCCGAAGGGTTGCGCGCCGCGGAGTTCTTTCAAGCCCAGGAGATTCTTCAGAGTTTGGTCGGAAAGACCGTGATCGAAGCCACGGTCGAGGATACCAGGATCGTCATCACCACCTCCGACGGTTGCCGCTGCCACTTCTACGGTTTTTTGGGCTGCGTCTCGCAGAGCTAGGGGAGACCCTCCACGGCAACGGCCGCACGCAGCGCGCCGAGGTAGGCGTGCGCGGTCGTGACCCCGCCCTGCACGTACACTTCGTACGGCGGACGAAGCGGCGCATCGCACGATAGCTCGATCGTCGCACCGCTCACGAAGGCGCCCGACGACATAATCACCGGATCGAGATAGCCGGGCACTTCACCGGGAATCGGCCGAAAGCGCGCGTTGAGCGGCATGGCCGCTTGCAATCCGGCGGCGAACCATTCCAGCCGCTCGGGCGTACCGAGCGCGATCGCTTGAATGATGTCAGTGCGCCGCGCCGCCGGCAACGGATCCACGGCATAGCCGAGCTCCTCGAACAGCGCCGCGATAAAATCCAATCCGCGGATGCATTGCGCTACCACCAGCGGTGAAAGAAAAAGTCCCTGCAAAAAGGCGCGGCCGAATCCTAGCGTTGGGCCGAGCGCCGCGCCCAGGCCGGGCGCATAGAGACGCGCGGCGACGCGCTCGACGAGCTCGGCGCGCCCTGCGACGTAGGCGCCGGCCGGCGCGATACCGCCGCCGAGATTCTTGATGAGCGAGCCCATAACGAGATCGGCCCCCGCCTCGCACGGCTCCCGTTCCTCGACGAGTTCTCCATAACAATTATCCACCAGAACGAGCGCTTGGGGCGCGATACCCTTGATCGCCGCGCAAGCGGCTTCGCACTCGGCGACGGTCAGTGCGCGCCGCGGTGCGTAACCGCGCGATCGCTGGATGAAGGCCGTCGCGGACGGGCACTCCGCAAACGTGCGAGCGGCCTCGGTTAGGTCGATCGCACCCTCCGAACTCAGCGGAATCTCGCGGTAGACGATGCCCTGGGCGCGCAAGGAATGCGGCGCATCGCAAAGCGCATTGCGCAGGGTATCGTACGGCGGTCCGGAGACCGAAACGACGGCGCTTCCGGGAGGGGTGACGGCGGCGATTGCGGCGACGATGGCGTGCGTGCCGCTGACGATCGAAATGCGGGCGAGCGCGCGCTCCGCTCCCAAGACGCGGGCGAGCAGCGACTCGTAACGCGCGCGAGCGGCATCGTCGTAACCGTAGCCCGTCGTACCGGCTAGGTCGCTCTCGACGATGCCCTCGGCGAGAAACGCTTCGAGAACCTTCAGGTGAGCGCGTTGCTGCGGTTCGTACTCCAGCGCCCCCGTCCGCGCATGGGCGGCCAGGGCGGCCTCGCGCACGCGCCCGTGTATGCCGAATCGCGTGCAGAGTTCGGCGATCATTCGTCCTTCGACTCCGGCGCTGCGCGCCTGCGCTCAGGATGACAAAGATGCCGCTCGTAGGCGCGCACGAACGGATAGTACATCGCGGTGGCGAGCGCGATGTTGAGCGCGACGAGCGCTATGGCGCGCAGGTCTTGCGTCGCGAGGTAGGTTGAAACGAAGGTCGGCACCGAGGATGGGACGTAAAAGGCCGCGCGCGAAACGAAACCGAGCGCGACGGCGGCGTACGTGACCGTGGCGAGCACCACCGGCGCCGCAACGAACGGTAACGCGAGATGCGGATTGAAGACGATCGGCGCGGCGAAAAGCAGCGGTTCGTTGAGATTGAAGAGCGACGGAATGAAGGTGGCCCGTCCGACGCGCCGCAGTCGCGGCACGCGCGAAACCGCAAAGAGCGCCGCTAGCGGCAGCGTGGCGCCGGCTCCGCCCGGGAACACGAAGAGGAAGAGCGAGACGACGACGATGTAGGGCAGCGGTTGATGCGTCGTGTAGGCGTGGGTGTTCTGCATCTGCATCGTGAGATAGACGGGCGTCACCACCGCCGCCAGTACCGCCGGTCCGTGGACGCCCGCGGTCCAGAGCAATGTCTCTACGATGACGATCGCGATCAGCGCGAGGTACGTATCGCCGAGATGGGCAACCGGCCGCATTGCGGCCGCAATCTCTGCCGGAAGCGAAATGTGCACCAGCGCAAGCAGTGCGAAGGTGGCGATGCCGAGCAGTGCCCCCGCCCAGCCGGTCCAAGCGGCGCGGCGGCCGCGACGCAGCAGCGCCGTAAAGCTCGCGGTGACCCCGCAGCACAGGATCGCGACGAAGAGTCCCGCGGCGCCCAGCACTCGCAGATAGGTTATGGGGTCGGGGCCGAACGGGCGCGGGAGCGCCAGCGCGAAGGAGCCGACGCTGCCGAGCAGCAGCGGAACCACGGCATAACCGGCTGCTCGCGCGAACCGGATCGGCAGCAGCACGACGAGGGTCGCCGCCATGACGCCGAAGGCCGGCAGGAGCGCTCCGGCGACCCGCAAGCCGAGCGTCTGCCCCGCCACCTCTCGGGACACGAGCTGCACGGCAAGTACCGCCGCGAAAGCGCCCGCCAACCCGAGGAAACTCCATGGCAATGCGTCGCGCAGCGCCACGACAAAGGGCAGTTCGCCGAGCCGGCGCATGACCGGCACGGCGCGCCGCTCGAACGTAAGGAAGAGCTTAGAGGCGGCGGACGACGGCTTCGACGCGGCCGACGATCTCGACATCGCTCGCGTAGATTGGCGCCATCGACGGATTCTCCGGCTGCAGACGCACTCGCCCGGCTTCGCGATAGAACCGCTTCACGGTCGCTTCGCCGTCGAGCATGGCGACCACGATCTCGCCGCTTTCGGCCGAAGGCTGCGGCCGAACGACGATGAGGTCCCCGTCGAGAATCGCCGCGTCGACCATCGAGTCGCCCTGGATGCGCAGCATGAACGCCTCCGATGCCTTCGGCACGAAGGCGGCCGAGAGGAGAAACTCACCCTCGACATCCTCCTGCGCGGTAATAGGTACGCCGGCCGCAACCCGTCCGAGGATCGGCATGACGACGGCGTCGTGAGCTGGCCCGGAAAACGGTCCATTCGAGCGCATAGCGCGGGGTTTGGTGGGGTCGCGGGAAATGAGGCCGCGGCGTTCGAGCGCCTTGAGGTGGGCATGGATCGTCGAGGAAGACGACAGGCCGACCAGCTCCCCGATCTCCCGGACCGAGGGCGGATAGCCGCGCTCGGCGGTAAAGCGGCGAATGACGTCCAGAATGCTGCGCTGACGTTCCGTCGCCGGCTTCTCGATCGGCTCTTTACGCATCGCTCCTCCATGCGGTCCACAATGCCAACCATATGGCACCCTTGGCCGGTACAACCCTAACATAAATCGCGAACGATGGCAAACATACGTTCGCAATAGCTTGACAATGCTTGGCCGCCCCATGCTAAAATGTAGTGGACGAACAGGCGTTTGGCACTACATATAGGAGTTGAGGACGATGTATAGGCGCAAACGGTTCACGCTGATGCCGGCCATCGCGATCGCAGCGTTAGGGCTCATGGTGGCCCTTCCGTCGCTCTCGAGCATGCGGCTCTACGCGGCAACGGCGCAGCGATACGCGACGGTCACGGTCCGCCCCGGGGACACCTTATGGGCGATCGCCGCGGCCCACGCCGGGCCGGGCACCGACATCTCAGAGATCGTCGATCAGATTTCCGACGTCAACCATCTCCAATCGGGTTCCTTGCAGCCCGGCCAACTGCTTCGCATACCGGAGTAAGGCAGGGCTCTCCGACCACGAGTCCGCGACCGCGCACAAAGGGGGCGTCCCACCAGCGCCCCCTTTTGTGTTGAAATCTACCGGCGTGAGACCAGCACGATGCTATGCCCTTGATGCTCCTCGAGGAAATTGAGGCCGTCCATCATCCATGAGTCGAGCCCCGTGCTCGAATGCTTGGCCACCTCGCGCGCGACGTGTACGCGATCCTGCAGCCAGCGCAGTTCGGCGCGCGTCGTGGTCGGAAAGAGCACCGATTCGCAATCGTCGCATCGGTAACCGTATTGCACGCTCAGCCTTTGTTCATTGAGTCCGTGAGGAGCTGCAGGGTTGTTTGATAGATCGTCGTGGACGTCCCCGCCATGCCCGCGTCCATGCGCTGCGTCACGTACTCGTTGATCGAGTCCGGCACCGCTCGCCCGTAGTCGTACACGATCTTCGACTCAACGTCGGATGTGGTCGCCCCCATGCCCTTCTGCTTGATCTTCCGGGATTCGCCGATCGTCATAATTCCGTTGTCAACTCGATCGATCGTGTAGTCCGCGTCCACCTGAAAGTTCGCATTGTCCTCGTTCACGTTCCAGTGCTGCTTCGCGTCAACTTTGCTGGGATCGATGAAGTTCGCGGAGAGAAAGCGTAACAGCGTGAACTCTTCGGGGTTTACCGTCTTGTTTGGATCGCACAGCACCGTCGTGTTTGCGTAGACCACGCAGATCACCGGCGGAGCCTTGCGCGTATCTTTGCCCTCCTCGCTGACGATCACCACCAATCCCTTATCAGGCTGCTCGCGCATAATTTGGACCGTCATCGTGCCGCTGTCGTTGAGCGAACCGGTATAATGCGTGATGCCCGAGCCTTCCATGGCCGCACTCGCCTGATTCGCCGAATCCCGCGCCGATGCGTCCTGCTGCACCCCGTATTGAAACGAATAGACGAGCGATCGCAACGGCGCGCTCGCCGCCGGCGCACTAGCGGGAGCATCCGCACGTGCCGTGAGCGTGGACGCGGTCCAGGCGCACGACGCCGTCGCGCCGATCGCAAGAAGTTGCTTTATCGTCATTTCCACCGCCTTTGCTTCATGGACGCCGACTCGCCGCCGGATATCCGCACAAACTCCCCGCCGCCAGCACCGATGTGGATGCATCGTTTTCCCGCTTCGCGGTTTCCCCACGAATCCAGGCGAATGCGGTAAGGATGCGCGAGAGCGGGTTAAAGCCCACTTGCAGTCCCGGTATCGCCGCCGGGTCCATCATGTACGGATTGGGCGCCAGCCCCGGCTGATCCGAGTCTTGCAGGAGCGGATTGGGGGTGTTCAGCGGCGCCGGGGTAGGGGTGTCGGGTTTGTCGATGGCGCTGATGTACTCTTCGCCGGCGTGCTGCATATCGCCAAGGCGTTGCGTCTCTACGAAGCCGTTGATGATATCCAGCGAAGCTTGCTGGGCGGCTAAGACCTTGAGCAAGTCCAAACGCACCGCCTTGAGCTTCGCATCATCGTCGGGCCATCCAGTCGCCGCCGCGAGGCTGGAGTTTTCTAAAATCTTCTGAATCGCGAGCTCGTTCTGCGCGAGCGGCCCGACCAGCTGATCCATCTTCACGAGCGCCATCGCCCGTCCCGGCGAATCGTAGTTGGTCACGTCGTCCGGCGTCGTCGGACTGTTCGAGTACGCCGTCGCGGTGTAGTCGTTAAATAGCGGCAGGCTCTTGGCGACCAGACCGTCGTCTTGGAGCACCAGCGCCACGGCCGGCAAGACGTGATCGCGAAGCTCCATACAGACGGGGCGGGAGACGGCGCGATAGATTTGGGGCGGAGGCGAAGCGCTTGGCGTAGGCGCCGCGATCGCTTGCCCAGCAAAGCCGGCGGGGGAGCTCACGCATAGACATACGGACAGGACGCAGGCCGAAGCAACCGCAGACGAGAGACGCATGTCCGTACTTTTACACCAGAAAACGAAAGGAGGCCTCCGCCGTGGCGGAAGCCTCCTTCACCCGCTGCGATCCTTTCGCTTAGAGCTTGACCTGCGCGCCGATATACAGGTTCAGCGGCGGCGGGACTCCGTTGAAAAGAGCGGTTCCCGGACCGTACGACTGCAGCTGCCATGGCTGCGGCGTTACGCCGTTGGCCTTCTTATCGAGCGGGCCCGTGCCGTTGTAGAAGTTCGACACGTAGATGTTATCGAAGTTGTTGCCCTGAGCGAAGTACTGGCAATACGCTCCTCCGGGCGGATAGGCCGCCGTCCACGGCTCAGACGAACCTCCGAAGCACGCGTGGAAGAGGTTGGTCGCCGTAAGCTGTAGCCGCACCTTTGGGCTAACGTCGTACGTTACCGCTAGGTTGCCAACCATGATCGACGGATTCGTGTACTGTCCGTAGTTCGAGAACCCTCCCGTCTGCGGATTGGGAATGTACAAGTAGCCGTACGGGCTCGCGCCCGGAGCGATGATCGACGTGTAGTTACACTGCGTCGCCGGGAACGAGGTGCCCGCGCCGGGGATCTTCGAGGTGAGCGAGTTCTCGGAACACGAGCGCGGATCCACGCCGGTTGTGTCCATCGGCTCGCCGTACCGGTTTCCGGTGTCGAACTGAAGACTGGGCGTCACCGCAAGGGCGTTGTGCCGATAGTTCGCAATGAGCGTCGCCACCCACGGTGCTTGGTAGAGCTCCGGATCGTAGTTCAAGCTGGGTCCGATGCCGATGGCCGGCGCCGGATACCATCCGGCCGCATTTTCGAGCGGCTGTGGCGACATGTGATAGTACGGGTTCAGAATGTTGCCCGTGCCGGATCCGCAGTTTGTCGTGCCCTTGCCGAACACACCGTTCTTCGCGGGCGTGTAACACGGCGATCCGCCGCCGGCCTGGGTCAACTGATTGAAGTACGTCACCGCGTTGTTCAGCACCGAGATCTGATTTGGCGCTCCGTTCAGGCCCTCGAACTGGATCAACGCACTGGTGTACGTCACTGCCAGCTTGCCCGAGAAGCCGTTGCGGCTGAAGTCGCCCTTGTCGAGTTCGAACTCGGTACCGATGTTATGCGCTTGACCGTAGGGAATCTGCGTGACGAAGCCCTTCCCGATGAACACCTGCGTCTGCCAGTTGCTGACGTCGGTGAAGAACGGGGTGAGCTTGAAGCTCCAGTCGGTTCCGCGGATGTGGTGTTCGAGCGAACCGTCATACTGACCCGACGAGATGCCCGGAACCGCGTGGAACGGAGCGAAGAACCCGAGGTTCATACTGGAGGCCCAAACGCTGCGTTCGTCGCCGCTGGCCGAGAGGTACTGAATGGCGGCCGAGAGCGGCGGCTGGACGAAGCGGCCGGCCGATGCGCGGATAACCGTATCCGGGTCTATCGTGTAGGTGCCCGAGATACGCGGCGACCAGTAGTTGATGGTATACGAGCTGGGCGACTCGTCGGTGAAGCTTGGCGCCTTGACGCCGTCCTGGGTGGTGCCGTTGGGATGAACCCAGCCGGTCGCGTTCTTGACGCTCTCCGACTGGTCGACCGCCTGGTCGCAGTCACCGTTGATGTAGAACGGCGGCGGCGGCGGCGCGGTGTTGATCGTTGGGATAATCGGCTCCGTCAGCAACTGGTGCGTCGAAACGTTATAGCACGTATAGTTCGCCATAACGCTGGCGTAGTACGCCGTCGCCGGACTCGCCGAGTTCGGCAAAACGTACTCGTAGTTGTCGTAGCGAGCCGCGGCATCGAACATGAGCCGGTCGCTCGGCCGGAACTCATCGCTGAGTGCAATCGAGGTGAAGCGCGGTCCGACCTCGTTTAACGAGCCGGTCGTTTCGCCTTGCCAAAGGGTGTTCCACGTCGCGTTGCTCGGGCCGGTAAAGCCGGTCGGCCCGGCCTCGGCGTTGCTCACCCAACTCGGGTTGGTGAGGCCTTCGGCTTGACCGTTGGCGCCCGTGTTCCAATACTGCGAGGGAACGCACGGCACCGATTGGCCGGCGCTTGACGAACTCGGAATCGCGTTGTAGCACTTCATCGAGGCGCCCGATCCGCTCCAGTAGCCAATCGGCGACGTGGTGCCGACCGTTCCGTTATTCCAGCGGGTCACGTTGGCGGTCGTGTAGTTGCCGGTGAGCGTCACGAGGTTCTTGTCGCCGAGCTGATCGGCGAACTGCAGCTCGCCGCCGACCGTATGCGTATCGAGCTCGTAGTCGAAGGCATCCACGAACTCGAAGGCTTCGGGGTTGTTCTCGAGCCAGTCGGAGTAGAACGAGTAGGCATAGGCTCGAATGTAGGCACTGCTGCTCAACTCGTGCGTGTACTGCATTTTAACGATGCCGGTCGTATTATTGCTGCCGCTGCCGAGGCTATCCGGGGCCGGCGCAAAGAGCGCACGATTGCCCGGACTCGACGGGAAGAAATAATCGTTCGGAGGGGTGATATCCGTCGGACCGGTCGCGATCGACGTGCCGAAGCTTTTGTTGTAGACGATGCTATCGAGCCATGGCGCTTGCGGGTTGTACGGATAGCTACCGCTCCCGTAGACGCCGCCGGTGCATCCGGTCTTGACCGGACAGTACGGCGAGCCCGTGGTCGCGAGGACGTAGGGGAAGAGCCCGAACTGCGAGGGCGTGTCGTAGAACTGGGTGGAGAGGGCCGACGAGCTCCACAACAGCTGAATGTCGTCGCGCAGCCCGTTGGCTTGCGGGATGCCGAAGTGGAGGTTGACGATGTTCTCGCGGTCTTGGATGTTTTGGGTGTTGCCGACGATGCCGCTCAGGCCGAGCCAGCAACCGCCGCTGCCCCAGGGAAGATTCTCGCCACTCGGCGACGCGCCGGTAACCTCATTGCAGATTCCGGCATCGCCGAAACCGGCCGCGCTAAATCCGACGCCGGTATAGAGTGCCAGCGCCTGAGGCGTGTTTGTGTAGCCCGCGCCGTTCGTGTTGTCGATGACGCGGAAGGCCTGATTGTATCCGGAGATGCCTACGTAATAGGAAAAGTTCCGGTCAGGAGTCGAGCCGCCGGCTTCAACCGACGCTTGATGGTAGAAGGTGGGCGTCCCGATCGAACCGTTCACGTCGGCATAGCCCGGATAGGTACCGGTCTTGATGACCTGGTTGATGAAACCGGACGTGCCGGAACTGGCGATCGACGCCGGTCCGCCGCCAGTGTAGACCTGCAGCTCTTGCAGGCCGAGCGACGACTCCGTCGAGGCGACGTAGTTGTCAAAGGCGCGGTTGACGGGGATACCGTCATATTCGAAGCCGCTAAAGTACGAGTTTTGGCCCCGAATAAAGGTTGCTTGATTCCAGCCCATCGAGCCGATGCTGGCTTGAACGCCGGGAACCGAAGCTAGAGCGGAATACGCGGAGTTTAAGTTTCCGCCGCCGCCCAGCGGCGCGGACGCGGAAACTTGCGCCGCGTTCACGCTGTAGAGATCGCCGCCAACGCCAGACTTAACCAGCGCTCCGGGCGCCGAAGCGGTAACGTGAGCGATGACGCGCAGCGATTTTTGAACGATCAGCGAGAGCTGTTGCGTTTGGTCGGCAAAAACCGTGTTGCCTGGAAATGAGGTGAGTTGATACCCGTCCTTAGTAACGTTCAGCGTATAGGTATCGGGCGTGAGAGCCAAAATGATGAAATGGCCTCCCGCATCGGTCGTCGTCCGCGCGGTTTGCGAAGGCGATGAGGCTTGGATGGTCGCACCTGCCACTGGCGCCCCGGAGTTGTCTGTGACGACTCCAGCGAGGTTTCCGGTGACTCCAGCCAGTGCCCATGTTCCCTGGAACAGGAAGGCCACCGAAAACGTAGCGGCGATGACAGCGCGACGAAGGGCTTGTCGTGAACTCATTGTTCGTTTAACCCTCTATCGTTGTTGAGTTGTCAAAAGGCGAGCCGCCCTGCCTTCCCTCGGCCCTTAAGCGGCCTCAGGAATTCCACAGAGTGACCCACTGCGCCAAACGTTTGCTCAGGAAAAGGTCGGTTCCTTTGCCATCCGTTCCTTAAGAAGGTCCGGTATTTCCGAGGGGCGTTCCGCCACGGGGACGCCGACCGCCTGAAAGGCCGCGATCTTGCTCTGTGGCGTGCCGAAGTTGCCGGAGATAATGGCCCCGGCATGACCGAGCGATTTCCCCGGGGGCGCGTTCCGGCCCCCGATGAAGGCGACGACCGGCATCTCGGGCATGTGCTGCGCGATGAAGGCGGCGGCATCTTCCTCGTCGGAGCCTCCGATCTCGCCGCAGAGCACGATCGCTTCGGTCTGCGGATCGTTCTTGAACTCGCGCAAGCACTCGACAAACGTCGTACCGATGATGGGGTCGCCGCCGACGCCGACGCAGGTCGACTGGCCGAGGCCGTTGCGCGTCAGCAAATCGACGACCTCGTAGGTCAGCGTTCCCGAGCGCGACATCACACCGATGTTGCCTTCCTTAAAAACGTGTCCGGGCATGATGCCGACCAGCGCCTTACCCGGCGAGACGAGGCCCGGGCAGTTGGGACCGATAATGCGCAGACCGTCGGTCGTGCTGACGACCTTGAGCATGTCGTGGACGGGAACCCCTTCGGTGATGCAGACGGCCAGGGTGATGCCAGCGTCGTAGGCCTCGTAGAGCGCGTCGGCGGCAAAGGGGGGGGGAACGAAGATGCAGGTGTGGGTCGCGCCGGTCGCGGCGACGGCCGCTTTGACGGTGTCGAAGACCGGAAGCCCCTGAGGGGTTTCCTGTCCGCCCTTTCCGGGCGTCACGCCGCCGACGAGATTCGTTCCGTACTTGACCATCCGCTCGGTGTGGTAGGATCCCTCGGCGCCGGTGATGCCCTGGACGATGACGCGACTGTTCTTATCTAAGAAGATCGACATCGCCGTTACGCTTTCGCCTTGGCGGCGAGGCGCACGGCTTCGCGCGCCCCTTCGTCCATCGTTTCGACTGGGGTCATCCCCGCCTGGGAAAGAATGCGGCGACCCTCTTCTTCGTTGGTGCCGGTCAAACGGATGACCAGCGGAATCTTTCGCGAGGTGGTTTCCCGCATCGCCTCCACCACGCCGCGCGCTACCTCGTCGCCGCGAGTGATGCCGCCGAAGATATTGATGAAGAATACCGTGGCGCCGGTGTTGTTGACGACGAGTTCGTAACAGTTGCGCACGCGCTGCGCGTTGGCGCCCCCGCCAACGTCGAGAAAGTTGGCGATCTGGCCGCCGGCGTTACTCACCGCGTCCATCGTCGCCATCGCCAACCCGGCCCCGTTCGCCATCGTGCCGACGTCGCCCGGAAACCGCCGGAAGTTGCGGATGCCGACGCCGGCCCGCGCGGCCAGCGTCTCGTCTTCGTCGAGCGGCAGCACGGCATGCCATTGCGCAAACTCCGGATTGTGAAAGAGGGCGTCATCGTCGAGTTCCACCTTCGCGTCTGAGGCGATGACGCGGCCATCGGCGGTCAGCGCGAGCGGATTGATCTCGACGAGCTTCGCGCCGTACGTGAAGAACAAATCGTAGAGCGCGCCGGCGATCGCCGCAAACTGCTTGCGGTAACCGGGATCGAGTTCCGCCGCGAAGGCAAGCTCGCGTCCGATGAACGGCGAGTACCCCATCGCCGTGTCGACATGGAAGCGCGCTATTGACTCCGGGTGCTCAGACGACACCTCTTCGATCTCCATTCCGCCGTAGCGGCTCACGATAAAGACCGGCTTGCGGGCGGCGCGATCGATCGTAATCGCGCAATAGGCTTCCTTCGCGATGTCGAGGCGCTCTTCGACCAGCAGCGATTTGATGTCTTCGCCGTTGGGGTTTTGCCGGTTCGGCGGCATGGCGGTCGCCATGATCTCTCGCGCCTTGGTGCGTCCCGACTCCGGGTCGCTCGCCATCTGTATTTTCCCGGCCTTTCCGCGGCCGCCCATGAGCACTTGCGCCTTCACGACCCATTCGCCCGGCGATGCTTCGATGAACCCCGCCACGTCCTCGGGCGCCAGCGCATGCCGGCTGCGCGGCACGGGAATGCCCGCGCGGCGGAAGAGCTCCTTACCTTGATACTCCATTAAATTCATAGCGGGCCGACAGGTTCGCACCCTTGCCCTTCGGCCCTTGCTATCTCCGTCGCACTTCGTGAAAGCCGCCCGCTGGGGGCCTCGCTGCGGGTTCGATTCCCGCGCGCTCCAGTGCGAGAAATCGACGTGCGTTGCGCGATCGAACGTTATCGACGTCGCAGGAGGCATTCAAAAGAATGCCTCCTGCTTGCTATTCCAGCCTGCCTAACAGCGAGCGGGCGATGATGAGCTGTTGGATCTCCGAGGTGCCTTCGTAGATCTCGGTAACTTTCGCGTCACGGTAATGCCGCTCGACTGGGAACTCGGTCGTGTAGCCGTAGCCGCCATGAATCTGCAAGGCTTCGGCGGCGTGTTTACGGGCAGCGCTCGAAGCGAAAAGTTTCGCTTTGCTCGCGGGAATTGCAAAGGCCTCGCCGGCGTCGGCGAGCGCCGCGGCACGATAGGTGAGCAATCGTGCGGCATCGAGATCCATCGCCATCTGCGCGATCTTGAACGATACGCCTTCGAACGCGCCGATGGGCTTGCCGAAAGCCATGCGCTCCTTGGCGAACCGCACCGACTCGTCGAGGCAGGCGGCGAGAATGCCGATGGCCTGCGCGGCGATACCGATGCGTCCGGCCGTTAGCGCGGTCATCGCGCCGCCAAATCCGCCGCCTTCTTCGCCCAACAGCGCGTCCGCCGGAATGGCGACGTCGTCGAAGGCCAAATCGCATGTATTGCTGGTATGGATGCCGAGCTTTTCCGTTACGCGCTCGACGCTGACGCCCGGCGTACTCGGATCGATCAAGAACGCGCTGACCCCGCGCGCACCTGGGCCGCCGGTGCGAAACATCCCCATGACGACGCCGGCATAGCTTCCCGTGCTGCACCATTGCTTGCGGCCGCGCAGCACGTAGCCGTCACCGGCGCGTTTGGCCGTTGCACGCAACGCGACGGCGTCGGATCCGGCCTCCGATTCGGTGAGCGCGAATCCGGCGATGACGTCGTTGCAGGCCAGCGCCGGCAGCCAGCGGTCCTTCTGCTCCCTCGAACCGAGTCGAAGGATCGCCGAGCAAATCATGGAGTGCACCGAGACCGTCACCGCCGTACCGGCATCGACGCGGGCGAGCTCTTCGACCGCGAGCGCATAGGACAGGTAGTCTGCTCCGGCGCCGCCGTACGCTTCCGGAACGAGGATGCCCATGATCCCCGCTTCGCCGAGCTTTCGATACAGATCGCGGGGAAAGGTGTGATCGCGATCCCATTGCGCAACGAACGGCGCAATCTCGCGCTGCGCGATCTCCGCCGCTAGCGCGCCGATCTGCCGCTGTTCTTCCGTGAGCTCGAACTGCGCCGCCCTCGCGCCGATCATAAGCGACAACAACGTCGATGAGCGGAACTGATTTCATTGCGGACGAGGCGCCAAGAGGCGAAGTTTACTATGGTAAATGAGCCTCTTGGCAACGAAGTCCCCAATGAAATCAGACCGCTACGAGGACCGCGTCGCCTTGGCCGCCGCCCGAGCAAATCGAGGCGATGCCGTAACCGCCGCCGCGTTTGCGCAGCTGGTTGATGAGCGTGATGAGAATTCGCGCGCCCGACGCGCCGATCGGATGCCCCATGGCAACGGCCCCGCCATATTGGTTAACGTGGCCGTCTTCGAGGGCGAGGCGGCGCGACGAGGTAATGGCGACCGCGGAGAAGGCTTCGTTGATCTCCCAGACGTGGATGTCGTTGACGCTCAATCCCGTTGCGTCGAGGAGCTTGCGCGCGGCCATCGCCGGCGTAAGGCTGATGTACGGCGAATCCCACGCAATCGTCGCATGCTCGACGATGGTTGCCAGCGATTCGTATCCGTGCTGCTCCGCGTAGCCGGCGTCGGCGAGCACCATTGCGGCCGATCCGTCGTTGACGCCCGGCGCGTTGCCCGCGGTGACGGTGCCATTCTTCTCGAGCGGGCGCAGCTTCGCCATCGCTTCAATGCTCGCGTCGACGCGCACCGATTCGTCGCGGTCCATCACGACGTGCGGCTGATCGCCCGTGACGAACGGCGCGTACGCTGCGTAATCGAGCGTGAACTCCGCGGACGGCTCGTGCTCCCACACGGAGCCGGCCGCGCCGACCGCCGCGGGAACGCGTACTTTCCCTTGACGCGGCAGCCGGTCGACGACGACTCTATCCTTCTGCTTGGCGGCAACGCGAACCGGCACGATCTCGTCCTGAAAGTGCCCGGCCGCGTGCGCGGCCGAGGCGCGACGATGGCTTTCATAGGCGAAAGTGTCCTGCTCCTCGCGCGTGAGCTTCAGCTCGACGGCCACCTTGCTGCCCTGAGTCGCCATCGTCATCGGAAAATACTGATCCCACAGGCCGTCGTAGATCATCGCGTCGACGATCGCGCCGTCGCCGAAGCGGTATCCCCAACGAGCGTCGCGCAAGAGATAGGGCGCATTCGACATGGACTCCATGCCGCCGGCCGCAACCACCGCGTTGGCACCGGCGTTGATGGAGCGCATCGCCTGCACGACCGCGAGCAGGCCCGACGCGCACACTTTGTTGACCGTGTCAGCGGTAACGGTCTTCGCCAAGCCCGATTTAAAGAGCACTTGCCGCGCGGGATTCTGTCCGACGCCGGCTTGCAGCACCTGACCGAACCCGACGTGCTCGATCTCCGTCGGATCGATCTTCGCGCGTTCGATCGCGGCGGTTAGCGCGACCGCGCCGAGGGTCGTCGCGGAGAGCGGAGCGAGCGCTCCCCCAAGCTTACCGAACGGTGTCCGCGCCATTCCCAGGACGACGGTTTTGGAGTTGAAATCAGCCATGCGCGGACGATTCGGAAGGCTTGGGGGTTAGGCCTGGCGCGCGCGCACCGCCAGCGTGACCAGCATTGCCGCAAAGGTCGCGAACGTCTTGCTTTCGGCGGTGCGAACCACGTCGGCACTCCATTCGCCCACAGGATCGCCGATCGGCTTCCCACGCGGAACGTAGCGCTTAACTCGCTCGCAATAGCGCTCGAAGTCAGCGCCGAACTGCGCGCGCAAGTAGGCCTCTTCGTGCGGTACGATCGCGGCGTAGACGGCAGCCATCACCGCCAGCGAACCGCCGGCCAGCAGGCCGCGCATCACGGGACAGTTTTTCCCGGTGAACGCAATGGCGAAGCCTATTGCCGTGATGAAGTTGCCGATGTAGAGCGGGTTGCGTACGTACGCGTACGGGCCCGCCGTCACCAAACGCGGAGCGGTCACGACGTCGTTACGGGTCGTCGCACCCGAATACCCGACGGCCCAACAGCGAACGAGCTCGCCCGCGATGGCGATCGGCAGCCCCACGGCAATACTAGCCGCGCTTGGCTTACCACGCTTAACGAGCGCGAGAGCCGGCAAGCTCAAGAGCAGGCCGCGGTTCTTAAAGATGAGCGCGCGCATATGCATAGATGTCCCGAAGCGATTGCGTTAAAGGGATTTTCGGCTTCCAACCGGTCGCGTCACGCAACTTTTGTGCGTTGCCGACGGAGAGTGGGTTTTCTACTGCGCGCATGCGCGCGGGGTCTTCTCGCACTTCGACGGCGACGCGCGCGATTGCGATGAGTTCGCGAAGCACGTCGCGCACCGTCACGGCACAGCCGCTGCAAACGTTGTAGACTTGCGCGCCTTCGCCGCGGCGCGCGAGCGTCAGATAGGCCTCGACGACGTCGCGAACGTCTAGAAAATCGCGAGCGGCGGCGAGGTTGCCCACGTACATCTGCGGCTCCGCGCCGCCGGCGATGCGAGCCAACTGCGCAGCGAGCGATGCGACAACGAATCGCTCGCTTTGCCCTGGGCCGATATGGTTGAAGGCGCGCGCGATGACGACGTCGAGCCCAAAGCTGCGCGCATCGGCGAGGAGAACCACCTCGGCGCCGGCCTTGCTCGCGCCGTACGGATTGGCGGGTCGCCGTTCCAGCGTTTCCTGCAGCGGGTACTCCTGTGGTTCGCGTGGGCCGTAGACTTCCGCGGAGCTCGTGAAGAGCAGCCGCGGCGGCGGATCGGCGTCGTAGGCGCGAATCGCTCCAGCGAGCCGCGCCGAACCAACCGTGTTGATCTCGAGCGTCGCCAGCGGCGACTCGATAGCTTCGGGAACGAAGCTCTGTGCCGCGAGATGGAAGACGACGTCGGGGCGCGCAGCGGCGATCGCGGCGCGCAGCGACTCGTCGTCACGCAGGTCGATGTTAAAATACTCGCCCTCTTCGTCGTGGGGTCCGCCGCAGGCGAGCACGTCCGCGTTCTCGCGGCGCAGGGCGGCGACGAGATGGCGGCCGACGAACCCGCTGGCTCCGGTAACGAGAGCGCGCACGTTTTACCCTCGCGCCCGCGCCGCGTACCGGGCGATATCCGCCTCGACCATCATCGTCACCAAGGTTTCGAAATCGACCGTCGGCGTCCACTGCAGCTCCCGCGCCGCTTTGCTCGCGTCGCCGATGAGCATATCCACTTCCGCCGGACGTACGAAGCGGGGATCGATCGCGACGTACGGCTCGAACGATCCCAAACCCGCCGCCTCGAATGCGATGCGGACGAAATCGCGCACGCTGTGCGTCCGCCCGGTTGCGATCACGTAGTCGTCCGCCTGCGGCTGCTGCAGCATCAGCCACATGGCGCGCACGTAGTCGCCCGCGTAGCCCCAATCGCGGTGCGCGTCGAGATTGCCCAGCCGCAGCTCGGCGGCCAGTCCGTGTTTGATGCGCGCGACTCCGTCGGAGATTTTGCGGGTAACGAACTCTTTGCCGCGGCGCGGGCTTTCATGATTGAAGCAAATGCCGCTGCACGCGAAGAGATCGTACGATTCGCGATAGTTGACGGTGATCCAATGCCCGTAGACCTTCGCCACGCCGTAGGGACTGCGCGGATAGAACGGCGTGCTCTCGCGTTGCGGCGTCTCGATGACCTTTCCGAACATCTCCGAGCTGGAGGCCTGATAGAGGCGAATCGCCGGATCGACCTGACGGATCGCCTCGAGCACGCGCGTGACGCCCAAGGCGGTGAACTCCCCGGTGAGCACCGGCTGGCTCCAGGATGCCGGCACGAACGATTGCGCCGCCAGATTGTATATCTCGTCGGGGCGGATGTCGTTGAGCACGGTCGTGATCGAGCTTTGATCGAGCAGATCGCCGGAGACGATCTCGATGTCGTCCACGATGTGCTCGATGCGCTCGTGCACCTCGGTACTCGTGCGCCGCGTCATCCCGACGACCCGATACTCTTTCTCCAGCAGCAGCTCGGCGAGATACGAACCGTCCTGCCCCGTTATGCCGGTGACGAGCGCGGTCTTGCTCACCAGTGCGGCCGTCCTTGGCGCAAGCGCTCGGCGAGGGTTACGGCGATGAAGGCTGCGACCTGGCTGGGCAGAGTTCCGCGCCCGAATCCGGCGTCGTAGCCCAGCTCGCTAGCCATCCGGTTCGTGACCCGCGGCCCGCCGCAGACCAGCACGACGTTGTCGCGAATCCGTTCCGCTTCGAGCAGCTCGCTGAGCTGCGTGAAGTTCGCGATATCGCTTCCCTTCTGGGTCACGGCCTGCGACGCCAGGAGCGCGTCGACGCGGTGCTCGCGCGTGAATCGCACGAGCTCCTCCACCGCGACCTGACTGCCGAGGTTGAACGTTTCGAACTCCCGATAGCGTTCCAAGCCGTAATCGCCCTTGTAGCCTTTCATATTCAGGATTGCGTCGATGCCCACCGTATGCGCGTCGGTCCCGATGCAGGCGCCTGCGACGCGGACCTTGCGCCCGATACGATCTCGAACGAACGCATCGATCTCCTCCATCGTCATCGCATGGCCCCCGGCCGACGAAGCTGATATCGTGTCGGCGTCTATCGCCTGCGACGTGGCGGCGTAGAGAACGAAGAACGAGAAGCCCGAGGCGATGGCGCGGCCTTCGGCGACTTGAACGTCGCCAAAACCCATGTTCGTGACGAGCCGGCGCGCCGCTTCGTCGGCCGCTTCGCTCCACTCCATCGGCAGCGTAAAGGAGAGCTGGACCTTCCCGTCATCCTGCGTGTCCCCGTACGGCCGGATCGGTCTGGTCATGCCGGCGTATCGAGCAAAGAGCGCTCGGTAGGATTGCAGGCACGAAGCGCTGCTTCGAACGGGTTCCAATACTCCGCAGCGCGCGCGAAGACGCCGTCGTAACCACGACCGCCTTCGGGGGTGCGCGAGACGTCGGCAAAGACGGCTGCTTCGATCGCTCCCATCAGACCTATCGCGGCTACCCGTTCGAGGAGCGCCTCGCACGACGCCAGCACGCCGGCGGCGCGCCGCTCGACGATGCCGCCCGGGCGCAGCACGACCTCGTCGCCGAAATGGCGTGCGGAGTTCATCACGTACCGCGCGTTTTCGAGCGATAGCGCGCGATCGCCAAGAAATGGCGTGTGGATCGCTTCGGTGGGCATGCCGCACAGGTGGATTTGCTGATGAGTCATCACCGACGTGAGGTTGAACAGCGCGTCGATGAGGTGCCCTTTGAAGATGTCGCCGGTCATGTGTTTGGTGGGCGGCATGTACTTCAGCGGCGCATTGGGAAAGATCTCGCGCGCGAGCTGCGCTTGCGCGACTTGGTAGAGAAAACTATCTTCTCGATCGGGGTCGATTTCGTACGCGTCGCCCAGGCCGATTTGCCGGTCGGGCAATCCGGCGCGATGAGCGAACTCTTCGTTGATGAACTGCGAGGCGAGCACCGCCGGAGCTTGTTCTACCGCGTCGGCCGTCGTGAGGTAGTTATCCTCTCCGGTATTGATGATGATCCCGGAGCAGGCGTTGAGCATTCGACTGAAGTGCTGATCGACGAAGGTGCGCCGCATGTTGATATCGCGGAAGAGTATGCCGTACATCGAATCGTTGAGGAGCATGTCGAGCCGCTCGATCGCCGCCATCGCGGCGATCTCGGGCATACAGAGTCCGCTGGCATAGTTCGTGAGCATCACGTAGCGGCCGAGGCGCTCGCTCACCTCGTCGAGCGCTTCGCGCATGATGGCGAAGTTCGCTTGGGTCGCGTAGGTGCCGCCGAAACCTTCGGTCGTCGGCCCGTACGGAACGAAGTCCAAGAGCGATTGGCCGGTGGACCGAATCACCGCGATGACCTGCGCGCCCGCCTCCGCAGCGGCCACCGCCGCGGTTCGGTCTTCGTAGATGTTTCCGCTGGCAACGATCACGTAGAGCAGCGGCGGCGGAAGCTGCGGTAAGCGCGCGAGACGAGCGTTGCGCTCCGCTCGCTGCGCGCCGATTCGCTCGAGCGCTCGGGCAACGTGCGGCGCGAGCGCGCCGCGTGCCGCGGCCTCGGGCGTGTCGGCAAACGCTTCCAGCGCGAGGCGCCTCTCACCAAGCGCTTCGCCAAGTTGGGGCGGCTCCAACCCCGTCTCCGCGAGCGCCCGTCCGAAAGCGATCGCCACACCGCGCCCGCGCTGCACGACCGGCAGCGCGTCGACCACGGCATTCGGCAACGGAACCTCTTGCGAGTTTATTCCGTCCACCCCGAGAAGGCGCAGCAGGGCGCGCTCCACCGATAGGGTCGAGTGGGCCGCGATGAACCGCTCGACCGGTTCGACGATCGCTACCGCAAGCTGCCGGCAGCGCTCCACGCCGCGCCGGTCGATCTGGAGTTCCACAGCGCCTTATCTTACGCCAGGGCCGAGATAGGCGGCAATTCCGTCACGCCACGACGGCAGCACGATGCCCATCGCAAGGAGCTTCGAACTATCGAGCGCCGAGTAGGGCGGCCGCTGTGCCGGCGCCTTCAACTCTCTGGAGGCGATCGGCTCGACGCGCACCGCAGCGCCGGCCTGCCGGGCCGCCTCGACGGCGAAATCATACCAGGCCACCGCGCCGCCTGCGGCCGCGTGGTAGAGGCCGTATGCCTCGGTCCCGACCAGGCGCCGTAAGGCCGCCGCCAGATGGCCGGCAAAGGTCGGGGAGACCACCACGTCGGTCACGACCTTGGCCGGCCGGCCGGTGTCGCCGCTTGCGAGAATGCGGTCGATGAACGTTCGCCGGCCGTGCGCGGACCGCGACGCTCCGTAGACACCGCACGTCCGAACGACGAAGGCGCGTGCCCCAGAGGCTGCGACGAGCCGTTCGCCGGCAAGCTTCGAGCGGCCGTACGCCGAGAGCGGGTTCGGCATATCCGCCTCGCCGTACGGCGCCCGCTTTTGTCCGTCGAAAACGTAGTCGGTGCTCACCGTGAGAAAGACGGCGTCGCGCCGCGCGGCGGCCTCGGCGGCTCGGCCGACCGCGAGTGCGTTGATCTCCACCGCGCGTTCCGGTTCGCTCTCGCAGCGGTCCACGTCGTGAAAGGCCGCCGCATTCACCACGATGTCGGGGGCGACGCGCTCGAGGAAATCTTCTAGACGCCCCGTCTCTTCAATGCCGAGCTCGGCGTGCGGGGGAGCCACGATCTCGCACTCGGTCCAGCTTTGCGCGATCGCCGTCCCGAGTTGACCCGAACCGCCGATCAGCAGAACCCGCTTCACACCGTCGATCGCCGGCCGCTGGTGCCTCGCTGAAAGAGCAGCGCTACGCCGACGGCAAGGGCGGCAACGAGATTTCCAACCACCATGATTTCGACGACCCGATCCAGCGTCTGATGCATTCCGACGATAGCGGCGAGCGTGCCCAGCGTGCAGATGAGCAGCGGCACCGTGAAGGCCAGCCGATGCGTGGCGATGCCGTAGTAGGTCAGCGAGTTCGTCAGCGCGAGCAGAATCATCGCAACGCCGTATCGCACGAGCAGCGGCGCAGCCGCATCGTACGCGTGCCCGACGAGAGCGTGCAGCACGATCAAACCGAAGAAATGGAAGATGGCGATGCCGAAGAGCGCGACGACCGACAGCATCGCTAGGCTGCCCGCTAGCACTTCGCGCGTGCGCGCGCCGCGCGCATGCCGATCCGCCGCCTGGGGCAGCAGGACCGTCGGTACGAAACCGACGAGATAGAGCAGCATTTTTCCACCCAGCGAAGCGGCCGCGTACAAGCCCGCCGCGTGCGGCGCAAAGTAGTGCTTGACCAAAACGACGTCGGCCGACCCCATCAATGCGATGGCGGTCGTCGCGGCTGCCGCGCCGGCGCCGGCGTTGAGGATGCGCCGCCAATCGTAACGCACCCAATGCGGGCGCGAGCCGGCGTAGCGGCGATACAGACGAATGCCGAGGTAGACCAACGCGCAGAGCGGCCCAAGCAAGAACCCGACGAGGCCGCCACCCAACCGTAATCCGATGGCGACGAGCGCCACGATGCCGGCGACCTTCGCCACGCCCTCGACGGCATTCGAAATGCCGTAGCCGACGAAGTCCTGCGTACCTTGCGCGATCGCGCGCAGCGCGTTGACGAAGAGCGCGACCGCGGCGAGCAATCCAACGAGCGGCGGCGACCACACCGGCACGTGGAGAAAGTGCGAGAACGGAATCGCACCGACGAACGCAACCACCAGATAAAGGATCCCGAGCTTCGCAAAGCCGGAGGCGATGCCGTCGCTCAAACCGCGCAGGTGACCATCGTCGTGAAGCGCGCGAAACTCCGCGGCCAGCTGCGCCACGACCGGCGCGACGAATGCGGCCGGCAGGGAAGCGATCAACGCGGCATTGATCAGCGCGTAGAGTCCGCCATACGCGACGACGCCGAGTTGCCGGCTCGCGACCGCATGCGCGACGAATCCGCAAACGTTGAGCACCATGCCGGCGCTGAAGACCAGGAGGCTTTGTTTGACGATCGCGCTGGTACGCAGTCGTTCGAACCCACGCCGCAGCACGAGCGTGCCCGGTGGACTCACACTCCCGTTCATCGAAGCGTCGTCTTTATGGAGATCGAGCATTTACCCCTTGCCGGCGCAATGATGCTGACGCCCCGGGTTTTCACCGACGAACGAGGAGCGTTTCAAGAGCTCTTTTCGTTCGAACGATACGGCGCGTGCGGCATCGGCGAAACCTTCGTTCAAGATAATCGTTCGCTATCGCGCCGCAACGTCTTGCGGGGCTTGCACGGCGACGCACGTATGGCCAAACTCGTCGCCGTCCTCCACGGCAGCGTCTACGACGTCATTGTGGACGCCCGCCGCGGGAGCGCCGGCTACGGCCGATGGTACGCTGCGACGTTAACGGCAAGCGAGGCCCGCCAGCTGTACATTCCGCGCGGCTTTCTTCACGGGTTTCTCGCGTTGGAAGACGACACGATCTTTTGGTACAAACAGAGCGCGGCGTACGATCCCGCACACGAGGTCGGCGTCGCTTGGGACGATCCGGACCTGCAGATCGAGTGGCCGCTCGGCGCCGGCCGGCCGATTCTCTCCCCGCGCGACGGCGCCAACCCCCCGTTTCGAGCGGCGGGCGCGTAACAAAGGGGACCCGCCGAGGTAGAAGCCGCCAGAGAAACCGAAACGAGGGGAGGATGGCATTCCGTGATCAGAGCGACGAGGCTCTGGTGCATCGAGTGCGCTCCGGAGAAAGGGAGGTCTTCGGCGTGCTCGTCGATCGCTACAAGCGCGGCATAGCGAACTTTATCGGTGCAACCGTGCGCAACTCGACCGAAACGGCCGACCTGTCGCAAGAGACCTTTTTACGCGCGTACGCCCACCTGAACACGTTCAACCCGCAGCTCGGGAAGTTCTCGACCTGGATCTATCAAATCGCGCGCAACGTCATTCGCACGCACCTGGCGAGGTCGCAGCGCGCCCCGCAAATTCAAGAACTGCCGCAGGAACAGACGCTCGAGACCGCGCTCGCCGACGCGTCGCCGGGCGCCGACCCCGCGGGCAGGTTATTGCGCCGCGAGGCGGAGCGCGAGCTGCGCGCCGCTCTCGCGGAGCTTCCCGAGCGAACGCGAGCCGTGCTCGCGCTGCGCTATTTCGACAACATGGAGTATCAGACGATCGCCAGCACCTTGGGACTCTCATTGGGTAACGTCAAGACGCTCATCCATCGCGGCAAGATTGCGCTCACGAAGAAGATGGTCGAACGCGAAGCGCGCGCCGTCGGCGCCGTTGCGCAGGCGGAAAAAGGGGGAACGCATGCGCTGCTCCTCGTGTGAGCCGCTGCTCGACGATTTCCTCGAAGGAACGTTGTCGCGCCGTGAGATGCGAGACGTCGCCCATCATCTGCGCCGTTGCCCCGGTTGCGAGGCGCTGCTCGCCGAGTTGCGGGTCGTCGACGCGCTGCTGACGACGGCGCGCGCGCCGGGTAAGGTCGATTCGGCATTCACGGCGGCGGTCGTTTCGAAAACCGCACAGGCGCGCCAAGCACCGGTGCGGCGGGTTCCATTGTGGGTTTTCCTCATCGTCTACCTCGCGCTCGCGTGGAGCGCCGTCGGCGTGGTCGCGCTGCGCGGCAACGAGTTGACCGGCTTGGCGTTGGGAACGCTCGATTCCATATCGCGCGGCGTGGCGGCGCTGCAAGCCGTATTTCGCGCGATCGCGCCGGCGACGTCGCTCGTCGCCGCCTTCGTCACGGCCGTGCTTCTGCTCGATCTCTTCCTCCTGGCCGCAATCGCCTACGGGTACCGCCGCGTGCGTCCGATGCTGGCGACGCGGCTGGGACGAGGACCGCGCACGTGATGCGCCGCCTGGTGGTGATCCTGCCGCTGCTCGCCGTGCTGTGCGCGTTGTTCGTGCGCCCGGCGCTGGCCGATACGCAAGCGGTCTATCACGGGGGAACGTACTTCGGCTCGGTCGTGGTCGAGCCGGGCCAGATTGTCGACGGCGACCTCACGGTCATATTCGGCGACGCAACCATCGAGGGCGTCGTCGAAGGCGACGTCAACGTCGTGGGGGGGACCTACGACCCTCGCCCCGGCGGGATCGTCACCGGCCAGGTCCACCAGATCGGCGGGGCCGTGGCCCAGGCCGTGGTGCCGTGGGCGCCGAGCGACGTCACGTACAGTCCGCTCTTCCCCGACCAGCGGCTGCTCTGGCGTCTCTCGTGGAATCTGCTCGCCCTGCTCGTTTTCCTGATCTTCCCGCTGCGCACGCGCATGGTGCTCGACCGGCTGGAACGCCATCCGGGTCTCTGCGCGGCGGCGGGGCTGATCGGCTGCATCGCGGTGATTCCGCTCGCCGTGCTCTTGGCGATCACGATTCTGCTCGTACCGCTTATCGTACTCGAGATGGTCTTCTTGCTCGCCAGCGCCTTTCTGGGTACGGCCGCCCTCGCGCTGCTCATCGGGCGCAGGCTCTGCGAACTGCTCAGTCCGACGACGACGCCGTCTCCGTTGTTGGCGCTCGTTGTCGGCATCGTGTTGATTACCGCGGCAGAACTCGTACCGATCCTCGGAGCCCTCGTGCTGGTGCTCGTGGGTGTCATCGGGCTCGGGGCGACGATTCTCTCCTTTGCGGGCGAGTCGCTGAACGCCCCGCTTAGCGGACCGCCGATGCCCACCGGCTAAGTTAGGCGAGCTATGTCCACGATCTCGCGCGCCGCACGCTTCGCCGAGCGCACGTCGCACCTGCGCGCCTCGACGATTCGCGAGATGCTCAAGGTCACGCAGCAGCCCGACGTCATCTCGTTCGGCGGCGGCTTGCCGGCTCCCGAACTATTTCCGACCGAAGCGATCACCGAAGCCGTCCGGGTGGTGATGGAGCAATACGGTCCGGCGGCGCTGCAGTATAGCGTTACGGAAGGAATCCCCGAGATGCGCCGCTGGGTTGCGCAACGTTTGGGTGCACGATTCGGTCGCGTCTTTCACGAGGACAGCGTGACGATCGTCAACGGCTCGCAACAAGGGCTCGATCTCCTCGGTAAAGTTTTCCTCGATCCGGGGGATCACGTCGTGCTCGAAGATCCGACGTACTTGGGGACGATTCAGGCTTTCGACGCGTATCAAGCACGCTATCTCACCGTCGAAACCGACGAAGACGGGCTGCTCCCGGACTCGTTGGAGCGCGTGCTCGAGCACGCAGATCCGTTTCCGAAACTGCTCTACCTCGTCCCAAACTTTCAGAACCCGACGGGCCGAACGCTCGCTGGAAGGCGCCGGGAAACGGTCGTGCGCATTTGCGAGCGTTTTGGGCTGCCGATCGTCGAGGACGATCCGTATTGCGAGCTGCGCTTTGAAGGCGTGGATCTTCCGCCGCTCGTTTCGTACGAAAGCAGCGCGCCGATCATCTATCTCGGAACGGGGAGCAAGATCATGGCGCCGGGCATGCGCGTCGCCTGGCTACTGATCGGCGACGAAGAGATTCGCGAGAAGATCGTGCTGGCCAAACAAGGGGCCGATTTGCACAGCGGCACGTTCGCACAGTACGTCTTTCATCGGTACGTCAGCAGCGGCGACGTCTTCGACGCGCACGTGCGGCGGATCGCCGCAACCTACGCCCGCCGCCGCGACGTCATGGCCGAGGCGCTGGCCGAGTTCATGCCCGAAGGCGTCCGCTTTACGCGCCCGTCGGGCGGCATGTTCCTGTGGGTGACGGTGCCCAACGTGGATACGGCCGAGCTGCTGAAGATTTCCGCCGAATCGAAAGTCGTCTTCGTTCCCGGCGTGAACTTCTATCCGGCGCGCAACGTGCACGACGGCATGCGCCTCAACTTCTCGAATGCTTCAGAGAAGAATATCCGTGTCGGTGTCGAACGGCTCGCCAACGCTATCAGGGTTTACAACAGCTAGAGGAGTTTCTCGTCGTGGCAGCAGGTTTAGTGGTCGGCATTTTTCCCGAACCGAACGCGAAGGCGTTGGAGGCCGCGCTTAGCGCGCAGCAGATCGACCCGAGCAAAGTGAAGGTCTTCAGCGCCGGCGGCGACGACGCCGACGAGTCGACGCTGCACTTCGTCGACGTCATCCAAGAAGCCGATGCCGAATACGAAGATATGACGCGCGACACCGGCGTCTTGCCGGACATGGGAGGCCCTGCCGTGCCGGGAATCACGACACCGAACGCGCCGCTGCGCTCGTTCGTGTCAGTGGGAACCTCGCAGCACTACCTCGACGGCTACGAGATTCTCGACGACGAGGTCGACAACTTCGACGACGCGATCTCGGAAGGGCGCGCGGTCGTCCTCTATGCCGATGCGGGTGCCGACGCGCCGAAGATTGAGGCCGCGTTCAAGGCAGCCGGCCTGCAGAACGTTCGAACGTACTGATCGCAGCCAGGTCTCGAACCACTTCCCCTGCGTGCAGCGAGCGAAGGTACTGGCCGGTGCGAATTCCGCAGCTTACGAGGTAGAGCTTCGAGCAACCCAGCGCCGTCGCGCTTTCGGCGTCAACTTCCGTATCGCCGATCCACACCCAAGCCTCCGGCGCGGTTCCCTTCACGGTGCGCCTCGCGGCGGCGGCTTTTCCGGTACTGCCGAGCTCGGGGTCGCAGACGACGAAGCGCTCCAAGAGTGCTGCGAGCCGTAGACGTTCGAGCTGCGCGCGCGCCGCTCGAGCGTCCCGTCGCAGCGTGACCACGATGATCTGGTGGCCCGCGGCCTTCCAGGCCGCGATCGCCTCGGCCGCCCGCGGCTGGGGCGCATCGAGCGCGAGGTAGCGCGGCTGCTCGATAAGATCGATCCACGACCTGCGCAGCTCGGCCTCAGCCGCGCGGATGCCACCGGCCATCAAGAGGTCGACCGCGCTGACGCGGCGGCGGCGGAGCTGCCAGTACCTCTCCGGCGCGCGCGGCTTGCGCCCGTACCGCGAGCAAAGCTCGAGGTAGCAGGCGTAATGGCGGTCGCGGCACTCCAGCACCGGTCCGTCGAGATCCAAAAAGATCGTGGCGCGGCCGCGCCTCACCGCGTTGCGAACTCCGTTTCGCGAAAGTGCGCGACCTCTCGAGCCAGCCCGTCGGCGAACGGAACGAACGAGTGAACCCCGAGCCTTCTCTTCATCGCGCCGTTGTCGAACCGCAGCGAATCGCCGTTGCGTCCGGAAAAGCGAAACGCCCCTTCGTAGCCCGTGAGCGCCGCGACCTGCTTGGCGACGTTGAGAATTGAAATCGACTCGCCTCTGACAATATTGATGGGATCGATCCGCTCGGGCAGCGTCGTGGCCGCGACGATGGCGCTGACGGCGTCGTCGACGTACAGGTAGTCCCGCTCGGTCGTACCGTCTCCGCTGAGTTGCGGCTCGACACCGCCGAGCATCGCCCGGATCAGACTGGGAATGACGCGCTGGTAGCGTTCCTCGCCGGGACCGAAGATGTGTCCAAGCCGCAAGATGCTGTAGGCGCAGCCGGTAGTGCGGGCGTAGCTTCGTACGAGCTCCTCGCCAAAGAGCTTTGAGGCGCCGTATAGCGTCGCCGGTCCCACTTCGCTGGTTTCATCGATCGTGCGCCCGCTGACGCGCTTGTAGACGTCCAGGGAGCTCGCAAAAAGCAGATGACGCGGCTTGTTTGGAAGGCTGGCCAGGAGCGCCGCGGTGCCGTTGACGTTGCTCGCCACGATCGGATCGATCGTATCCGCGGAGGCTGCGTCTTTCGGCGTGTAGGCTCCCAGGTGGAAGACGACGTCGATCGTATCGGCGCGCAGCCCCTTCCAATACGTGCGATCCAACGCCTCGAGCGCGACGCTCGAGCGTTCCAACGGCAGTATTCGCGCATTGCCGGCCTCGCGCAGGCGCGCCGCCACGCAGCGGCCGATGAAACCGCCGGCGCCGGTCACGAGGATCGTCGTCACGGCGCTGCCGGCGCAGCCGCCTCGCCCGAAAGCCGCTCCACTTCCGCGACCGTCGTCAATACCGGCTCGACATCCATCCCCCGGATCCAGAGCAGCCCGTCGGGCAACGGGTTCACGCGTTTTGCCATGACAGGACGTTCTCCAAAAAGCGCAAGCCGGCAATAGATGTCCGGCATGTTGAGCCCCGCCTTCGTGAAAAAATAGTGGGTCGTAAAGAAACGCGCGATGTTGATTTCCGTAACGTAGGGCAACCCTTCATGTCCGTACGTCATGTCGACGCCGAAAATTCCGTGTGGGACGGGGTCTACCGCACGAATCGCCTGCTCCGCGAGCCTGTCCGCTTCGGCATCGGCGAACGTTTCCGCGACGCCGGTAATTCCGGTTACTCCCGAAAGCGTACGGTTGCCGAAGTTCCAACTCCAACGGCGACGGCTTTGGGCGACGACGAGCTCACCCTCGTTCCAAATGGAGAGCCACGTCGTCGTCTTCGCGGTGAGGCACTCGCTTGCCGTGAACGAACCCCATCCGTCGTGATGCTCGATCCAGAAGCGTGCAAAATCGTACGACTCCGTCGGCAGCGAACCCGCTCCTCCGGCCCCCGCGATCGCGCGCACCCACAGCTTCGGGCCGAGCCGCGCGAACGCCGTTTTCAAATCGCCGACGTTATGCAACAGCATGGTTCGAGGCACGCGCACGCCCTCGCGCTCCCATACCGCATACGACCTGTACTTGTCGAGGCATATCTCGACGGTCTCGGGATTGGGCATGAAGAGCACGACGCCAAGCGATCGGATGTCATCGCGCAGGCGCGACACTGCTCGTACTTCGTGGTCGTTCTGGACGTGCAAGAGCGCCGGCTTCGTGCGGTCGAGCAAGCGGAGGAGCTCTTCACGAAACGTCGGGGCCACGGCCGGCGGGATTACGTACCGTTCGTCAACGTCGGCGAGGAAAATATCGGTCGCGCTCGCGCAGCTTCCGATGAGATAGTACGGGTGCGGCGCCTCGCGAAGCGACCGAATGAAGTTATTAGACGGCGCGCCGCCGGCGCCGCCGACCTGGACTCTCGTTACATTATCCGACGTCAACTCACCACGCTCCGATTGCGCCCGCTCACTCGCTCGAGCGCGACGAATGCCAGTTGCTTCCAAAATTCAAACGCGAACGCCGCGCTGACGAACGGGTGATAGAGCCATTCTCGGCGCCCGTCTCGCGCCCAACCGTAGAGGGCCGCCGCCGCCGGCAAGATCCCCGTCGCTCCATAGAACGGCCAAAGATAGGCGCGAAGCCGCCGCATGCGATTCGCTTCCTGCAAGCGATGCCAAACGGGCTGCTCCCCATCGGTCATCCTCTTGCGGATGCGCGGCCCGAACTTCGCAAGCGCGTCGCCAATGCCGCTCACGGTATGGTGCTCGACGTACGCTTCCGGCACGAACGCGATATCGCATCCCTGGAGAATGAGCGAGCCCACGGGCGCCACGTCGTCTTCGTCGGTGCCGGCGGGTTTTGCATAGGGCAAGCGCACGGCGAAGGCCTGGGCCAGCGCGATGAGCGGTACCGGACCGTTGCGAAAATCGTACACGACATAACCCTGTTCGCGCCGGTCGACACGATAGGTCCGGTGGTAGGACGCCGGTGAGGTCGCGCCTCCGTAGACGAAGTGGTTGAAGGGGTCGGTGAATGCGTTGATGTAGCGCGCGGTCGCGCCGTCCTCGGGCGTGCTCACGACTGCCGGGAACGCCCCTGCTATCCGAGGATCCGCGAAGGGTCGCGCGAGTCTGGCGAGTGCGTGCTCGTCGCCAAATCGATTATCCGCCGCCATCACGATAGCAACGTCGCCCGTGGCCTCACGGAAGAGCATCGAGACCCCGGGCTCGGCGCGGCACATGGGGTTGTGAACGACCCGCGCGCCGAAAGACTGAGCGATTGCAACCGTCTCGTCGGTCGAGCCGCCGTCGGCCACCAGGACTTCGACGCATTCGCGTGGGTAGCGCTGGCGTGCGATCGAGTCGAGCAGGAGGGGAAGCCGAGACGCTTCGTTGAGGGTCGGCATGATCACGGAGAAGCGTATCGCCGGATCGCTCATCTACACCTCAACGCGTTGGCCGCCCAGAGCCGCGGAGCGCAAGGCCTGTTCGATGACGCGAACGACGCCGGCGCCGAATACTCCATCGGAGCGCGTAGCCGAGCCGGTACGAATGGCGCGGGCGAAGTCGTCGACGAGCTTGCCGAGCGCTTCGCGGTTATCTACCAAGGGAACGTGCAGATCGCCCAGTCGATAGGAAACCATCTGCTGCTGCAGCGTCGTGCTCGTCGGATCCAAGACGACGCCCTTATCGTAGATGTAGACTTTTTCGGCCGGCTCGACGTCGTCCCAGACGGCCATCTTCGAGCTGCCCGAAAGCATCGTGCGCCGGACCTTCACCGGCGACAGCCAGCTGAGATGCACGTGCGCGAGGCAGCCGCCGCCGTACCACATCGTAAGAAATGCCACGTCCGCAGTTTTCGCATGCACGCAGGCGCCCAGTTGGAGAGCCACCGCTTCCGGCATCTCGCCGAGCACGTGGTTGATGATCGAGACGTCGTGTGGCGCGAGGTCCCACAGCACGTTGCTCTCTTGAAAGAGCCCGAGATTGGCTCGCACGGAATCGATATAGTAGACCTTGCCGAGCTCGCCGCTCTCGCGCAGCGACCGCAGCTTCTCCACCGCACCGGTATATAAAAAGGTGTGATCGGTCATCAGCTGCACGCCGGCACGCTTGGCACGCGCGCACAGATCCTCGGCATTCGCGGCGTCTTCGGCCAACGGTTTTTCGACCAGCACGTGTTTGCCCGCCTCGATGACGCGAACGGCCAGCTCGTGATGCGTCCGCGGCGGGGTGGCCAGCGCGATTGCAGCCACCGCGGGATCCGTCAGCACGGCATCGATCTCTGCGTGGCCGGCAACGGCAGGATAGAGACGCAACAATCGCTCCAAGCGCCGCGGATCGCGCTCGACGACGGCGCGCACGCTCCATTCTTCGGAGGCATGGAGATTGCGCACGAGGTTCGGTCCCCAATAACCGGCTCCGACCACGGCGATACCCAGCGGTGCGCCCTTCACCATGCGACGCCCAAAAGAAAGAAGGCTACGCGACGAGCGGCCGGCCGCAGGCCGACAACGCTTCCACGACGCGATCCATTTGGCTCTCGGTGAGCTCGGCGTACATCGGCAGCGAGAGAATCCGCGACGCGCCGCGCTCCGTGTGGGGGAACGATCCCGCGTTCTGCTGCAACTCCGCATAGGCCGGCTGCAAATGAATCGGAATCGGATAGTGAATGCCGCTGGCAATGCCGCGTTCCTTCAGCGCTGCGATGACGCGCTCGCGATCGTCCACTTCGATGACGTAGAGGTGATACACGTGCCCTTCGGGCTGCAGGCACGGGGGCGGCGTTACTCCGATCGCGCGTAACCGCTGGTCGTAGGCCGCGGCGTTGCGGCGGCGTGCGGAGTTCCAATCGTCGAGATGGCGGAGTTTGACGTCGAGAACCGCCGCTTGCAGCGTATCGAGACGACTATTATCGCCCTTGATGACGTGCTCGTATTTCTTTCGCTGACCGAAGTCCCGTAGCAACCGCAGCTCTTCCTCGACGGCAGGGTCGCTGGTCACCGCGGCTCCCCCATCTCCGTATGCGCCGAGATTCTTTCCGGGATAGAAGCTGAAACAGCCGACGTCACCGATGCTGCCGGCGCGCTGGCCATCGATGCGCGCACCGTGCGCTTGGCACGCATCCTCGACGACGCGTAGACCATGCCGGCGCGCGAACGCCATAACCGGCCCCATCGGCACCATTTGGCCGTAGAGGTGAACGGGCATGACGGCCTTCGTGCGCGGCGTCAGCGCCTGTTCTAAGAGCTCCGCATCGATCAGGTAGTTCGCATCCATATCGACGAGCACGGGCGAGGCACCGACCATCGAGACGGCCAGCGCCGAAGCGATGTAGGTATTGGCCGGAAGGATCACTTCGTCGCCCGGGCCGATGCCAAGCGCCCGCAGCGCTAACACCAACGCCGCCGTGCCGGACTCCACGCCGACGCAGAAGCGGGCGCCGACATAGGTCGCAAAGTCGGCTTCGAACCGTGCGACGTCGGGCCCGAGAATGAACGCCGAGCTTTCGACGACCTCCATCATGCGCGGAACGACTTCGTCGTGAATGGCGCGATACTGCGCTTTCAAATCGACAAATGGAATCGGCGTGGCGTCGGTCACTCAGGCGCGCTTCGTCCTTTGCCGGACGAGCGCCTTCAGTAACAACGCCGTGCAGATCACGCCCGCTAGCTCTGCAACGAGCTGCCAGAATGCCGTGATTTGCACGAGGATCACGTCGTCCGTGCGGCCATCGGAAAGAAGCCAGCCGTTCGCAGCCAACCCCACACGCAGATGCGGCAGGACGTGCCAGGCGCGCACCCCCATCCACCCCGGATCGTACTGTGAGTTGAAGCGCAGCATGCCGCCGGTCGCGCCGCGCACGCGATACAACCACGGCGCGAGCTGGGCGAACGCGACGGGCTGCTCCGTCCCATCGCGCTGATGCAACGGCACGCCCGGAAACGCTCGCGACTCGGCGATCAGCTCGCAAAGGCCCTCGCAAGTCACCGCTTCAACTGAGGGTGGAACGGATATCCACGAAAACGCACCCGTCGCGGTCTGCAAGACGCGTCCGCCTGCATCGCGCAACCTTCCGCGAACGTAGACGAGGAGCCACGAGCCCGGCGTCACCCGACTGAGCGCGCGCGATTGCGTGAGCACCCCGCCGAGCCCTTGCGCCAACTCCGGGACGCGCGCGAACGCCAAGCGGGCATCGATCCACGCCGTGCGCGGGTCGATCGAATCGCTCGGTTCGCGCACCGGCACCACCGAGCCGTAACCGGGCGCATCGCCGAAGAATACGTCGCATGCGTTCAAGTCGTCGACCGCCGCGACGATATTTGCGCCATCACAGCGCGCGAGCAGCGGCGCGGCGTTGAAAAGCCGCCGTACCTCAAAGCCTCGCAGCCGCGCGGTTGGCGCCGGCAGCGAGGCGCCTGCCAAACCGATTTCGCCTTTCGAACGCGAAAGCAGCCAGGGCCGATTGACGATCGCGCTCACACCCAACGCTCGTAGACTGCCGCTATCGCCGCTCTGCTCGTAACGCGCGAGTGCCGCGTCCACCGGATAGGTCGGGAAGTACTCGTTGAGCGGAACCGCGTGATTTGGATAGAGGAAGAGATCGGGATCCGCACCGTCGCCGCCGCCGGCCCGCAACTGCAGCGGCTGAAACGCCGGAATGAACGCGACCCGCGAGTACGGCGCAGCAGCGACGAGAGGATGCGGATACGATTGCGCGCCGATCCAGAGTTCGCTCGGTGGGTGCACCGACCACGATACGGGCAAGGCGATACCGGCGGCGAGAACGATATAGCGAGCGATTCTCACGCGCGCGATCGCCGCCGATGCCGGCACGATCAGGAGCGCTGCAAAAATTCCGGCAAGGTCGTAGAGCTCGCGAAAAACGCCGCTCTCGGGAAGCTGCTGCACGATCCACTCATACGGTGCTGCGAGCGGCCCGCGCACGCCGAGCGCCACGACGTAGATGAACGTTGCCGCGACGGCCGCCCACAGCACCGCACGGCGGCGGCGCGCAACGACGACGCCGGCGACGGCGAGCGCGACGATGATCCACACCGCGACTTGCGCCACGGTGCCGAGCTGGTCCGCATAACCGGGAAAGTAGCCACCGAGAGATAGCAGCGGCAGCGCCGAGAGCGATTGATTCGTCTGCCACTCCAAACTATACGGTGTTTGCAAGAGCGGGCCGCGTTCTGCGACCAAACCGATCGCGCTCGGCGACCCCACGATCGCGCCGGCGATGACCGGCAGCCACTTCTTCGTGACGAACGCGAAGATGACGACCGCGACGAAGGCGACGATCAAGAACTGCAGCTGCGCTTCCACCAGCACCAGCCAGAGCGCCAGCCGAACCGGCGATGCGTTCGCGCCGCGCGCCATTTCGGCAACCAATCCGATGAAGGCGCCATAGGCCAGCACCATGACGAGATGCCCCGCCACCACCTCGTTGTAGACCCACGGATTGAAGAGCGCAAACGCGCCGATGCCAATCGACGCAACCCTGTCGTTTCCCCACAGTGCCGCGACGCTTTCGGCGGCGCGCATGCAGCAGTAGCCGGTCGCAAACGCGAACAGCGCGAGCGCCGCCAGCGTGCCGAAGAGCAGCATCGTACCGGCAAGCGGCAGACCGATGAGATATGTCGTCGGGTGGGTGGCGGCAACGCCGAAGCCGGCCGAAAGCCAGCCGCCGACTGCGTCGTCGAAAAACGAGGCAATGGCTCGCGCGTCGATCGGCCAATTCCAATCGTGGCGAAGAGTCGGAACCCCTTTGACCACGACGAACGCCGCGAAGGCCACGCCGCCGGCAAACGCGGCGACGCCGTTACGCGTCGGCCGAACCACCCCGGCTCAATGCGTAGCGCTGCTTGACCACCAGCACGGCGCCGGCGGCGATAGCCGCGACATATCCGACAAACGCCGCGCGGCCGCCGAGCGCTGGAAACGAGGCCGCGATCGCAAAAGCCGCGACGCATGCAAGGACGACGTAGCGAATGACGCGCTCGACAAATGCTTCACGCGTCAGCTCGCCGATCAGCCATTTGCCGTATCCGGTCCCGCGTCCGGCGAAAGCCGTCGCGACAAATTGCAGGCGCGATGCGAAGATCATCACGCCCGCCGCCGCGAGGCACCAGAATCCGACGACCGCGCCTTCGCCCGATGTTGCGATCGGGAATAGGGCGCTCGAAACGAATGCCGTGAGCGCGAGCGCGACCGCGTAACGCGTGGCCCCCGCGAGCGCGCCGCCTTCCACGAGCCGCGCATGCACCGGCGCGAAGAGACCGGCCGGGAAAAGCGCCGCCAGCGCGACCAGCAGCAGACAGACCAAGGCCAGCACCGCTTCGCCTGAGGGATCGTCCGCCAACGCGACGCCGGCGAGGAGCACGCCCGTAACGACGAGCCAAAAGGCCAGCGCCGCCGGAAACGACGGTGTGTTCTGAGGCGGTTCGAGCGTGCGCGCTTCGCTCGAAACGACGCACAGCCCTAAGAGCATCAGGCCGGCGAAGATCGCCGCCAAGTAGGCTGTGGTGGCGAAACGTTCTCCTTCGATCCCCACGAAGAGCACCGCTCCGGTCAGCGCGACGAGCGTCGTAGCGATGGCGCCGCGCATCCCGCGTTGCAGCGCTCGCTCGACGGCCGCACGCCTCACGAGTTCGGCGGCCGAATCGGCCAGAGATCGGGTTTAATCGCCAGGCCGATCAAGAGGATCAACGCGATCAGCGAGATCGCCGCCGCGATCGTGTAGTAGCGTTCGGCCACAAAGCGCAGCGATATCGTTCCGCCGTCGGGTAGATCCGGGACGATCCACCCGTTGGAGAGGCCGTTGACGATCACGTGATCGAGCACTTGTCCGTTCACCGTCGCTTGCCACTCAGGGTGAAAGGCCGAGCCAAAAACGAGCAGGAACGGCTTGCTGTTCGCGCCGACGGCGACGTCGATCCCCGTCGCCGATCGCTGTTGCCACGCCAACGAAAAGTGATGCGTCGGGGGGAGCGTTACCGGCGCGATCGTGAGGAGATTCATCTTCACCTGCCAATCGGCGCTCGCCACCAGGTGCCGGCCACGGCGAAGAAATACCGGCTTGTTGCCAATAGGCTTGCCGTCGATCGTCAGCGGGGCCGCGCTCAAGTCGCGCGGCCGGCCCATGCGCCGCGCGGGCAGTGCGTGCAGATTGTAGAAGAGTCCGGAGAAACTGACGCTCCCGCCGCGCGAGAGCACCCAGATTCCGGCGACGCGCTGAAACCCGTCGTACCAGCTGTTCGGAAACGCGTGCAAGAAGTTGACGTTGAAACTGCCCTGCTGCGGCAGCGGAAAGAGACGGTACGTGACGGCGTTACCGGAGGCGAGCGCGACCGCCACCCAGGGTGTCTCGGCTCCGCTGGAGTTGATCGTACCGGTGAGATCCGGATCTCCGACGAGGTGATTCAGCGGTTGCGCGAGCGCCTGCGCGGTAAATGACGCATCCGTCGCCGGTGCCCCGGCCGGCGTTGGTAGCGCGCCGATGCGAGTGAACGATAGATCCGGCGCGACCGCGGCCGCAATAATTCCGGGGCGAAGGTCACCCCGCTGGCCGCCGGCCGAAGAGAAGGCAAACGACACGTCGTTCCATCCCGGGCGCAGGCTCAGCGTGAAGCTCAACGGTACGGGTGCCGGCCCTTGCAGATCGTCGGGATTGTCGTAGACTTCGGGCCGGGAGTTCACTCCGACCAGAGTGAGCGTCTGCTGACGCCGGCCGTTGACGACGATGGTCAGGACGTCACCGATCGCTATTCGGCTGATTCGCATCGCCGTTCGAGCTAAGCCACCGCTTGAAGCGAAAACGCGAACGTGCGAGACGCGCGGAAAGAGGAACCACGATTCGGGATCACCCCGCTGCCATCGATAGATGTCCGGATTGCTGCGATACCACCAATCCGGCATCATGAGTTCGGACGAGCCGACGACGCCGGTGTCGAAAAGATAGGGAAGCGTCGCGCCGAGCTTCGCGGGGAAGACGCCGCGGACGGCGCGGCTGCGCGCTACCTGTATCGCAGGTACGCCGTCGGGCCCGTAGATGCCGATGGCACTGGCCGACACGCGGTACAGCCCGGCGGACGGTACCGTCACCGTCGTCGTGAAGTCCTGGACCGATTTCCTCACAGCCCCATTATGCGGGAGCTCGGCCGTCAGCGCCGTGATGCGCTGCTGCCATGCCACGAGATCGTCAACGCGGACGATCGCGACGACGAGATCGGGATCGACGTAGCCGTCCGACACGAAATGGCGCGCGGCGGAGAGGGTGATTTGGCCGTAGTACGTCCATGAGGCGACGTTTTGCGGCGTAAAGTTCGTGTCGTCGACCGAGAGCGTCGCCGGCGGATCCTTCGGGAAGAGCAGTGACTCGTCGCGCGCAAAGACCGCGTAGCGCGCGCCATACTTCAGCTCGAACGGTATCGTCCAACTCGCTTCGGCCGAGGCGGGGTGGATGCGAACGCCGTCCGGCAGCGATTCTTCGACCGCGAGATTCCGTATCTCCGCGGCGGATGCGGGAAGAATCGGCGAGAGTGTCCGCAGGGTCGACGAGAAGTCGGCGGCGGAACGCATCATCGGATCGAACCGCGCCTCGCCCCGCGCCATCGCGTCGATGTTGCCGAGGGCCGCTTCGGTGAAAGTGGGAGCGGTGCTGATCACCGGATGGTTGACGCCGTAGATCAGCGGCAGCGCCCCATTGAGGTGGTACACGCGCAGCGGACCGTCCGAACGCACTTGCGTCGCGCCAATCACGCGATGGAGCAGATCGTGCGTGAGCGTGGTACTGTTGTAGCGCGACTCGTCTGGCGAGCTGAAGTCGATGACGGGAATGAAGTCGTCCCGCTGCAGGAACGTATCGACCCCGAGCACGCGAAACATGCTGGCCGCGAACGGCAAGCCTTCGCGCGTCGCGCGATAGGCGCGCCGCACCCATAGGTCCGTTCCCTGGGAGGGCTCGCTGCCGAGCAGTCCGTAGACCATCGGCCGCGACACCAGCGAGTTCTCGATGTAGAACTGGGGTTTGCCCCAATCGAACTGCTCGAGGAACTGCGTGGGAAAGAGCGCGACTCGATAGTCCTGATTCTGTCCGACGAGCGCGTTCTCGCGGTACTCCCAGCTAGGAAGCACGGGACCGGGATAGTTCATCTTGTAAACGATCACTGGAATAAACGTGAATATCGGCATCGCCACGAGCAGGACGCCGACGGCCAGCGGCAACCAATCGATACGCGCGAACCGCTCGCGGACGTATGACGTTACGGCAAAGGTCGACAGTCCGTAGAGCCCGCTCATGCCGAACTCGACGCCGGCGATCCACTTGTACGAGAACCGGAACATTTGGAATCCGGGGAAGTAGCGGTAGAACGCGTCGTAGACCGGCGTCGTCACGGCATCGCCGAGGGCGTCGTGATAGTAGCCGACGACGATGGGAACCGAAATGATCGTAGCCGCGAGAAAGTACAGCGTGGGCGGGCGCTGGTTGCGCCGCATCGCAATGCCGCCCAGCGCGACGATCGGGACGAACCAAAGCAGCGCGCCAAAAAAACCCGACGCATACGGCGCTGCCCACGGAAAGTACGCATGCCCAAAAAACGAAACGAACGTTGCCCAATGGCCCAGCCCGCGAAGCACGTTCTCGAACGAGGTGGCGGCATTGTGCATCGACGGTCCTTCGCTGAGTACGCCGTTGAGCCAAGTGTTGCGGAAGTAATCGACGAATGGAACGACCCAATAGAGATTGATCAAGAACGCGGCGACCGCAGCGGCAAGCGCAAAGGGAAACGTGCGCCTCAACACCGCAAGCGGCTCTTCACTCAACACGAGCATCACGATGACGTAGATGGCGATGAGAAAGACGTTGATCGCCACCAAGGGGGGATTCACGCCTCCGCCGACGAGCACGAGCAGTCCGATGCCCAGCGCCGCCTTCCAAGGGTTGATCTCGCCGCGCATCGAGCGTGCGGTAATCGCGACCATTGCCGGTAACGTCGCATAGACCATCAGCCACACGATTTGCGCCTGTGAGTTCAGCGCGACGTACAGATTGAAGAGAAACGCGACGGAGCCCGCGACGCGTGCGGTTTCGTTCAGCCACGGCGCGACGCTGCGCAGGCAGTAGTACATCGACGCAAGGCAGCCGGTGTAGACGAGGAAGACGGCGAAACGCTGGGCCAGAACCTGCGGCACGTGAAGGAGCTCCGCGAGGCCGTAAAACCACGCGTACGGCGTCTCGTACGGAAACCAATAGCCGGTATGCGTGCCCAGATACAACGCCGGATTCCACGCGTGCATCAGCGTTCCCAAAAACTTCAATGGATCCAGATGCAGGTCGGCCTGCCCGTCGTTGAGCTGAATGCCGGTGCCATACCCCAGGGTTACGAGCAGGGCAAGCGCGACGAAGAGCGCAGGAACGAGCGCTCTCCTCATCACCTCACGTTCCGGCCAGCGCAACTCCCACGGTGCGGCGCCGGGTGCAGTTTGCTCTTTCACGAGTAAGCCTTTCCGTACAACCTGTATGGACCTTCCAAAATAACGCGCGACTCGACCCGCACCGCGGCGAAAAGCTCGTCGACCGCTTTCGCCACGGAAGCGAACTCGATATCGCGCAGGATGCAGCGGTATTCGATCCGCCGCACGCACTCGAAACCGTGCGAACCCTCGTCGTGACAAGCAGGACAGAGGGAAGGACGCATCGCGATCGCCTCCCCGATGGGAGCGCCGCGAACTTCGCTCGTCATTCCGTACAGCGCTAGCGTCTTTACGCCCAGCCCCGAAGCGAGATGGCTGAAGCCCGCATCATTGCCGACGAAAACCTCGCATTCCGCCAGTCGCCGCGCGGCCTCGCCCAGCGGTTCGCGAACGATGCTAATTCCTTCGACGCCGCGAAGATCTTCCTCCACCCGAGCCGCTTCGCGCTCTTCGTGCGGCCCCAAGAAGAAACGGACGCGGCGTCCGTTAGCAGCGTGACGCGATGCGAGTGCCACAAAACGTTCGTAGGGCCAGCGCTTGGCCTCATTGCCCTTCCACGCCATCGAGCCGGGATGAATCCCCAAAACGCCCGCGATTCGTTCCGATTCCCACGCTGACGGCATCCAGTATTCGAGGTCCTTCTCTCCGGCGGGCAAGCCCATCGCCCTCGCAAGACGCAGATTCTCCGCGATACGATGGCCGCCACGCAGGGGAACGAGCGTGCCGTGCTGGGTGCGCACGATGAGATCCGCAGCCCCTCCGTAGGCGTGCGCGTATATCCGGCGCGCGCCGGCACCACGGGCGAGCGCCTGATACTGCCAGCGCGTTGCGGGAAAGGGAAGAATCGCGAGGTCGTAGCGCCGCGGCCGCAGGCGCGCCAAGGCGCGGAGCGCATCGGCCGCTCCGGGACGCAGCGGCAACTGCGTGATGCTCCCGACAATGCCCAACGCACGAAGATATTCGCTCACCGGCGGATGCATCGTCAGCGCATCCACGCTCCAGCCGTCGCGCCGCAGTCCGCGTAGAATCGGACCGGCGGCCAGCGCATCACCGAGCCCTGGCAGCAGCAGCACCAGGGCCGAGCCTCGAGGCAACGCGGGGTTACTCGCCGATAGGAAGCGGGATGACGACTTCGTGCGAGTTCGTCTTGGCCGTTCTCGCCGAAAAAAGGTCGGGCCGGTCGTAGTAGTGGAGGATGCGCATCCGATAAAAGATCGCCAGCGTGTCGACGAACACGTTCCAGACCGCCGGGAAGCGCAGGCGGCTGCAGACGCGCGTGAAGTTCACTTCGACCGGCGCTTCGACGACGCGGTAGCCGAAATGGTGGACGTTGGCGAGCAGCTCGAGGTCGAAGGCAAATCGCTTGACCAGCACGCGCGGAAGCACGCGTTCGAGGACTTCACGCTTGAACAGCTTGATGCCGGTCTGCGTATCTCGCAACGGCAGCCCAAACATCGCTCGCACCATCATGTAGTAGAAGAAGCTGTAGACCCGGCGCAGACGCGGATAATCGACCTTCGATTCCGGATGGAACTTCGATCCGATGACGGCATCGGCGCTGCTCGACTGCATGATTGCGAAGAACGTTTCGAGTTGCTCCGGATGCAGGTCCATATCGGCATCGAGAAAGGCGATGTACTCGCCCCTCGAGTACGCCGCGCCGCAGATCAATGCGTTGCCTTTACCTTCGTTGCGACGGCAGCGTACGATGCGCACGCAATCGGGCCACGCACGCAGCGCTTCGATCGCCGCGGTATGCGTGCCGTCGAGGCTGCCATCGTCGACGACGACGATCTCGAACGGGATGCCGAGTTCGCGCATCGTTTTCACGGTCTCGCAGACGTTCTCAGCAATCGAATGCGCTTCATTATATGCAGGCATCAAGATTGAGAGCATGGCCCGAGAGGTTTGGCGTTCCCGAATTTCGCCGCCTCCCATTAAAGCGTTGATTCTAGTCATCTTCGTCGCGCACTTCCTTAATCCGCCTACGGTTCGAAAACTCACGATAACACTACGCAATGGGGGCTTCACGGTTTTCGGGCGGGCTGACGAGGTTACGTTCGAACTTCGCGACGATCGTATGCCAGGCGAGATCGAGTTCTGCGACGTTTAGCATACGGGCGAAAGCGATGAATACGGCGCCGCCGATAGCGATCTGCCCAAAAAGGAACCAAGCGCGAGACGCAAAGGAGGCTTCCGGCGTTACGCCCAGGGCCCCAATCCAGTGCAAGGCGGCGAGCATTGCCAGCGAGCAAACGGCGACCTTCCCGATCGAGAGGACGAGAGCGCCCCAATCGATGCCCGAAACCAGGCGAGCGGTCAGAATGAGCAGGAGCACAGCCTGGAGGCTCTGGCTCGTCGAGTTCGCCAGCAGCAAGCCCCGCGCGCCCAACCCCGGCAACCAGACCAGCGACAATAGCACGTTGAGCACGACGGTCAGGACCGAAATGGTAACCGGCCAGATCATCTCCTGACAGGCGAAGCAGCAGCGAGTCAGCACGACGTTGGCGCCGAGCGCGATGAGGCCGATGGCGGCATACGGCAGCAAGCCGGCGGTGAGGTCCGTAGCGCCGGCCTGGAACGTGCCGCGCTCGAAGAGCGCCTGGACCATCGGGTGCGCCAACACGATGAGCGCGCACGCCGAGGGAATCGTGATGAAGTTTACGAGGCGCAGGCCGGTAACGACGCTGCGGGCGATTCCGCGGCGATTGTCGCGCGCGAACTGCGCCGCGAGCAGCGGAAAAATCACGGTTGCAATCGCCGCGGCGAAGATTTGCTGTGGAAAGTTCACAAGCTTGGTAGCATAGTTCATGCCGGCGATGAAGCCCGGCGCCAGCGTCGAGGCAAAGAACCGATCGAAGAAGAGCGCGAGCTGTCCGGCCGCCGACCCGACGATAATCGGTCCCAGCAGCATCCAGATCTTCCGCAATCCGGGATGGTGCAAATCGATCGTCGGCCGGTATTTTCCGATCGAAAGAAAAGACGGCAGTTGTACGAGCATCTGCGCCGTCAGACCCAGCGCCGTTCCCAGCACGAGCGCGTAGATACCGATGCCGTGGCTGAGCATGACGACGCACGCGATCGTCACAACGTTCACCGCGACGCCCACCAGGGCGGCGGACCGGAAGCGGTGGTAGGCGTTGAGCATCGCGGAAAGCACGCCGCTCAAACTTACGGCGACGATGCTCGGCATGAGCCAGCGTGTCATGCGTATCGCTACGCCCATCTGCGGCGCGGGAAAACCGTGCGCGATGAGCGGCACGTACCAGCGGGCCGTGAAGAAGCCGACGATCGCACAGGCCGTCACGACGATAGCCAGCAGGTTGAGCACCGTGCTGGCAAGGCGCCAGGCTTCGTTCTCGTCGCGGTGCGCGAGGTACTCGCTGAACGTCGGAACGAGCGCGCTGACCAGCGCGCCATTAAAAACGCCAAAAAGGATCGTTGGAATCGTGGCCGCGGCGAGAAACGTGTCCATTTCCCAGCGCGTGCCGTAGTACTGTGCGCTGACGACCTCCCGCAAAAAGCCCAGCAGCGTCGAGGCAAACGTCGCGCCCATGATAAAGAGCGTGGAACCAGCGACGGAGATACGATGGCGCGGACGTTCGCGCCGCGGGACCGCTCGGAGGTAGGGCTTAATGCGCGCCATCCTTTCGCAATACTGCGGGGATGGTCTTCGCGATGATCGCGAGATCGCCCCACGGCGTCCACGAATCGACGTAGCGGTTATCGAGCTCCATCCAGTGCTCGAAGGAGACCTCGCTGCGGCCGTTGATCTGCCACAAGCAGGTCACTCCCTGCGGTACGCTCAGCCGGCGCAGCGCGATGGCGTCGTAGTGTTCGACCTCGCTCGGCAGCGCCGGACGCGGCCCCACCAGCGACATATCGCCGAGGATGACGTTGAAGAAATTGGGGAGCTCGTCGATGCTGCTGCGCCGCAGAAAACGGCCCAGCGGATGCAGCCGCGGGTCGTTGCGGATCTTGAACACGGGGCCGTCTACTTCGTTGAGGTGCATGACCTCGTCGCGCAGCGCGTGCGCGCCGTTGACCATCGTACGCAGTTTGTACATCTTGAAACGCCGGCCGTTGCGTCCGATCCGTTCCTGCGCAAAAAATGGGGTGCCGCCGGTGACGCCCGCGATCGCGATCGCCGCGAGTGCGACGATCGGCGCCGTCAGAACGAGCACCAGCATGCCGACGACCAGATCGACGCCGCGTTTGGCGACGGGCCACGATTCGGGGACGTCGCGTTCGCGCGACAGGGTGACGGCCAGCTGCACGGTGTTCATGGCAACAGCGCCCGCTTGACGGTGCGACCGACCAGATCGAGACCCTCGACATCGCCGAGCATCGCGCCAGGTTCGCCGCTCAGGTGGATAAACGGAACGTACTCGCGCGTATGGTCGGTGCCCGGCGCGGTGGGGTCGCAACCATGGTCGGCGGTGATGATGAGCTCGTCTCCGGGGCGCAACCGGGATTCCAATGACGGAATCGCTGCGTCGAAGGCTTCGAGTGCCATTCCGTAGCCGCGGACGTCGCGGCGATGGCCGAACTTCGAATCGAAGTCGTTGAGATTCGTGAAGATGAAGCCGTTGTCGACCAAATTGAGCAACTCGAACGTCTTCTCCATCGCCTCGTGGTTATCGGCCACGCGGACCGTCGACGAAATTGAACGACCGCAATAGATGTCGCAGATTTTCCCTATTGCATGCACGTCGATATACCCCATTCTGAGTTCATCGAGCGTATTTGGGGGCGGCTCGACCGCATAATCCCGGCGATTCGGCGTCCGGCGAAAAGACCCCGGTGTTCCGACGAAAGGCCGGGCGATGACCCGATTGACGTTATGAGGGGCGACTAACATCGCTCGCGCCCCCTCGCTCCACTCATAGAGGCGCGCCAAGGGGACTACCTCCTCGTGAGCGGCGATCTGAAAGACCGAATCGGCGGACGTATAGAGGATGGGGCGTCCGCTGATCAGGTGCTCGGGTCCGAGCCGCTCGATGATTTCCGTGCCGGAGGCCGGCACGTTTCCAAGCGGCGGCTTGCCAGCAATTACCGTGAACGCCTCGACGATTTCCGGCGGAAAACCGTTGGGGTAGGTCGGGAAGGGCACCTCGGTTACGATGCCCATCATCTCCCAATGCCCGGTAATCGTATCTTTTCCCAGGCTGCGTTCCCGCAGTCGCGCGACGGCCGCACGCGCCTGTGGTGCCGGCGCGACGCCCGCGATTGCATCGATCGAGCCGATGCCCAGACGCTCGAGATTGGGCAGATGGAGACGCCCCAGACGTCGTGCGACGTTGCCGAGGGTATCCGCGGTCTGCATATCCCCAAACGCTTGGGCATCGGGAAGCGCGCCAATACCGCCCGAATCAATTACTATTGCTACCACACGCTTCATCCGTCTCTAATCCGCGATTCGGGCCTTTGAAAGACACGCCTTCCCGCCGTCGAAACGCTTGCGGCCGTGCGACGTATCATTCTCTCCTCGGCGCTCACGGCGCTGACGGTCCTCTTCGCCTGCATGAGCGCGCGCGCCGACGCGCCGCATACGCTGATCTACCTCAAAGCCGACCACATCGAGTTCTACTACGATCGCTTCTTGCTGGAAGCGGACGGCAACGTGCACCTGCGGACGAGCGACGGCTTCACCGTGACTGGTGACGCTTTCTCGATGGATCTCAAGCTCAACCGTTTCCTGGTCGCGGGTCACGTAACGCTGCACGATGCGAGCGGCACGGTGAGCGGTGCCGCGATCGCCGACTTCCTCGATTTCCAGCGCATCTACTTCGTGCCCGTGACGAGCGAACCCGACCGTTGGACGTTCCTCAACGGCGACCTCGCGCATCCGGCTAAAGGCCGCGTGATGCCCGGCGACGTGTTTTACTTTCCGGACATCACCACGCACCCCGACATGACGGGAACCGGCGCGATCGTCGATACGAAAAACTACGTACGCTTCACCGGTGCGGTCGCCTACGTTGGCGGCCTTGGCGTTCCGCTGGGCAGCAACGTCATCACTTTTTCTTCGAATCAGTACTTCGCGCAGAACTCGCTCTCGGGCGCAACCGCCGACATTACCTGGCAGCTCGCCGGCAGCCCCAACGCATTAACCGCGGTCCACCTGCGATACGATCCAACGTATAAGATATACGGGTCGGTCGAGCAGCATTTCGTAGGAGACCACGACTATGCGATCTTCTCGGTGAATCCGGCAACGCGCGCGGAGAAGTGGTGGAACGCCATGCTCTACGAGAAGCTCGGCAGCAAATTTCAGATCCAGAGCTTCACGCAGGTGTACACCCAACAGAACTATCTGAGCCTGCCTCGCGCCGCGCAGCAGACGACCTGGATCAACGCAAACTACGCTCTTCCGCACTCGTACGTCCAGGCCACGTCCCAGTTCGTGAACTACAATATTCTGGGCCCGGGATCGCTGGAAGTGCCCAAGGCGCTCGGCGGTAGCCTCGACCATCCCTCGTTCGTGCAGATTACTGCCAACAGTTTTCAGAACCGGATCGCAAACCTTCCGCTCTTCGAGCAAATCTACGAAGGCTACGGCTTCGCCCACGATACCGTCGGTGGACAGCAATACCTCAACGGCTTTCCGCAATACCCGCAATATCCACCGGTCCAAGTTCCCGGGCTGCAGTCATATGGCGCGCTCTGCGCCTACCAGCCGAAGACGAAACACAACCTGCAGTACTATTGCCCGACCTATACCACCATCTTCAATACGGTTCTGGGCTTCAATCTCTTCACGCCGTCGCTGAAACTCAACCATCCGGATAGCCCGTATCAGGAGTACTACTTCAACGCCAGCTTGACCAAGCAGCGCCAGTGGAACTCGCTGCCGCACTACATCGACAATACCAACACGAACTTGACGGTCAGCCGCCAGTTCTCGCGCTCGCTCCACACCTACGTTGGGTACGAGATTCAGAATATCGGCGACCATTACATCAACGGCGGCTACGAGCAATGCCAGCAGCCGAATGGACAGCAGACGACCTATTGCCCCGACAGCTTCACGGCGTTTCGCGGCGTCGCCACGTTGCGGACGACGAGCCTCGGTTTGACCGATGCGCCGACGCCCACGTTCAACCTCTCGCTGCTGGTGCGCCATCACGAAGACTTTCCGATCCCCGTTCCGGGCCTATTCGCGTTTCCGCAAAACAACATTCTCGGACAGCCCTTGTACAACTGGTGGCTCGGCCAGCCGCCCTACGACGCAACCGCGGAGATCCGCTTCAAGATCCTTCCTCACACGCTCGCCGACGTCTCGCGAACGTATTACTGGTACGGCAATCCCTACCGCGAACAGTTTTGGCAGCAGGAGTTCGTGATACAATTGCTCCCGATATGAGGCGCAGCATCTGGTCGGTTGCCGCAGGCATCTTGGCAGTCGTGCTGATCGCGGCGGGTCCGTCGATCGTCGTGAGCGGTCAGCTGTTGGCTTATCAAGATGGCTTCGTCTTTTTCACGACCGGCGACGGCTTCCGCGTGGCGCCCGGCATCGTGCTCCACGATGCGAAGACCGGCGGCCGGACGGCGATCGTTCCCGGCCCCCGCGTGTGGGCTCGCGCCACCTTCGATGCGTCCGGCACGGTGACCGAGCTCGACCTCTCGAAGTCGCCGCTGCCGCCGGAAGGCAGCTTCGACGACGTCAGCAGGTTCGCCGTTGCGGCCTCGACGCCGGCCCCGAATCCCGACCTGCTTGCCTATGCCACCACGGCGACGCCGGGGCCGGGCCAACCGCTCACCAACACGGTGTCCTACTCCGGGAAGCCGGTGCTCGTGACGTTCGTCGTCCAAGTGCCGCCGAACACACCGTTCACCTCGAGCGTCTACATCTCAACGGACCAGAGCGGCTGGAACGCGCAAGCCATTCCGATGGACCGCATCGACGCGCTCCACTACGAAATCACGCGCCGTTATCCGTCGGGAACAATCTTCCACTACCTCTACGATCGCGGGTCGTTCCAATCGAAAGAGGTCGCGCAGAACGGCATGGACCGCGCGCCGCGCAACTTCGTGGTGCCCGATGCCGACGTGCGACTGGTTAGCGACACCGTCTATGCGTGGCAGGACGCGGTACCGGGCAACAGCAATCAGGCGCAGCCCCAGATCATGCCGACGCCTTACAACCCCGCGCCGTTCCCGAATTTACCACCGAACTTGCCTCCGCCCGAACCTCCGCCAGGCCACAAGCCGCCGCCGGCCTAAGGCGAGCGTTTGAGAACGACGATTCCGTCGCGGTCGCTCACGATGACGTAGGCATGCTTGGCGATCGCTCGTCCGACGGCCGGTTCGTCTATTTCACGCCAGTGCTCCGAATAGTGCGTACGATCGTAAACGAACCAATGCTGACCGGAAAAATCGATCGATGCGTTTGGATCGAGAGCGAGATGCGCGAAGACTTCGTCTTCTGCCCCGACCTGCGTGCGTTGCGGTAGTCGCAGCAACGTTTGCTCGAGCAGTGCGTCGTGCGTATTGGGTCGCCGGTAAAGGTAGTACCAGTACTCCATCGGGCTGGCGAAAAGTGACACCACGACGGATGCGGCGGCGGCGGCGACGATCAACGCCTTGAAAAGCTGCGGTTTTTGCGGTCGTACGCGAGATGCGCCATCGACGAACGCCGCCAAGGCATACCCCGTCAACAGCGCGCTGTAATGCGCGCCGGGGATCACGGTGACCGGCTCGTGGGAGCCCAGAACTTCGACAAGACCGGGAATTAGGAAGAGCCCATAACGCGAGATACATGGAAGAAAAGCCAGCGGCGCGAGTACGACCACGAGGTACCATATGCGGGCGGTCAGCATGGACCAAACGGCATTCACGCCTCCGGCTTGCACCGCCGTCCAGTTGAAGAATTCGAACGAGTAATATTGAACTTGCGGATTCAACAGCGGACGCACGACGCCGAAATACACCAAACACATGGTAAACGCCAGTCCGGAAATGATGAGGCCGGTGCGCCGTGCCTTGGGGTCATCGCGCGTCATTGCGGCGAAGATCAACCCATTTGCAGCCAGCACGACGAACTGATCCTCCTTCGTGCAACAAAGGAGGATCGCCGTGACCACACTCATCGTCCAGCGCCGTCGAACCAGAGCGTAGACCAGCGTAGCCGAGAGCAGCGGCACAAAAGCCATCTCGTGGAAATCGCCAACGCCGTTCGCCCACAGAAGTGGATAGATCGCCGCCACCACAGTCACCGCGAAAGCCGCTGGCGGCCGGAACGTGAGTCGAGCCAAGCCCCATATCGGAAAGATGACTGCCGCGACAAGGATTGCCTGAAAGTACTCGAGGCCGATGGAACCGAACGCGCGGACGAACGGCCAACCCGTCACGATTATTGGCGACCAGTGCACGAGGAGATGGCTCACTCCGCCTTCGGCGGTACTCGAAAATCCGCGGCCAACGCCGGCTACAACCTGGGTAAAGATGCCGAGGTCAACACCATTTCGGAAGATGGCATATCGCCAGTGGACGATCAGGCAGAGTGCCGATGCCAGCCCAAGGAAGAGCGTTGCGACCAGTGCACTCCAAAGACGGGATGCACGTACCTGTCCGACGCGAGGCGGCAAATCTGCCGAGAGGCTACGCATTCACGAACGGTTCGCTAGCCTCCATACTTCAGCCTAGAAATGGTTTTATGGGGCGCGGACAATTACGTGATACAATTGCTTTCGATATGACACGTAGCATCCGGTCGGTGACCCTCGTTTTTCTGGCGGCCTCTTCGTTCGCGGCGCTCGCGGCGGGCGCACCAGAGCGAACTCGCCCGCAAACGCTCGTAACGCCATATCCGACGGCCTCAGCGGCGCCAACCGCGTCGCCGAGCCCATCGGAGATTCCATCCGGCGTTCCATCGCCCGCTCCGACGCCCACGATATTGATGCTTTCACCCGATGCGCTACCGCAGATTCTTTGGTTCTCCCTGAGTTCGACGACCTTAAGACCGGGTGACGCGCTCTCGGTAATCGTGCTTACCTCTTCGAACGTCGCCAGCATTGAGCTGCGGATTGGAGGCTACGGCGCCGGCTTGAGCAAGACGGACGTTGGCCATTTTGAGGGCACCTTTAACGTGCCTCGGTTGCCATTTTTCGTAAGCGGCGCGATGACGATGAGAATTATCGCTCGCAATGCCGCGGGGATCGCTACTGAGGACAGAGTAGCGATTCGCATCCGCTAGACGCTGCGATCGCTACCGCACCGTCAGCGGTATCAGTCGCTCGACGGTATCCCCGCGGGTGTTGGTGGCGATGACGCGCATCGTGAAGTTGCCGCGAATGAACCACGGTAGGTTCACGGTGTAGGTCAGCGCAAAGCGGCCGACGCCTGTCTTCTGCAGCGTCATCGCATACCCGCCGACCCGCGCCTGGACGCTGGCAACGTTCGAGGTCGTGACGACGTTGCCGGACACACGATCGCCGGAATGCACCGTCGTTTCACTCACCGCAATGCCAAGAATTTTCGGCGAGGCGTCGGGCGGGAGCAGCATGACGTGCTTCGTCACCTTCGGGGGAAGAGTTTTGGGAGGCGGCGCTTCTTCGGTCGGCTGGGGCGTCGGCGTTGCGGTCGGACTCGTCGTCGGGGTAGGCGTGGATCGATGCGACGTCGACGGCGCGGCATGGTGGACGCTCGGCGACTGAGCCGCATGGCTGCAGGCCGCGAGCCAAAGCACGCCGGAAAGGAAAACCGCCGACCGAGCGTTCCGCATGAGGCCCTCTTTCTTGAAGCCTCGTGCGTTCTGCTGCAAAGCGAGGGATGAACGCAATGCCCGAAAGGCGCCCAACCTGACTATCCTTAAGAAAGTGGGCCGGTTATCACTAACTACTTTGAGAGGTCTGCGTGCATGGCCGGTCCCGCCAACCCCGTCTTCAGTATCGTCGTTCCGCTCTACAACGAGGCCGGCAACGTCGCGCCGCTGCTCGAACGCATCTACGCAGCCGTTGCCGCCTGCGGCGGAGACGACGACTACGAAATCGTGCTCGTGAACGACGGCAGCAGCGATGGCACCCTCCAGGCGATCCGCACAGAGATGGAACGGCGAAAACGGATCGTGTTGGTTAACCTCTCGCGAAACTTCGGCCATCAGCTCGCCGCGACGGCGGGCATCGAGATCGCTGCCGGCGATGCGGTCATCCTCATGGATGGGGATCTGCAAGATCCGCCCGAGCTCATCGGCGCCTTCTTGCAGCAATGGCGTGACGGCTTCGACGTCGTCTATGCGGTGCGGCGTTCGCGCAAGGGCGAGGGCCCGTTCAAGCTTTGGACCGCGCGCGCGTTCTACCGCATCATCAAACGGCTGACTAGGGTCGCCATTCCTCTCGATACCGGCGACTTTCGCTTGATGAGCCGGCGGACGGTTGAAGCGGTACGCCGCCTTCCCGAGCGCCACCGCTTCTTGCGCGGTATGGTCAGCTGGGTGGGCTTCAACCAGATTGCGCTGGAGTACGATCGCGATGTCCGCTATGCCGGGACGACGAAGTACTCGCTCGGAAAGATGCTGCGCTTTGCCGTCGACGGAATCACTTCGTTCTCCGACGTGCCCCTGCGCTTCGCATCGTATCTCGGTTTCGTCGTCAGCGCGTTGGCGTTCGTCTACGCGGTGATCATCGTGATCGACAAGACGTTCGACTTACGCTTGGCCGTCTACACGCCGGGCTGGGCCTCGACGATCGTCGCGGTGACGTTCCTGGGCGGCGTGCAGCTGATGAGCTTGGGGATCCTCGGCGAATACATCGGTCGCGTTTATGATGAGGTAAAGGGGCGACCGCTCTATTTGATCAGCGACATCGAACGCTCTTGACCTATAGCCCGGTCGTCGATCGCGTCGCCATTGCGGTGCCGCTCGATCCGATATCGCTTCTTCTTTTTTCGGCGGCGTTTGTCGCCGCCGCGCTCGTCACCGCGCGGCGCCCCGGGTTCGGGCTCTGCGCGCTGCTGCTGGCGACGCCGACGGCCTTCGCGCACGACATCGCGCACACGACGATCACGCTGCCGAAGTGCGTGCTGCTCGGCGTCCTTCTCGGATTGACCTGCCATCCCCGCGCTCTACGGATGCTGCGCCGCCCGAGCGCGCTGCTCGTGCTGAGCGCGCTGGCGCTCTACATCGCTGCCGTGGCGCTCTCCGCGACCAACGCGTTGCACTCCCTGGAGGTCGTGCGTGAAACGCTCAAGTGGATCGAGTACGCCGCGATCTTCGTCGCCGCGTATCTCTGCTATACGCTCGACCCGCTCGACGCGCCGCTTGTCGTGGCCGTCGCGGTGGCGAGCCTTGCCGTCGCGCTTTCCGCGCTCGCGCAAGAGTTTGCCGGGGCGCCCTCGGGCCTGTACATCGGAGCGGCGATCGTTCCACGGATTGCGGGGTTGCTCGAAGGGCCAAATCAGCTCGCCGCCTTCTGCACGATCGCCTTCGCCGCGCTCGCCGCCTGGAACATCGCGCGTCCCGGCCGTCTCGTCGGCATCGCGCTGGCGGCCACCGTCTGCGCCGACGTGCTGACGTTTTCACGTGCCGGCGTGCTTACGCTCGTTCCGGCCGCGGCGATCCTGGTGCTCTGGAGCGGCCGGCGCTCCTGGCCGGCCTGGCGTCCGGCGATCGTCGGCGCGTCCGTCGGTATCCTCGGAGGCGTTTGGTGGGCGATCTACGCGCACACGCCCGGCGTGCTGCGCGTGTCGCTGGCACCCAGCGCCTATGCGGGCGGTGTCGGAAATCGCGGCGAGCTCTGGAGTGCCGCTTGGCGGATGTGGCGCGACCATCCGCTGCTCGGCGTCGGCGCGGGAAACTTCGAGCTCGATCTGCCGCTGTACGGCGTCTACGGCGTCCGCACCCACGCGAATAGCTGGTATATGCAATCGCTCGCGGAGGGCGGCATCGTGCTCTTCGCCGCGACGCTCGCGGTCGTGGGCGCATCGCTGCGCGCCTTCATCGCGCGTCCGCTCGTAGCGCGGCTGCGCGCGCAATCGCCATGGGTCGCGGCCGCTCTGGCGGCAAGCCTCGCGCTCTCGCTGCATCAGGTCGTCGACGATTTCGTCTTTTACCCGAAGGTCGGCGGCGCGTGGTTCCTTCTGCTCGGGATCGCAGCCGCCGCATTCGCGTGATACCGCAGCCGCTGACGGTTGCGACCGATTGGGGCGCCGCGGCATTTCCCTGCTTGAGCCTCCTCTTCGGCGCGATCGCGGGCGGCTTCGTTCTCTATTGGCGAGCGCTGCGGCGATCGATACCGCCGCGCTTACCGACGGTCGTTCTCGTCGCGGCCGGTGGACTGATTGCCGCCTGGTGCATGCCGGTGCTCTTCTCGAGCGACGTCTATGCGTACGCCGCATACGGCGAGATGGCGCGCATCGGGCTCGATCCCTATGCGCTCGTGCCTCTGGGCACCGGAGACCCCGTCATTCGGGCCGCACAGCTCCAATGGATCACCGCCTTTCCCATCTGCGTGTACGGTCCGCTCTTCGTCGCGCTCGCGCGGTTCTTCGTGAGCACGTTGGCGCCCCTCGGACCTCTCGCGCAGCTCGACGCCTTTCGGGTACTCTCCAGCGCCGCGCTGCTCTTCTGCGTTCCGCTTGCCTATGCGGCCTACGACGGCGATCGCGCGGCGCGCCGGCGAGCAGCCGTGACGATCGCAGTGAATCCGGTCACCATCTGGTGCGCTGCCGAGGGCCACAATGACGTGCTCGCACTCGCGGTCGTGCTCGCCGGGATCGCGCTCCTGCGGCTGCACCGCACGGCGGCCGGCGCGGCGGTAATGGCCGTGTCGGCCCTGATCAAAGCGCCGGGCGCGGCCGCGCTGCTCGCGGTGGCTGCGGTGGAGCGGCGGACGCGTGCCGCCGCCATCGCCGGCCTCGCCGTCGTCGTTGCGCTGTCCTTGCCGCTGATTCGCGGCGGGCTCGCGCAGGTCGCGTTGCACGGAACGTATGCGCCGCAAGCGTCGCTCCAGGCTATCGCGGGACCGCTCGGACGCGCGCCGGCCATCGCGATAGCGACCGCGTTAGCGATCCTCATTGCCGGCCGCGGCCTCGCCTTGGTCCGGACGGGCTCGCGCGAAGGCTGGATTTGGCTAGGGCTGGCTGGCTGGACGATGCTGCCGAGTCCGTATCCCTGGTATGGCATCTGGCTGCTGGCAGTTGCGGCGATTGCCCCCGGATCGCGCGCCGGCATGGCGGCGATCGCGCTCTCGCTCACGTCGCTGCTGCGCTACGTTCCCGACGCGGCCGGCACGCCGAATGCGCCGCTCGCCGTAACCGTGGGCGTGCTTGCGAGTCTACCGCTTCTCGCACTCTGTTATACTAAGCGACCCGTATGAATCTGGAATTGCAATCGAGCCGCGCCTGGAGCGGCACGGTGGAGAAGCTGCGCGCGTTGCGCAGGCTCGACGGAGTGAAGCCCGGCGGTTACGTGCTGCACGAAACCGCCGCCGCCGCGCGCCCGGCGCTGCTGGCCGCACTACACCGCGAGCTCGGCGGAGCGCTGTTGGCGGTAACGGCGACGCCCGACGCCGCCGAACGCAGCTTCGCAGACCTGCTCTACTATCTCGGCGAGCACGGCGATCGCGTGGCGCTGCTGCGCTCGCGCGACGAGTCGATCGGCGCGATCGAAGGCCCCTCGGAGCGCAGCGCGCGCATGACGTTACTCTCCGACCTCATCGACGGCGCACCGCGTATCGTGCTGGCACCGATCGCCGCGCTGCGCCAGCAGTTTCTGCCGCGGTCGCGCTTTCAAACGGCGCGCTTCGAAGTGCGCGCCGGCGACGATTCGGGCTTCGAGCCGTTTGCGCGGCGGCTCTTCGATCTCGGTTACACCCGCTGCGACGTCGTGACCGCGGTCGGCGAATACGCCGTACGCGGTGGTATCATCGACGTCTTCGCCGCAACGGCGGAAGCGCCGGTCCGCATCGAGTTTTTCGGCGACACCGTCGAATCCATGCGGCGCTTCGTCATCGAATCGCAGCGCAGCAGCGAGCCGATCGACGCTCTCTCGATCGCTCCCTGGGACGATCGGCTCGACGGGTCGGCCACCTTCTTCGACTACCTTCCCGCGAGCGCAACGGTCGTACTCGACGAACCGGCGGCCATCACCGCAGTGGCGGGCGCGATCGACGAAGAGCGCCAGCGCGAGCGTCACACACTGCTCGCCGAAGACGAGCCCGAAGATCAGATCGAGGAAGATATCGAGGCCGATCTCGCCGTCGAGCCGCTCTCCTTGTCTGAGGTCGGCGCCCGCATTGCACCCTACGCGACGCTCGTGTTCGCGGGCGCCATCGAAGGCGCGCACGCAACGCAATGGGTACCACACGCTATCGAATCCTTCGTCTTCGAATGCCGGCCGGTCGAGCATTTCAATCGGCAGATCAATCTCTTCACGCAAGCGATGCGCGAGTGGACCTCAGGGGGCGAGCGCATCGTCATCGTCACCGCGGGCGTGTCGGCGACCAACGACCTGCTGCGTGCCGCCGGAGTCGACGGGGTTCTCGTCGACCACGGGTCGATCGAAGCGGGATTTTGGATTCCCAGCTTGCGCACGCGGGTGTTGGGCGATCGCGAGATATTCGGCGCACCGCCCAAACGCGTCAAGATGCGCGCGGTCAAGGAAGGCGTTCCGGTCACGCTGGCCGATCTGCGCGTCGGCGACTACGTCGTGCATGCGGTGCACGGCATCGGCCAATATCTCGGTCTGCGCGCCGAAACGATTCTCGGCGCCACGCAAGATTATCTCGATCTTCGCTACGCCGGCAGCGATCGGATGCTCGTGCCGGTGACGCAGATGCACCAGATCGCCAAGTACACGGCCGCCGAAGGCCAGAGCGCGCGGCTCTCCAAGATGGGCGGCGCCGATTGGGCGCGCACGAAGATGCGCGTCAGCGAATCGCTGGCGAAGATCGCCGACCATCTCGTCGCGCTCTATGCAGAGCGCGAAATGTCGCGCGGTTATGCCTTCGGTCCCGACACGACGTGGCAAGACGAGATGGAAGAGTCGTTTCCCTACGAGCCGACGCCCGACCAGCAAAAGGCCATCGAAACGACCAAGAGCGATATGGAGTCCGAGCGTCCGATGGACCGCCTCGTCTGCGGCGACGTCGGGTACGGAAAGACCGAGGTGGCGATGCGAGCGGCCTTCAAGGCCATTGCCGACAAGAAGCAGGTCGCGGTACTCGTGCCGACCACGTTGCTCGCGGATCAGCACTATCGCAACTTTAGCGCGCGCTTCGCAGCGTTCCCCGTTCGCGTCGAGGGTCTCTCGCGCTTCACTCCCAAGGCCGATCAGAAGCGCATCCTGCGCGATCTCGCCGAAGGCAAGGTGGACGTCGTCATCGGCACGCACCGTTTGCTGCAAAAAGACGTCGCCTTCGCCGATCTCGGATTGATCGTCATCGATGAGGAGCAGCGGTTCGGCGTCATGCACAAGGAACGGCTGAAAGAGTATCGCGCCAGCGTCGACGTGCTGACCCTCTCGGCCACGCCGATCCCGCGCACGCTGCACATGTCGCTGATGGGCGTGCGCGACCTTTCGCTCATTCAAACCGCACCGAAGAACCGCATGTCGATCAAGACGGTCGTCGTGCCGGCCAGCGACGCGGTGGTGCAGCGCGCGATTGCCGCCGAACTCGATCGCGGCGGCCAAGTCTACTACCTGCACAACCGCGTCGAATCGATCCACGCGGTGCGCAACGCCCTTCAAGAGCTCGTGCCGCGAGCGCGCATCGGTATCGGGCACGGTCAGATGCCCGAATCGGAACTCGAGCCGGTCATGCAGCGGTTCATTGACCGCGAGCTCGACGTACTGCTCGCTACGACGATCATCGAGAACGGCATCGACATTCCCAACGTCAATACGATGATCGTCAACGATGCCGACCGGTTTGGTCTGGCGCAGCTCTATCAGCTGCGCGGACGCGTCGGCCGCTCAAACCATCAGGCGTACTGCTATCTCCTCTACCAAGGCCACAAAGCACTGACCGAAGAGGCCAAAGCGCGCCTCGAGGCGATCCGCGAGTTCGCCCATCTCGGCTCCGGTCTGCAGATCGCGATGCGCGATCTCGAAATTCGCGGCGCCGGTAACCTGCTCGGTTCGGCGCAGTCCGGTTTTATCGCTTCGGTGGGGTTCGATACCTACTGCGAGCTGCTGGCGCAAGCGATTGCCGAACGGCGCGGCGGACCGGCCGCGCTGGAAGCCCAGCAAGAAGCGGTGATCGACGTCAAAATCGACGCCTTCATTCCGAACGACTACATCGGACAAGTGTCGCAAAAGATCGCGGTCTACCAGCAGCTGGCAAAGGCTCGCACGCATGAGGAGGTCGCCGAGGTCGCCGCCGGCGTCCGCGACCGCTTTGGGCCGTTTCCATCACCGCTGCAAAATCTGGTCGAGCTGTGCGAGCTGCGGGCCATCGCCCTGCGCAAGCGGGTTACGCGGGTTGTCGTGGACGAGCGACGCCTCACCCTCGGGGTCGGGTCGGGGTTCGCGCTCGATCCGGCCGCCGTGCCGAAGCTGCAATCGCTTACGAAAAACCGCTTCCGCTTCAGCGATGGTCGTATTCTCGTCGACCTGCCGAGCGGGGGCGGTTGGATGCCCCTCCTGCGAAATCTGCTCGACGCCATCTAGGCCGTCTGGAAAGTTCCCCCTTCGGAGGAACGAGAAGCCATCGCGCGAACCAGCCCGCCGTGATGCGGGGCCCCGGGCCCCGTTTACTACGCCCTGCCCTACGGAGTAATAATGTTGAAAGTCCACCGCCTGATCGTCGGGCTGACCGCCGTGCTTTTCGGCGCCACCCTGAGCGCGTGTGCCACCGGCACGGTCGCCACGGTGAACGGCCAGCCGATTAGTGAATCCACCTTCGATTCGAAGCTGGAACAATCGCCGTCGGCACGTACCGTGCTGCAGCAGCTCGTGCAAGACGTCTTGATCGAGCAGTACGCAAAGAATAACAACATCACGGTGACCGACGCCGAGATTAACGACCGCGAGAACCAGCTGAAGCAAAACTTTCCGGCCGGTTCGTGGGACGAAATGCTCAAGTCGCGCGGCCTAACCGAAGAGGACGTTCACGCCGCGCTGCGGGAGCAGATCATTCTCGATAAAGCGCTGGCGAAAGACATCCACGTCAAACCGTCAGACATCAAAGATTACTTCGATAAGAATCGTGCGCAGTTCGACAAAGGCGAGCAGGTAACGGCGCGCCACATTCTCGTGCCCAGCCTACCGCTCGCGCAGAAAGTCGAAGCGGATCTGAAAGCCGGGAAGAGCTTCGCCGACGAAGCGAAGCAGTATTCGACCGACCCCGCCAGCAAGGATAAGGGCGGCGAACTCGGTACGTTCAAACGCGGAACGATGGTGGCGCCCTTCGACAAGGAGGCCTTCTCGCTGCCGATCGGACAGATCAGCCCGCCGGTGAAATCGCCGTTCGGTTACCACATCATTCAAGTCGAAGCGCGCATCCCGGCACAGAAGGCAACGCTGGCCAGCGCGACGCCGCAGATCACGCAACTCCTCATCCAACAGCAAGAGGCGCCGCTGATCCAGCCTTTCCTCCAAAACTTGCAGGCGAAGGCAACGATCGTTACCACCAATCCGGATTTCGCCGGACTCTTTCCGCCGCCGGCAGCGGCGGAGGCTTCGCCGTCGGCAGCACCGTCCGCGGCGGCCACGTCGTCCTCGCCGGCCGCGTCTCCCGCTCCTTCACCTACGTAAACCGCGTTAGCGGCGGTGCCCCAGCCGGGGCACCGCCGCGCGTCCGGTGAAGAACGCGGCGTGCTGGTTCGCATCGCTGGTCTGGGCCCGGGCAATCCCGGGCTAGTAACGATCGGCACGCTCGATGCGTTGCGCGAAATCGGCACGGCAATGGCACTCCTCGCACCGCCCGATCTCACCGGTTTTCTCGAACGCAACGGCGTCAGAATCGTCCGCGATCTGATCGACGATCCGGGGCTCTTCGTGCGCGGCAGCGGCGAGGAGCTCGAACGCTTCGCCCACCGGCTCGCGCGTGATTATGCGGGCGATGCGCTCGGCTTGGGCGTGCTCGGTAATCCGCTCTCCGATTTTCCCGGTCTTCCACCGCTCCTCCGGTTGCTGGAATCGCGCGGCATCGCGACTCAGTTGGTGCCCGGCATGCCGCGCGCGACGCTTTCGGCCGCCATTACGATGCCGCTGGTTCCGCTGCCACCGCAATCGGCGCACTATTCGTGGGACGATCTCGTCGAGATCATGGCCCGCCTGCGAATGGGCTGTCCCTGGGATCGCGAGCAGACCCATCGCACCCTCGTGCCGTATCTCATCGAAGAAACGTACGAAGTCGTCGAAGCGATCGAGGGCGCGCAGCTCGATGCGCTCTGCGAGGAGCTGGGCGATCTGCTGCTGCAGATTCTCTTTCACGCGCAACTCGCCACCGAAGTCGGCAAGTTTAGCATCGCGGACGTCGTGGACGCGCTCTCGAACAAGATGGTGCGCCGGCATCCGCACGTGTTCGGCGATGCGGTAATCGAAGACGTCGACGCGCAATGGCGCAACTGGGAAAAACTCAAGGCGCTCGAAAAGACCGGGCGCCAACGCAAGAGCCGGCTCGATGGGATCCCCCAACAACTCGGCGCGCTGCAGCGCGGACAACGCATGCAGGAGAAAGCCGCGCGGGTCGGCTTCGATTGGCCCGACGTGCACGGCGTACTCGATAAACTCTCGGAGGAGTTGGAGGAGCTCGCCGAAGCACGCCGTGATAAAGCCGACGATCCGCGGGTGCGCGAAGAGCTCGGCGACGTCTTCTTTACGCTCGTCAATCTCTCGCGCGCTCTCGGCATCGATGCCGAAACGGCGATGCGGGAGGCGAACGAGAAGTTCTACAAGCGCTTTTCGTTCATGGAAGCGCGCGCAACCCGTGAAGGGAAGAGCCTCTCCGATCTCTCGCTCGACGAACTCGAGGAACTATGGCAACTGGCGAAGGTCTGACCGCGGTCATTCGGGTGCGCATGAGCAATCTCGACGCGCACTACGGCGGCAATCTCGTCGACGGCGCGCGTATGCTCGCGCTCTTCGGCGACGTCGCAACGGAGCTCCTCATACGCTTGGACGGCGACGAAGGCTTATTCGCTTCGTACGACAGCGTGCAGTTCGTTGCGCCCGTCTTCGCCGGTGACTACATCGAGGCGGAAGGGCGGATCGTTAAAATTGGCAACGCGTCGCGCCGAATGGAGTTCGAAGCACGCAAAGTGATTGCGGCGCGACCGGATCTCGGCGAAAGCGCGGCCGATGCGTTAGATCCGCCGGTCGTCGTTTGCCGCGCCTCCGGCACATGTGTTACGCCCAAGGGCAAACAACGCCGTACCCGGCAGCCGCCGAGTACGTCTACTTCAGCGCAGTAAACACGTAGACGGCCACGTCGTGCGCGTCACGAGCGGAGAGCAGCCAGCGGGGCATGACCGGATTGAGAGGCTGACCATCGTTGTCGACGCCCGTCGTAATCGCGCGCTCGAGCAGTTTGAGAGAATAGGGGTGTTTTTGCCCGGTAACCAGAGCGCTGTGCCGCAGATCGGCGCTGACGGCGCCGCCAGGCAGGTGGACGCCGCCGGCGCCATTCGCACCGTGGCAGGCCGCACACGACGGCCGCAGCGGCGGCTTGGCGGCACCGATCTGCCGGCCATCGCTATCTCTGCCCGTTCGAAAGATCGAACGCCCGTTGTCGATAGCTGACGATGCCGCCGTGCCGCCTCCGTGCGCGCATCCGACGATGGCAGCGAGGGCAACCAACGGTATCGTACCGAGCACGCTCTTGGCGACGTTAGCAATCACGTCGTTCGTTAGCCTCCCCAGGCCTACGCTAAGCGCTCGTGCGTCTTGCGCTTCCAGACGAACTCGTAGTAACCGAACTGCAGCGCTAGCACGACGCAGTAGGCTGCAGGATAACCGAGCCAAACGCCATCCAGCCCGATGCGGTGCATCAAGAACCAGGCGACCGGCACTTCCACGCCCCAGATCGCAACGATGCCGTTGATGGTCGGCCAAAGCACCGACCCGCTGCCGCGCATGAGGCCGCTGAGCACGGCGGAGTTTCCGAACAACAGATAACTCCACAACGTGATCATCAGCAGTTGGTGGGCGATCATCAGCGTGTTATGGTCGGTAATGAACCATCCCAAAATGAACCACGCGCAGAGATAGCAGGCCCCGATGATGATTGCCCCGATTGCATAGTTCAGGCCGACGGCCGAGCGAACGACCGTGTTGAGTTTATCTTCCCGGCGCGCCCCGATGCACTGGGCGCCGAAGATCGACGCGGCGATACCGATCGAGATCGCCGGGAACTGCACGTAGCCGACGACCTGATTGACCGCACCGTACGCGGCGGTCGCGCTCGATCCGAAGCGATTAACGAACGAGATCACCGCAATCTCCGCCAGCGATACCATCATCACTTGGATGCCGGTGGGCACGCCGATGCGCAAGACCGTCCCAAGAATTTGCCAGTCGATCCTCATATCGGCGAGCGTCTCGCGATCGAACTGCAGGGGGTGGTTCTTGCGGCGCAGGTAGATTAGCAGCCAGGCAAAGGCCGCCGCGTTGGCGATGAGGCCCGAAACGGCGGCGCTTACCACACCGAGCTTCGGGAGCCCGAAGGTCCCCACGATGAACAGGGGCGTGATGGCGATCGCCAGCACGCTCGACACGATCAGGGCGTAGAACGGCGTTGCCGAATCGCCGGTTCCGCGCAAGATCGTCGCGTACACGAAGTACACGAAAAACACCGGCATCGTCAGGAAGATCACGCGCGCGTAGGCGTCGGACTGCGCGATAATGTCGGGCGGCGTCGCCAGCCATTGGAGAATCGTCGGCGAACCGAGAGCGCCCAGCACCGCGACGATAATGCCGAGATAGAGTGCGGCGCCTATGACCGTGCCGGCGATTTTCTTGACTTTGTGGTAATCTTGCGCGCCAAAAGCCTGACCGATTAAAACGCTGCTGCCGCTCGAAACGCCGAAAACGAACGAAAACAACAAGAACACGATGGGGAAGACGGCCGAGATCGCACCCAGCGCTTGGGTTGAAATTAGCCGGCCGATCCAAATGCTGGCCATCGTCTGCGATGCCGACTGCAGAACGTTGCTGAGCATGAGCGGCACGAGAAAGACGAGGAGGATCTGCCACATGGGCTTCCCCTCCTCGAATACGTTGACCCCGCGGTGCGCGGCGCGCGCCTGCGCCATGAAAACGACCCTCTATTCTTGCGCGAGCACTTCGTATATTTCTTTACGGGTCGCGTCGAGCAGCTCGCGCACGCGCTCGATCGTGTCCGCTCTGGAATGATGGCCCAACTGCGAAATGGCGTGCATCAAGCGTTCTGCCGACTCGCGCATCTGCGCCCGCGGGTCGCTCTCTCCCTCTTCGTCGTCCTCGCAGCCGCTAAAAATCTCCGCCGCGTGCTCTTCAAGGATCTTGCGCCCCTTCTCCGTGAGTTCGTACGTGCGCCGGTCGCCGTCTTGGCGACCCGCAATCAAACCCGCCGCTTCCAACAACGCGAGCAGCGGATAGACCGAGCCGGCCCCCCCTCTCCAGCCCTTTTCCCGGATGGCGCCGATGAGCTCGTAGCCGTGGCGCGGCCGCTCGGCAAGCATTTGGAGCATCGCGTACTTCAAAAGGCCCCGCCGGAGGTGGCGCCGGTGCGGTAGCCTGTGCTCCCGTAATCTAAACATACCGCAATAGTATTCGATATATCGAGATACTGTCAATCCTTCGACAGCTCAGGATGACAACGGGGAACTGCGAATCTCTCCTCGTGCGATTGGACAAGTTCATGAAGGTTTCGCGGCTGGCGAGGCGCCGCAGCGAAGCCCACGAGGCGCTCGAGCACGGGCGGATCGCCAAGGACGGCAAGCCGCTCAAGCCCGGATACCAGGTCAAGCCCGGCGACGTGCTCGAGATCCACTACGCGACGAAGTACGTGACGGTGCGCGTGCGCGAGGTTCCGCTACGCGTCACGCCGGCGGTCAAGCCGGCCGATCTCTACGAGATCGTCGATTCGCGCAAAGACGAGGCGGAGTGGCTGTAATTTCCGCCGACACCAAAGATGCGCTGGCGCGCGACGTTCCGGCCGACGCGCACTGCCGTGAGGCGCTGCTCGCCGGCCTCGCGCTCTACGGCGGCGTGAACGGGGAGTTCGTCACCCATCGTAACGCCGTGGCCCGGCTCTTCTGGTCGCTGCTCGACGAGCGCAAACACTCGCCCATCGAAACGCGAGCGCCGACGCGCCTTCAACGCTTGCCGACGTTTGCCGTCGCGCTCCCCATCCGGCTGCGGGAGATGCCGCCCAAACCGCCGCACAAATGCGATCGCTTGCTCGAAGTTCGCGCTGCATTTCTCGCATGCGGCTCGCTGGCCGCGGGCGGGCGCGGCTACCACCTCGAGTTCGTCGTTCGCGACGAGGCCATGGCCGAACGACTCACGTGGATATTGCGCAGCAACGGCGCACCGGTCAAGCGGACGCCGCGTAAGGGGCGCATCGTACTCTACCTCAAAGATTTCGACGCCATCGCGGAACTGCTCACCCGAATCGGTGCGTTCGGGGCGGTACTACAGTTGGAGGACGTGCGCGCCCTGCGCGAGACGAAAAACCGCATTCATCGTTTGGTGAATACCGAAGCGGCGAATTTGCAGCGCAGCGCACAAGCCGCGGCCGAACAGCGCCGCACTATCGAGTTCTTGCAGAGCGCCTACGGGTTGCCGCAACTCTCGCCGGCGCTGCG
>Ga0182015_10000094_pt1 | contig 117650 bp, 92 predicted proteins | sample 712P3MmetaG_FD_120478 | JGI IMG/M metagenome (GOLD analysis project Ga0182015, IMG submission 120478) | Permafrost microbial communities from Stordalen Mire, Sweden - 712P3M metaG | ecosystem: Environmental > Terrestrial > Soil > Wetlands > Permafrost | place: Sweden: Stordalen | collected...
CGTGTTCCCATCCCCATCGGCACTTCTCCTAGAATTCGATGGCATTCTACGAGAAAAACAAACGGAAACAAGTTACTTCAGGTTACATACCAAATACCCGACTTTCACCACGGGCTGCTAGGGGAGACGCTGTCTTCAATCGGAATTTCCATTTCGCTCCGCTGGATGAGGTGTAGTCCGAAATGAACATTGAATTTCCCTCGTGGTTCACGCCTGCCAGTGGTACCCTACCGCGACAAAAGGGCTGCCCGTCTCCTCGCCGGCAAACCGGACACCCCTCTGACAACCTCACTCGAAGGAGAGACCATGATCCGGAGAATCGGTCTGTTTCTGCTCACAATCGCTGCGCTTACCTCAGTCCTGACATCGAATTCCCAAGCGCAGTCCGTGTTGACCCGTCATGTGCGAGAAGTAACTCGCACCGGTGAGGCGCAGCCCATCGCGAAGCTACCCTTAGACCAGATCATGAACCTGGACATTGTTCTGACGGTACGTAATCAGGCAGGACTGGATTCATTTCTGAAGGAGCTGTACGATCCCGCCAGTCCCTCCTATCGCCATTTCCTCACCGTCCCGGAGTTTACCGAACGGTTTGGACCCAGCCAAGAAGACTATGACGCCGTGGTCCGTTTCGCGAAAGCGAACGGCTTTGCGGTCGTTGGTGGCACACGCGATGGCATGGACGTACAGATCAAGGGCCCCGTTTCGGCCATCGAGAGTGCTTTCCATCTAACCATGGGTACCTACCAGCACCCCACTGAGAGCCGTACTTTTTACGCCCCAGACCGCGAACCCACCACTGACCTTTCGTTCTCGCTCTGGCACGTCTCCGGTTTAGACAACTACTCCATCCCGCATCCCATGTTCGTCAAGAAGAGCGACTACGCCAACGCCCATGGCATCGATGCGGATGCTGTCGTGTCCCACGCCACCACCGGTTCCGGCCCTTCGGCCTCCTTTTTGGGAAGCGATATGCGCGCGGCCTACTACGGCGGAACGGCCCTCACTGGCGCTGGCCAGAACCTCGGACTCTTCGAGTATTTAGGCACCGACCTGACCGACTTGACTACCTATTTCGCGAACGTAGGTCAAACCAACAATGTCCCGATAACCTTGCTCTCCACCGACGGAACCAGTACTTCCTGCGTGGATAGCAGAGCCGGTGGCGACTGTGACGACACCGAACAAACGCTCGACATGACTCAGGCCATCGGCATGGCTCCCGGGCTTTCAAGTCTGGTGATGTACATCGGCTCAACCGACACCGCAATCATCAGCGCCATGACCACACACAGCCCGCTGCCCACCACCATTGGCTGCTCGTGGGGCTGGACGCCGGCGGATCCAACCACGCTCAACCCCTACTTCGAGAAGATGGCGGCTCAAGGCCAGAACTTCTTTGCGGCTTCCGGAGACTCTTCCACCTGGTCGTCGAGTAATGAGGCCTGGCCAGCGGATAATGCATATGTCGTTTCTGTCGGCGGCACGGACTTGGTTACCGCCAGTGCCGGTGGCGCATGGAAGTCAGAAACCGCCTGGACGGACAGCGGCGGCGGCATCTCACCGGACTCAATCCCCATCCCCTCGTGGCAGCAACTCTCGGGCGTGATCAACTCCAGCAACAAGGGTTCGACGACCCTGCGCAACGGCCCGGACGTCTCGGCAAACGCCAACTTTACGTTTTACGTCTGCGCCGACCAAACGACCTGCACGGCCAACGATTATGGCGGCACCAGTTTCGCCACGCCCATGTGGGCCGGCTACATTGCCCTGGTCAACCAACAGTTGGCTGCCAACGGCGACCCGACCATCGGTTTCATCAACCCAACGATCTACGCGCAGAATGTGACCTCCAGCTATGCTGCGGACTTCCACGACATCACCAGCGGCACATCCGGCAGCTACTCGGCTGTGACCGGCTACGATCTCGTGACCGGCTGGGGCAGTCCGAACGGCACTGGGCTGATCAACGCCCTGGCTCCGACAAGTACGTCTCCTGCCTTCGCTATCTCCGCCTCGCCGACGTCCGTCTCCGTGGTGCAGGGCAGCAGCGGCAGCTCTACGATAACCACCACTGTCTCCGGCGGCTTTGCTTCGGCAATCGCCTTGACCGCAAGCGGCCAGCCGACAGGTGTCACCGTAAGCTTCAGCCCCACGTCCATCGCGGCTCCCGGTTCTGGCACGTCCGCGATGACCATGGCCGTGGCCTCAACCACCGTGGCCGGCACCTACGCGATCACGGTAACCGGCACCGGCGGCGGAATCACGCACACCGCGAACGTATCGCTCACCGTAACCGCAACGGCGACTCCTGCGTTCACCATTTCCGCCTCGCCCACGTCCGTCTCCGTGGTGCAAGGCAGCAGCGGCAGCTCCACGATCACGACCGCCGTCTCCGGCGGCTTTGCTTCGGCAATCGCCTTGACCGCAAGCGGCCAGCCCACAGGCGTCACCGTCAGCTTCAGCCCGACCTCCATCGCGGCTCCGGGTTCCGGCACGTCCGCGATGACCGTGGCCGTGGCCTCAACCACCGTGGCCGGTACTTACGCGATCACGGTAACCGGCACCGGCGGCGGAATCACGCACACCGCGAACGTATCGCTCACCGTGACCGCGGCAACGGCTGGTGCCTTCACCATCTCGGTCTTGCCCACCTCCGGATACTTATATCAGGGCCAAAGCGGATATGCTGTCGTTACTACTGCCGTCTCCGGCGGCTTTGACTCGGCTATTGCGTTGACCGCGACGGGCCAGCCGACAGGCGTCACCGTCACTTTCATCCCCGCTTCCATCGCCGCGCCGGGTTCCGGCACATCCGAAATGCTCCTGACCGTGGCCAGAAACGCGGCGACCGGCACCTACCCGATCACGATAACCGGCGCCGGCGGAGGCATTAAGCACACCACAATCCTCACTTTCGAGGTTGTGCGGCGCTAACGCTCACAATCGCTGGCGCTCGTCGCGCCGGCGCGGGACGCTGCCAGGGTCCGGACCGTTCAGCCCGGGCCCTGGCAGAGCCGTTCTCGGAAATGTGCCTGAAACGCTAATCAAGAATGCGGACACCGCCTTGTACCATGCCAAGAAAAATGGGCGCAACAATTTCCAGTTCTTCAAGCCGGAAATGAATCGGAAGGCTGTAGAGCGACAATCTCTCGAAGGCAGCCTGCGCGATGCTGTCGAGCGAGAAGAGTTTTTGCTGCATAGCCCTGGCTACGACTAACCCACGGGTCAGCTGCGGCGGGCTAGCTCGCGATATAAATCGCTAATCATTGCCATGGGAATTCTGGCTCTGGCCGGGGCTTGGTCGATTGCAGTGCCCGGACATCTGGATTTCGGACGATTCCATTGTCCGATTAGCGTGTTATTCAAGAGTTTGCGAGGCAGCGAGTTTACGGAGCCCGACGGACCCACCAGAGAACTCGTCCGATGATTCTCCAATTGCGGCTCTTTCCCAGTGGTACCGGTTCGTATACCCGATTTTCGCCCTCCAGAAGTTGAGCGCCATTTACAAACAGAAATCGTGACAGGACTAGACCAGTTTCTTGCTGCCACGTAACCACGATCTTCCCGCTCAGTTGTGCGGGATCCGTTTGCGCACAATCGACGGCGACAATATCGCCGTCGTTTATGAGAGGTTCCATCGAATTTCCTCGTACTCGTAGGCAATTGGTGTCTGAGGGATTAGGGCACCATGCTTCCGGAGCCGCGATTATTTCGTCGGCGGGCGCGGCATCGAGGTCGAATACTCGATCTCCTTCGTCGTTATGCATTGCGCCATGCGCGGCGAGAATGGGAATCGCCACCAACCTTGCTGTTCGCAAATTGGAAGTTCGTTTTCCACGCTTGATATTTTGGATTTCGAGTTGAGGGAATCGTGCGTTGTCTAAATCTTTGTCGCGCTCTGGCGATATTTCAGAAAAATCGGCTCCAGTAAGCCCGGCGCGGGCCCAAAACCAGAAACACTCCGGCTTATCTGCCAGATTGCCCAAGCGGATGTAACCTTGCGCCGGCGGCTCGTGCGTGCCGCGCTCCCATCGCGATAAAGCCATCGCAGAATAATGAAGCCGCGAAGCAAGCGCCGCCTGCGTGAGCTCCAGATCTCTGCGGAGTGCCAAGATCCTGAGTGACCACTCGTGCGATTGTGCTTTTCTCGATTTCATAGATCGCCGAAGCATGGCGCGATTGAACTAACATTTATGTTAGGTCGTTTGAATTCTGTTGTATAGCAAAAACCCGCACAAAGAACTGAATAAAGAGAATGCGGCAACGACCGTCTCGGGACCATGGATCGAGGCCCGGCTTTCGGTGGGTCCCCATAAGTCACATTACCGACATTGAGATCAAGTTTCCAATGAGGGCGCTAGTATGGAGTTGCACTGCCGAATGGGCGGGTCAAAATATAATGCGCACTCTCCGTGGGTTTCTTACAGTCCTCAGCGGCCGGACCATATTCCATACGATAACTAGCGATGAAACTACAACGGAAAGCCTATCGCCCCGATATGTTGGGCGGGAGAACGGCGATGGATGTTCATCTTTAGGGAATGATGAATCGCACGGTCCGCAAACTAAACCACTACAATTTTCTCTTCATTGACAAAATCTCCAGCGCGCAGCTACTGTCGTCAGTGGCCCGTTTTCCGTCTTGCACTACAGGCCGCGGAATAAACTTTTTGACCGTTCGAGCGACAACTGAACTATGACCACCAACCCAACGCAGATTCCACCATCGCCTTCTCACCCTCTGGCGCCGGTGCGCAAAGTCCGCAAGGCCGTGCTGCCCGCCGCGGGATTGGGCACGCGATTTTTGCCAGCCACCAAAGCGCAGCCGAAAGAGATGCTCACCGTCGTCGACAAGCCGCAGATTCAGTATGTGGTGGAAGAATGCGTGGCCTCCGGCATCGAGCACATCATTATCGTCACCGGACGCGGCAAGAGTTCCATCGAGGACCATTTCGACCGTTCGCCAGAACTCGAATACTTTCTCGAGCAAAAAGGCAAAAAGGATCTAGCGGACCTAGTGCGCGGCATCAGCGATATGGTGCAGGTCAGTTACACACGGCAGAAAGAACCGCTGGGCCTGGGACACGCCGTGCTAGTGGCCAAGGATTTGGTCGGCGATGAACCGTTTGCCGTGCTGCTCGGTGACGTTCTGATTCCCGGAGAAAATCCCGCAACAAAACAGTTGATTGCCGTGTACGAAGCGACGGGGGTTGGCGCCATCGCCGTCGAAGAAGTGCCCCGGGACAGGACGCATCTTTACGGCATCGTGGACGGCGAGTCCGCGCCGCAACCGCCCTTTGGCGCGCGCCTCCTGCGCATTCGCGATCTGGTGGAGAAACCCAAGCCCGAGGATGCGCCTTCTAATTTGGCGATTACCGGGCGCTACGTTTTGCCTCCAGCCATTTTTGATTGCCTGGAGCGCACCAGGCCCGGCGCCGGCAATGAAATTCAACTTACCGACGGCATGCGCATCCTGGCGCAAGAACAAGGCTTGTGGGCCTACATCTACGACGGAATTTCCTACGATGCCGGAGACAAACTGGGATTTTTGAAGGCCACCGTGGAGCTGGCGCTGCAAAACAAGGAACTGGGCGAACCATTTCGCAACTATCTAAAAACGTTGAAACTGTGATCCCCATTGCAACTCCATCGTTCTCTGAACTGGCCAGAAAATCGCGACGGAATCGTTACTACGAGCGAGACTTGTCGTCCCGAGCGAAGCGAGGAATCTGTTTTTTCGGATCAGTCAGCAAAACCGACGATTATTTCTTTTTGGCCGGCTTGCTTTCTTTCGATTCTTTCGAGGATTCCTTGGATTTAGTTTCTTTCGACGAAGAATCCTTCGCGGAAGCGTCTTTTTTGTCGGATTTGTCCGCCTTGTCGCCAGCGGATTTATCGGAGCTTTCCTTCTCACCCTTCGTGGAATCGCTCTTGTCCGGAGATTCTCCCAGCGCGGATTTGCCGGCGTAATCCGTGACGTACCATCCGGAACCCTTGAATTTAATCGATGGCGCGGTGATTACGGATTCGACTTTGCCCCCGCAATGCGGACATTTTTTCAGGTGCGGACCCGAAACCGGCTCAATTTTGTCCGTGTGACGGCCGCATTTCTGGCACGCGTATTCGTACAGTGGCACCGACCATCCTCCGTAAGGAAGCTCAAATTTCAGAGTATAGCATGTGCACTACGCGCCTTTGGGCTGCGTGCTAGACTCGACGTATGCCTACGCGGCACAACGGCGCCCCCAAACCCACTCTCGACGAAGACGACGATCTATCATTGGACTCCGGGCAAGACCTTGGCGATCTCGCCCACGACGACATCGCGATAGCCGTCGAATCGGAAAATGAAATTGCGCCTGCGATTCAGGATGATGCGCGCGGTTGCTTGTACCTGGTTGGTACGCCCATTGGGAATCTCGAAGACATTACGTTGCGCGCGCTGCGCATTTTGAAAGAAGTGGATCAAATCGCCTGCGAGGATACGCGCCACACGCAGAAATTGCTGACGCATTACGACATTCACAAATCGCTGGTGAGCTATCACGAACACAATGAAATCACGCGCGCGCCGGAGTTGGTCATCGCGATGGAAGAAGGCGCGAAAATTGCTCTAGTCAGCGACGCGGGCACGCCGCTGGTGTCCGATCCGGGACATCGACTGGTCACGCTCTGCGTTCGGCATCGCATTCCAGTGATTCCGATTCCCGGACCGTCGGCGTTGCTCGCGGCGCTTTCCGCGAGCGGATTACCCAACGAAGAATTTTTATTCGTGGGATTTTTGCCCAATCGCAGCGGCGAACGACGCCGCGCGCTCGAACGCCTGCGCATCGAAGACCGCACCATTGTTTTTTATGAAGCGCCGCATCGCGTGGCAGAAACCGTCGCGGACGCGCGAGAGATTCTCGGCGATCGTTCCGCCTGCTTGGCACGCGAAGTAACCAAACTGCACGAAGAATTTCGTCGCGGCAAATTGTCGGAACTGGCAGCGTCGCTGGCGGAGCGTCCCGCGCGCGGCGAAATTACTTTGCTGATTGCGCCGGAAGATGGCGCGGCAGCGGGCTCGCAAGCCGGCACATCGCAGTCCATCGCGGCGCGCGTCGAAGAGTTAATGCATCAAGCTAAACTCGATCGCAAGGAAGCGCTAAAAGTCGCCGCCAAGGAACGCGGCCTCACGCGCCGCGCCGCCTACGGCCAGCTGGTCGACGCACACGATCTCAACTCCTCGAAGTGAAGAGCACATAATCAAACGTCGGCACGGCGCACTGTTGTGTACTACGCGGCAGATTCGGAGCGGAAGACGCGCTGGAAGCGGGGGCCGGTGAAATGTACGCCGATGACGTGTTCCCCTTCGGAGGCAGTGTCCGCGACGTGGACGACGCGACCGTGGGTAGCGAAGTCGGCTTCCTGGCGGCGTGAGGAGTAATGACTAGGCGGGATGCGGATTTCGAGGTCCGAGCCAATGGGCACGTCGAAGCGCGTCACAAAAGCGGCACCGCTGCGGCACAAATTTTCGCTAGAGGTATCTTCTTCGAAGTTGAAACCGCGGCGGTCGCGTCCGCGAACTTTCAGCGGCAGGCGCACGGCGATCCTACGTTCCGACCTCTGCCTTGAGGGTGAGCTGAGCTGGACCATAAGAGGGGTCCTCGTTTCCGGCCGCCACCGCACGATCACCATCACCGTTGACCGCGAAGCGATCAGCAGTATCGGTGACCACGGAATGGTCAGCGTCATTGGCAACCCCAGAGCGGTCGACCGGGGCGGCTCGTTGCGCGAAGAAGTGCTCGACACTGTCGAGCACTTCGCTGGGCGTTCGCGCCGCGTGTACGATTCGACGAAGTTCGGTGCCGTTACCCACGCCATGTGTGAACCAGCAAGCGAACTGCTTCATTTTGCCGACTCCGTCGGGCAAATTGGCAGCGGTTATTTGCCGGTAGTAGCCGGAAAGTAACCGGTGACGGTCCTCGTCGGTGGGCAGGTCATAGCGGCCGGCGGTAGCGTATTGCTGCATCTGCGAGAAAATCCAAGGGTTAGTGGCAGCGGCGCGGCCGATCATGACGGCGTCGCAGCCGGTTTCTTCTACGATGCGCTCGGCGTCCATGGGCGTGTGAATATCGCCGTTTCCGATCACCGGAATTTTCACGGCTTGCTTCACGGCGGCGATAAGTTTCCAGTCGGCGCTGCCGGTGTAGCCTTGGGCGCGGGTGCGGGGGTGGACGGCGACGGCCTCAACGCCAACGCTTTCGGCGAGTTTGGCGACTTCGACGGCTACGATCGAGGTTTCGTCCCAGCCGGCGCGCAGTTTAATGGTGAGCGGTATGCGGACGGCGGCGCGTACGGCGCAGAAAATATCTCTTAGCAGCGAGAAATCGCGCAGGAGGCCCGAGCCGCCACACTTCACTACTTTTTTGGCGGGACAGCCCAGGTTGATGTCTACGGCGTCGTAGCCGAGGTCTTCGACCATTTTGGCGGCGTCGGCCATTACTGCGGGATTGGCGCCGAAAAGCTGGGCCGTGATGGGGTGTTCGTCTTCCTCAAAATACAGATAACGCAGGGTCTTTGCGGCGCTTCGGGTGATGCCCTCGGAGCTGGTGAATTCGGTCATCAGTAGACCGCAGCCGCCCAGTCCGCGGATGACGCGGCGAAACAGTGTGTCCGTAACGCCGGCCATGGGGGCCAGAACCGCCGCAGGGCGGATGGTCAGGTCGCGGATTTTGAATGACGCGGGAAGCATAAAGCTTCAGTGTAGCCTAAGTTGCATGGAAAGCTTAAACCAGGAGCGGCTTGCGAAGAAGTCGAAGGTATCGAGCCCGCTGATCGCGGCGATTGAGACTAACCGCAAGACCGGGTCCGTAAGCACCCGGAAGAAGCTGGGCATTGGGCTCGATGTCAGCTGGGAGCAACTGGCATAGAACCGCCCTTCGCATCCAAGGAGTTTTCCGCGGCTCAGCGGCGCGCCGCCGCAGGAAGTGTGATCTTATCTTTCACGGTTTCGCTTGTTCACCAGAGTTTCCGTGCAGGGTGAAGTAAAAGGTTGCGCCGCGGCTCGCTTCGCTCTCCGCCCACACACGTCCGCCGTGACGTTGAATAATACGCTGGACGGTGGCCAGGCCGACGCCGGTTCCGGGAAATTCATCCATGGAATGGAGACGCTGGAAAGCGCCAAAGAGCCGTTCGGCGTAAGCCGGGTCGAACCCCGCACCGTTATCGCGGACGAAATACGCGGTTGTGCCGTGGTGCTGAATGGCACCGAAGGCAATGCAGGCGGAGGGAGGCTTGGAGGTGAACTTCCAAGCATTGTTGAGCAAGTTTTCCAGGACGATTTTCACCAGGCGTGGTTCCGCTTGGGCCTCCTGGCCGAGTTCGATGCTTAACTCGACCTGGCGATCGGGCTGAGCGGTGCGGAGATCGTCGGTCACCGAACGAACCATGGAGCTTAAATCGAAGCGTGTCTTGTGAATCTCGCCGCGCGTCACACGGGAAAGATTCAGCAGATCTTCGATGAGAGTTGCCATTCTCTGGGTGGCCGCACGAATGCGCTGAAGGTGACTCTTGGCGTGTTCATCGAGTTTGTCCCCGTAGTCATCGAGCAAGATCTGACTGAAACCATCCATGCTGCGGAGGGGCGCGCGCAGGTCGTGCGAAACGGAGTACGAGAAAGCTTCGAGCTCTTGATTCACGGCAGTGAGTTGCATGGTTCGCTCCTGCACTCTTTTTTCCATTTGGTTGTGGGCTTGTTGCCAAGCTCCGTCACGCCTCTGAATCTGCGCCAACATTTCGTTGAACGCGTCGACCAGCACGGCAACTTCGTCGCGGCCTCCGGTGGGGCCGGCCCGCAGGGAATAGTCCTTGCCGAGAGAAACGGTGTTAGCGAGCATGGCCAGACGCACGATGGGTTCCGCCGTGGAGCGCCGAAAAATCGCCGAGACCAACAGGGCGGCCAAGAGCGATGCCGCGAATACGAAGCCCGCGATGTACGCGTAGCGTTGCAGACGGGCATACAATCTTTTCCGGTCAGATCGGATGTAGACAAAGCCAGTCGGCTGACCCTGGAATTCGACGGCGCGGACCAGCACCACGTCGCGGCCGGGAAACCAATGGCCCTCGATTTGTCCCCGCGGAATCGCAGGTAGCGACGGGACTGGGCCTTCGCGGTCCCGCCAATACAGGGCAAAGGGCTGCCCATCCGCGGTGTAAACAGCGGCGGAAATAATATCGGGCGCGGCCTGGAACGCGGAGAGGGTGTTCGTAGCACTGCGAGGATCGCCGAACAGCAGGGCGGAGACGCAATTGGAGCCGGCGATTTGCGCCTGCAGCGAGAGATTGTAGACGCTGCTCTGGCGAGAAGCGATCACATCGTAGGCAGTGAAGCCGGCGCACGCGAGCACCAGCGCGATGCCGCTTACCAGCATGTTCATCCTGGTCAGCTTCCTGGTGATCGAATCGTGGTTGGCTGCGGGCATGGTTGGTCAACTTCAGGTGTGAATATTTCTTCTCACTTCTACCGCGACTTTCAGCAATTCCGAGCTTAGGGTCAGTCCGGCGTCGCGAGCGGTGGACAGGTTCACCTCGAAGCGCACCCTGCTGCCGTCCAACACGAACTGGATCATGCCCCCGCGGCGCGAAAACTCCGGCATGTCGCTGACCGTCAAGGCCGCTGATTTATCGATCGCTGCCAGGATTTCTTTCAGGCGAATGGCCTCCGAAGCGCTGATGAACAGAATGCGGCAATTCACAGAGTCCACCGGATTGGAGATTCTTCTGGCCACCACGGGCTTGCCCTCGATCGCCTCACCGGCCAGCGTGGCATCGAGGGCCTGACCGAAGGGATCCTGGCCGAGAACGCAAATGGCGAAGGAGTCTTCCTTGGCGGCTGCGGCCGGCCATTCCACGAACTTTGCAAAGTTGTAGAGGTAAGTGGCCTTAACCGCATACTCGCTGGGTTTCGATTGCTGGCCGGGCGAACTCGGAGCCACCGCGAACAGCGAGGCCAGGACGGCAAGGCCTAGCCGGAAAAAGTGGAGTAAGCGGCGCCGGAGTGCAAGGGTTCTTCGAGCGAGGGGACGATTCTGGCCGAATTGGTAACGGGGCACTCCGAGAGAGTCTTTCGCGGATGGGATTTCTGTCACTGTTTCCACGTCATCATCTTTACGTAGACGCTTCGCTTGATTCCCACCAGCGGGCCAGGATCGCCCCCAAATTCCTCGTGATAAGGCCGCAAGAGGTTCTGCCCGACGAGCGAAAAATCGAGGCGCTCGAGAGCATGCCATCCTACCCGGGCGTCAGCGGTGCTATAGGCGCGCACGGCTTGCGCGGGCAACCCGTCCGAGTATCGGTAGGTCTGGTCGAACTCGAAGTGTTTTGGCAGGTTGAAGAGCGATTGGAAGCTCGCGACATGGCGAGGACTCGAGCCTTCGTAGGAACTGAGCAACGAACCGATATCCGTGTATCCTGGTTTGTCCTCAACACCCAGATGCAGGAAGGAATAGGATCCGCGCAACTGCCACCAGTGCGTAATTTTCCAATCGGGAGCGATTTCCGTGCCCACCGTGCTGCCCTGGATTCCGTTGACATACGGCAGGATGATGAAAAGGTGCGGTGGTGGCGGGGTGTTCGATTCAGCGACAGAGAGCGCCCATAGCTCTGTAGGTCGTTATAGGAATTGAAAAATGCCGTGAAATCCACGTAGAGGCGGGGATTTACCTGCGTGCGGTATCCGGCCTCGTAGCCGATCAACTCCTCGGGCTTTAGCTCGGGATTTCCTGAAATCTCGAAATAAATCGGAGGCGGTGGCGTGCTTTCGACCAGGATGGCGAACTGCACATCCTGGTCCAGGCGCGACGGCGTGCGCACGGCGCGCGTCACCGCGGCCCAGAAGGATTGGCGCTCCGTCGGCGTCCACAGCAATCGCACACTGGGCTGGTAATCAAAGCCGCTGAAGTTGTTGTGCTCCAACTTGGTTCCTGCGGTCAATCTGAGCTTGTCGTGCAGGATGGGTAGTTCGTACTGCACGAAGCCGCTATAGATGCTGTCGGTTTGTTTGTTGGGCAGAAAATTCACGCCCTGTGAAGTTTGAATGAAGTTGCTGGGGCTCACCCTGGCGCCCAGGCCCCAGGTTAACTCCTGGTCGCCATGCACGCGGGCATGCTGGACAAAATCGATATCGAAGGTGTCGCGTGTCTCGCCCAACTCGAGGTCCTGCCGGTTGGTCCGGTCGAAGTATGTTTGAATCTGTATGTCTGAGCCATCCCCCGTGGCGTGCTGCCAGCGTGCCAGCAGATTGCCACCGGAGGCATTGGCCTTGTCTTCTATTGCCGTCTCCGCAGGTGGAGAAAACGAAGAGATGTAGGTGCTCTCTCCGCTCAGAGCGCCGTAGAAATCGCCTTGCACCGTGAGGCTGTTCTTCTGGTCGCTGTTCCAATCCGTGCGGAAACCCACCTGGCCCATCCGGAAGTCGTCAAAGGGGTCCGCGTCCGAGTGAAATTCCGGGCCGCGAATGGAACCCATGCCGTAGATGCGATAGTCGAAGTCCTTGCCTGTCGAGCCTCCATAGCGGAAGTCCCCCGTCCCCTGATCCACACTTCCGCCTCCCAGAGTGCCCAAAATGCCTTGGGTGTTCCTCGCACTCTTGGTGATGATGTTGATCACCCCGTTGACAGCGTTGGCTCCCCAGATCGTGCCACCCGGTCCGCGGATCACCTCAATGCGCTCGATATCCTCAAGCATGACGTTCTGCACGTCCCAATACACGCCCTCGAAGAGCGGCGTGTAGACGCTTCGGCCGTCAATCAAAACCAGCAAGGACTTTGAGAACTGACCGGCAAATCCGCGAATCGCGACGGACCAATGATCCTCGTCGACGCGTGCGACCTCCACGCCCGGGGCCATGCGCAGAGCCTCCGGAATGCACGTGGCTCCCGAGCGCCGAATGTCTTCCTGCGTGATGACAAAGATCGCCGCGGGTATTCGCTGGACTTGCTGCGGCTGCTTGGAAACACTGGTGACCTCCAGGTTGCCGAGTTGTTCGAGACTGAGTTGTTTGAGTGCCTTATCGGCGTTCTGTCCGGGCTGGGATTCGTGGGCCCCAGTGAACGCGATCCAGGCGGGTACTAGCAGCAGGAAACACAGGGAGCCGAGAATGCTTAGCCATCGCGTGAGGGCTTGCGGAAAATCCTGAGATGGGTCCTGAGGGTCGGCATTTCTTTTTCGCCCGGTGGTGCCGACCAGGGCGGAAAGGCAAAACGATCGTTGGACGAGCAAGGAACCCTCCATGTTCGACAAAGAGCCGTTTCCGCGATTGTCGAGGTGTGAGGCCGATCGAGCATGCGCACCACACGAAGTCGTAGCGAGAATCGCTCGTGAGGGTGCTCGATGGGATATTTCGAAGGGGTAATCGCTATGTCACCGAAAAGCGCATTCGTGTCAACGCACTCCGGGTCCGGCGTGCTCTGCGAATCACTAACCGCCGACGATGCGCCTCCGGGATCCACGGAGACCATCGCCATGAACTCGGGCGGGAACACTCACGCCGGCTTTGACCATGCTTTATGAGGAGTGGCAACGGACTGTTGCGGGAGCGCGGCGGGAGATTTTTAGCGCGAGCCAGATGAAACCTGCCACGGCTAAGACATTCAGGATGGCTTTGGCGACGATGTCGGTGAGGGACCAGGCGCTGCTGCCCAAAAATCCAGCGATCATGCAGACGAGAGTGGCGCAAGAAACAGCGGACCAACGGTGCAGATCACTCCAAACAGGGGAAGACGTGAACCAGTGGGCTACGACGTAGGCTAGGCAGGCCCAAAAGGCTGCCGCGAGTACGGGAATCCACAACGGGAGATCCCGCCTGGGGCCGAAAATCAACGCCATTAGGGCATACCACGGGAAACCAAAGAGCAGCGTGACGATTCCTGCGATCCAAGGCGAAGGTACGGTCGTGGACGCTCGGACAGCATAGCGGTTCCCGACGTTGCGAAGGGCGCAGGCTGCGATAGCCAAGATTACGATCAGCACTATTCCGGAGAAGATCGCGAGGAACGGAGGCTGATAGGGTGGCACGTGCAGGACTTTCGCGCGTGCGATCTTAATCCACAAGAACCACGCGATAAAGGAGCCGATTAGGAAAACGATGCTGGAGACGAGGAGACCGGATTGCTTCAGCCACGGATGATTGCGGCGGCTCGGAAAGATTAGTTCCGTGAGTTGTACTGGCACAAGGACCACCAAGACGCTCTCGAAGCCCAAAAAGAATAGAAACCAGATCCAGTTCACACCCCACACGCGTCCGTAGTCGGAGGCACTGGCCCACGGAAACGGGGCGAGCGATGTTTGCTGGATGACGAATTCCTCAGCGATGGAGAGGGCGAGGCCCAGTAGAAATATAATAGTCCAGCCGCCCTGCCAGCGCCGGACGAGATCGCGGATGATGAGCGCGCCGCAACCCCAGACCATCATTTCCGGAATGAAGACGAAGATGAAGCTCAGGCGCGTGGCGCCACTCATGACTTCGGCGATTCCGGGCGCAAACACAATCAGAGTGAAGATGGGAGCCAGGCGCTGCCAGCGGGAGTTCCCTGCAGGAGTTTCGTCGTCGATTTGCGCGGTGGTCATGATTTTGCGTCTTCATATTACCTAGGTTCTGGCTTTGCGAGGAGTGGATTGTGGAAACGGCTTGGAGCCGGCTCGGGCCGGTGTGGTCGCGTGATCCTCTGGCGCAGAGCCACTCCCAAGGCGAGGAATGCGCATCGACGCGGCTGGCGGAATCTGAAAAATCGCTTAAGTATAAAGAATGAGCATCTTGGGAGGAGGGACGAGAATCTATCGAGCTGGGCCCCGAGCCAAGTGCGGCGTACTCCCTGCTAGCTTTCTGCGGGGAGGATGCCAGTCTCGTGCACCGAGTCCGGCTCCGAAGATCGCATCTGCGGAGCATCCTCTGGAGATGCCGGCGCTCCGGATTTGAGCGGTAGAATTGGCGAGGCAACGTTACCGACGATGAGTGCGAGTAAGATGCGGGCTTACGTGTGGAGAGCTGACGGACAGAGAAAAGTACCGATCGCGCTGGGCATGGTGCCGGCGTGGTTGGGTCTAGTGCTGGTGTGTGGATCATCGGGGGCCTTCGCGTTGGACCCGGCTCTGGACATCAGTCAATATGCGCACACCGCGTGGACCATCCGCGAAGGTTTTTCCAAAGGCAGCATCACGTCCATTGCCCAGACGCCCGACGGTTATCTCTGGCTCGGCACGGAGTTCGGTTTGATGCGCTTTGATGGCGTTCGGAGTGTCTCCTGGGAGCCACCAACGCGTGAGCATCTCCCCAGCAGCTTTATTCGGAGCTTGCTGGCGGCGCGCGATGGTTCGCTGTGGATTGGCACGGCTGAAGGGCTGGCGAGTTGGAAGGACGGCAAGCTGGCTCGGTACCGGGAGCTTGCTGGGCAGGCGGTGGATACGCTACTTGAGGACCGTGAAGGAACGGTGTGGGCCGGCGGCCAAGGGGTCCCCGCTGGAAGACTGTGCGCGATTCAGGGTGGCAGCGTCCGCTGCTATGGAGAGGACGGGAGTCTCGGTCAGTATGTGGAATCGTTGTATGAGGATAGCAGAGGCAATCTCTGGGTCGGGGGAATGACTGCGCTGTGGCGATGGAAGCCTGGCCCTCCGAAACGCTATCCCATGCCAGACACCGTGCAAGCTCTGATGGAAGGCGACAACGGCCCACTTTTGATCGCGATGCGCAACGGAATCAGACAGTGCATCGATGGGAGATCCGAGGCGTATCCACTTCCAGCCGGCATGCGGCAGTTCACACCCCGTGCGCTGTTCCGGGATGGCGACGGCGGTCTGTGGATCGGAACGACGGACCAGGGGCTCGTGCATGTGCATCAGGGAAAGGTGGATGTTTTTGCGCAGTCTGATGGTCTCTCCGGCGATTTCGTTGAGAGGGTCTTTAAGGATCGTGAAGGCAATATTTGGGTCGCCACGCTTGATGGTCTCGACCGCTTTCGCGACCTCGCGATCCCCACGATTTCCGTGAAGCAAGGTTTGTCGAATGCCACCGTTGAGTCCGTCCTCGCGGCGAGGGATGGCGGCGTGTGGCTTGGCACTGTTGATGGCTTGAACCGATGGCATCACGGGAAGATTACGATCTACCGCAAGCGAAGTGCACAGGCTCGGCGAAGCGAACAGTCAATGAGTGGCGGCGCCGAACGAGAACAGGAACCTGGCGGACCGGGCCCGGCAAGCGAGTCCGGCACCGAGGGGGCGGTGCGCGAGATAGCCGGTAACGGATTGCCAGACGATGCCATCGAGTCTCTTTTTCAGGATGATCAAGGGCAAATTTGGGTGTCCACACCTCGCGGAATTGTCTACCTTGAGAATGGCCGTTTCATTCCCGTAAGCGGCGTGCCAGGCGGAGTACATTCCATCGCCGGGGACCACGCGGGGAATATCTGGATTAGCCAGAATCAAAGTCTATTTCATCTGGTGGGGGGCGGTGTGGTCGAGCGGATCCCTTGGGCCAAGCTGGGACACGGAGACCCAGCTCGCGTTCTCGTCGCGGATCCGTTGCAAGGCGGTCTATGGATCGGATTTCGTGACGGGGGCGTGGCGTACTTCAGCGGCGGTCAGGTCCGAGCAACGTACGCAGTCGCCGATGGGTTGGCCGCGGGCCATGTCAGGGGCTTGCAACTTGATCGGGACGGAACGCTCTGGGCCGCGATCGAGGGCGGTCTAAGCCGGCTGAAAAACGGCCGGGTTGCCACGCTTACCAGCAAGAACGGATTGCCCTGCGACGCGGTTCATTGGGTGATGGAAGACGACGCGCATTCGTTGTGGTTGTACATGGCTTGCGGCTTGGTACGCATTGCTCGGTCCGAGGTGGATGCGTGGGCCGCCACAGCGGACAAAGACCCGCATCGCACGATCCGAGCCACGGTTTTCGACAGTCCCGACGGGGTTAGGAACCATGCGACCACGACGGGCTACTGCCCCAGCGTCGCCAAGTCGGCAGATGGAAAAATTTGGTTCTTGCCTTGGGACGGTGTCAGCGTCATCGATCCCCTGCACCTTTCGGTGAACAAACTCCCGCCGCCGGTGAATATCGAGCAAGTGAGTGCCGACCGCAAGACCCACGACGCTTCTGCGGAGTCGCCCTTGCGCCTGCCTCCGCTGGTACGTGATCTGGAGATCGACTATACCGCGCTCAGTCTGGTCGCGCCGGAGAAGGTCCTTTTTCGCTTCAAGCTGGAAGGCCGGGACCGCGATTGGCAAGACGTCGGCGATCGCCGGCAGGCGTTCTTTACCAATCTATCTCCGGGCAAGTACCGATTCCGCGTGAGCGCTTGCAACAACAGCGGTGTGTGGAACGAGGCGGGCACTTTCCTGGATTTTTCCATCGCCCCGGCGTTCTTCCAGACCGCCTGGTTCCGCATGTCGTGCGTAGCCGCTTTTCTGGCATTGCTCTGGGCGCTTTATCAACTTCGCCTCCGGCAGGTGGCACGGCAGTTCAACATGCGGCTGGAAGAGCGCGTCGGCGAGCGGACACGCATCGCGCAGGAACTGCACGATACGCTGTTACAGAGCTTTCAGGGTTTGATATTGAACTTTCAAAGAGCCCGCAACGTACTGCCGGGACGTCCCGCGCAAGCCATAGAATTGCTCGACGGTGCGCTCGATCGAGCGGAACAGGCAATCGTCAAGGGCCGCGACGCCATCCACGACATCCGTTCTTCCGTCGGTAACGACCTCGCGAAGGAGATAACGGCGCTGGGCGAAGAACTGGACATAAAGAGTGGCCATCGGGAGTCGCCGACGTTCGGTGTTTTGGTCGAAGGCACGCCCCACGCCATCGCCCCGGTTCTGCGGCAAGGAATTTACTGCATTGTGCGGGAGGCGCTGCGAAATGCCTACGTGCACGCACAGGCGCGCAGCATTGAAGCGGAGATTACGTATGCCGAGTGTCTTCTAAGGATACGTATCCGGGATGACGGAGTTGGGATCGATCTAAAGCTACTTGGTGAGGCTGGGCGCGCCGGGCACTGGGGCTTGCCCGGCATGCGTGAGCGCGCTAAACGCATCGGGGCGCAATTGGATGTCTGGAGCGAACTCGGAGCAGGAACAGAGATTGAGTTGAGGATTCCCAATACGGCTGCTAGCGAACCGGATTCCGAGGGGGGCTCCGACGCAATCCGCAAGGCGAAGACTGGCAATGACCACAAATCCTAGCCTTGTCTGAACGAGATGGCGGCTGACCCTACGAAGGAGAGAAGCAAATTTTTTCGCGCGGTGCGCAACCGGCGACGGTGGTGAAACGTCACAGGTTGTGGGCGGTTTTACTCTGCGTTGGGGGCAGCCAATGACCGAGAATCCGTTGGTAGCGATTTTGCTGACAAAATTAGAATCGCAGAACTTGTTGAATGTGCTTTCGCATTGCGAAGAACAACACAAGCTGCGGAACAAAGTTATGGCGTGCGACATCGCTTTGCATTTTTTACAGAGCGACGACAGCCCGAGGGAATTCCACCGCGAACGAGCGGCAACCATTTCCCGAACAGCGGAAGTCTCTCGAATCGTTGAACTGCATCTATAAACTCGTTCGGACGAAAAAGCACAGGTTGGAGAATAGCGGAAGCGTGGCACTCGCGGATGGAAAGACGACGCCACTCATTCGCTCATGCGGGGAACCTTTCTGTTCCAGCAGGGGAATCCCTTCATCTAGAAGATAGTTGAGACGGCGAACGGTGCAGGCGCTCCCTGGCTGTGGCCCAGTAACCGATAAAACGTCAATGCTTATTGGAAATCCAAAATCGCTGCAACTAGCATCATAATCGACGATTGTGAGGGTTATGCGTACAAACGCTATTTGCGTGGCGTGGCTTGGCGCGTTGTGGCTTAGCTTAGGTGTCCTCCTTTGCGGCTTTCCGGCGCTGGCACAAGCGCAGTCGCAGCAATCCCCTTCCGGCAGTGTGCCAAGAAGCGGCGGTTTTCCCGGTACCATTCGGGGGACCGTTGTTGATCAAACTGGAACCGTGGTAGCCGGAGCGCGGGTGAAGCTTACGAGTGAAGGGCCGTCCCGAGAGCAGGAAGCGCTCACTGACGACGATGGGCAATTCTCGTTTGCCGAGGTTGATCCCGGAACTTTCAAGCTGGCGATTACGGCGGAGGGCTTCGCGGCGCGAACTTCGTCCGGGGTGCTGCGTTCGGGAGAGACCTACGCGGTCCCGCAGATTGCGTTGATCGTTGCTGCCGCAAGGGTGGAGTTGCGAGTGACGCCCTCGCAGATTGACGTAGCCGAGGATCAGATCAAGGTCGAAGAGAAGCAACGATTGCTCGGCGTGGTGCCAAATTTTTATGTCAGCTACGAGCAGCATGCGGTGCCGCTGACATCGAAGCAAAAGTTCGAATTGGCGTGGAAGACGATCATCGATCCCGTCAATTTTGGAGTGAACGGGGCCATTGCGGGAATACAGCAGGCGCAGAACGATTTTAGCGGATATGGGCAAGGGGCTGCGGGGTACGGAAGGCGCTACGGTGCGTCTTGGGGCAACTTTCTGACCGGCACGTATATCGGAGGCGCGATACTGCCGTCGCTGCTGAAACAGGATCCGCGATATTTTTACAAGGGAACGGGCAGCACACGGTCGCGAGTCATGTATGCGATTGCGAATGCGGTGGTCTGTAAAGGCGACAATGGCCACTGGCAGGCGAATTACTCGAACATTCTGGGGAGCCTGGCGTCCGGAGGGATCTCAAATCTTTACTACCCGGCGAAGAACCGGGATGGCGCGGAATTGACGTTTGAAAATGCGCTCATCAACATTGGGGCTACTGCGGCGACCAATATCCTACAAGAATTTGTTTTTCGGAAGCTGACGCCGAGTTCCAGGCGCGACGCGGCCAAACCGCAGAGCATTATAGAGGAGCCAGCGACGCCACCCAACGGAATCGTAGAGGATCGAACGATGGGCACGGTCTACGATTCTCCAATGCCGGTTCGAAATTAACCCGATCCGACATATACATATCACCCAATCATTCCCGGAAATCACTAAAAACGAAAAGCAGATTATGTGGTTTGGGGCGGATCGCACTCTGTCGTCGGAGCAGCAACGGCGGTAGAAGATTTCAGATATTCGTCGAGCTTGAGGAACTTGCGGCCCAGGGCAGGGCTAAAGATGGACCAGAGGTCCTCGCCGGACGGTGTGGCTAGCGCGGAACGGACGGCGGCTAGTTTGGAGTCCATGTCGTCCATGTAGTGGAAGACCAAGGCTTCGCGGATCATGGGGAGTTTGGGGGAGCCGAATTCGTATTGGCCATGGTGGCTGATTAGGAGGTGCTGGACTACCGCTTTTAGCGGCGGGGGGAAGGTAGGGATGGCGTCCATGGCTTTCGATACCGTTTCCAGCTCCATGACGATGTGGCCGAGCAGTTGGCCTTCTGTGGTGTAGCTTACGGCGCGCTCGTAGCAAAGTTCGTCGAGCTTGCCTACGTCGTGGAGTAAAGCGGCGGTTAGGAGGAGATCTACGTTTAGCTCGGGGTAGTGGGCGGCGATTTGCTTGGCCAGGCCGCAGAGGCCTACTACGTGTTCGAGGAGGCCGCCGATGAAGGCGTGGTGCATTACTTTGGCGGCGGGGGCACGCTTGAAGCGGACGGCGACGGCGGGATCGTTGAAGATGCTGAGGACTAATTTGTTGAGCCAGAAATTATCGATTTGGGTGGCGTAGGCCAACAGCCGCGCCCACATCTGATCCACGTTTTCTTTGGTGTGAGGGAGAAAATCGGCCAGGTCGATTTCGTCGGGGGTGGCGCGGCGGACTTGCTGCAACACGAGCTGCGGTTTGTTGCGATAGATTTCGACGCGAGCTGCTACTTTTACGAAATCGTCGCGGTTGATATCTTTGGCGACGGCTTCGAAGGCGTCCCAGATGCGGGCTTCTACCGTGCCGCTGCGGTCGCCGAGTTCCATGCGCAGGTATTGCTTGCCTTCGCGGGTGTTGCGGATTTCTTTTTCATGCACCAGAAAGAATGAAGTGATGCTTTGCTCGGCGCCCAGCTCGGTGACGTAAGATTTCTTCATTTGTAGTTTTTCAATTGTACTTTCATTGCGCGGGCGGCGTGGTGGCGGACGCGGGGGTCGCAGCTGGCGTCGAGGTGGTATCGCCCGACCTCTTGCCGAAGAGGACGTACTTCTTATGGCCCTTTTTTGTTTTCACGATTTCGGGCGTGGCGCTGACTTCCTGAATTTCGGAGTTGCCACCGCCGGCAATGTCCTGGTAACCGGGCTTGATGACCACGTAGCTCTGCTGACGCAGGGTTTTTAGATACTCGCGGACGGCCGGCTCGAGGCGCTCGTTGTAGAGCTTCTCGGAAATTTCGTTTTGAACTTTATCGAGAGCCTGTTCGCCTTCATCGTAGTGCTCGAGGACCTGGAGAATCAAGAAGCCCTGCTTGGTCTCCATGACATCGGTCAGTTCGTTGCGCTTCATGACGAAGACTTTGTCTTCGAGCACTTTAGAGAGCTCTCCCCGTTTGTAGATGCCGAGGAAGCCGCCCTGCTTGGCGGTGCTGCCGTCGGAGAGCCGCTTGGCGATTTCACCGAAGTCTTCGCCGTCTTGCACGCGTTTTAAGGCGGTTTCGGCCTTCTTTTTCAGGTCGGGGATTTCGTCGGGTTTCTTCCCTTCCGTGCTCACTTCAATTTCGCGAAGAGCAACTTGCTCGGGACGCACGAAGTCGGCTTTGTGGGCTTCGTAATATTTCTGGACGTCGTCGTTGCCTATGGTGATGTGCGAGCCGACCTCGCTGCCGATGACCTGCTGGGTAAGAAGGCCGTTGCGGATGTTGTTCTTAAAATCCTCCCAATTCAAACCTTGCGCGGTGACGGCTTTTTCCAGATCTTCCATGCTGTCGAGTTTGTTTTGGATGCGGATCTGGTCGAGCTTCTTGATTACCGCGGGTTCGACGCTGGTGCCCAGGTCCTTGGCGCGCTGCACGAGCAAAGATTGATCGATTAAATCGCGGAGGGCGTTTTTCTGGCGGTCCTCGGTTTCAGTGCGCAACTGTTCCGCAGTGCAGCGGGTCTGGCAATCGGCCTTGGCGTCCTCTTCGGCGGTGCTCAGGGCTTTATCATATTCAGACTTGGTGATGATTTCGTTGTTCACGCGGGCGATGATTTCTTCGACGGTCTTGCCACTGTTGGGATCCACGGGCTTGGCGGCGGGTTTGGCGGCCAGCTTCGGCGTGATTTTGTCCGCGGGCTTGACGGGGGTTTCCGGCTCCGGTTCGGCCATGCCCGGCTTTTCGAGGGTGGGCGTCTGCGGTGCTCCCTGCTGCACAGGTGGATCCGCAGCCGGAGGATTTTGTCGCGCCAACGCCGGCAGAGCAAAGCACAAGCCCATCACTAAAAACAGGTTACGCATGAAGCTCCTTAAGGTCGTTGATACTAAAGTTTAGCTCTGCCCTTGCAGGCCTAGCAATACGTTTCTCACGGCGTCGGCGGCCGGTTCCCCGCGCGAGACTTCCATCCAAAGGACGCCACTAGGGTCGAGCTTAATGCCCTTGCGCGAGCGTACCACTTTGACGAGCGTGGCGGGGTCCAGTTGCGTTTCCGGATGGAAGCGGATGGCGATGCGGCTGCCCTGGCGCTCAACCGCAGAAATGCGCAGACGCTCACACATGGATTTGAGGACGGAATACTGCAAAAGGTTTTCTATGGAGGATGGCACTGGGCCGAAGCGGTCTTCGAGTTCGCGGCGGACGTCGGCGCGCTCTTCGTCGGTGGCGATTGTGGAGATGCGTTTGTAGGTGCGGAGGCGGAGGTTCTCGCTGGGGATGTAATCCTGTGGAATGCGCACGTCAAAGCCGAGGCTGAGGGTGGTGCGGAGTTCGGGGGCGACTTCCTGACCTTTCATTTTGGAGACAGCGCGTTCGAGCATTTGGCAATACATGTCGAAGCCTACGGCGTCGATGTGCCCGTGTTGTTGGCGGCCGAGCATGTTGCCGGCGCCGCGGAGTTCGAGGTCGAGCGCGGCGATGCGGAAACCGGCGCCAAGTTCGCTGAACTCTTTCATAGCGGAAAGGCGCTTGCGGGCGATGTCAGACAGAACCGTTTCAGGCGGGACTAGGAGGTAGGCGTAGGCGCGTTGGGCGGAGCGGCCGACGCGACCGCGGAGTTGGTAGAGTTCGGCTAGCCCCAAACGATCGGCGCGATTGATGAGGATGGTGTTGGCGCGGGGGATGTCTAGACCATTCTCGACGATGGTGGTGGCGACCAGGACATCGGCTTCGTCGCGGATAAATTTCAGCATCACGCTTTCTAATTCTTTTTCGCCCATTTGGCCATGGCCCACGACCACGCGAGCTTTCGGGACCAGTTTCTGTACCAGCGCTGCGAGTGAGTAGATAGACTCGATGCGATTGTGAATGAAATAGACCTGGCCATCGCGGGCTAGTTCCGTTTCGATCGCGCGTTGCAGCAGTTCTTCCTGAAATGGCGCGACTACCGTCTGGATTGCGAGACGATCGCGCGGCGGCGTTTCGATTACCGACATGTCGCGAAGACCGACAAGCGACATGTGCAGCGTCCGCGGAATGGGCGTCGCTGACAGCGCGAGAGCGTCTACGTTCTTGCTCATTTCTTTCAGGCGCTCTTTGTGGGCAACGCCGAAGCGCTGCTCTTCGTCCACGACCAGGAGACCAAGATCGTGGAATTTCACATCTTTCGAGAGGAGGCGATGAGTGCCAATGACGATGTCGACTTTTCCGGATTCGACATCGGCGAGGATTTTTTTCTGCTCGGCGGCGGTACGGAAACGGCTGAGCATTTCGATGCGCATGGGGAAGGCGGCGAAGCGCTGCTTGAAGGTTTCGTAGTGCTGGAAAGCGAGAATGGTGGTAGGGGAAAGTAACGCGACCTGTTTGCTGTCGGAGACGGATTTGAACGCCGCACGCATAGCTACTTCGGTTTTGCCATAGCCTACGTCGCCGCAGAGCAGGCGGTCCATGGGTGTGGCGCGTTCCATGTCTTTCTTGATGTCCGCGATGGCGGTGTTCTGGTCGGCGGTTTCTTCGAACTCAAAGGCGTCTTCGAATTCGCGCTGGAAATTTCCATCGGGTGAAAACGCGAAACCTTCGGCGGTTTTTCGCTCAGCGTACAAGGCTAATAGCTGATCGGCCATGTCTTCGACGGATTTTCTCGCGCGCGTTTTTCTGGTGTTCCAGGCGGTGCCGCCCAGTTTGTCGAGGGGCGGATGATCGCCTTCGACCACGCGATAGCTTTGGACGAGGTCCATGCGCTCAAGCGGGACGTAGAGGCGGGCGTCGTCGGCGTAGCGCAAGAGCATAAACTCGCCGCCGCGGCCGTCGGAGACGATTTGGCGCAGGCCCTCGAATTGGCCAATGCCGTGATCGACGTGGACCACAAAATCGCCAGGCTTCAGGTCGGCGAAATCACTGAAGAAGCCGGAAGTGCGAATCTTGCGGCTGGGACGGTCGAGGACCGGGGCGACATCGAATAGATCGCCTTGGCCGTAGAGCGTGACTCGCGCGTCGGGGAATGCCACGCCTTCGGAAAATGGCGCGCGGATGAGCAGGAGTTTGGCAAGTTCGTGCGCGGCTTCAGCGGTGAAGCCTGCGGCGGCGTCTTCGGATTCGCCGAGAACATAAGAGGCTTCGTATTCGCGGCAAATGTCGGCGAGGCGCTCGAGTTCGCCGATGCTGGCGGCAGTAAGGAAGACGCTGCCGCCCTCGGCAAGTTGCGATTTTACCGCGGCCATGCAGGCGACCACGTCGCCATGATAGCGGGCGCAGGGACGCGAGGAGAGTTCGAATTGCGGACCGTCGCTGGCCCCGACAGCCAATTGTTGCAGCTCGATTTGCGAATCTTTGCGGAGGACGGCGGACAGCTCTTCGGGGCTCCAGAAAAAATGCGAAGCGCTTGGCGAATTGGCCTGCCCGTGCCTCTCGTAGTTGGCGGTGGCGGCTTCCAAATGTTTCGCGGCGACTTCGAGCAGCGTGCGCGGCTCGTCAAGAAAAATAATTGGGCGCAGCGAACTTTCGGCCAGTTCAAAGAGCGAAGCGGGGCCCGCGGCCAGCGACGGTCCGAAATAGGAAGGTGTCTGCCACACGGATTGCTCGTCATCGACGTTGCTGGTGGTTGGAGCGAAAGACCATTCCGTGAGCGGCAGGAGCGTGGCGCGGCCTACCGGAGAGATCGAGCGCTGGGTGCGCGGATCGAATTCCCGGACGGACTCGACGGTGTCGCCCAGCAGTTCGATGCGCACGGGTCGCGGGGCCTCCGGAGAGAAAACGTCGATGATGCCGCCGCGCACGGCGAATTGTCCGGGGAGTTCAACCATTTCCGTGCGGGTGTAGCCGACCGCGCCGAGGTGCGTGAGCAATTCCTGGTGCGGAACTTCGGCGTCTTTGGTCAGCATGCGAGCCAGCGAAAGATACGTGACCGGATCCTGATAGCGCCACAACGCGGCCACCACCGGCGCGATTACCAGCGAAATTTGCCCGTCGGTCAGACGGAAGAGCGTGGCCGCGCGGCGCTCCAAGATATCCGCGTGCGGGCTTTGCGATTCCCAGGGCAAGGTGTCGAAAGCGGGCAGTGTGGCAACGTTGGCCGCGGGGCCGGGGAAAATGCCGAAGAAGAAACGCAGCGTGTCAGAGAGAGCTTCGGCGCGGCGATTCGAATCCGTGACGAAGAATGCCGGGCGTCGCAATTCGTGCGTAAGGTAGGCAGCGACGAGCGCCTTTGCAACATCGTGTAAGCCTGAGAGTGAAACGTGATTCCCGCCCGCGCGCAGTTCCGCGAGCGCGCCATGCATCGCGGGATGGCTGAGCACGGGTTCCAGACGTTCGCGGACTACGGGAAATATCATGCGCGGGTGATCAGGACTCCGCTCGCGTGGCGCCGCTGATCGAGAGCGTGTTTGATGCCGCGCCAGCGCGAATCTTCTGCACAATTGCGGTGGTGGAGTAGCCTGGCGCGACGGGTACGGAAATGACGCGACCGCCGGCATTTTCCACTTCTTGGCGGCCGACGATTTGATCGCCGGGCCAATCGCCGCCTTTCACGAGCACGTCCGGCAAGAGCGCGGCGATAATTTTTTGTGGCGTCGCTTCGTCAAAGATGACCACGGCATCGACGCATTCGAGCGCGGCCAAAATTTCCGCGCGTTCACGTTCCGGCAAAATCGGACGGTCCGGGCCTTTTAATTGGCGGACCCCGTTGTCGCTGTTGAGACCCACGATTAGCGCGTCACCGAGATGGCGCGCGGTTTCGAGCGTGCGAATATGTCCGGGATGTAAAAGATCAAAGCATCCGTTGGTAAAGACCACGCGATGTCCTGTGGGGCGGCCGCCTTGGGCACAGTCGTCCGCGGAAGGGACGCTGCGTTTATCATTGTGTTTGCCGCAGCCAAACCGCAGAATCGCTTGTTCCAGCGTAAGAATTCCCGAACTCAAAGGATCTCCATGGGGACGCAAGGCGCAGCAGAACGCGAACGTTGCGAAACAACAGTTTATCACGCGGGCGCGCTTGGCGCTGCGCCGCAGCCGGGGCGCAGGGCGCTGGTTTTGCGATGAGTGCGCCGGCGAACGACGGGCAACCGCCGCCACCCGCGCAGAATCGCTTCGTTTTTCGCGCGCTGCTGGGCGTGGCGCTGATCGCGGTGGGATTGTTGCTTACGCTGCCGCATCCTTATCACAAACGCAATTTTTTGATTGACGCCGGTGGCTGCCACTTGCAAACCACAGTGTACGCTCCTGTGGGCGCGGCGACTCCAGACTCTGCTGGTCGCGGCACGGTGGTGCTGTTTCACGGGCTGGCAGCGAATCGCAAGATCATGTCGTACATCGCCGAGGGCTTCGCGAACGAGGGCCTGCGCGTGTTCGTGCCGGATTTGCCCGGGCATGGCCGCACGGAGGGACCGTTTTCCGCGGCGCGCGCCGCAGAGTGCAGCGAAAATTTGTTGCACGAATTGCGTTCACGCGGCATGGCGCCGCCGGAGCGCACCATTCTTGCGGGGCACTCCATGGGTGGGGCCATCGCCATTCGCGTGGCGGCTCGCGTGCCGGTTGCGGGAGTGATTGCGATTTCGCCTGCGCCGATGCGCGCGGCGCATGGAGTTTCGCCGGACGCGCTGCTGTTCGACAATCCGCCACCGCTGCCGCCGAATACGGAAATCATCGACGGCAGCCTGGAGCCGCGGCAGATGACGGCGAATGCGCGAGAATTGTTGCAACCAGCGCGCGACGTCAATGCCCGCTATGAAATTATCCCGTGGGCTACGCACGCAGGCTTGCTTTGGCGGTCACGCGTGGTGCGCGTGGCGCAAGATTGGACCGCGCGAGTGCTGCGCTTCGACGAGCGCGATCGGGCGTCCGCCTCGGGCGAGCTTGCGCCAAATGTCGCGTCGAATCCCGCGCCAAACGCTGCGCGAACACCCCTGCAAAAGCTTCCGTCACGGTGGGCGCTGGCGGGGTCGCTGATGAGCTTGGCAGGCTTGCTGCTCATCGCCGGACTGTTTTTGCGCGAGGCCGCGGGGATAAGAGCCGTAGGGACCACACGAATTCTGCCAGACCGCGGGGCGCGAGCCGTTCCGAGGTGGCGCGCGAGCAGCGAGGTTCTCGCGGCTAGTCTGGCCGCCGTGCTATTGCTGCGCTTTTGGGAGCCGCTGCGGCTGGTACGGCTGTTCGAGGGCGACTATCTGGCGGGATTTCTATTGTGCACCGGAGTATTTCTCATCGCTCTGCACTGGAAGCCGTTCACCAACATTTGCGATTTCGGCAGTGCGTCCGCCATTGTTGCGGTGTTCGCGGGCGCCGTGCTCTTTCTGCTGTTCAGCGCGTGGTTTGAACTCACCATGACGGAATCGTGGCTGGACCGCGCGCGATGGGAGCGTTTTCCACTCCTGCTAATCGGGGTGATTCCGTGTCTCATGGCTGAGGAACTCATGCTGGGAGCACCAGATGCAAAGAGCCGCTGGAAGCGCGTGGCCACCGCGATGTTCTATCGCTTGCTGGTCTGGCTGCCAATGGTGTACGGCATTCTGTTTTTACACAGCGGCGAAATTCTGCTGGTGATGCTGGCGCCCTACATCGCCATTTTTAGCGTGGGGCAGCGCCGGGGGATGGATGTTGTCCGGGAAGTTACCGGCTCCGCGGCAGCGGCGGCGCTCTTCGGTGCTATACTTCTGGCTGGATTTTTCCTGGTGATCTTCCCGCTGCTTTGAGGGGCTATTCACCTGTACGGCCCCGTCCCCCGCAGGGCCATCGCAAATGGGTACCGCGCCCGGAACGGAAATCGCGAGGAATCGCGAGACCACTTATGGCTGAAATTGCGATTGTCGGCGGCGGTCCGTCCGGCGCGATGTGCGGTGAGCAGTTGGCCCGCGCAGGGCACGCGGTAAAAATCTTTGACGAGCATCTGGCGTGGGAAAAGCCTTGCGGCGGCGGGCTGACACACAAGGCCATCCAGTGCTTCCCTTTTCTGCTGGACAATCCATATCCCAAAAAATTGGTGCGCGCGGTGGAGCTGATCGCCAGCGATGAGCAGCGCGTCACCATGAAGATGACCCATCCCATCGTGATTTATTCTCGCACGGTGTTGAATGGCATGTTGCTCTCACGCGCGCAAGAGGCTGGATGCAGCGTGCAGCGCTCGCATGTGATTGGCGTGGACACCGCCGGCTACAAACCGCGCTTCTGCGTGGACGGAGATTGGCAGCAGGCGGATTACCTGGTTTTGGCGGCAGGCGCGCGCAACCAATTGCTGCCGGAGACGCGGCCGCTGCAACGCGACGAACTGGAAATGACGCAAGGCTATTTCGTCCCGGAAACCGCGGAAGCCATCACCATAAAATTTCTACCGCACTTCGAAGGGTATATCTGGTCGTTTCCGCGGCAGGATCATTTGTCCGTGGGGATTTGCGGGAGCATGTCCGCGCACACCAGCGCGGAGCTGAAATCGCATCTCGGCACGTTTGTGGATCAGCACAAAATTGTCACAGCTGGGGCAAAATTCTATAGCCATGTGCTGCCCTCGCCGCAGGAACACACGTTTTCGCAACGTTCCGTGCTGGGCCGCAACTGGGCGATGATCGGCGACGCCGCGGCGTGCGTGGATCCGCTCACTGGCGAGGGACTTTTCTACGCATTACGTTCGGGCGAACTGCTCGGGCGCGCGCTCGCGGAAGGCTGCCCGGAAAAATATCCGGCGCGCGTGAAGGCGGCATTCTCCGCCGAACTCGAATTCGCCGCGCGTATCGTGCGGCGCTTCTATCGTGGCTCGTTTCTGGGCACTTCGGTCAGCACCCGCATGGTGCAATTCATGCGCAAGAGTCCGGTGTTCAGGCAGCTGGTCGGGGATCTTTTCAGCGGCGCGCAGGATTACACCACGCTGAAGCAGCGCGTGCTCGGCCACCTGGGAATTTCGCTGAGCCAGTTCGTTTCCAGCGTGCTGAATTTCGAGCCGCCATCCGTAGCGCGCGTGCCACGCGGCAGTAATGCGAGCGATTAAAGCAAAATTCTAGTTATTACCATCGACCGATCAGCGTGAGACTTGCTCTGGGCCGGATGTAAACATTGCGAAACCCTGGGCATCTAACGTCCATCGGCCGGCACCGCCCTTCCCATATGACTGCGGAAAAAGATGCAAAACTGAGCAAAAAAGAGAAGCGCAAGCAAGCCTGGAAAAGTCTGCCTGACGTTTGGGCGCTGATTCATCCGCGCCGCGGCCTGCTGGTCGCGGGTTTCGCGCTGATGGCCGTCAACCGCCTCTCCGGTCTGGTGCTTCCGGCATCCACAAAATTCTTCGTCGACAATGTGGTCACCAAGCGCCAAATCCACCTGCTGACGCCGATCGTTCTCGGCGTGCTCGCGGCCACGATCATTCAGGGCATCACCTCGTTCACGCTCACGCAACTGCTTTCCAAATCCGCGCAAAAAATGATCACCGACCTGCGTCGCCAGGTGCAGGCGCATATCGGGCGTCTGCCAGTATCGTTCTACGACGCCAACAAGACCGGCGTGCTGGTCTCGCGCATCATGAGCGACGTGGAAGGCGTGCGCAATCTGGTCGGCACCGGGCTGGTGGAATTCGTTGGCGGCATCATGACCGCGGTGATCGCGCTGGTGTATCTGATTCATACCAGTGTAACCATGACCGCCGTGGCGTTTTCCGTGCTACTGATCTTCGGCTTTGCGATCAACAAAGCCTTTGCCACCATCCGCCCCATTTTTCGCGCGCGGCCCAAAATCACCGCTGAAGTCACCGGCCGTCTCACCGAATCGCTTGGCGGCGTGCGCGTGGTAAAGGGCTACCACGCCGAAGAGCGCGAAGAGGGCATTTTCGCCACTGGCGTGCAACGGCTTCTCGACAACGTATTGAAAACGTTGACGGCCACTTCGCTCATGAGCCTTTCCGCCGCGGGCCTGATGGGCATCGTCAGCGCCTTCATTATGGAATTCGGCGCGCACAAAATGCTGGCGAACACCATGACGCTCGGCGAATTTTTCGCGTTTAACGTCTTCCTCGGGCTGCTTATCGCGCCGGTCTTCCAAATCGTGGCCATTGGCACACAAATCACCGAAGCCATTACCGGGCTCGAGCGCACGCGCGAAATTTTGAATGAAACGAAGGAAGATGATGACCCGCACCGCACGGTGACCCTCGGCCGCGTGACCGGCCAAGTGATCCTCGAAGATGTAACCTTTGCTTACGACGTGCGCAAGGAAGTGCTGCACAATATCAGCTTCACGGCCGAGCCCGGCACCGTGACCGCGCTCGTTGGGCCATCCGGCGCGGGTAAATCCACTATCATCGGATTGCTTGCGGCGTTTTACGTCCCCGCCTCCGGTCGGGTGCTGGTGGACAACATCGATCTTTCCACCGTAAAGCTGGAGTCTTACCGCACGCAGCTCGGCGTAGTCTTGCAGGAAACATTTTTGTTTGATGGCGCCATCCGCGAAAACGTAGGCTTTGCTCGCCCGGACGCCAGCGAAGCGGAAATCCTCGCCGCCTGCCGCATCGCCCGCGTGGACGAGTTTGCCGAAACCTTCGAGAAGGGCTACGAAACCATCGTCGGCGAACGCGGCGTGCGTCTCTCTGGCGGACAAAAGCAGCGCGTCTCCATCGCTCGCGCCATTCTCGCTGATCCGCGCATCCTCATCCTCGACGAAGCCACCTCCAGCTTGGATTCCGAATCGGAAGCTTTGATTCAGGAGGGCTTGCGGTATCTGATGCGCGGGCGCACCACGTTCGTGATCGCGCACCGTCTGTCCACCATCCGCCGCGCCGAACAAATCCTAGTGGTCGAAGCCGGCCGCATTATCGAGCGCGGCACGCACGAATCGCTCTACGCTGCGGGAGGCCGCTACTTCGACCTGTACACCAAGCAACACGCCGTAGCGTCCAATTTGTTCTTGGCCCCCGGTGAAAGCAGCTCCGACGGCGACGACTCCACTGGTGGCGAAGAGACCCGGCGGTCAGGAAATAACGGGAGTAAAGACGCAGGTGTGACCGACGCCATGCGCCTGATCCGCGGCCAAAGTTAACGCGACACGTACCATGGAATGGCAGTTACGGAAGCGCGCAGTGGCACTGCAGCGCAAAAAAGACGGCCCGGAGTGATCCGGGCCGTCTTTTTTGTTTTGCTGATAGTCGCAGTCCCGCAGCGCGGGATGCCCACTGCGGCAGGGACCTCGGAAGCGCTATGGGTACGGCAGATAGCGGAACAGGTCGTCTAGCAGGTCGTTGCCGTCGCTGCCCGCGGAGTCTTCGCCTTCGCCACCGAAGATCCAGAATTCGCGATAGGGGCCGTAGGTGGAACCGTTATCCACGGTCCAGAAACCGGGCGCCCAACGGCCGCCGGGATTGTTGGTAACTTCCGGCCAGACGATGGGATCGTCCTGGATACCGTAAATACCGGCTTGGCTGACGGAGCCGGGACCTTTGACCCAGATCCATTGGCCGGCTTTGTATTCCCACATATCGCTCAGGGAACCGTCGCCGGTGGAGTCGAAGCCTTGTCCGCCGAAGAGCCAGAAATTGCCGCTGAGGTCGGACCAGGCAGCGGAACTCCATGCTGCGCCGGGAGCGTTGGTGGCGGCGGCTACGCCTTGTGTGCCATAAACCGCCGGTTGATTGACGGAGTTAGAACCGCTCTGCCAGGTCCATTGCTGAGTGGTGACGTTGTATTCCCACAAATCGTTGAGAGCGTCAGGCTGGCCGGTGCCGTTGAGATCGAAACCGCCGAAGACCCAGAAATTGCCGGAGGCGTCGAGCCAAGAGGAGGAAGATTGCCGCGCTCCGGGAACATTGCTCGCGGCTGCCACGGTGATCGTACCGTAGACTCCTGGTGCGTTGGCGGTGGTAGAGCCGCTAACGAAAGTCCACGTGCCGCCCGAAAAGACCCAGAGGTCATTGAGCAAGCCGGGTGTGGCGCTGGATACGTCGTAGCCGTAACCACCGAAGAGCCAGAGGTTACCAGATTGATCGATCCGTGCCGTAGCACCCCAGCGAGCGCCGGGATAAGCGTTGGCCCCGGTATAGACGCCATTTGACTGCGTCGGCGTGGTAACTTCCGTCCATTTTGGCGTCGTAGGATTGTAACTCCAGAGATCGTTGTAGAACCCCGAATCGTTCTCGCCGCCGAAAAGATAGAGAGCGCCTGAAGGAGCAGTCCAGGTGACGGCCCCCCAACGCCGGTCTGGGGTCCCCGGGGTTCCCTCCTGAGCGGCTGGGGTTATTACCTGCCAGAGATTATTGTAGCCGCCAAAATAATTTTGCGTGCCAGTGTATTCCCACATGTCATTGAAGAAGTATGGCTGCAAGGGAAAGTTTGTATCGTAGGAATAGCCGTATCCGCCGAACAGCCAGAGATTGCCGCTGAGATCGGTCCAAGTGGCGGGATAGCGGCGGCCACCGGGAGTGCTGGCGTTCTGCGTTGGAGCCGCCGGCGGAACGGTAGGTGGCGTAACGGCCGAGAAGGTCCCTTTCTGATTTCCGGTGTTGTCGCCGTCCATCCAAGCCCAGTCATTATGCCCGCAGTCGACGAGAACGTTGGTGACGTCCGAGATGGCGGTTCCGGTGAAGTTGTACACCACGCAGCCTTGGGGCTGCGTTCCCGCAGGCACAAAGATGTCGACGTCGTAGACGCTGCCGTCGGCAATTTGCGTGACAAACTGGAAGGTGCCATTGCCGGGAACGGGCAGATTATCGCCACCGTTGTCGGTGATCACCATGTTGCCGGTGGTGCCGATGACACCCACGACTTGTCCGCCGATGGTGTGGAAAATCGCGGGGCAAATGATTTGTACGTTGGTGACGTTGCCGGCCGCTGTGGTGGTTCCGGTGCCATTGCTGACCGTGCAGGTCTGCGCTGGACCGCTGGGCTGCGTGAGAATGGTGACGGCGTACGTGGCGCCTGCTGGGAGAAGACTGGTAAAGGTGAAGGTGCCGTTGGTGATGATGGCTAGATTGTTGCCACCGTTGTCTTGCAAAACGACGCCGCTGCCAGATTTCGAAAGCCCGGCGATGGTGCCGCCGATGGTGATGGTTCCGACGGAGCAGGTCACCTGGATGTTCCCGACGTTGGCTTGAGCGGTGCCGCTGCCGCCGGTGATGATGCAGGTTTGCGCAGGGGCCGACGGCTGAGTAAGCACGCTGACGCTGTAAGCGTTGCCCAGCGTAATGGCAGTCTTAAAGGTGAAGGCGCCGCCCGGTGCGTTGATGGTGAGATTATCTCCGGCGTTGTCTTGCAGGACGAGGCCTGCGCCGGTCAAACCGGTGACCGTGCCGCCAATCGAGGCGGTGCCGACGGTGCAAGTGATCACGACGCTGGTGACATTTGCGGTCGCCGTACCTTGGGCGCCGGATACCGTGCAGGTTTGCGCTGGCGTGGGCGATTGAAAGACGGTTACGTTGTAGCCGGGGCTGGCCGCGGTGACGGAAGTCGTAAACGTGAAAGCGCCATTCGCGTTGATGGACAGATTGTTGAGGCCGTTGTTCTGTAAGACGAAGCCGGTGCTGCCTGTAGCCAAGCCGGTGACCATGCCACCAATGGTGAAGCTGGTGGAAGTGCCCGTGCCAGTACCCGCACCCCCGGGGACACCACTGCAGGAGGCGAGATATAGAGCAATGGCGACGAGGAATGCAGACGCGAAAATTTTGGTGACTAGCTTCATGGTGGTGATTTCCTTCCTGCTACTTCGCCGCTGCCCCGATATTGTGCATCGCACCGGTTTTCTGTGACTTTGCGGCGACCAAACTGGTTCCCGCGGGATCCGCGGTTGCTGCCGGATTCCCGAAATTCTGCGAGCGGCCGATCAGCGGGAAATGCCGTGATCGACTTGGGTCCCCGGCCTTGGTTCCCGGTCTTAGTTGCTTCCCGGTCTTAGTTCCATTGATACGTGAGGAGTTCGCCGGGGACAAATGGTTCGTGGGGGACCGGTGTCTAGTCCACCATTGACGGGCTGGAAACACGGAGAGTCTCAAACGGAGTGGGTTGGCTGGGGCTAAAGTAGTGGAAAAACCGGCCGGAACGTTAGCGGATTTTTTGCAGGTCGAATTCGAGTCCAAACGGGCAAGCCGGGACCAAGCTCAAAAGCAAGCGACAAGCCTAAGTGGATTGGCGTTGGCGCAGTTTCGGGGATGGCGCATAAAGCTAGTAGAACCGCTTATTTTTTGAAGAGATTTTCGAAGGCTTGGCGGGCATCCAGCGGGCGGGACGGGGCCATGGGTGCGGGCATATTGTTCGGCTGGGTGTAAGTGGTGGGAGCGGTGTCTTTTTCCACCGTAGTGCGGAAGGCGTAGAAAGTGCAATTATTCTTTACGTCTTTGGGTGTGATGCGCTCGGGAATGGGCTGCGTGCACTCGAAACGGGCGCCGGTATCGAAGAAGCGACATTGCTTGCAACAGTGCAGCTCGAATTGGCATTTGGGGCAGGTGCCTTCGGCATCGAAGCCGGGGGTGAGAACGGCGCCGCAATTGGAGCAGCGCGCGCGCGTTACCGTGCCAACCATGCGCGGGGTGCGCGGACCGAACTGATCGGCGCCGCGAGGGCCGCCGGAGGGGGGTTGTTTACGGGGTTTTTCTTTTTTTTCTTTATTTTCCGCGTCACGATATCCGCGGTGACTGTACTTACGATCCACACAAGCCTCCGTCCGTCCGTTTCGACGGACTGCCACAACTAGTACTCGACTTCCCATGCAAAACGGTCACTCCATGCGAATGGTCAACCGATGGGGTATGAACTGCACATGCTCCAAAATCAGGTGCACCGCGCGGCACAACTCCAGAACCACACACCGCAAAAACCGCGCTACACCCTAGGGAATACGGATTGCTACACTCGGCCGGACGGCGCAACGAATCCCTGAGGTTTTCCTTGCAGAGCTGCGTGCGTCCAGGAGCAGGAGAAAGGACATCTATGTTTGTAATCCTCTGGGAGTTCGATGTCAAGCACGAGTGCGAAGAAATGTTTACTTCGGCGTACTCGAGTTCCGGCGGCTGGGCCCGGCTGTTTGCCGCCGACGCGAGATTTCGCGAGACCCCTGCTGCGGAATGTGGCAGAGCCGCTGCGGTACCTAAGCATGGACGTGTGGGACAGCCGCGAGGATTATGAGCATTTTTTGCGCGAGCATCGAGAGGCTTACCACGAGTTAGATTTGCAGTGCGCCGGCTGGACCACGCGCGAGCGGCACTTGAGTTCATTTGATGCGGAACTGAAATCATAGATGCGCTTGGCAGGCGCGGCGATCATGGCTTTTCGTTTCCCAGCCAGAATTTTATAATTCCGTCTGGCGGTAGATCTGGCCGCAGGAAATTCTGCGGCGTGCCGGCTTCGTGCAGGACGGCCTCTGCCGCGAGGTAGCCGCTGCGCACTGCGCCTTCCATGGTGGCGGGCCAGCCGGTGGCGGTCCAGTCGCCGGCGAGAAACAACTTGTCTATGGCGGTTTTCTGCCGCGGGCGCCATTGATCGACGCCGGGTTCCGGAGAAAAGGTGGCGGCCGTCTCCTTGATAACCGTGGCTCTTACTAGTTGAGCTTCGCGGGATTTCGGCAGCGCTTGGCGGACTTCCTTCAAGACGAGTTCGATGATTTCCTGGCGCGATTTGGGAATCAGGTCGTAGGAGGCGCTAATGACCATTTGCAGGTATTGGGTTGCGATTTTCGCGCCGCTTTCGAAAGCTGCGGAATTTTTCTCTGCGTTCCCGCCGGCATAAAGCATTGTTTTGTTGAAGATCCATTGCGTGTGGGTGTCCAGCAGCGTGACGAAGGGTTCGTCCATTACCTGGCGGTCGAACCAGAAGTGTACGCCGGTGATGGGAGCATCCTTTATTTTTCCGAGATTGCTGAATGCTGGATCGTTTGCGCGTACATCCCCCGGCAGAAGTTCGCCCAGCGTGGTATGCGGAAGAGCGAAAACGTAGGCGTCTGCTGTTTCCGCCCTTTGCTCGTCGAATTGAATGGCGGTGATTGCGCCATTTTCTATCGTCATGCCGCGAACGGGCGCGCGCAGCGTCACTTCCCCCCCCTTTTGTTCGATGGCCAATTTGCAGCCGTCGTAGAGGTCGGCAAGAGGGACGGTTGGAACGCCCATGCGGTAGCCAGTTCGGTTCGAGAGGAAAGCCTTCCAAAAAACGTCCACGCCGAAGCGGGCGTCGGTGCGATCCAGCTCTTCGTCGAGGGCGCTCACTAAAACTACGCGCCAGAAACGTTCGATGGCGCCCTTCGTTTGTTTGCGGCGCTCCAGCCAAGTCTGCATGGAAATAGCGGGAGTCTCGTCAAGGTCGCGCGGATGACCTTTGGCGAGCAGAATATTGAGCATAGCACGGGCGATGGAGACCTTGTCGCGAAGCGTTAACGGCGCGAAACTGGCGAATGAGCCGCTCATGTGAAACGGAGCAGCAAGAATGCCGGCTTGCATTTCGCCACGGCGCCCTTGCGGATCGACAAACACTAGGCGGTCAAAATATTTTATTTTGTTGGATGAGCCTACGCGCCGATAAAAGTCTTCGAGATTGGTGCAGCAGCCCAGCGTAACGTGCTGGCAATTGTCCACGTGCTCGCCGCTCGGCAGTACATACGAGGTTGCGCGGCCGCCAAGAAACGGGCGTTGCTCGAACAGCCGGACTTGCCAGCCAGCCTCAGCCAGCGCGACGCCGGCTGCCAGACCCGCTAGTCCGCCGCCGATCACGATCACGTTTTTCAAGGATGTTCTCTTCCGTCAGGCGCCCGAAACGGGCTTTGGCGATGAACAGCATTTTTTCTGGTTTGCTGAGACGGACGCGTTCGCCGAACACTGCGAAATCCTCCGATTCGATGCGCGCCAACAGCGCGCTGTAGGTATGCACCAAGAGCCAGAGCGCACCGCGACTGTCTTGGTCGATCAAATTCAGCAGGCCTGCGCCTGCTTCGTACTTTTGCCACGCGCGGTCGGCCTCAAAGCGGAGAAGTTCGCGCACGCCAAGTGTGGCTTCGCTGCGCGCGAAATCTTCCGGCGCCACACTGTATTTGACTAAATCTTCTTCGGGGAGATAGACCCGGCCCGCGGCGAAATCTTCGTGGACATCGCGGATGATGTTGGTAAGCTGGAACGCAAGCCCAAGTTTCTCGGCAAGATCCACGGCGCGGTGGTCCTTAAATCCGAAGACGTGCGTGCAGGTTAGCCCGACCGTGCCAGCCACACGGTAGCAATATTCCTTCAGGCGCTCGAAGGTTGCGTATGTGTGGATGGTGAGGTCCATCTCCGCGCCGGAAATTAAATCATGCAAATAGCGCGTGGGAATTTTGTAGCGTTCGAGCGTATCGGCCAACGCCGGCAAGACCGCCAGCGAAGAGTTGGGCGGCGCGTCCGCCAGCGTCATGGCCGCCGTTCCGTCGAAACATTGATCCACGCCGGTAACCGCTTCATCCAATTCCGCGCGCCAGCGAGCCAGTCCACGTTGCTTCGCCGGAAGTTCGGCCGATTCGTCCGCGACGTTGTCGATCAGGCGATTGAACGCGTAGAGCGCGCCGAGCGCATTGCGTTTCGGTTTTGGGAGAAGGTAGAAGGCGTAGTAAAAATTGCTGTTCGCGTCTTTGGCGACCCGGTTACACGCCTCGTAGGATTTGGCGACCGCGTTCGCCCGGGCGATGCTCGAAATGTCAGGACTGGCCGTTTGAGACGCTGCTTTATCTTGAGCTTCGAGGGAAAGTTGCGCCATCCCAAGGTCGACATCGTTGCTAATGCGGGAGCTTGAGGTCAGTTTATTAAGCAGCGCTTGGCCTAGCAGGCGGGCTTGTTTGCCCTTGGTGACCACCGGACGTTGGTGCAGCGTATCGTAACCCTGCGCTTCGATGGCGTCGAGAATCGCGTGGCCGCCCCGGCTAAACATCTCGAGGTCGACGCTCAGGCGGCCCTCGACCAGTTTCGGCAAGGTCGCGCCGGCGGCAAACAGCGCTCTCGTGCGCACAATAAGATCCTTCATCAAATGAACGTAGCCGCGATTGAAACGGCGCATCACGATGTCGTTCTCGCTCACGCCATGCGCAGCGGCGATGTTCAGAGGAATGTAGATGCGCCCTTTTTCGAGATCGCGGCTGACGTCCTGCCAGAAATTCGCCAGTTGCAGCGCGGTGCAGGTGGCGTCGGAAAGTTGCTGCCGATGCTCGTCGCGATAGCCGCAGAGATACAGCACCAGGCGGCCCACGGGATTCGCCGAGTGCACGCAATAATCGATCATTGCGTCCCAGGTGGGATAGCGCTTGACGACCTGATCCTGGCGAAACGCTTTCAGCAAATCCACAAACGGCTGCTCGGGAATTTCTTTGGCGACGATGGTTTGCCGCAGCGCTATGAAAACCGGATGCGCGGGCCGGCCGTCGTAACAAAGACGCAACTCCCGTTCCCACCAATCGAGAAGTTCAAGGGCGCGCGCGGTGTGCGGAATTTCATCGCCGAGATCGTCGGCCCAGCGGCAGTACGCGTAGACATTGTAAAAATGCTGGTGCAAATTTCTAGGCAGTAGCCAGGAAACCACCGCGAAATTTTCGTAATGGTGCGTGGCCAGCCAGCGCGTGTACGCCTGCGCGTCGGCGGGCGCGCAGCCGTTCGCCGGAGCTTTTTCCGCGATTTCGAGTTCACCGGGGTGAAGCATTAAGAGAAATTTCCTCGATAGAGCACATTAGTTTGAAATAGGACGGGCAAAATTTGAGTCGCGCTGCCAAAGGCGTCCGCTTCCCTTCCAGGCTCGGGGTAGACAGAAAGCGCCCCTTCAGAAAGCTACGGACGCACCGCTACTTTGATCTCTCCGCTGCGCGATTTCATTCTTTCAAAGGCTTGCGGCAGTTGCGACAGGGCAATTTCTTCGGTGACAAAATCGTGCGCGGAAATATCTCCGCGGCGGATGGCTTCCAGGGCCTCGCGGAAAAAGCGCGGTGTATGATGGAACGGCGAGATCAGTTTGATTTCGGAATAGTGAATAGCGGCCGGCTCGATTTCCACTTTGGTTCCGCTGGGCAAGCCGCTGAAAAAATTCACCACCCCGCCGCGACGCACCATTTCCACCGCTTGCCGCCAGGTGGCGGGATTGCCCGCAGCTTCGACGACGGCATCTGCACCGCGCGATTCATCGGTAAGTGCGCGGACGGCGGCGATGGGGTCCGACACTTCCGTGACATTGATGGTGGCGATAGCGCCGAGATGCCTGGCGACATTCAGCGGCGCGGCGCGGCGCGCCAGTGCGATCACGCGCACCCCGCGGCGCGAGAGCATGCGCACGAATTTCAACCCGATGGGGCCGCAGCCGATTACCGCGGCGGTATCTCCGGCGCGCACTTCCATTTCGTGAATACCGCGTAGCACGCAGGCCAGCGGCTCGGCCAGGGCGGCGCTGCCATCGTCCACCGAGTGCGGCACCTCGAGCATGTTTTCCATCACGATGCGCGCGGGAATGCGCATGTATTCGGCATAAGCGCCATTGTTGAAGAGCAAATCTTCGCAAAGATTTTCCTGGCCGCGGCGACAGTGATAACAGCGCAGGCAGGGCGCGGAATTCGCGGCCACCACGCGCATGCCGAGGCGCCAGCGGGCGTCCACCCGTTTTCCAGCCACGGCCACTTCGCCAACGACTTCGTGACCAAACACCGCCGGCGGCTGAATCATTTTGGCGTGATAGCCGCGCTTCCAGACTTTGAGGTCGGTGCCATCGGTGAGTGCCAGGCGTACGCGCAGCAACACTTCGTCGGCCTTGACACTGGGGACATCCACCCGCTCGATGCGCAAATCTTCGCTGCCATACAAAATCGCCGCCGTCATCTTCGAGGGCACGGCGACGTGCGCGGCCAGCGTGGCGGTAGTGTCTTCGCCCAGTTCCGTTCGTTTGGTGATTGGCGCTCTGCTGCTCATACGATGGTATTCAACCCTCAATACCTCACAAAAGTTGTCCTGACTTGGCCTTAACTTCTAGTTATGGGCAATCAAAATTTTCAACGATTCGGGCGTCGGCCGGTTCGCCAGTTCCAGCGCTTCCTGAATTCTATCGAGCGTGTAGATGTGCGAGACGATGTCCAACACCGGGAGTGTCTTGTGCAGCACTAAGCCGGCTGCTTCTTCTTGGATGTCGGCGGCGGCGCTGTAGCTGCCTAGAATTTCTTTTTCGTCGATGCCCACGGCGGAGGCGGGAAATTCAATTTTCGTTACGGGATCGTTCGCAGCGAAGAGTAGCACCCGGCCACCAGGCCGTGCGGCTGCGAGCGCGTCCACTACCACTGAAGGATGGGCCACTGCCACCAGCACCGCATCCGCCCCTCTGCCCCCCGTTCGGGCTCTAACTGTTTCTACTAGCTTACCACTGGTTGGGTCGAAGGATTCTATGGCACCGAGCGCGAGGCTCTTTTCGCGGCGCACCTCCATGGGGTCGCTGGTGTACAGATTGGCGCCGGTGAGTTTGGCGACCATCAGCAGTTGCAGCCCGATAGGGCCGCAGCCGGCGATTAACACCGATTCGCCTACTTTAATGCGGGCTTTCTCAACGGCTTTTACGATGGTGTTGATGGGCTCAATGAAAGTGGCTTCTTCAAAGCTGACGTTGTCCGGCAGCGCCACGATGCCGCGCTCGGCGACCCAGGGCATGGCTTTGACGTATTCCGCGAAGCCGCCGCCATTGGGCGTGAATCCCGCCGTGAGGCCGGTGGTTTTGTATTGTGCGCATTGCGAAAACAGACGGCGCTCGCAATAAAAGCACGTGCCACACGGAACGTGATGAAAGCTCATCACCCGATCGCCAACGCGCCATTTGGTTACACCGGGGCCAACGGCGACAACCGTGCCGGCGAGTTCGTGGCCGAGAATTTGTGGGGCTGAAACGTAGGCGTGGAAAATTTTTTTGATATCCGTGCCACAAATGCCGCAGGCGGCTACTTTGATTAGAACTTCGTTGATGCCTACTTCCGGGAGGGGAACTTCTTCGACACGCACCACACCTTTTTCGCGATAGACGCCCGCGCGCATGGTTTTTGGGATAGCGTCAGGCATAGTCCCCTTGGCGTTTGTGGCGCCTATGGTGTTTGTCGGATTTGTGGTGTTTGTGGCGGCGCTCACTGCACCCACCCTTGTTTTTTGCTGACGGCGTCAGCAGTGGAGACAGCCCACTCGTGAGTGAAAGTGTTGCTGCGGGCTTCTTCGGCCAGTGCGGGAATGTAGCGGTCCAGGAAATCGGCCAAAGCTACGGCGGCGGCGCGGCTGTGCCGTCCAAAGCGGATGAGCAACGGCAAACGATAAGGATGCAAGGCTAATTCTTTCAGCAGGCCCCCGACTTTGAGGTGTCCACGTTCATCGGCAATCTCTTGAAAATCGAGCGGCAGATCTTCTTCGGCGATGTCGCTGACGGCGCGTACAGCCACGGCGCGAATTTGGCGATTTTGCGCGACGGCCAGGATGTGCGTGGATTCCATTTCGACGACGTTGGCGGTGGATGCCAGCGACTCCTTTTCTAAAGAGGTCGCAATGATGGTTTCTGTGGTCAGAAAAGTGTCGACCGCGGTAGCGCCACAGCGGATGGCAGCGTTTACGAAGTCCGGGTCGCTCGGGACTTGTAGCGATGAATCCTGGGTGATGCCTTTTCGCGCTACCACTATGACGCTGAGTTGCAGAGCGGCGTCCAGGGCACCCGCCAGTCCTGTCGAAATCCAGGCGTCGTGCGTTTCCGGCGGGACGATTTGCATGGCCTTGATCGCGCTGGTTGGGCCCATCCCCGTGAGAAGTACAGTGACTTCGTGAGCGCCGATGTTGGCGCGGTACATATCGAATTCGCGTTTGCGGCCGGAGTTGTCATAGTCATAGGGCACAAAGGGATGGCGCGATTTCCAGGGATTGAATTCGGCGTCGATGGCGAAAGTGATCAGGAATCGCATGGGCGTTGCGCATTTTGTAGCGACCGCCTTCTGAGGCGGGCGCATTGGGGGACCACATGTTCCCCAACAAATCAGATGCTGTCGTAATGGCCGGGGCTACAAAGTCTTCACGCACGCTATGCGGCGGCGGCGTGAACAATTTTTTTCGCGCGGCTCGCCTTTACATAGCCATTGGCTTCGTACCAGCGCACCGCGCGTTCCAGCGCGGCGGCTAGCGACGAAGGCTGAAATCCAAGCTCGCGCTGCGCGCGAGAGGCGTCGACGAACATCATGTGCTGCGCGATTTTTACGCCTTCCACCGGTATTTGCGGTTCGCGTCCGAGCAAGCGCGAGAAGGCGGTCTCCGCGTAGGCCGCGGTCAGCGCCAAGCCATGCGGGATTTTGAGTTTGGGTGCGGGCAGTCCGGTGATTTGCGCCAGTGTATCCAGTAAATTTTTTAGCGTTAGATTTTCTGCACCGAGAAGATAGCGCTCGCCGATTTTGCCGCGTTCGGCGATGAGCAAGTGCCCAGCAGCGCAGTCTTCCACGCCCACGAAATTCAGGCCCGTTTCCACGTAACCGGGCATTTTTCCGTTTAGAAAATCGACGATGATTTTTCCGGTGGGCGTGGGCTTCCAGTCCCACGGGCCCACGGGCGTGGTCGGCATGACCACGATTACCGGCGCACCGTTTTTTGCGGCCTCTAGCACTTCCGTCTCCGCTTGCCACTTGGAGCGTTTGTAGTGCCCAATCATTTCGTCGAGTTTGGCATCGGTGAATTCGTTGGGGAGCGGAATCTGCTCGGCATTCGAGGGTGCGGACGGGCCATTTTGCGGAGCGCCCTGTGCTGGTCCGGCATGACGATCGACGGCGATCGTTGCGACGGTGCTGGTGTAAATGAGCAACTCGACGCCGGCCTGTTTTGCGGCAGCCAACAGATTTTTTGTGCCGCCTACGTTGGAGTCGTAAATGTCCTGAGGGTTTTTGGCCCACAGGCGATAGTCGGCGGCCACATGGTAAACGTGGCGGATGCCATCCATGGCGCGGACGAGCGATGCGGCGTCGCGCAGATCGCCAGTTACGTATTCGAGCGGGAGATCGACGATGGCGCGGTTGCTGCTCGAAGCACGCAGGAGGACGCGGACGGATTCGCCGCGCGCGACGAGTTGCCGCGCGACGTGACAGCCGAGGAAACCGGCGGCCCCGGTGACCAAAGTCGTAGCGGGAGTACTCACTGGGCGGCAACCCTTTCGGCAGATACGGGCAAGCGTCTTTTCTCGCGTCCAGCTACGTGTTCAGTACAGGCATTCAGGAATGACGCCGAGAGGCGGAGAGACGTGTGCATCGCGCGGTTAAAACCCGCGGCGCAGGCGGAACTCGCTGGGCTGAACTTTGAGCGCGCAGTATTCGCCGGATTTTAAGGCTTGATTGTAGTAACGCGCCAGGGCATAGACCGGGAAAGAGTTGCGATAGAGGTGATATTTCAGATAGAAAACGCCGGGGAAACCTGTCCCGGTGAAATCGTCTTCTTTCCACGAACCATCGGAAATTTGCTCGCTGACGAGATAGTTGACGGCCTTGGTGATGGCGGGGTCGGCGGTGTCCGTGCCGGCCAACAGGCCGATCAATCCCCACGCGGTCTGCGATGGCGTGCTGGGACCTTGCCCCTTGGTGTGCAGCTCGTCATAACTGCGCAGCGATTCGCCGAAGCTGCCGTCGGGCTTTTGCACTTGACGGAGCCATGCTACCGCGCGCTGACAATAGCCCTGCGCGGTCATGCCCACGGTCTCTAACGCGCGCAAAACTCCGCTGGTGCCATAGACGTAATTTACGCCCCAGCGGCCGAACCACGAGCCGTCGCGGTCTTGATCTTTAAGCAAAAACTTTACGGCGCGCTGGATCGCGGGATGTTCTGCGGGCCAGCCGAAGCGGCCGAGGCACTCGACGACGCGGGCGGTAACGTCGGCGGTGGAGGGATCGATCATGGCGTTGTGATCGGCGAAGGGAATGTTGCACAAAAACTTGCGATCGTTGTCGCGATCGAACGCACCCCAGCCACCGTCGCGATTTTGCATGCTTAGCAGCCACTGCAAGCCGCGGCGGATGGCGCCTTCCATGCGCTTGGGATCCGGGAATTTTACGCGCTGCAAGGCCATCAGCACGAAAGCGGTGTCGTCCACGTCGGGATAGTAGTCGTTACGGAATTCAAAAGCCCACCCACCGGGTTCGGCGTCTTTATTTTTGATTTGCCAGTCGCCTGGACCAAGAACCTGCTTCGAGAGCATCCATTCGGCGGATTTTACGAGCGAAGGATGATCGGGCGCGATGCCGGCTTCTTCAAGAGCGACCATGGCGATGCAGGTGTCCCACACCGGAGAAACGCACGGCTGCAGGCGAATCGTGTCTTCTTCTTCGATTTCAAAATTGGAAAATTCCTTGATTTCGCGCCAGGTGACGGGATCGTCTGGCCCGTGGCCGAGAGCGATCAACGCGAAAATGGAATTCATCATCGCGGGATAGATCGCCGCCAAGCCTTCGGTGCGCTCCATGTGCTCGAGCATCCACTGCTTGGATTCACGCAGGGCGCGCTGGCGCAACGGCTTCCAGGGGAATTTTTCGTACAGCTTCAATCCGCGGTCAACGGCCAGGAAAAAATTCTTCCATGAGATGAGCCGGTCGCTCCAATCGAATGCGGCGGTTTTGTGACCGGCATCCTTGAACAGTTCATCGACGCGTGCATGTTCTGGCAAGCGGAAGTCCGGACGCACGGCGGAGAGGATGCCCATGGGAATGACGATTCCCCGGGTCCACGAAGACATTTCGTAAATGTTGATGAAGAACCAGTTCGGCAGCAGCATCAGCTCCGGCGGGATGGACGGAACGAGTTCCCAGCCGACCGCGCCGACGAGCGCGAGATAAAAGCGCACGTAAGAATTAGTGAATTCGAGGCCACCGAGGCGATGGATGATTTCGCGCGCGCGCGAGAGATGCGAGGAATCCGGCGAGTCGCCTGCGAGTTTCAGCGCGAAGTACGCTTTGCAGGTGGCATTCAGCTCGGAGGGACCACCGGGATAGATGCTCCAGCCGCCGTCTTGAAGCTGGCGCGCACGAACGTAATTGGCGAGCTTGGCGATGCGCACTGGCGCGGCCTTGCCCAAAACAAAAAGATAATAAATGTAGTCGGATTCGAGAGTTGTGTCGGCTTCCAGTTCACCCTGCCAATAGCCGCGTTCATCCCGCAAGGAAACGAGATGGGCAGCGCCGCGCTCGATAGCACGCTCGAGGCGCGAGGCGAAATTCTGCTCTTGCCACGGCATCGGGGCCGGAGCAACGGGAATTTCCTCGCCCAGCCTTGCAAATGAAGCCATCTATGCTCCCCCAGAGCAAAACTCATAGCGGTAAAATGGGCCGTTTCGCCTATTCACCGATGGTGGAACTCTCTATACTTGTCCGAACTGGAACCCTAACTGCTGTGTTCTTCACGACTTCCACGCCGAACGTCGCCGGAAAAACTCAGGTAACACCAGTACTAGTAAATTATCGCCGCGTTCCCACTCGCGGTCAACGATTAAGATGCCTTTTGCGTACTTGGCGTCGCATGCCGCTGTTGGATTTTAGGGTAACGATCCCACTCGGCGCGGCGGCAGCGCGCGGGAATCAGCGGCGCAAGTTCTAGAGTGCGACACCCGGCACGGCCTCAAGTGCGCGCCTGACGAGGACTTCGAGGGGTTCGGGAAGCGGATCGCCTTCGCAGGGATTTACGGACGGCTTTTCTCTCAAGAGTTTTGCCGGGAGTTTCATCCATAGCGGCTCGCTGCCTGCGGTGATGGCATTGCCGCGGATGACCAGGGCATCGGCGCGATCCAGTGCAGCGCGGGCGGAATCCTTGAAATCTTCCTTTGCGGGAGCGAGGACCGCGAAAAATAGCGTTGGTTTGACGAAGTGCATTAGCGAATTGCTTTCCACAACGAGCGCGATTGGCTTATCGGCATTTTCCGAATCGTTAGCGTTCTCCGCTGCCAATACTTCGTCCAGAGCGCCGCGAAGAATAGGCAAACCCTCGGCGAGAAAACCTTGCTTGGTGCGCAGCCAAAAGGAGCGCTGCGCGCCGGCGGCCAGAAAGCGCGAGCTGTCTGTGCCGGTGTTCGCGGATTGCTCCCAGCTAATGGCGCATACGTGCTCGTCGGGAGCGCAATCGCAATCGTGACCGTTTTGCGCGCAGACGCCGTGGCCGTATTGCGTGATTTTTCCCGCAATCCAGCGCGCTTGCGGAAATGCCGCGATGATGTCGCAGACCAGCTGTGTCTTGCCGATAGTGCGCGTGTGTCCGCCGACGATGATGAGACGCCAAGGATTATTTGCTCTGGCCATAGAAACGGAAACGCGAAAATCAATGTTGCGCTTGCCCCTCCAGCTTTTTGATGCGTGCGGCGAGCTCCGGTAATTTCGCTTGCCAGGCGAAGGTCTCTTTGAATTTGGCGAGTTCGCGGGCTGGGGTGCCCCAGACGGTTTGGCCGGAACGGATGGTTTTGCCATTCAGGATGCCGGATTGGCCGCCAGCGATGACGCCGTCTTCGATGGTGCAGCGCTCGCCAAGGCCAGCTTGGCCGCCGAGAATTACGTGGTGGCCGAGGGTGCAGGAGCCGGAAATACCGGTTTGTGCGGCGATCACCGTGTGCGCGCCGATTTGCACGTTGTGGCCAATATGCACGAGATTGTCGAGTTTTACGCCTTCGGCGATGCGCGTGTCGTCGAGCGAGCCGCGATCGATCGTGGTGTTCGCGCCGATTTCCACGTCATCGCCGATTTCCACGATGCCGAGCTGCGGGAATTTAGCGTAGCGATTTTCGCCGAAGGCGTAACCGAAGCCGTCCGCACCGAGTACGGCGCCGGCGTGAATTTCCACGCGATTGCCGAGGCGCACCCCGTTGTAGAGTGTAACGCGCGGGTGGATGCGGCAAAGTTCGCCGATCCAGCAGCCCGCGCCGATGACGCAATGCGCGCCGATTTGTGTGCCCTCGCCGATGTGGGCGTCTTCACCGATTACGGCGTAGGGCCCGATGCTGGCGGATGGTGCGATTTTGGCCAGCGGCGCGATGATGGCCGTGGGATGGACTTCGCGAGCGATCGGCGAACGCTCGATGAGGAATGCGGCGCCTTTGGCGAAGGACAGTTTTGCGTTGGCGGCGCGCAGAATCGTTTTGCCGGTAAGCGAAATTCCTGGCGGGGCGATGACGCAGAGCGCCGCGGACGAAATGGCGCGGCTGGCGTGTTTGGCGTTCTCTAGATAGATCAGGTCGTGGGCCCTGGCGCGTTCCGGAGCGGCGACAGATTTTAGTTCGATGCTGGAGTCGCCTTCGACTTCCGCGCCGATGGCGGCCGCGACTTCTTTTGCCGTGCGATTCATTGTGCACCGCTTTCTCGGAAACGTTTGACGCTGCTTGCGATTCTACGTGACAGTGTAAATCGGCCGCATCTGGTTTGGCACTTCCGGCACAGCCACTCCTGGCGGTGCTGTATGGCTGCCTGGCAGAAAGCGCACAGCCAGGATGGGCTGTGCCACTAAAACCCAAATCGATTCCATGCTGGTTGCCGCTACAGAAATGGGTAGAGCTTCCCTTCTCCCGCGGGGCGCGTTTTCCAGCGCGCGTGCAGCCAGACCCATTGGTCGGGATGCTGACGGATAATTTCTTCGATAATTTTGGTAAAGCGCGCGGTATTTTCCTGGATGTCGCGGGCGGCGTCGCCGGTGCGAATCAGCTCGACGGGCGGCTCGAAACGCAGGCGATACTTACGGATTGCGGGGTCCCAGTATGCGTAGCCGGGAACGACCGCGGCGTCCGTATGCAGGGCCACGCGGGCGATGCCAGTTGAGGTGCATGCGGGCGTGCCGAAAAAATCGACGAAGACGCCTTCCTGCGGCATGGTGTTCTGGTCGGCGAGGATTCCTACGGTGCCTTGATCTTTCAGGATTTTCAGCATGGCGCGAGCGGATTCATTTTTGAAAATGGGCTGATTGCCGGAGAGACAACGATACTTGTTGACGAAAGCGTCGAGGCGCGCGTTGTCGATGGGACGCGCCATATAGTGCAGCGGAAAACCATACAGCGCGTGGGCGAAGGAAGAGAGTTCCCATGCGCCGATGTGGCCGGTCAGGTAGATTACGCCGTTGCCGCGTTGTTTGCCGGCGAGAAAATTCTCGTGGCCGTCGAGAATCACAAACTGTTCGATATTGTCCCTAGTGTATTTGGGAAGACGCGCGAACTCGGCGGCCATCCATCCGAGATTGCGGACCATTTTACGGATTACGTCGCGGCGTTTGTTTTTGTCCCAATCGGGAAAAGCCAAGTGCAAATTAAATTCGGCGGCTTTGCGCAGCTTGGGCAAGCAGGCGAAGCAGACACGGGCGACGGTCGAGGCTATGGCACGCGCCACGGGACGCGGCAGTGCCCCGAGGATTTTTACAATGGTTGCGGCTGCGGCGTATTGGAGCCAGTCCGTCATGTAGGAAGTATTCCACGGTAGTGTCCTACATTTGGAGCGAGAGAGCGTTACGTAGTGGTGGCGAGGGTTGGAGCTTGCCTGCCCCCCTCCAAAGAGTGTGCCTTCCTTTCGATGGGTAGCAGGCCGCCTCGTGAGGGTGATTGCGTTGAAACAGTAAGACTCTGTTTGAGCTACGGAGACAGTGGTGAATGGTTAGTGGCGAGTGAGGTTGAGCGAAAACAGTTGAACACTGAGAAGGACAGTAACGGGCTTTAACTGGGGGTTTGCTGACGCCCTGGCGAGGGCGATGTTAGACTCGCCTCTCTGTGAGCGAGACGCCACCCACTCTATCTGGAAACGACCTTAAGGCGGTCACCGCTTTGGGTACTGATGCCCGTCCAGCGGCGAATTCCCTTTCCGCGCGAATCGGCTGGACGGTGTTGATCGTGGCGACCCTTTACGTATGCTATTTCAGCCACTTGGGGGCGCTGGGATTTGTGGGGCCGGACGAGCCGCGGTATGCATGGATTGCGCGGGACATGGCGGAGACGGGTGATTGGGTTACGCCGCGGCTTTATGGGCGGCCGTGGTTTGAGAAACCGGTGCTGTATTACTGGGCGGCAGGGCTTAGTTTTAAGATCTTCGGCGTGAGTGAAGCGGCGGCGCGGCTTCCTAGCGCGTTGTCGGCGCTACTGGCGACGCTGGCGCTGGCTTGGCTGGCGCTGCGCGTTTATGGGGCAACTACCGCGCGCTGGTTGCTGCTATTGCTGCCTACTACTGTTGGGATGATTGGATTTTCGCGTGCTGCGGCTACAGATATGCCGTTCAGCGGGATGCTTACGATTGCGATGGTGTGCGCTGCCGTCGTCCTCGGGCTCACACGCGACGAAAAAACTCCCATCCTTCCGCGCACTCCCTGGGTCGCCCTCCTTCTCTTTGGATTTTTTCTCGGACTCGCCGTCCTCGCTAAAGGACCCGCGGCGCTCGTTCTCGCTGGCGGGGCGATTTTCTTTTGGGCGATTTTTACGAAGCGCTGGCGCGATGCGTTTCGACTCTTGCATCCCGTCGCGATACTCGCGTTCTGCGCGTCGGCCTTGCCTTGGTACATTTTGTGTGCGCGGCGGAATGCTGATTTTTTTCGGGTTTTTATTATTGAGCACAATTTCAAGCGATTTCTTACGCCGGAGTTTCAGCACCTCCAGCCGTTCTGGTATTACGTCCCCGTTTTGCTGCTGGCGTTTTTGCCTTGGACGGCCATGTTGTTGTGGTCCGCGGCTTGGGGATTCCGCGTGTTGCTGCGCGCGCGCAACACGAACGAGATGACGGGATTTTTGATGTGCTGGACGGGATTTTGCGTGGTTTTCTTTTCGGCGTCGCATTCTAAATTGCCTGGATACATTCTTCCGGCGATTCCCCCGCTGGGGCTGCTGGTGGCGCATACTTTCATCGAAATGCGGCAGCGATATCGCATTTCTTACCGCATCGTCCATATTGCGGCGCCGGCGAGTTTTTGTTTGATTTTCGCGTTGGCGGACTGGCTGGCGAGGAAGCAAGGCGGCGGGAATGCAAGAGCGGCAGGCGCAATCGGGGTAGTGGTATTAATTGTGGCGCTCGCGAACGTGATCGTAGGTCTGTTTGGAGACGGTGCGCGGTCCGATATGGGTGCGGCCTGCGCGGTGTTGCCGGTTTTAGTGGCGATGTTATTCCCGAGCGCCTTTGTTCCGTCCTATTTCCGCTCGGATCCCTCTGGGCGCGCTATCGCACGCGAACTTCAGCGGCAAAGGATTCCTGCGAACCTCCTCGCCGTTACGGGAATGAACCGCGGATTGCAGTACGGCCTTAGTTTTTATTTGCACGATGAGATTAAAAACTGGGATCAGAATTCGGAAACTGGGGGATATTTGTTGACGGCGTCGAAAAATTGCGAGGGTGTTGTGGGACCACGTTTTTTTTGCGAGAGTCGGCCGTTTGATGCGGATGGTACGGGGAGATTTTTGTATCTGGTCATTCCGATTGCGCATGGGAATTGAGGCGTCCCCGGCCCTGGCGGGCGGGGCTAAGTGTGGTGCTGGCTACGAGGAAGGCTTGCCGGTGGCTGGGAGATGGAGGAGGAAGAAGGTGACTACGCGATTTTCGTAGACGCGTTTGTCGTCGTCATTCATACCCACAAAATTGCCTTTTGGAATGATCGCTTGTTCACGGGGCTCCGGGGCTTTCAGGAACATTTGCCGGGTGATTTCGGCTAGTTCTGGGTCGTCGATGGCCTGGATGAAGAGGATGGGTACGCCGGCCATGGCGCCCAATTTCTTCGAGAGCGGCTGTTCGCCGCGATAGGAATAGTTCATGTAGTCAAAACTGGTTTCGGCGGAGCGGACCATCAAGGGAAAGCCGCCGAGGCCGCTGCGTTCGACGCCAATTTTCACCATTTGTTCGGGCTTGTCGTAGACGGAATCGAGAACCAGGGCTTTGATGCGGGTGTCGTGTTCGGCCTCGCGGAGAGCGGCGTAGGCGCCGAGGTTGTAGCCCCACACGCCGAAGCGAATGGGATCGAGATCCCGGCGGGCGGCGAGGGTGTCGATGGCGGTGCGCAACTCGTCGGCTTCTTTGTAGCCAAAGGTGGTGGTGCCGGGGCTGGCGCCGTGTCCCGCGAAATCGAAGACGAAGACGTTGTATTGGTGGTCCTGCAGAGCGGAAACCAGGGTCAACAATTCACCGCGGCTCGATTCATAACCGTGGCACAAAATGATGGTGGGAGCGCCGCGCAGTCCCGGGAAAAAATAACCCTCGCGATCACCAAGGCCCGGTACGGTGAAGGTGACGGCGTCGGGGCGGCCGGGAAAAGTCTGCAGATTAATTTCGCTGCTGGTGCGCTGTGGTTTGATGATGCGATAAACGAGAAAGCCGGCAATGGCGGAAGTGGCAAGCACGGTAAAGAACACCAGGGCCAGAATGGCCATGCCCAATTTGGTGTACCAGCGCGTGGGGTAGCGCAGTTCAAAGAGAATGGACATCCGCGGTCTATCCATGGGCTTCCAGGTAGGGCTGATCTCCTGCGAGACGCATGCAAGTACTTCCGAGCAAAATTGCAGCAAGGCGCTTTCGCGCGTCAAGCAGCACACAACTTTTCAACAAACGCATGTTAGCACGGGGGTTCGGGCGGTCCCCTGGGAAGCCGTCGCGCTTGTGTCGCATGAATATCGTGCCTCTTGGGAAAAAGCCTGGGCGACAGGGGTTCGAACGAGAGGTCATCGAGCCATGAAAGAGGATACGAATCTAAGGATTCGTCACTACAAATGGCGAAAGCACGGTCCTGAAGACCCGCCACTACGCGGAAAGCGAATCGGCTATCATGGAACCGGCGCGGCAACCGCCGCGTCCCATCCTTCGATGAATATCGTCGACCTTCGGCAGACCACCGCCCGCCAACTCGACTCCTTGCTGGAAGAAGAGGCCCGTCATTGGCGGGACGAACTACATTGGGACTATCGCGGGGCGTTGGAATTGATTAAGCGTTTTCTGGATGCACACGCGCTTTCGGGCTGCGTGGCGTTTGAGAACGGTACAGCCGCCGGTTATAGCTTCTACGTGATGGAAGAGCAAAAGGGTTTGATTGGGGGACTGTACGTCTCCGCCAAGTACGAGCAAGAAACCATTGGCCGGAGGTTGCTAGACGAGATGCTGTACGGCATGCGCGCGATTCCGCACCTGGAGCGCATCGAGGCACAACTTATGCCGTTCAGCGGACCTGTGGACGAGCCGCTACGGGATCAGGGATTTCGGCTGTACACCCGGCAATTCATGCTGCTGGATTTGGCCAAGAGCAAGCCGGTGGTCCCGAACCCGCCCGCGGGGATGCGCTTGTCGCGCTGGAACGACCGCTATTTCGAGCCTTGCGCGAAGTTGATTTATCTTTCGTATGCAAATCACGTCGATGGTGAAATCAACGATCAATACCGCAGCCGGGCCGGAGCGTTGCGCTTTCTGAAAAATATTATTTTGCTGCCTGGCTGCGGAAATTTTGTGGCCGGGGCGTCGTTTGTGCTGCATCAGCCGGGAAGCGACGAATTGGTGGCCACGGTGCTGACGAGCGAGGTTTGTCCCGGGGTGGGACATACGACGCAGATATGCGTGCAGCCTGGGTATCAGGGCCATGGAATCGGACGAATGCTGATGCAGGCTTCTACGGAAGCGCTGCGGGCGCAAAGATTCAAGGAATTGACGCTGACGGTAACGGCGGAAAATCGCACGGCGGTGGAGTTATACGAGAAATTGGGATTCAATACGATACGGTCGTTCACCGCAGGGGTTTGGCCGCGGTAGGTTGTGCGCGGGTGTAGCGCAAGGCGAAGCCTGCGGCCTTGCGGCCGTTGCTAACGCTGGATAAAAGCCTCGGGGCGCAACCCCAAACGCCCCGCGCCACACGAATCGCTTACGGGCGATTTATTTTACGGGCGGCCTCGAATTCGTCGCCCGGGAGCCACTGCACTTCGGCCGGTTGCGACGCGGCTTTTGAACCCAACATAAAACCGAACTGCGTCATTTTCGCGAGTCCGGTGAAATTCCACTCGGCGTGATATACGTCGCTGGGCTGATGATAGTGGTGCTCCACGTAGTCGCTGGCCTGCGCTTCACCCCAGGCCGCGTCGTGGCCAACAAACTTCTGGCCTTCGCTCACCGAGAACGAGGGGATGCCAACGCGCGCCAAGCTGAAATGATCCGAACGGTAGTAGTGCCCGGCCTGCGGCCGCGCATCGGGCCGGATAGCCAAGCCAAATTCTTTGGCGGTAGCTTCCACTGCGGGATAGAACGTCGTGCGCTCCGCACCGCTTACTTCCACTTCTTCCGGGACGCCGATGGGCCCCAAGGCATCGAAGTTGATATCCAGCGAAATTTTTGCCGCGGGAAGCGGCGGGTGCTTGCCAAAATATTCGGAGCCCAGCAAACCCTGTTCTTCCCCAGTTACGGCGGCGAAAAGCATGGTGCGCGGCGGCGCTGGCGAAACCTGGCTCCACATGCGCGCCAGTTCGAGGAGCATAGCGGAGCCCGTGGCGTTGTCCACCGCGCCGTGATAAATCTGGTCGCCTATATTCCGACTGGTGTCGATGCCGAAGTGGTCGTAGTGCGCGGTGTATAAAACCGCTTCATCTTTCAACACGGCATCGCCGCCTACGCGCTGCGCCACGACATTCCGTGAAACGAATGGCCGGAGCCGGCTGAGTAAGTGAGCCTTGAGTCTTACGTGCAGCGGGATGGGCTGAAAGTCGCGCGATTGCGCCTGCTGAAAAAGCTTGTCCAGATCCAGGCCCGCCAGGTGCGCCAGTTTTTTCGCCACGTCGGTGGTGATCCAGGAAGCGGCTTGGAGTTTTGGCGTACCGTCGAGTTGCAAATAAGATTTTTCATTGCCCCAGGAGTTGCGAACCACTTCCCAGGGATAACTCGCGAGATCCGTGCGGTGAATGATGAGCGTGGCCAGGGCGCCGCGTCGCGCGGTTTCTTCCAGCTTGTAGGTCCAGCGGCCATAATAAGTGAGCGCCTGACCCTTGAAAAAATTCGGATCGTCGGAAACCGGCTCATTCACAAAGAGCAGCGCTACTTTGCCCTTTAAATCCTGGCCTTTGTAATCGTCCCATTTGTATTCCGGTGCGGTAATGCCATAGCCCACAAATACGATCGGCGCGTCGATGTCGGAGAGTTCTTTCTGGCTTTCATTGTTGGTGACGAAGTCATCGAGAAATTTCAGCGTCAGGGCTTCGCCCTGCGCCGGCACCAATTGGAAGGTGGTTTCGGGAAGGGTCTTCACAGCGACCATGGAAACGCTTTGAAAAAAAGTGCCGTTGTCGCCGCCGGGCTGCAGTCCGTAGGACGCGAATTCCTTGCCGATATAGTCCGCGGCCTTATCGCCGCCGGGCTGGCCCATGCCCCGGCCTTCAAGAGCGTCGCTGGAGAGATACTTGTCGTGCGCGCGGATTCTTTCGCCGTCGGCGGACTGTGGCAAAGTCATCAGGCCGGGCTTCTCCGGCGCCGCCCCTGCCTGTTGCGCCGCGCCGGGCGAAGCAAGGATCGCTGCTCCTATGGTAATGACCGAGAACATCGTTACAAGTTGCCCGATTCGCAATTTCAGCCTCCATCGCTGGCGATTATTTCTTCGCGCGATCCTTCAAAAGATTTTTTAGTTCGCTCATGAATTCCTGCACGTCCTTGAAATCCATGTACACGGAGGCAAAGCGCACGTAGGCGACCTTGTCGAGTTTTTTCAGGCCGCGCATAATCATTTCGCCGATCTCCGTGGTGGTCAATTCGCGTTCGGTGGATTCCTGGACCACGCCTTCAATTTCGTCGACGATGGCTTCCAGTTTGGGCGTGGCTACCGGACGCTTTTCACAGGCTTTCAGCAAGCCTTGCAAAATTTTCTGGCGTTCAAAACGTTCGCGGCGGCCATCCTTCTTGGCGACCATGTAAGGAATTTCGTCGATACGCTCGTAGGTGGTGAAGCGGCGTCCGCACTTGAGACACTCGCGGCGGCGGCGAATGGTGTCGCCCGTGCGGCCTTCGCGGGAGTCAATTACCTTGTCGTCGACATTCGCGCAAAATGGACATCTCACTCGCGGTACTCTCCTCGGCTGGCCTGCGGGCCTGGCGCCAATTCGTCCATGGTGTGCTGCGTGGAGCCCAGAGGCAGAACGCCTGCTACTTCCTGTTTTTCTTCTTTGCCTAGCTCGCGCAATTTGCCCAGAGAAAAACCTTCGCCGATCAGCAGCGGGACACCGACCAGCGAGCACGAGGCAAACGTTATCATCCATATGACCAGTGCCGCTACTGTGGCGGAAGAGGTGTCGACGTTGAAGATGGTGGTGAAGACGAGGATGGAGGCGAGTTGCGAGCCGCCGCCCACGGCGGGCAGCTGCACAACGGAGCCCACCAAAGTAAATGCTAGAACCAGCATCGCGTCACCCGTGCTCAGGCTGCCAAGTACGCCGCCGAAACTGCGTACGATGATGTAGTAAACGACCAGGACGGCAAACCAATGCAGGCCGGAGTAAAACACGGCGAGCAGTAGATCGGTAACTGATTTGATGGTCTGTACCCCCCGGACGAATCCCAAAACAATTCTCGCGACCGGAGCGCGCCAGCCGGGCGCTCCGATCCACGCCACCAGGCGGGTTTCGAGAAACGCGGAACCGTGCACGCGCAAATAGATCAGCAATGCGACAGCCGCAATTACGCCGACGAACAGGAGGGCTCCGGCGGTGCGCGCGGCGGCTTCGAGCTTGCCAGCGGTTTCTCCCGCGTGCGCGTGCGATTCGAACAAGATTAGCGCTATCGCCGCAATGACAACGTAGCTGGCGGTGTCGAATAGTCGTTCTAGAATGTAGATTCCGAAAATGTCGGCGATGGGGAGTTTTTCTTTGCGCGCGATCAGCAGGGGCCGCACCGGCTCTCCGGCGCGGCCGAGTAAAAATACCGCGCCGAAACCGGCGAACGTCATCTTGAGGATATTTGTGTAATGCGAAGGGCCGAGATTGCGTTGGAAGACTTGCCAGCGGAGGGAGCGTATGCCGTAACAGGCGTAGAGGAGTGCGAGCGCGAGCGCGAGGTAGTAATAATTTGCTCCGCGGACGGCGTTACGAAAATTTTCGCCGCTGAAGCCGCCCGCGTGCACGAGTCCGTGGTAGTGGTAGACAAGATATGCCACACCGAGGACGGCACAGAGACCTAAAAGAACCTTTCTCGACGAAGATGACATGTTCTAGGGAGCGTACTGGCCGCGGGTTACATCGTCAAGGCGGTGGAGATTAGTGGCGACGCAATGCTCGACCGTAGCGGCCGGGCTCGGGCGCCAAAACCGCACAGGCAGGATGGCCTGTGTCACTAGAACCAGCCGCTGCTGCCGCATTTGCTTGTGAAAGGCGGGGCGGTGCGGATAAGATGCGAGGCACGATGAATGGGGGCGCCCTCAAGGTACGTGGGGAACATTTCGAGAGCATTTTGCGTTCCATACATTGCAGGCCGAGGTTGGCGCTGACGGTAGCCAGGCTAAACTGGATGCCGCCCGCTAACCCCTTGCACCGTAGCAGGATCCGAGGCTGATGAGACGTTGGAGCAGGATGCCCAACTGGTCCAGCAATGCCTCCAGGGCGACGGTTCGGCCTGGGAGGAACTTGTGCGCCGCCATACGCGGCGTATCTTCAACATTTGCTACAGGTTCACCGGCAATCGCACGGAAGCCGAGGACCTGTCGCAGGAAGTTTTCCTCCGGGTATACCGCACGCTGGCCAGTTACCGTTCGGCCCACGGCGGATTTGTAACATGGATGACTAGCGTGACGCGCAATCTGTTGATCGACCATTACCGTAGAACCAGAAGGGACCGCATTACCGATTCGCTTGAGGACGCGATGCCGGCGGTCGAGAACAAGCAGTCTTCGGCGCGCCGCCCAGACGACCTGGCGCTGCTTGGCGAACTCAGCACCCAGATTCAGATGGGGCTGACGAAGCTTTCGCCGGAGTTGCGCGAGGCGGTAATCCTTCGGGACTTGCAGCAACTGGAATATGGTGAAATACAACAGGTTTTATCTGTACCCGAGGGAACGGTAAAATCAAGAATCAACCGCGGGCGCATCGAATTGGCTCGCATCCTCCAGCAGATGGGAGTGCGTCCATCATGAGCGGAGAGCACACGATGAATTGGACTTGCGAACAAACGGAAGCGCTGCTGAGCGATTACTTCGAGGGCTTGCTGCAACCGAGCGAGCGCGTGGCGTTCGATGCGCATGCGGCGGATTGCGAGCGATGCGCGCCGCTGCTCGCCAGCGTGTCGCAATTGGTGGGTAATCTGCGCGGCATGGAGCAGCTGGAGGCGCCGCCGCGGCTGATCTACGCGATTCTGGATAAGACACTGGGACCGCGCGAGACTACTGTGGCCGCTCCAGGGTTCTTCGGATGGTTGCGCGGGATTGGTATGCCGCGCTTTGCGTACGGCGCGCTGTCGCTTTCCACCACGTTCTTTGTAATCGCCAGCGCCTCGGGATTTTCCTGGCGGCATCCGAAGTTCGCGGATCTGCAACCCACCACCATCGCGCGCAACGCCGATCGCCAGGCACATCTGGTGTTCGCAAGGAGCGCGAAATTCGTAAGCGACCTTCGCGTGGTGTACGAAATTCAAACGCGGTTGCGCCAGGACAACGAAATTCCCACTTCCAACGAGGACGCCGTCCCGGCAACAGCGCCAAATCAAGCTCCGGGTCGCACCGACGGCAGCATGCCCGGCGGACCAAATCAGCAAAATCGTGCCACGGCTGTCGACCGTAATCAGCAGCTTTTGGCCACAATCATCACTTCGCGACCGTCTCTGTCCCGAGTGCCCTTTTTCGCCGGCGCCTTTTTTCCAGGAACTCTTTTTCCAGGATGTGGTTACTACGGAAGGAAGAATCCATGAACTGTGCCGTCCATCCAGATGTGGACGCGGTAGCGTATTGCCGCAATTGCGGCAAGCCGCTGTGCTCGGTGTGCGCTCGTCCCGTGCGCGACGTGATTTATTGCGAGGATTGTCTGGCCGCCACGCTGGGACTTCAGAACGCGCCTCCGCCGGTGGCCTTCCCGCCAGTGCCTTCGCCAGAATCTTCGGCGTTCGGTCCCGGCGCGCCAGCGCCGTACGCGCCATTGGCGCCGACTGCTCCGGGGGTTCCCGGGGCCGCAACGGTACCGCGCATCACGAATCCAAGCGTAGCGTTCATGCTCGGACTTGTCCCCGGCCTCGGCGCGGTATACAACGGTGAGTACAACAAAGCGCTCATTCACATCGTAGTGTTCGCGGCCATCATCGTGGGCCTCAGCAGCGACATCGGCGACAGCGCGGAGCTCGCGCTCTCCTTGTTGCTCGCGGGATTTATCTTATACATGGGCGTCGATGCCATGCGCACCGCCAAGGCGCGCGGCGCGGGCCAGACGATCGTCGATCCGCTGGAATCGTGGAGCAAAGAACGTCCCATCGGCCCCATCATTCTGATCGGGCTGGGAGCGCTGTTTCTGTTGAACAATTTTTCCTGGTTCGCGTTTTACCGCGTGCGGCAGCTTTGGCCGTTGATCCTGATTGGCGTTGGCGTGTTGATGTTCCGCAACCGCATCGGAAAAGATTTCTAGGAGTCCAAAAAATACTATGCGTGACGATATCAATGGACGCTGCAAATGCCCGCGCTGCACCATTCGTAGCTTGCGCGGTCCCGCGGTGGTCATCACCGTCGGTATTCTTTTTCTTCTCTCGGAAATGCGCGGCGATTATTTCTCCTTTCATCACACCTGGCCGGTAATCCTGGTGGTCCTCGGAGCCGTCAGTCTCGCTTCTGCGCTCGCGCCGATGGACGGCCACCTTGAGACGCCCATCAATACTGTGCCGCCGATACCCCCGGCACCGCCGCAGGGTCCCATGCCCGGACAGGGCCGGTAACGCGCATGGCTTACAGCCCACGCCATAGCAATGGTCTGTTCAGCGGATTGGTGCTGCTGATTGTCGGCACGCTGCTGCTCATGCATGAGTATCGCGGTTTTGAGTTGGGCCGACTTTTTGTGCACTGGTGGCCCCTGCTGATTATCGCGCTGGGGCTAATTAAGCTCTACGAACGGACGGCCGGCGCACGGTACATGGAACCCGGAGCGGCGCGCATCACCGGCGGAGAAATTTTTGTGGTCGTGGCGGTCCTGGCCGTCGTGGGCGTCGTCATCGGGGTTGAAGCGGGAGAAAAACATTTCGGCGATTCTTTCGGCTTCAACCTCGGTAATGCCTACCCGTTCGACTTGGACATCGCACCAAAGACCGTACCCGCCGATTCGCGGGTTACCATTCGCGGGACGCACGGCGACATCACCGTGCGCCCGGGCGAGACCGCGGAAATTCGCGTCTCGGGAAAGACCAACGTGCACTCCTGGAGTGAAGGGGATGCCGAGAAGCTGGCCAAGCCCGTTTCCGCGGAAATTGTCCAAAACGGCGACGGCTACGAGATCCATCCGACCGGGATCCGCGGGAACGATGAGCGCATCGGCGTGGATCTGGATGTCACCGTTCCTGCGCAATCCTCGGTCACCGTCCGCAACGATAAAGGCGACGTCAGCGTTTCCGATATGGCCGAGCCGGTAACCATCAATAACGGTACGGGAGACGTCGACGTGCGCGATAGCGGCGATGACGTGAACATCGATATGCGCCACGGAGACATTCGCGTTTCGGACACCAAGGGTAATGTCAAACTGGAAGGTCACGGTGGGCAGGTGGACGTCGTAAACGCCACCGGCGGCCTGACGATGAACGGAGAATTCTACGGGCCAATCCGTGCGGAAAAAATCGCCAAAGGTGTACGCTTCATTTCCCAGCGCACAGACTTGACGCTGACGCAGCTCACCGGCCACATGGAATTCAGTTCTGGCAATCTCGAAATTGCCGACGCACCCGGGAATCTGACGCTGCGCACCAACAAATACGATATCGACATAGAAAACGCCGGCGGAAAAGTGGAAGTGCAGAATCGCGACGCCAGCGTGGACGTGCGCTTTTCTTCCACGCCGAAAGATGACGTGCAGATCACCAACTCCAACTCTACAATATCTCTCAGCCTGCCCGGCTCCGCCAGCTTCGAGATTGTCGCCGATTGCCACTCTTGCGATATCAGCACGGATTTTTCGGGCGGCTCGCTGGTGCAATCGTCACAATCGGGCGATGCGCATCTTCAGGGTAAATTTGGTTCGGGGCGCGGGCCCAAAATAATTCTCAAGACGAGCTACGGCTCCATCTCCTTGCATAAGACCAGCACCATGGAAGCGCCAGAGCGACCGGAACGCCCGGAGCGACCGGAAGCTCCAGAAGCTGCCCCAAAGGCTCCAAAAGCACCGCGAGCGCCGGTGGCCCCCAAAGCCGCGTCCAACTCGGCAACCTAAGCCTCAAAAAATCATGCAATGCAAATCGCTCCGTTGCTGTTGGAATCGGCGCATCGCGGCTTCAGCGTGCTCATCATTTCAGCGTTGGGCCAAACGATCAAGTTCCTCGTAAAACGTCGGAAACGAAACGCCCGCGCAGTCGGCGTCGCGAATGATGGTCTTCCCTTCCGCGGCCAGGCCCGCGACCGCGAACGCCATGGCGATGCGGTGGTCGCCATGCGGCTCGATTTCCGCGCCATGAATTTTTCCGGCTTTGCGCCCTTCGACACGCAAGCCGTCCGGGCGTTCTTCTACATGCGCGCCCATGCGACGCAAATTTTCCGCCAGCGCAGCGATACGATCGCTCTCTTTCACGCGCAATTCCGCGGCGTCGCGAATTTCGATGCCCTCCTCGGTGAACGGGCCGAGCGCGGCGAGCATCGGTAATTCATCGATGACCAGCGGAATCGTGTCTCCTTTGATAATTCCGCCCTTCAGCGCCGCGCCTTTAATCGCGAGATCTCCGACGATTTCGCCGTGCGAGGTGCGCAGCGATGGCGTCTTTATCGATGCGCCCATGGAGAGAAACACGTCGAGAATGGCGGTGCGCGTGGGATTCAAGCCGACATTGTGAATGAGCAAGCTGGACTCGGGAAATAGCGACGCGGCGGCGATGAAAAAAACTGCCGAAGATATGTCTCCCGGAATGTCGAGCGCACGCGCGGTCAATGCGCCATGGCCGTTTGCCACATCGAGACCGTGAACCGTAGTGGTTAGACCGTGATGCTCGATTTGCGCGCCAAATTCTTCCAGAGCCAGCTCGGTGTGATCGCGGGTGCGCGCAGGCTCCACAACTGTGGTGAGCGCGTCCGCGAACAGTCCGGCGAGCAGCACCGCGGATTTTACCTGCGCGCTGGCCATGGGCATTTCGTAGGTGATGGCATGCAATTTCGCTCCGCGAATCACCAGCGGTGCGAATTGATCTTCGCGCGCCTGGATTTCCGCGCCCATTTGGCGTAGCGGGTTCACGATGCGTTTCATCGGGCGCCTTTGCAGCGAGGCGTCGCCGGTGAGCGTGACGGAAAAATCCTGCCCCGCCAGAATTCCCGCCAACAGACGCATGGTCGTTCCGGAGTTCCCGGCGTCCAGCGGTTTGCGCGATGCCCGCAATCCGCGCGGTCCATGCCCGGTAACAATGACCACGTCCTTTCCGATTTTTACGTCCGCTCCCAAAGCGCGCATGCAGCCCAGCGTGCTGTGGCAGTCGGCGGCGGCGGAGAAATGGCGCAGTTCGCTGGTGCCTTCCGCTATGCCGGCAAGCATGCCGTAACGGTGCGAGATGGATTTGTCGCCGGGGAGTTCGATGCCGCCGTTCAGGGACTTGGCCGGATGGATAGTCTGTTTTTTCACGCTGTGATTTTAGCATGGGGACTTTGCCTCGGATGGAGCGGCCGCCTCAGGAGGCGTCTGCCATAAAGGCTGGGCTGGCCGGTAGGACAGTTTTCGCGGAGACACTTCCTTACAAATGGAACGAAACTCCGCTATGCCGCCATGCGTATTATTAAGTGAGGAGAATTGTTATGTCAGCGCGTAGTACGTTCCTACATTTCGTAACCAAAGTGGGCATTGCCTTCGCGACGCTTTTTTTAGTCAGCGTGCTGCTCGCGGCTATGCCCGGGCACCACGCACCGCTCATAGGATCGGCGGGGAATGAAGCTGCGTCGGGTGGCGCCGCTGCGCCGGCACAGGAAGTGGATCATTCCAGCATGCCTGGCATGAAGATGGGCAACGACGAAAAGGCCAACGAGGGTGCGGCGGTCGACGACATGAATGGGACGCATCACGACCCGCACAGTTTGCACATGTATATGACCGCGATGCGGCCGCAGGCTCCGGGCGATGTGGAGCGGGCCAACGAAATCGTCGAGGAATTACGCGCCGGGATTGAGAAATACAAGGATTATCACGTGGCGCTGGACGAGGGCTACAAAATCTTCCATCCGGAATTTCCGCAGCCGGAATATCACTTTACCAACTACAAGAATGGATTTCTCGAAGCCTTTACCTTTGATGCCGCGCGGCCCACTTCCCTGCTCTACAAAAAGAACACGACGGGATATGAACTGGTCGGCGCGATGTACACCATGCCCAAGCGCGCTACGGAAGAGCAGTTGAACGCGCGTGTGCCCTTGAGCATTGCGATGTGGCACTTGCACACGAACCTGTGCATAGCGCCGAGGAGCGAGGGCGCGACGGTGGATCGCACCAAGTTTGGATTACGCGGCTCGATTGCCACCGAGCAAGCTTGCGACGCGGCCGGCGGGCGGTTCCATCCCGTGATTTTCGGCTGGATGGTGCACGTTTATCCCTACGAGGATTCCTTGGATAAGATTTTCGCGATGCATATGCATATGGATTAGCGCGGCCATTGGGTGCGCGATAGAAACTCCGGTATGACGATATAGAAGATTTAGGAAAAAGGACCCGCTTCGGAAGGCGGCCGTTATTCGAATTGTTTGCGGAATTCGGCGAATTGCTGTTTCAGGGCTTGGACTTCTTCACGAAGCGTGGTTACTTCCGCTTGCAACTTTTTAATTTGTTCTGTCTCGGCGCCCTTCGTCGATGCCTCGGAGAAGCCGCTGAAATCGTGGGCTTCCACGCTACTGACTTGAACGTCGCCGCAGAGCAAGTGCGCGTAACGCGCTTCTTTCATGCCCGGCTGGCGAGGCAATAATTTCACCAATGGCGGCTCACGGCGCATCAGTCGCTGCAACGTGGTTTGCACTTCGCTCAAATCTTCAAATGGATGCATGCGTTCCGCCCGGCTGCGCAATTCCCCGGGAGTTTGCGGACCCCGCAGCAGCAATTCGCATAAAATCGCGGTTTCCTTGCGATCAAAATTAAAAGTTTCGCCCAGGCGATGCTCGAATTTGGCAACGCGGCTATCGCTCGCTGCGGAGCGGGCCAATAGCTGCTCGCTGAGGCCGCGAAGGGCTTGTCGCGCCGCATCTTCCTCCAAGTGCATGAGCGGGTCGCGATTGGATTTCTGATTGCACGCATTGATCAGCGCGTTGAGCGAGAGTGGGTAATATTCGGGGGTGGTGATTTCTTTTTCGATCAGGGCACCCAGAACGCGCGCTTCGATGTCCGTCAGTTTCAAGTCCACGCGATAAATATACAGGATGGCGCATCGGAAATGGGATACCAGAACTGCTGGAGCATTGGCACTATTTCGCGGCTAGGCTAACGGTGGTTTGATTGCTTCACGGTACCGCGCCGCGTAAGATGAACAGTTCATGCCTCCGGTCCAGCTTAACTTGTGTGGCAGGCTTTCGACGCGCCGCTTGCTGCTGTTAGTCATCCCGTCGCTTGCCCTGGCGTGGACGGCCTCACCTACGGGGCTGCACAATCGCCCGCAATCCACTCCCGAATCCACTGAAACCATGGCGCTTGCCGATGTGCGGCCCGGAATGGAAGGATACGCCTATACGATTTTTGCGGGAGATGAGATCGAGAAGTTTGATTTGGTGGTGATCGGGGTTCTGGATAATTTTCTAGGCCCGCGCCAGTCCATCATTTTGGTGCAGTTGAAGGGCGCGAAGGTCGAGCACACCGGTGTGGTGGCTGGAATGAGCGGAAGCCCCGTATATCTTGATGGGAAGCTGGCCGGGGCGCTGTCGCTCAAGTTGGGGATTTTTAACAAAGAACCGATCGCAGGAGTGACCCCCATTCACGACGTGATGGAGCCCCTGGCGCAAGCCGCCAGCGCGACGGCGACCACCGAAAATTTTGCCTTGCCCGCGCAAATTTCCAGCAACGGTCTGCCCTCCGGCTCGGCACTCGAACCCATTGAAACGCCGCTAGTCTTTTCGGGATTTCCCACCGCCTCGCTGCAGCCCTTTGCGTCACAAATACAGAGTTTTGGCTTCGTGGCCGCGCAAGGCGGTACTTCCCCGCCGCGGGCCGACGACGGGCGCTTAGTCGCGGGAGACATGGCCGGGATGGTGCTGGTGCAGGGGGATGCGTCGATCAACTCAGCGTGCACGGTAACGGCGGTGCGCGGCGATCGTGTTTTCCTGTGTGGGCATCCGTTTCTGAGTCTTGGCGACGTGCAAATACCCATGGCGCGCTCGCGCGTGGTGACCACGCTCTCTTCTTCGCTGGCTTCGACGAAAATCGTAAATGTCGCGGGAAATATTGGAACCATCACCGGCGATCACATCACCGCGGTAACCGGCAAGTTGGGTGCTCCACCAACGATGGTGCCGCTCGATCTGACGATTAACGGCGCCACCGGCGAAAGGAACTTCCATTTTGAAGTGATCAATCATCCGAAGCTTACGCCCCTGCTGGTGGCGCTCACGGTATTCAACGGCCTTTCCCAGAACAGCGTCTATGGCGAAGGAACCACGCTGCATCTTTCCGGAGAAGTGCGGCTAAAGGGTCACGTACCGGTGCAGATCGAGAATACTTTTGCTCCCGGAGACACCATGAGTCCGGACGGTTTGCCCATTGCGTTGACCATGCAATCGGTCTTTGGCCGTCTATTTACGAATACGTTTGAACCTACGGTCGTCGAGCACATCGGCCTGAAAGTCGAAAGCGTTCCGGGGCGGCGGTCCTACAGCATTGAAAGCGCGTGGCTCGAAAAGGGCGAAGCAGAGCCGGGAGAAACTCTGCGCGTGCGCGTACTGCTGCATCCCTATCGCGGCGCGGCCCACGTGGAAGAGACGACCGTGCGTGTTCCGGAACAGATTGCGCGCGGGACCACGCTGCGCGTTTTGGTCACCGATGCGGATACCTTGAATCGCGCCTCGCGGGGCTTCGCGCTGGCTGGCGCAGCGACTGCTGGTGGGATGGATCAGTTGATTGCGCTGCTAAATCGCGAACGACGCAATGACCGCGTTTACGTGGGCCTCTTTTCTCCTTCGCCGACGTTGCTTTGGGACGACAAGGAATTGCCAAACGTGCCGCTGTCGGAGATTAATGTCGTCGATGGCCGCCCCGCGCCGGGAAGCGTACAGGTGTTGCGCGAATCGCTGGCCGGCGAGACTTCCATTCCGCTGGATGGGCCGGTCGCGGGTGTTATCTCTTTGAATTTGCAGATCCGGTGAATCGCAAATGACTAGAGTTTACAACCAGGGGCTTACAAACAGGGCCTTACAAGCAGGGGCTTACAAATATGCGCGCTGATCAGCACCGCCAGACCAACGGCGCCTTTGCCGGCGCGCACGCGTATTTTCGTGGCGCGGTGTTCACAGCATTATTTTTTGCCCTGTGCTTTTCCGCTGCCGCGGAGCATACACGGCGCTGGCGGCAATCTTCTTACGACGAATTTGTAAAGGGCACCGCGCACGGCGTAGCGGTGCGTAGCGATGGGCGGCTGGAGCTGGCGCCTAAGTTTACTTTGCTGGCGGATGCGGATGCTTCCTATCTGTGGTCGCTGCGGGTCGCACCGGACGGGCGTCTCTACGCTGCCGGCGGTTCGCCCGCAAAAGTTTTCCGCTTTGATGGCACTGGGAAACCTGTTCCGGTTTTCGACTCGACGGACTTGGCCGCGCAGACCATCGCATTCGACGCCAAGGGCGCGCTCTATGTCGGAACCTCCCCCGATGGCAAGGTGTATAAGGTTTCCGCCGGCGGCGAGAAAACTATTTTCTTCGATCCCAAGAGCAAGTACATCTGGGATTTGGCCTTCGCAACGGACGGAACGATGTTCGTGGCCACTGGCGACAAGGGACAGATTTTTGCGGTTACGCCTGACGGCAAGAGCACGCTTTTTTATGCCAGCGACGAAGCGCACATTCGCGTCCTGGCGTTTGACGCGAAAGGCGCGTTGCTAGCCGGAACAGAACCGAGCGGGCGCGTGCTGCGAATTACGGCGCGCGATGGCAAATCGGCGGCGAAAAATTCCGACCAGAAAGATAACGATGCGAGCGCCAAAGGCAGCGCGGAAGGCTTCGTTTTGTACGAAAGTGCAAAGCGCGAAGTCACCGCCTTGACCGTGGCCGGCGATGGAACGATCTACGCCGCGGCCATCGGCGAAAAACAACACGCCTCCGGGCAAGCGCCCACAACCATCATCGCCACACCCCAAGGCACCACGACCTTCACGAATAGCGGCATTATTTCAGGGGTCGCGGGGCAACCCATTTTCACGCCATTTCCCGCCATGATTTCCAGCAGCATTTACCGCATCACTCCCGACGGCGCGCCAGAAGAGCTTTGGAGTTCGCGGGACGACGTCGTCTATTCGCTGGGCATGGCCGCGGACGGACGGCTGCTCGCCGGCACCGGCAATAATGGTTCGTTGCTGGCGATCGATAAGCGCGGCGCTTATGCGCAACTTGCCAAAGCGGGTTCGGCGCAAATCACCGGCATTGCCAGGACGGGCGACGGAAAAATCTTCTTGTGCACCGCGAATCCCGGCAAAGTCTTTTCGGTTGGCCCGGAATACGAACCGGAAGGCGCCTTTGAATCGAGGTCCTTCGATGCGCAGATTTTCTCGCAATGGGGACGCCTGGAATGGTGGAGTCCTCCGATCGAAGGAAACGCCCCGGGTGCGGCGAAGACGAAGCAACGCGCCAGCAGCGAACCACGCCTGGAATTTTTTGTGCGCTCCGGAAACACCGAAGAGCCCGGCCCGGAATGGTCGCGTTGGTTCGGTCCTTATGCGCACTCTGGCTCATCGGTCGAAGCGCCTGCCGCGCGTTATGTGCAATGGAAAGCCGTGATTCACGATGGGCGTCCCGGCGACGGAATTTATTGGGTAAGCGTGGCGTACTTGCCGCGCAACCTGGCGCCGGTTATCGACGGAATCGCCCTGCAAGATCCCGGCGTGCGCGCGCAGCTGACCTTTGTGGTGTCGCCCGGGCAGCAGCAAAATGTGAGCTTAAAAATGCCGCCTTCCGATAATACCAACGGCGTGATCATTACGCAGAGCAATCCATCGCCGCGCTTCGATCAGCCGCCGCAGGGCTCCGTGCAAAAGGGCTATGAATCCGTGGTGTGGAATGCTCACGACGCCAATGATGATGAGTTGCGCTACGCCGTTTATTTTCGCGGCGAAAATGAGCACGAGTGGAAATTGCTGAAGGACAAACTGGACCAGAAGTTTTATTCCTGGGATACCACCACCATGCCGGACGGTGGCTACTATCTGAAGATTGTAGCCAGTGACCTGCCGTCAAATCCGCCGGCCACAGCGTTGACGGTGGAGCGCGAAAGCGAGCGTTTTGAAGTGGATAATACGCCGCCGCTGGTCGAAAAATTGGAAGCCGTTGTGGCGGGCAGCGCTCCGATGGGCGTAACCGTGAAATTTTCCGCGCGAGACGCCGCCACCAGCATCGAACGCGCGCAGTACAGCGTCGACGGTGGCGACTGGATTTTATGCGCTCCCGCTGGTCACATCAGCGATGCGCCGGAAGAGCATTACGAGTTCACCGTCTCGGACCTTCGCGCCGGCGAACACACCATCGCCGTGCGCGCTTACGACCGCTTTGAGAACATCGGCAGCGCAAAAACCGTCGCCATCGTGCCCGGCGCAAAACTTTAGCTACAAATCACGGAATCAATTGGCGTGACGGTCGGCTTGCACGTTGACCGCGCCGAGCGGCAGGCGTGTGCCAAACTCTTCAATTTCCGCACCAAACCCGATGCGCCCATCTCCGTACGGTTCATTCCTCACGTGCACCACTCGAGCCGTGCAGCGCGTTTCTTCCGCGTCTCTGCCGGTAACCTCGCCGGGCATGCGCAGCGTCGCTTCTATGGGCATGCCGATCTGCAGCGCGGCGGAAGATACAAAGTAAAATCCCCCACGCGATACATTGAGCGCCTCTGTGAAGTGTTCGGTCTTATCCGAAGACAATCCGACGGCGCGGAAACGCAGTGGTGTTCGTAAATTATAGCGAGTGAGCTGACGTCGTTCGGAACCTTTCATTCTGTCCTCCTCCGCGCGAGAGGAAGGGTCTTACGCGGGCCGCGAGATTAGGGGAGGGTTGGGGGTCTTAACGATAGTAGGCAAGGCTTGCGTGCGCGTCAAGCCAGAAAGCTCGCTGCAAGCCCGCCAAAACGGTGCTCATCGCGCGCGGCCTGAGCCCAATTCGTACAGGCTTTCTCTTATCGTTCGCGGGCGAAGAACTGTTCGCCGGATAGCAATTCCATGCGGGACACCTCCAAAATGGCTCGGCGCCCCCCTGCCGCAAGACTCTAGCGCTCAGCCTTCCGCGATGCATAATGGAAACCATGACCAGCAGCTCCACCAAAGAAAACCCCGTGGCAGCGCCGGGACGCGCGCCGGATTGGGCCGCTATCGTAGCGGCGCATGCGCGTATTGCCCCGCGCATCCATCGCACGCCGGTACTGACTTCCGCGTCTCTCGATGCGATCGCCGGAGCCCACTTGTTTTTCAAGTGCGACAATTTTCAGAAGACCGGCTCGTTCAAAATTCGCGGAGCCTCCAACGCCATTCTGTCCATGGGCGCGGAGGAAGTCGCTCGTGGCATCGTCACGCTTTCCAGCGGCAATCATGGCGCCGCCGTAGCCTGCGCGGCAGCCTGGCGCGGCGTTCCCGCCTACATCGTCATGCCGCGGAACGCTCCGAAAGTGAAGTGCGCCGCGGTTCAGGCTTACGGCGGGCAGATCACCTTTTGCGAGCCCACGATTTCCGCGCGCGCCGAAACTGCCGCGCGCGTGCAAGCGGAAACCGGCGCCGTGCTGGTGCATCCTTACGACGACGACCGCATCATCGCGGGGCAAGCCACCGCCGCCAAAGAATTGCTCGAAGAGGTCGGCGATCTGGACGCCGTGTTCGCGCCCGTCAGCGGCGGTGGACTCTTGAGCGGCACCTGCCTCGGCGCGCAAGGCCTGTGCCCGGAAATACGCGTGTTTGGTTGCGAGCCCGAGCGCGCCGACGATGCCTACCGCTCGCTGGCCACCGGCACGTTGCAAGCCCTCGAGTCCAGCGACACCATCGCGGATGGCTTGCGCGCGTCCCTCTCCGCCCGCACCTTCGCCATTTTGCGCGAACGCGTTGCCGGAATTCTGCTCGTGAGCGAAGCAGAAATCATCGCCGCCACGCGCCTGGTCTGGGAGCGCATGAAAATCATCATCGAACCGTCCTGCGCGGTAGCCATCGCTCCGTTGTTGCGCAAAGGGGCCGTGGCCAAGCTGGCCCTGCCGAATTGCCAAGACGGCCAGCCGCCGAAATTGGGGGTAATCCTTTCCGGCGGAAATTTGGATCTGTCGTCGCTGCCGTTTTAGCCGCGGACGCTACATCTCCAGCACCACGCGAAATTGTGCATGCCCGCTAGTCATTCGCGCGTAAGCTTCATTTACCTTCGCAAACGGAAACTTCTCAATCATTGGCCGCACGCCGGTAAGCAGCGCAACCCGCATGGTGTCTTCCGAATCCGTCGGGATGCCCGAAGACCAGCCCCGAATGCTGGCCTTGTGGAAAATGAGCTGCACCGGGGTGGCCTGGACCGGATCCGACGGCGCGCCAATGATCATTAGAGACCCGTTCGGTCCTAGCCCGTCCACCAAGTCCGTCATCGACTGGGAACTGGTCGCCGTCGCCAAAATCACTCTTGCACCGCCCAGCTTCTGCAGTTCCGCGGCGGCGTTGGTGGCTTTGCTGTCGATGTAGGCGCTGGCGCCAAGCTTCCTCGCCAGCTCGCCATTTTCCGGCCCGCGGCCAATCGCCACGGTGTGGTAGCCAAATTTGCTGGCAAATTGCACACCAAGATGCCCCAGCCCGCCAATTCCCTGCACCGCGACGAGGTCGCCCGGCAGCGCACCGCTGTGGCGCAGCGCATTAAACGTGGTGATGCCCGCGCACATCAGCGGCCCGGCGTCCGCAAAATCCAGGCCGTCGGGAATCGCAGCGACCGCTTCCTGCGGCGCCACCATGTATTCGCCATAGCCTCCGTCAAAGCTCGCCCCCGAAATTTTTATATTCGCGCACATGGAAAAATCGCCGCGCCGGCAGGACAAACACGTGCCATCTTGCCCACCATGCCAGCCAACACCCACGCGCTGCCCTTTCTTCCAAATCGTCACGCCCGAACCTACTTCATCGACCACTCCTGCAACCTCGTGCCCCGGCACGCGGGGGTAGGTAATCCACGGAAACAGCCCGTCTTTCGTAACGTGGTCGCTGAAACAGATCCCGCAGGCGTGCACCTTAATCCGCACGGTCCCGGGACCAGGTTGCGGAATATCCCGCTCCACAATTTCAAAATCAGCTTTGGGCTTCGCTACTTGCGCTACTTTCATCTTGGCCATGACGTTTCTCCCCAGGGCCGGAACCGAAAACACCGTCCCGTTGTGATTGGCGATGCAACCCGGCGATGCAAATCCTTGGATGCACCAGAAACCGATAGGTCGCAGGGCATATATGCGCAGGCGCGCATGACCCAGAAGCCGGGGGGAAACGCCAAATCTCCGGGAACTAAAGTGGTCACTAGCGAGGAAATACCTCGCAGAGGGAAAGTCGCAGCCATCGAGGCCATCCCAACCATCGAGAATCTCTAGGTAACCTTCGACGTGGGTTCCATGGATCCTTGGCAATTCTTGCGCAACAATGTCGCCGCAGCGGGGTTGTAAAAGCATCTCAACTGCGGGGCCGACGCATCTGAAACTCATAACCGCCCGTATACAGGTTCGATGCGTGACCAAAATGTTACAAAGCCGCTCTGGCGCCGCGTGCTAGAGTTAATCGCGAAGAAACCAGGATTCACCGAAGAACTATGTTGCCGTGCATGAGCCATTACCTCTTAAAGAGTGTCTCGGCGCCTCGCGCAAGTGCACGCCGGAATTCTATTTCAGCGGCAAACCTTACCCTCAGAACGGATTGACTATGAAAACCTCTGCGTTGCAACTCCGCTTTCCGGCCATGCTGCTCGCTTCGTTCGCGGCGTGCCTCGCGCTGTGCTGTCCAAATGCGCAAGCGCAAACCTCGGCCGCCGCCAGCGCGGCTCCCCGCGCCCGCGTAACCCAGGCGGTAGACGATCATCAGTTGGTACCTCTGCCGGGCAACGTACATCCGCAGGCACGGCCGCAGTTTGACCAGGGGGCGGTCGATGACGCGCAGCCCGCCACGCGCGCCTTGATTCTGTTGCAACGCAGCACGGAGCAGGAAGCCACGCTGCGCCAGTTGCTCGACGATCAGCAGAACAAAGCTTCGGCAAATTTTCACGCCTGGCTGACTCCGCAGCAGTTTGCCACGCAATTTGGCCCCGCGGATTCCGACGTTCAAGCCGTGACGCAATGGCTGACCACACACGGCTTCCAAAATATCAAGGTAGGCGCCGGGAAGACCGCGATTGAATTTTCCGGAAACGTGGGCCAGATGCGCGAGACCTTTCACACCGACATTCACAAATTTCTCATCCACGGCAAAGTCCGCAATGCCAACGTAAGCGACCCGCAAATCCCCGCGGCGCTCGCACCAGTGGTCGCCGGCGTGGTGGGCCTCAACAATTTTCGCCCGCAAGCGCACGTCCGCCGCCTGGGAACATTCCGTAAAACGAAGGCCACCGGCGAGGTGAAGCCGCTCTTCACCTTTAGCGGCGGCATCTGCAGCACTAACGCTACCGTGTCGTGTTACACCGTGGGGCCAGGCGATTTTGCAAAGATTTACAACGTGCCCGCGTTGGTGAACGGTGCGCCCGCGGGACAAGGGCAGACCCTCGTGGTGGTTGGCGATTCCAACATCAACATCAGCGACGTAACCGCCTACCGCGCTATGTTTGGCTTGCCCATTAATCCGCCAACCGTGATGGTCAATGGCCCAGATCCGGGACCGAGCGGACCCGGCGGAGACGAGATCGAGGCGGACCTCGACACACAAATATCGGGCGCCGTGGCCCCGAACGCACAGATCATTCTGGTCGTAACCGAGCAACCGGACTCCGGAGTTGGCGCCGCAGGCGTGGACTTATCGGTGCTTTACACCGTCAACAATAATTTGGCGCCCGTGGTGAGCAAGAGTTTCGGCGCTTGCGAAGAAGAAGAAGGTACGTCAGGAAACGCACTGGAGGCTGCGCTATGGGAGCAAGCCTCGGCACAGGGAATCAGCGGAATGGTTTCGGCGGGCGATAATGGGTCCGCGGCTTGCGACCCCACGGAGGAAGACCCGGACGTAGCCGTGAACGGCCTGGCAGTAAGTGGCGATGCTTCAACACCGTTTAACGTGGCTGTTGGCGGCACCGATTTCAATCAAATCGGGATCCAGACCCAATTCTGGAATACCTCCAACACGGGTGGAACATCCGCCAAAGGCTACATCCCTGAGACCACTTGGAACAGCAGCTGCGCCTACACCGGCAGCGTCACCGCATGCACCGCGGCGACCATCAACACCGACACTTCCGAAGACGCGGGAATTGACGTGGCCGCGGGAAGCGGCGGCCAGAGCACCATTTATACGAAACCGAGTTGGCAGACCGGGACCGGAGTTCCCGCCGACGGCGTCCGCGACCTCCCCGACATTTCGTTTTTTGCCAGCAATGGCGCCAACGGCAGCTTCTACATTATCTGCGAAGAAGATGCGAACTCCGCGCAGGGAGGCTCCTCGAGCTCTTGCGATCTCAACTCCCCGTATGAAGATTTTCAAGGCCTCGGCGGAACTTCCGCGTCGTCGCCCGCCTTCGCCGCGGTCATGGCGCTGGTGAACCAATATCAAGTAGCGCATGGAGGGAGTTCTCGGCAAGGCAACCCGAACTACGTACTGTATTCCTTGGCGAGCAAGCTCAACGCGTCGTGCACTTCCGTGGCGAGTCCGGCCAGCACTTGCATCTTCTACGACATCCCTGCGCAAGCAAGCTCGAACAATTCTGTCGCCTGCCAGGGCGGAACACCAAACTGCAGCAACACCAGTCCATCCGCAACGGCTTACGGGATCATGACCACCACGACTGGTGGGACGACGCCGGCCTTCAACACGACGGCGGGATACGATTTGGCGACTGGACTGGGCTCGTTAAACGTCGCAAATCTAGTGACCGGTTGGACTTCCGCGACGGGGTTCCACCCCACCACCACAACCTTCACGCTGAATGGCGGCGCTGCCGTGAATATCACGCACGGAGCAACTGTCAGCGTGGTCGGGACGGTCACATCAACATCACCGGGAATAGCCACTGGCTTTGTCGAACTGATCCAGGGAACTAGCGTGCCCGGGCCGATCATTGATACTTTTCCGCTTTCTTCCACCGGCACCTACTCAGGAACTACGAATATGCTTCCCGGAACGAACGGAACGCCTTATGCAGTAACCGCGCACTACGGTGGCGGCCCGGCTGCGCTCGCTGCCGACGGGACATTTGCGGCGAGCACGGCGAGCACGACCGGGACAGTGAATAGCGTAGGCAAAGAACAGAGCGAGGTGACCGTAAATCTGGTCCAGTTCGACTCGAACGGCAACCCCTTACCTCTGAGCACCGCAGCAACTTCGCTGTCGTATGGGTCGTCGTACATTTTACTAATCGCCGTAACCAACAAGTCCGGGACGTTGTGTGTGCCGCCTCCGTTTGGTACCAGCGTTCCGGTCTTCGGTGCGCCACTTCCCTGCCCGACCGGAACAGTGTCACTGTTCGACGGCGGCCCGAATAATCCCTTGAACAATTTCCTGGTGCCCAACACTTCAACGGCGACAAACTCTGCGAGCCTGAACAATACGGGGTTTGCAGAAGACCAACCCATCCAACTGACGGGCGGCAGCCACTCCATCACCGCGACCTATCCTATCGGGGACAAGAGCTTTATGCCCCAGACCGCCAGCAACACGCTAGCTTTAGTGATTACACAGGCGGCGACCGCAACGTCGGTAACTGCAAGTACCAGCGCGATCTTGCCCGGCGGCAGCGTAACGCTAACCGCGATCGTTTCCTCGAACAGCAACAGTTCGCAGGGGCCGACCGGCGCGATCCAGTTTATGAACGGGTCGAGCGCGCTCTCGGGAACAGTGACGTGCGTGCCTGCGGCGGCCAACTTCAACACCGGCGTGGGGGCGTCCTGTACAGCGGCCCTGACAACTACTGCGCTCTCTTTCGCGACTCCGCGGCCCGCGCCCTGGCAGATGCCGCGGATTAAGACCGTACCGATGTGGATTGCGGCGTTCGTGCTGCTGCTCCTATTCCTGTTGACGCTGAACCGCGTGGCACCGCAGAGGCGCCACGTTTATGCTTGCGCCGGGCTGTTACTGTTTGCTTGCGCCGCGGCCGGGATCGCGGGATGCGGCGGCGGTGGAGGAGGAGGCGGTGGTGGAGGTGGAGGCCATGTCGACAGCATCACGGCGGTGTACAGCGGAGACGGGAACTACGCCAAATCGACTTCGCCCGCGCTGGGAATATCCGTGCAGTAGCATTCGTGGCGGCCACCTTTGGTTTTGCCCCGGTAGGGGAGGCAGGCGCCGTTTGTTCTGAGAAACAGAAAAGCGGCTCCGGAGTTCTCGGAGCCGCTTTTTTATTTGCGTGATCTGTGGCCCCGCCGAGACAGCTTCCTCGGTGGCTAATTCACCGATGGCGGGAAGAAAACATTCCAAAATTGCGGAAATGGCGACAGAAACTCCACCGGAATCAGCGAGCCTTCGCTGGTGATTTGCGGCGGACGCACGACGCGGGCTTCGACCGTGTTTTGCGTCTTGGGATTTTCCACGGAAACCTTGGCGCCTTCAGCCAGCGGTTCGGGAACCACGATCATCGCGCCGTTCTGGCTGACGGTATGCGTGTAGCCGTTCAGCGAATTCTTGCCGGGAACATGCACGATGACCGGCATGCGCAGCAATACGCGTTGTGCGCGGCGGCGTTCTTCCGCGGTGGGCAGACGTTGCGTCGCGGGACGCGAAGCGGAGGCGGCGACAGCTACCTTCTTGTCGTGCATGGTGTTCATAGCTCCAGTCCCCAGAAGTCCATTTCTGGCGCGACCAATTCGATACCGTATTCCCAGCCATCCGGGCGGGGAGTACCTTTCCAGACGACCACGGCGGCGTTGCTGCTATCCGTGGCAATATTCGTGAGCGCCAGGCGATGTTCGAGTTCAAGCGACTGCTCCAGCACCACCATGCAGCCATACGGATTGACGACTCGTGTGTGCGCTTCGACGGTGATGCGCGGACCCGCCGCGGCATCCCATTCCAGGCGCACGGGCACGCGGGAATTCATGCGGCGCCCGCGGCGATTCTCCCGGTAACGCGAACCAATAGCTTTGGATTCTCGCAAATTTAGGCCCATTAGTGCCTCAATAAAGCCATGCTAAAGTTGGCAGGGAGATGGGTCAATAGTACAGAAGTCGTGCGCGGCGGAAGCAATAGCTGTACGAAGGTACAGGATGCGTAGAGGGAGGGCCCGGCTTTGCTCGGGCCGTAACGGCTGTGAAAAATTTGATCGTCAATGCGGATGATTTGGGCTGGACGGAAGGCGTGAATCGCGGCATTGCCGAGGCGCATGCGCACGGGATTGTCACCAGCACATCGCTCCTGGCGAACGGTGGAGCGTTTGTTTCCGGCGTGGAATTGGCGCTCTCGCGGCAAGGACTCGGCGTGGGTGTGCATTTGAACTTGAGCGATGGAGCGCCGCTGGCCGCGCCAGAATTGGTGACCACGCTGCTGAACGACCACGGAGAGTTCGCTGGAGGAACCGAGGCGATTTTGGTGAAGCTGGCGCGCCGCGCCATCGTCCTTGCGGAAGTGGAAAAGGAGTGGGACGCACAGATCACACGCGTGCGGGAGTTCGGGATTACCCCCACGCATCTGGATGGACACAAACACGTGCACATGCTGCCGGGATTGTTTGAGGTGGCGCTGCGGCTGGCGAAGCGGCATGAGATTGGAGCGATTCGCGTTTCGCACGAAGCGTCCTCGCTCCGCGCCGCACTGGCTGCGGGAGAAAATCAACACGCCGGAATGGTGATGAAGCAGGGGGTGCAGGCGCGCGGACTCAAGCTGCTGGCGCGGGATGCGCGCGAGCATGCGGAACGCTGCGGGATCGCCACCGCGGATTATTTCTGCGGCATCGCGCAAACAGGCGAGCTTACACGCGAAGGCGTGGCCAGTTTGTTGCGCGGATTGCCGGAGGGCACTACGGAATTGATGTGTCATCCGGGCTATGTGGATGACGATTTGCGCCGTTCGGAGACGCGTTTGCAGGATTCGCGGCGCGTGGAGGTGGAGATTTTGACCGATAAAGGGATACGAAATCTTGTCGCCGAGCAGGGGATACGCCTGATAGACTATGCTTTCGTAGCGCAGGAAGCTTAGCAGGCGATTCGGCACGCAACTTAGCAGGCAACTTAGCACGTAACTTAGCAGGTGGCTTTAGCACGCTGCTTGCCACGCAACTCGGCAGGCGACAAAAGAGGCGTATTTGCGAGACATGGTCAGCGAAGCCAGCATCCGCTACTCCATCGTGGTTCCCTACTTCAACGAGCAGGAAAACATTCCTCCTTTGTACATGAAGCTGACGGAGGTGATGGATTCCGTCGGGGAGCCGTACGAATTGGTGTTTGTGGACGATGGCAGCAAGGACAATACGTTTAAGGTTTTGTCCGATATTTACGAGCACGACCGGCGCGTGAATCTGGTGCGGCTGCGGCGGAATTTTGGACAGACCGCGGCGCTGAAGGCGGGCTTCGATTACGCGCGCGGCGAAGTAATCATTTCCATGGATGGCGATTTACAACACGATCCGGAAGAGATTCCCCGGTTCCTGGAAAAAATTGAAGAGGGATTTGATCTGGTCAGCGGCTGGCGGCACCACCGGCAGGATCATTGGCTGATGCGGCAGATTCCCAGCCGCGTGGCGAATTGGATGATGGCGAAATTGTCCGGCGTGGATTTACATGATTTTGGGACCACGTTCAAGGCGTACCGGCGCGAGATTATCCAGGAAATTCAACTGTACGGCGAGTTGCACCGCTTCATTCCCGCGCTGGCGGCAACGAGCGGGGCGCAAATCGCGGAAGTGCCGATCGAAAATCTGCAGCGAAAAAATGGCAAGTCCAACTACGGCATTGGGCGGACGGTGCGCGTTTTTCTGGATTTGCTGATGGTGAAGTTTCTGCTGGATTATTCGACGCGGCCGCTGCAGTTTTTTGGGTTGCTGGGATTGGCGGGTTCCGGCATCGGCGTGCTCATCGCCTGCTTTCTGGCGTTCACCAAGTTTTATAATCACGTGGCGATCATGAACGAGCATGGGCCGCTGATGCTGCTGGCGGTGGCGCTGTTCGTGAGCGGCATACAATTCATCTCGATGGGGCTGCTGGGCGAGATCAGTTCGCGAACGTATTATGAATCGCAGAACAAGCCCATTTACGCGCTTCGCGAAGTAAAGAGCCACCGCAAAGAGGCGGGAGACTCCGCGGAGTCCACGCGGCCTTCCGGCAATTCCGACCGCTAGTCGCAATACCCTTCCCTACTTGCGCGAAAAGCATGTTGCGATGGCTGGTGATTCAGGAGGTTGCATGAATCGAGAACTGTTCTACGCCTTGATGGGCGGCGAAGGCACGCTGGACTACGAGATGTATTTGCGGACCAAGACGCTGCTGAACTGCCAGACGCCATTTTCTGAATTGTGCAACGCGGATGAATTGCAATTTCAGGTGGTGCACCAAATTGAAGAGCTGTGGATGAAGTTGATCGCGTACACACTGCTGGATATCGACGAATACTTGCAGGCGGAAAACACCAACCGCGTGATTACGCTTTTTCGGCGTGTGCATCTGGCGCAGAAGATGATGATTCAGCAGGTGGGGCTGCTGGAGACGATGTCGCCGAAGGAGTATCAGGCGATACGCATGCGACTCGGGAATGGCAGCGGGCAGGAGTCTCCGGGATTTCGCACCTTGCTGCGGATGTATCAACCGATCTGGAATTCGTTTCAGGCGAATTATCTGGACAAGCATGGCTTGACGGTGGAAAAGATTTACGACTCCGAATACGCGCACGGTGATGCGTATGTGGTGGCCGAAGCGCTGGCGGAGTTCGATGAATTGTTTCAGAAATTCCGCTACGAGCACATGCAACTGATTCACCGGACGATTGGCTTTGGCGCAAAATCGCTGAAGGGGCGGCCGGTCGAGATTCTTAGCGAGGGCATGAGTCACAAGTTTTTTCCGGAGTTATGGGAGATTCGCGGGGAGATGACCGATGCCTGGGGCGCGGAGTATGGCGTGAAGCGCGACTCTCTGGGCGGTCATCACTAGCACCAGGTCCCTCAAGGGGCTGGAGCGATTTGGCGGTAGTGGCCGCGGAAAAAGAGGAGCGGCTGGCCTTCGCTGGCTTCTACCATTTCCACTTCGCCTAGAAAAATGGTGTGGTCGCCGGAAATGTAGGATGCCGCGACGCGGCAACTTAGTCGCGCTAGTGTGTCGTCGAGCATGGGAATGCCGCTGGGGGAATGGCGGAAGCGGATGTTCAGGCGATCCTCGACGAGTTCGTCTTGTCCCGGCTGGGCGAAAAATTCCGCGACAGCTTGTTGATGTTCCTTGAGAACGCTGACGCCGAACCGTTTTTGTTCGTGAAGAAACGGCAGCATCAGGGCGCGATGATCGACGCAGACCAAAACTAGCAACGGGTTCAGGGAGACCGAAGTGAAAGAGTTGGCGGTCATGCCGTGGATTTTGCCGGGTTGGTATTCCACAGTGACCACCGAGACGCCGGTGGCGAATTGGCCGAGGGCCTCGCGAAATGCCAGTGAACTGGGAACTGGGTTGGTCATTGGCGGAATTTCGACAATAACACAGTAGGCGGAAAGTGGGGTTTGGGAGGCTTGGTGTGGGCCCGGGAATCGCGAAAGGTTGTCATTCTAAAGGAAGTTAAAGTGGTTTGTTTTGATAACCTTTTGCAAGTGTTCATTCTGCGTGGTTTAGGCGGTAATTTTGTTGGCTAGGTAGTAACTACTTCTCAGCTGTTTTTCGGCGTTGCATCCCGGTCGTTAGCCGACTGAGACTTCGCGGGATTGGCGTTCCAGCGGTGCTGGCGACAACGGCCGCAGGGCTCCGCCCGGCGCTACAGAAGTCTCAAGAATCATCGGGTTGATTAGGATGCAGCGGACGCGGTTCTTTACGGAGGTAAGTGTATAGCTTGGCACCTCGGTTGTCAAGGAAAAACAGCAGGAATTTTTCGGGAGTTCTGACGAAAAATCCCGTGTCGATCAGATTGAACCAAAAAAAACGGGGTGGCTGACGGCCACCCCGTTCGACGCTTATTTGGACCGGCGCATTACTGGTCCTTCGTTGGAGGCTTATCGTCCTTCGGTTTTGGCTCCGGCTTGCTTTGCGGTTTAGGCGCCGGTTTCTCGGTTTGCTTACGCTCTTCTTCCTGCTTTTGCTGTAGCTGCTGCTGTTCTTGTTGGTGTTTCTTCTGCAGATCCTCGAGTTGTTGCTGGTGCTGCTGCTGGACCTGCTGTTGCTTGGCTGCGTCTACTTTCTGCTGCTGCAGCTTAGCGTTTTCTTCCTGATGCTGCTGGTCGACCTTTTGACGCTCGAGGTCTTGTTGCTTGTTCAGATCGGCGTTTTGCTGTTTATGCTTCTGGTCAAGTTGCTCATCGGCTGGCTTGGCCGTGGGAGGACGCTGCGCGTTGGCCGCAGGCTGAGGAGCAGGCTTGTTGTTGGCGGCCGGGGGCGGCGCAGCAGGCCGATTTACGTTGTCCTCGGCCTTGTTGGTGGCCGGCTGCGGGGGGCGGTTGTTGTTGGCCGGTTGCTGCACATTGGCTGGCCGATTGCCGTTTTGTTGCGGGGCACTGACCGCATGGTTGCCATTGGTTTGGATTGGTGCGCGATTCGCTTTGCCGGCAGGGGCGTTCCGCGGAGCGGCGGCCTTGGCGGGCGGCGCGACTTTCACCTGCCGTACTGGCGGCGACGAAGCGGTGCGCACAGGGGTGATCTTGCGCGCTGCCGCGATGGAGATAGGGCGGCCACCGTTGGACTGGATGGCGGCCTGGCGTTGAGCGAAAGAGGGAGCGGGCGGTGGTGGGGCGGTCTTGGCGACCACGGCGCGCGCTTGAATGGCAGCGGGCGGCCGTACGGTGACGGATGCTCGTCCGCCTAGTACCGCGGCTCGCTGCGGCACGGCTGGCGGGGTCATGGCGGCCACGGGCGCGGAAGCGATCACACGGGCGTCGACCTGAACAAAGTTCTTGGAGACGGATCCGCCACCCGTGAAGGCGGTTGGAGAAGTGGCCACGACGGCACCCGGGACTCTTTGGTTGACATAGGTGACGTTGGTGACGTTCACGGTTTTGTTGATGACGACGGTGTTGTAGTAGTTGTTCACGACGGTGGTGTTCACCGTGGTGTTGGACACGTTAACGTTGGTGACGTAGTTGCGGCTGACGGGATACGAGGGCACAAAGACCTCGCGCGGACCAAGCGGGAACCAAGCCACGTTGACGCCAGCGGCGAAGCCGCCACCACCTCCGCCCACACCGATGCCGATGCTAAACCCCGGGCCACCGACCCAGGCGACCAAGGCTGGAGCGTACATGGGCCGCACGTAGACTGGACCACCGTAGACCACGACAGCAGGACGCGGCGGGCAAGGAACCCAACCCCACGCTCCGCCGACGGAAACCCAACGGCCGTAGTGAAAGGGTGCAAAACCCCAAGATGCGTCGTCGACCCAGGAATAGCCCCACGGCGCGACGTAGGCCCAGTGACCGTTATGATAGGGGGCCCAGCCGACCATAGCGGTGTGCGGGAACCAGATGGTGCCGTACTCGGGCACGGGGCGCCAGCCGCCGTTGTCGTCGAGGTCATCGAAACCGACGGCCTCGTCAGAGACGTATTGCGCGGAAATAGAAATGTCTTCGTGATGGTCGCGCTGTTCGCTCCAGCGTTCAAAATCGTCGATTTGGTCGTAGTCGAGATCCTGGTCGTCCTCTTCGAGTTCGTCCGTTCCAGAGAAAGTACCGACATCGCCCTCGTAGACGTCAAAGGAGGAACCGCCGCCGGTGACTTGGCCTTGGCCGCGACGATCTTCAACGATCGTGGCGTCGCCAGAATCGTTCACGCTGATCTTGTAGATTCCCGGAGTGAGGATGGTGAAAGCGAGATTTGGAGTATCGACTTCAAAATCATCGTCGTCGCCAAGGCGCTTCACACGGATGCGGATGCTGCCGGCGGTAAGCTGGATTTGGGCGACGTTGTCGGTCAAATTGAGAAACGAGAAGCCGGTGTTCTCCGAGAGGTGAATGGAAGCGGAACCAATGTGCAGTGCGGCGCGCGAGCCGCTATCGGTCCAGAGTTGATCGCCAGTGGTCATAGGGCGGTTCAGGGTGGCATCGACCCAATCATCGGTGCCAGCGGGTTGAAAAGAAACGGCACCGCGGGTGAAACTCAGGCGGGCGACACGACTGGGTGGATCGTCGCCGTCCCCACCATCTTGAGCAGCAGCGCGTACTGGCGCGAATAAACAAAACAGCAAGGTAAAGCCGAGCAATGCCGGGAGGGTGAACACACATTTTTTCATTTTTATTTCTCTCCTGAATCTTAAGGCGGGCACATACGTCCCGCTGTTCGTAGGGGTCCCTGCGTCAAGGGCTAGTACGCGTGAAAACTATAGCGCGAGCCGCACACGCCACCCATCAGGGTCTTCCTGTATGCCTTATGAGGACAGACCGAATGTTGGGCTAGTGGTGGAACACCGGCCCGGGTGAAGAGTCGCACTGCATAGGTCTACATCGATCGATTGGCTAAAAAACGCGAATCCGCTCGAAACCGCAAGAAAAGAGGGCCGGGATTATCGCCCGGCCCTAGAGAGCATTCGGCTTACTTGCGAGTAGGAGCGGATTCGATCAGTGGCGCCCGCCACCGCCATGAGAGCCACCACCACCGGCGTGGGAAGAACCACCGCTGGGATGTGAGCCTCCGCCGCCAGTGGAGTGACTTGGGGCGGAATAGGTGCGGCTAGGCGCGGAGTTGCCGCGGCTGGGAGCGGAATAGGAGCGTTGCGGCTGATTGGAGCGGTTGGCGTTGACGGTTGGCGCACGGTTGCCGTTCAAGGTGGAATTATCGTAACCGCGGGTGGCGTTGTTGGCGCCTGCAGAGGCGCGGGCCCAGTCGGGGCGATCACTCTGGAGGTTGTGCGCGGTTTGCACGCTGTTGGTCGCGGGAGCATTGTGGCCAGCACCTTGCGGAGCATTGCCATGATCGGTGACGTTGCCTTGGGCAGACCAAGTGCGGGTGGAGTTGTTGTTCCGCACTGAATTATTGGTGGTAGTTGATGGGCGGCTCTGCGCGAGGCGCGAGGCATTTGCCGGCGAGTTCGCACTGTGGAATGCCGAAGTGGAAGCCGCAGCAGCGGGAGTGTTGCGGGCGACGACAGAGCGATTCTGCACGGAAGAAGGAGGCGTGGCCACACCAGCCCCAGTTCGTCCGGCACCGGTGTAGCTAGCCTTCGTGGGGCTCAACCCGGCGCCGTTCGTAACGTGTGCGTTTGTCAGCGAGGCTGCGGTGATATGCGCGGCACCACGATTGACGCGCTCGCCGTTGACGAAAGTGTTGCGCGAAGCAGCGGTGACAGCATTGGCGTTATGGGCGTAAGCATAGTTGAAGCTGTGCGCGCCGTTGAGAACGCTGGCGTTGCGAATAACGGTGTTATTGACGTTCACGTTGTGCACGTAGCCTAAGCCACCGTGGTACCAGGGATGAAACGGTTCGCCAAAGCCCAGCGGGAACCAGCCCACGCCGAATCCGACGCCGAAACCTAGACCAAAACCGAAACCTCCGCCAAGGAACCCAACGAAAGCGGGACCATAAAAGGGCGAAACCCAGATCGGTCCGGGAGTCCAACCCCAGCGGCCGCCGTACAAGCCCCAACGCCCGTAGTGATAAGGAGCGTAGCCCCAAGGTTCATAGCCTACCCAGCTCCAGCCCCAAGGTCCGACATAGTTCCAGGAGCCATCACTGTAGGGAGCCCAGTCTGGGTCGACGCCGTTGGGAGTCCACACCGAGCCTACGTCCGGTTGTTCACTCCAGGTGCCGTTGTCGTCGAGATCGGAGATGCCAGGAACGTCGCGGTTGACGTAGCGGGCGGAAACGGAATTGTCTTCGCGGAGGTCGCGGTCGTTGGCCCAGCGGTCCAGGCCGTCGGGAGGCGGGGCGCCATGGACGGTGTACTGGACGCTGCCGTCGGTGCCAACAAACTCGGCGCGATCGCCGGGATGGATGGCATAGGTTTGGCCGGCGGCGAGAACTTCTCCACCGCCACGGATAACCGTGACACGGGTGCCATCGCCATTTTCGCTGACATCGATGCGGAAAGCGCCGGCTTGCTTAACGGTGAAGGCGGCGTTGGGCGTATCAACCTCGTATATATCGCCTTCGCGCATTTCACGGACGCGGAAATTCACGCTGCCCTCAGCGACGCGGACTTGGGTAACCGGGCCATCGAGGTTGAGGAAAGAGAGAGCGGTCATGCTGCCGAGGTGAAGGGTGATTTGGCCGGCTTGGAGTTCCGCACGGGAGTCTTTGTCGACCCACACCTTGTCGGCTACGGTGACGGGGCGGTTTTTGACGGCGTTTCCCCAGTCGCCTTGTCCCCCGGGTTGGAGGGAGACGGAGCCTTCGAGAAAGCTGACGCGAGCGGCGCGGCTTGGCGGGTCGGCTTGATTGGAAGCGCCAGCATTATTTGGAGCGTTCGACATCGGTGGAGCGCTTTGGGGTGGCGCGTTGGGGGGTGGCGCATTCGGGGGCTGCTGCATGTCTTGGGGCGCGGCGCCGGGAGGCGGGGCTTGGTTGTCGGGAGGCGTGCCGTTTTGGGAATTATCGGATGTCGGGTTGGCTGGTGTATCTTGCGCGAGCGCCTTGGGCTCTGAATATGCGAACAGAAGACCGATCAGGCTAAGCGGCAGGAGAAGTCTGGCTTTACCGGTAAACTTGGCCTTCAACATGTTTGGTGTCCCCTAATCTCTACCTAAAAGACGTAGCAAGCCGTTGGGAGCAGCACAGTCCTTATTATGGACCTAATATCTCCCAACGGGTAGAACCCGGAGTTGGGAAAAAAGTTGTCCTAGTGGTGAGAAAGGAACGGGAGGTGTTTCGGTTGGCCCAAAAAGCTCTAGTACTAGCTTTTACGGTAACTAGCCCTAAATCTGTCCTTCGGAACAGGCGCTTATTCGCAAACTCTTCTCTAGAGTACACACTTGTGGGCGCTCATGCGCTCTGGGAGAATGACGCTCTATGAAGTCCAAATGGCTAACGGGATTAACGGCGGTGCTTGCGGCGGCGGCGACAGTGCCGGCGCAAACTTGGCGGCAAGTGGGCCCTCCGGGAGGCACGGTGATTACGCTGGAGGCCGATCCGCACGATGCGAAGAGGCTCTATCTCGGGACTTCAGACGGACACGTATTTGCGTCTGGAGATGAAGGCGGACACTGGCAATTGCTGAGCCGCATTGGAACTGGCCAGGATGATGTGGTTACGCACATATTGGTGGATTCGCGGGACTCGAACCGATTGTACGCCAGCACATGGACGCTGTATTCCGGCGGCGGCGGCGTTTATCTGAGCACGGATGCCGGTCGTACGTGGAACATTATTGGGTTGGCGAAGGAGACGGTGCGCGCTCTGGCGCAGTCGCCGACGCATCCGGAGGTGTTTCTGGCGGGATCGCTGACCGGAGTGTATCGCTCGGCGGACAATGGCGCGAGTTGGGAACGGATTACACCGGAGCACCACGACGATTTGCGGAATTTTGATTCCGTGGCGTTTGATCCGCACGACGACAATATAATTTATGCGGGGACGTATCATTTGCCGTGGAAGACTTCGAACGGCGGGAAAGATTGGTCCTCGATCAAGGCGGGGATGATCGATGACTCGGACGTGATGAGCATCATCGTCGATCCGAATACTCCGGACAACGTGCACGCCACGGCATGCTCGGGAATTTATCACAGTGTGAACGGCGCGCAGACGTGGACGAAATATCAGGGAATACCGTTTGCGTTCCGGCGGACGCAGTTGATTCGGCAGGATCCGAGAAATCCGCAGGTGCTTTATGCGGGGACGACCAGCGGACTTTGGAAGACTACGAATGAGAAGGACTTCAAGCGTGTTACTCCCGGCGATTGGGTGATCAACGCGATCATTATCGATCCAAAAAAACCGGATCGTTTGATACTGGGCACGGAACGGGAAGGCGTGCAGATCAGCGAAAATGCCGGAGCGACATTTACGTCGTCGAACCTGGGATTCCATCATCAACACATTTTGGACGTGGCGATGGACAGGGAAAACGCACAACGGGCGCTGGTGGTGCTGACATTCGATACGGATGCATTTCTGGTGACGAAAGATGGCGGAACGTCGTGGGCGCCGCTGGGTCCGGGACTGAAGCGCACGGATTTGCGGCATGTGTATGCCGCGCCGACGGGATGGTGGGCTTCACTGACCGCTGGCGGATGGATGAAGTATGACGAGACAGCTGGGAAATGGATCAAGGCGGGATTGTTTGTTCCGGAGCCGGTGACGACTCCAGCGGCAACGCCCGCGGCGGCCAAAACGAAAACCAGCGCGAAAGCGGCTGCGGCGGCGCGGCCGGCAGTGAAGAAAAAGACGCCTGCGCCGCAACTGACGGCGTTTCTCGTGAGTGACATGGCGTTTGGAACGGATGCGTGGTACGCGGCGACGGCGGGTGGCGTGCTGGTTTCGAAAGATCGCGGTACGACGTGGAAGCCGGCGTCCGGCGATGCTTTTGTGAAACAGCCGGCGCAATCGCTGGAGGTTTCCTCCGATGGCGTGCAGGTGTGGGCGGTATCGCAGAAAAATCTGCTGTACTCGGCGGACAGCGGGGCGACGTGGAATGCCAAGGAACTGGCGTTCGCGAGCGCTGGGAATTTGAAATTGCATCACGTGGACGATGCGAACCTGTACCTCACCTCGAATATGGGTCTGTACGTTTCGCAGGATGCGGGACGGAATTGGATCCGCGCGGACGTGCGGGAATTGCAATTTCAGGATGTGGCCGGGAATGGCAATGCGATGGTGGTCTCGCTGCAGAAGCACGGGTTGCTGGCGTCATTCGACGCCGGTAAATCGTGGCAGCGGATGAACGATCTGCTGGCGGACAGCTACTTCCCCGTGGTGCGCATGCGGCGCAACGGAGGATTGGTGGCGGCCTCGGCTACGGAAGGGCTGTTGTCATTGGAACCGGGGGCGCGTTCGGCGAGTGCGGGAGTGGGCATTTCGCAAGTGACGCCCGCGGCGAATGGAATGGCGCAACCGAAGCAGTAGACTTATAAGGAAGTCGAAAAATAAACCGCAGGGCCGGCGATCTTTATTGATTGTCGATCCTGCGTTTTTTATTGCGCGCTTAATGGAAGGACGCCGCAAAGCATCGGCTGGACGTTCGCGGCATGTGCCGCGACTCCGGCGCTTGATGCGTTGAACGCGGAGTACAGCCGATTACAAAGAATGAGCTACGGTTTGGTAGCGGGGAGCGTTCACGCCGATTTGGTAGTCGACGCCGCGAATGGTGCGAATGAGCGGACGATCAAAGCCGGGGTCGATCTTGCGGCGGAGATAATTGATGTACACGTCGACGACGTTGGTCATGGTGTCGAAGTGCAGCTTCCAGACCTGTTCGATGATGGCGGTGCGGGCGACGGGTTGTCCGGAGTGGCGCATGAGAAATTCGAGCAAGGCGAACTCCTTGGGGCTCAACTCGATGGGCCGGCCGAGACGATGCACGGAGTGGGCGACGCGATCAAGCTCAAGATCTTCGACGCGCAAGATGGCGCTTACCGTGCGATTGCCACGGCGCAAGACGGCACGAATGCGCGCGGCGAGTTCGGCGAACGCGAAGGGTTTGGCGAGATAATCGTCGGCGCCAGCATCGAGACCACGGACGCGTTCCTCGACAAGCGATGCGCCGGTGACAATGAGGACGGGGAGATCGGGCTTTTTGGAGCGAATGCCTCGCAGGACTTCGAGGTACGTGGCGCCGGGCATACTTAGATCCAGCAGCACGAAATCGTAGGGCTGTTCGGCGGCCATACGCTGGGCTTCCACCCCTGTTGAAACCATTTGCACGGCAAACTGCTCTTGCAGCAGCCGCTGGTGAAGGAATTCCGCAAGCGGTGCGTCATCTTCAGCGACAAGAATGCGCATCGGCTCACACGAAATGCCAGATAAATTTGGAAGGGGTGAAGAAAGTGTCGCTCCGCTTTTGGTGGGTGTCAATGTTGGTTCCTCGGAAGTTGCGGAAACGCTATCCCCGTCTGGCAGAACAACCTCATTGGAAGATTCTGATAGGCCAGCTTCGTGCTCCCGCGAGTGCTTTGAATTGTTTCTGTTGTGAAGGAAGGCAGAGTCGATTCGTTCGGTGACCGATAAATCCACTGGAGTTGGCGATAGAACTACGCGTTCCAGCGCGCTCAGCAACCGAGACGGGGTACAGAGAGGATCGCGCAGAATCATTTCGGAACCGGACTCGGGTCCGAAATGGAATCGCGGCTGCGCGTCGCGAGCCAATATGTGGAAACGAAGAGGGCTTACCGGTGACGAGGGGAAGGCAAATAAAATGACCAACAAACCTCAGCGCTATGTGTTGCTCGACCGGGACGGCGTAATCAATCGGCGGATCTTCGGCAGTTACGTCGCTTGCTGGAGGGAATTTGAGTTTTTGCCGCGGGCGCTGGAGGCGTTACGCCTCCTGGCGGAAAACGGATATGCGGGCCTGGTGATTTCCAACCAAAGCTGCGTGGGTGAGAAGTTACTGACCGTGGCCGATCTGGAATCGATCACGCACCGCTTCCTGCTGGAAGTAGCGCTGGCCGGCGGAAATATCATCCAAGTGTATTACTGCCTCGACGTTGCAAAAGACCTCTGCAACTGCCGGGAACCTCAGCCGGGCTTGCTCGAGCGTGCGCAACTGGACTATTCCTTCGTGCCACATGAGACGTATTTCGTCGGAGAGGTTCCGTCCGATGTTGCGGCCGCAGAGAGCGCAGGCTGCCCAGCGATTCTGGTGCGCCGCGATGCTTTTCTGGAAAAACCGGCGGCGGAGAACGCGGAGAAGGTGGCCAGCAATTTGTACGAAGCGGCGGAAATAATTATCGCGCGGCAGCGGAGCGGTCATTCCTGGCTGCAAACACCTTCAAAAGTCGAAGGCCGCACCCGATTGTTCCACGTTGGGCAAAACTGAAATTCCAAGAGCACGATGAACTAATTGAGTTCTGGAGCCCTCCGGAGACTACCGCGCATCTCCGATTCATTGGATGTGTCGCCTATCTCTTAACCAGTTTAAAACCGTTCATTGGACAAGATTCTGCATGGAACGCAAACCGGGCGACACTGCCCCAGTCCCTAAACTTGATTTCTGTTCGATGCACAACGACGCCGACGAACCGAAGGAGAAATAGCCCATTCACGGCGAGCAGCAGAAATAGCACGCTTTGTGCGCCAAGTGTATTGGTACCCTGGCAAGAGCGCATCGAAGGAAAAACTCTTTAAACCCCTTTAGAATGAACACTTACGAAAACCATAGTGTGGGCCATGGCTTGACAGCATTCTGCTGGGTTAGCTTTCACGAGACGCGACGCGTAAGCCCTGACAACCATCCAATGTCCAGCAAAGAAGCGGTAGAATAACTGGGAGGTCAAACGGAGAACATTATGAGCGAAATCGCCACATTCGGAGCCGGCTGTTTCTGGGGCGTGGAAGTCGCCTTCGGCCGGATCCCTGGAGTACTCGAGACCGCCGTTGGGTACTCGAACGGCCAGACGGAAAATCCCACTTATAAGGATGTGTGCAGCGACGAAACCGGCCACGCCGAGGTGGTGCAGGTGACTTACGATCCGGCGAAAGTCACGTTCCCGGAGCTACTCAATGCTTTCTGGACGATGCACGACCCGACGCAACTCAACCGGCAGGGTCCGGACTTTGGCAAACAATACCGCACGGCAATTTTCTTTCATACGCCGGAGCAAGAAGCCGCCGCCAAAGCCGCGGTCGCCGCACTAAACGCCAGCGGGAAATTCAAGCGTCCCATCGCCACGGAAATCGCGCCCGCAGGAAAATTTTATCGCGCCGAAGAGTACCACCAGAAATATCTGGAAAAGCGCGGTGCCGCCAGCTGCCATTTTTAGACCCGGCCAGCGCGAAATAAACTTCCGGTGGGCAACGCCAAAACCGCGGACAGCGCAGACGCTGCCGCGGTTTTCTTTTTGCCGAGCAGATTATTTCCGGTTACTCGGATTCCGCGAGGCTGAGACGGCAACCCGGAGCCTTTCCGGGCGGTATTCTAAGCGGCTGCGCGGTGAGAAGTTTGAGCTGCAGGCGGGCGTTGTCGGAACGTATCCCCACGGGGCCATCGAAGGCCAGAGCCTCGGGACCTATGGAACCTTGCCAGACGAGGGCGCTGTCGGCGAAGACTCGCATCTCCGCACCGTGGATTTCCGCGCGAAGCGCATGAGGGTCACCCGAGTGCAGAGCGGGAACGGGCGCGCTGCGGAGCGGCTTAATATTGCGATAGCCACGATTGCCGCACTCCGCGCTGGTGTGCTGGCCGGGATTGCTCTTGACGGAGACGACTAGCTTCGATTCGGGTTCGATGCGCCACATCGCGTAGACCAGATTGCAGGGATCCTGCGCGCGGAGCTTCAAACCGAACTGCCGGCGGATTTCTCCGGAGCCCAGAGGAGCTTCGTTGGTAGTGGCGCCGAAGTAGGTAAAGCGTACTTCGACGAGTTGCGGCGTGGGGGCGTTCAGATATGCGCGCATTTTGGGAACGGTCACGAAGAGGCCGTCGCCGGGGGACTCTTCCAGCGCGCCTTCCGTGACGCATAGATTCTCGCGGGAGGCGGGCAGGAGCTGGCCGCTGGAGGACTGTGGCGATGAGCAGAGGCTCAAGATCGCCAAGAGCACGACGGTCCACGGGCATCGGAGGTATGGTTTGTGCACGTTCATTTTTTTACGACGATTTCGCGCGACGATTTTACGGGGCGAATTTACGTGCCGAGCTTACGGGACTCGGCGTTCAAGTCGTGGAAGCCACCAGACAGGTCAAGAGTAGAATTTTCTGCATGCGTTTCATGGCCGTTTCCTTTCCGAAATACGCTACTGGGAATTTTTTCCGGCGGCGTGGTGAGTATCCTGAAGCGTCGCCATCGTTTGTAACGCGCGCGAAGCTTCCGCCAGAAGTATTTCAAATTCCTCCTGGGCGGCAAGTTCCATGGGATTGCGGGGACTGCTGGATGTGCGAGGAGAAGTTTCCGCCGGCAGCGGAATGGTCAACCGTGCGAATTGTTTCATGTTTATTTCTCCTTCGTTCTGATCGCCGTTTCCTCGCTAGTTTTGCACTGGTGGGCAGCCGGTGACCGAGCAGTTCTCGAGGTAGCCGGTCAACGTGACCGTGGCGGCAGATAGTCCATACCAGTCCGCAGTGATCAGCAGGTACGGAGTGTCGCCGGCATTGTGATAGCTGGTTATCTGTTGATTGATGACGGCAAAATTATCTCCGGCGTAGGTGCCGACGAAGCTGGCGATTTGGCCGCCGCTGCTGTTGACGTATCCGAATGGCACGGGGGTTCCAGACCCAACCACTAACTGGGCGCTGACGTTCTGGACCACCAGGCGATAGCCGACGGGTGCCGGCGTAAAACTGTTGAACGGGCACAGAAACGGGCCGATGTAACAACCGGTGGGAGTCCCGCCGAATGAGCTGGAGCTCTGGTACGGAATGCGCGAGGAGCGGTCGACGTCCACGCTATTGACGGGATTCGTCGCGGTGTTCGCCACCTGTACGAGCGTGGCGACCAAGGCATGTACCGCCTTGGGCGCCGAGAGCGTCACCAGCAGCGCAGCCCCGATCAAACCCATCACCAACCTTTTTGTGAATTGCATTTTGTTTCTCCTTGTCCTCTAGCTTTCCGTTCTTTCTCGATCGCTACTGTGCGTCCAGACGGCAGCGCGCATCGCGAGACCTCGCTGGAACAGATTGACGCCCAGGTTGGCTGGACGACGCGCCGAGCCGCCCGCAACCGTCCACTTATGGCGTATTTACGTAATGGCCTGATACCGACGCGTTGCATTCCATCGACGTACCGTTTGGTAGCCCGCCTCCGTTGCCGATCTCCACGGTGCTGCCAGGGTCCGCATAGATGTGCACCGCCTGCGCAAGAATCAGTTCCTGACCGTTCAGCGCCGTCGGCACGAAGTTGTACGAAGTGGAAACCGTACTGTTGTTGACTGTGAGGGTGAAATAGGTTTGGTAAAAGGTGCCCGACACCACCCCACAACCCACGCCAAATTCCTCCATCACCAGGGTCTTGCCCGGAGGGACAGTGAAACTGAAATTGGGCGGGGAGTCGGCAAACAGGAGAGTCCCAAACGGCTGCAGCGCCGGGTTGTCGGTGGAGACGACCGGCACAGGATTTGCGGTGGTGTTGGTCACTTGCACCAACGCAGCCACCACCGCGTGGACCGCCTTTGGCGCGCTCAGAGTTAGGAGCGTGGCCACCAGAGCGACCGCGCCAACGCCCATTAACAGCCGTTTACCTAATTGCATTTTGTTTCTCCTTTGTTTGTCGAAACGATTTACCTGATTTCCAACAACGAGCTCAGTACGGTGTCAGATAGCCGCGGACGATGGCTTGGTTTACGTTGGAACCACCTTGTGAAACGACGGTTGACCCAGGCAGGACGACGATGCCATTCGAAAACTGAAACTCCGTGGTTGTGCCGTTATTGGGGACGAACCAGTTTTCCGTTCTGACACCAGTACCACCCGGTGGAGTCCAAGCGATGCTATAGAAACTTTGTCCTCCCTCAGCGTACTGGTTCATCGACACTTCAACATCCGTGATGACGAAATTCTGTCCACTCGGCACGACCCAGGCAACGGGAAAACCGCCCGTTTGAGGCAAAATCCCACAAGCGGCTACATAGGGCGCGGAGCAATACAACTCAATGTTTTGCGCTGCGGATTGGTGGACGTCCGCGGTGGGCACGGGATTGGCCGGAGTGTTGGTTACCTCCACCAGCGCAGCCACAATCGCGTGGACCGCTTTCGGTGCAGCCAGACTCAGCAGCATCGCCGCAAGCGCAACCGCGCCAAGACCCGTCAACAACCGTTTTGTGAATTGCATTTTGTTTCTCCTTTTTCCTTTCTAAATTTACTTCTGGGGTTCATTACTTTTGCCATCCCGACCAGTGCGCAACAACATCCACTGCTTCCTCACCGCTGTGCTGCCTTAAACTCACTCCTGGTGTCCGCCCGAATTGCGGCACGGACGTATCCGCTGTGTTCTTCGCCGGGGACTGGCGGCTGAGAACGAAGACCGAATGCGCAAGTTTTGAAAACGCCGCGTGCGCGCTATGCGACGCGGTGTTTGTCGCGGAGACCGCGACGTGCACCGACGGTTAGCAATCCCACACCGAGCAGGAGAAGTGTCTCGGGTTCCGGCGTGGCCGTGGGCCCGCCGCCACCCGTGCTGCTGGCCCCAGACGTGGTGACATCCAGCGCGTACGCGCCGGAAGTGTTGGAGCACGCGGTGCTGCCGTTGTCGAGGTTGCAGAACACACCGCCGGTAAAGTCGGTAAAACCTTCGCTGAGCGTGCCGTTGTCGAAGACGGCGTTGGCAATATATTGGCCATCGCTCAGCACAATCGTGTACGTCCCCGCCGCCAGCGTCGCGAGCGTCATGGTGATATCGCCGCAGGTGGGACCGCCGAAGTCGACGAGACCGGCCGGCGGACAACCCGTGAAGCTCGAATAGTTGCCGAGATCAAGGGACGTGCCGTACGGATTGCCCATGCCGTCGGTGAGCATCGTGGCGCCGCCTCCCGTACCCGAGAAGATGGCGAGGAATGGGTCGGTACCGCCAGCGGCGATGATTGTGCCCTCGCCGTTGACGCCGCCGCCGAAACCGTACGTCTGGAGTGTGACGTTTTCCGTAGACGCCAGCGTCAGCGTGGTCTCGAAGGTGGAATCGGAACTCGCCAACGTGCCGGTGAAGGACGTAGTGGTATCGGCTTTTGCGGTGGCGGTCAGGAGTAGCAGGAGGAAGAAACCGGTCAGCACCGCGCGCGCGAGGTTGCGAACGCCGCTGGTCTGAAGAGTGTAGCGAGTTACATGCATCAACATAGTTGTAATGCCTCCGGTTGGTTGCTAGCGCGACGTCGACTTTGCGGAGCGTGCGGCGTGAACTGGTGGTCTTCGGCGCAGCAGGCGGCGGAAAGAACGATGAGTTGCATGGTGACACTCGCTCCCTTTGGGGCCGACGGGACGGACTGCCCTAAATCACGGTGCGGATATTGTCTTAAACCAGTCTTGCGAGTCTTTAGGAACACCTCAGGAAAATCTCAGGATTTCTCAGTGGCATGTATCGGCAAGAGCGGAAAAGACTTGCGGGAGACGGGGCGCGCGGTGGAGTGGCCGGGGAAACAGATCCATTCGCGACGTTCGGATGAGAATTTGTGGATCTGCCTTGCGTGAGCTCTTATTGGGGCTCGTGCTGCGGCCAAAGCTCGGTGGTAGTAGAGCAGAGGGCCAAGATTTTATGCCGTGAGCAGGGTGCGTGCCACACTCGTGGCGGTTTCCGCGTCTGAGGCGGAAAGGCGATGGGCTTGTGATACCCGAGGGTAAGGACAAGCAACAACGGTCAGTACGCCCGCAGAGGCTGTAAGTGATAGCCTCCGGGAGCGCTCCGTGCTTCATTACTACCGTAAGACGATGGTGGTGCCGCTTAGGACCGCGCGCCTAGAAAGTGATGGGCGAAACGATCACAACGTTGTTCACCTTTTTGAACAGATAATCCACGGGCATGTAGTAGTAGCCGGCGTCTCCCAGACAGGCGCCCCAGCTATTTTTGATGACGAAATAACCGCCCCCCGCTCCGGGAGGTGCCGAAGGAATCTGAGCAGCCAAACCCGCGTTGGAGACATAGCCGATGAGGTGAACCACGTGGCCGCCAATGCTGGTCTTGATGTCGTCGTCCTTGGAAGAATCGTGGTAAGGAATGTAGCCGTTGGGGGCGCCTTGGAACTCCTTGGTGACGTTAAATTCCAAGATAACGGGTATGTTTTCCCACAAGCTGTTTTGTATGAAAGCCGTGGTGATGTCGTTTTGTCCGGGATAGTAAATGGAGGTGGTCCCGGTGGCTTGATAGTGAGAACGGGAACCCGAAGGCTCAACAAGAGTTACGGCGCAAAATTCGATGAAGAGGAAAGTGGTGCAATAAAACGGCGACTGTGGAGAACTATTGGAGCAAGAGGTCTCACTGGAAGGATAGCCTTCACAGGAGTCGACGAAATTCTTGCCGCGGTCGAGCGACGGGTTGTAATCCCACTGCTTCTCGTAGGCGAAGCGATAGCCATTAGCGGCGGCGTCGGAGATGTCTTGTTCCGCATCATCGCCGTCGCCGAAGAGCGCGGTATTCCACAACGCTTTCTCGTGGGCCATGAAATCCTGTTCGTTGAGGTTAACGTGCTTTCCGGTGTCATAGGCGACCATTTGCTCAATGGCGGAGGTGGATCCAAAGATGTGGCAGGTGCCGCGTTGCCCCTGATTCTTGATGCACGTCAAATACGGACTGGCGGCGAAAGTGAAATTGCTGATGATGCCGATGGGACTGGGCGTAGTACATCCGGCGCTTTGCGTTTGGTCGCCAAAACCGTTGAAGGCATTGATGCCTGACGTTTCGCTACTGCCCTCGTCGCCCTGACAGGAGGCCGGCGTGTACTTCCCGCCCAGCGGGGGCAGGTTGTTGACGATCGATTGCGTCTGCGACAAATACTGCTGCAGGGCGCTTTGGATGACCTGCAGGGATGCGCCGTGCAATTGGGCGGGCGGGATGAGATTGCTCGGTGCGGTGCCGACCGGCGATACGACATTCGGCGGAAGCGCGTTATACAACGTGGTGTAAAGATTGAGCTGCGCTTCGGGATCGGTCGCGGACTGGATGGCGTGGGCTACGTTGTTCAGCGTGAACGCCTCGCCCATGGTTTCAAATTGCTGCAGATTGCCTAAATTATCGATGGCGGTAAAGTTGTAGTCGCCGCCGGAGGCGCGAGAGATCGTCGGATCGTTGAGATCCGGAACGGTGTGAATGTTGTCAGAGATATCTGTGAGCTCCGGATGTTTGCCGAGGAAATCCTCGACGATGGCGCGGCTGCGTTCCGCGGTTTCGTGAGACCGGCGTTGCTGCTCCGCCAGGACGCCGGGGGTGATGAGACGAAGCGTCCCCGCATCCAGTTGCGCTCCAAATTCTTCAGGGCTCAGCCAGATGATGCCATCGACTGGCTGCGGCGCCGCCGTCTGGGCATGACTAGCTCCACTTGTTATCGCCAGGCAAAATACAAATGTTAGAATTTTTGTCAGATGCTTCATGATCGCTCCTCCTCTTTCGTTTGTTTCATTTGCGCGATGCGCAAAAAGTTTCTCGGTCCTCCCAATGCAGAGCAAATGACGCGGTCCGCGCTTCCGCCGCCATTACTGGTGCAGGAACCGGCCATTCGACCGCCGTCTACCCGATCTCACTGAGGTGGGATCATCGGAAGGCAGACTCAGTGCCGCGGCCCGGCTTTCCCGCAAACAGCGTCAGCAACGTGACCGTCACAGGGGTAGATTTTCTTCGCCGTTTCATCGCCCCCTGCGCCAGACCACACTATTGGCGTAGCCGGGATTTCGTGCTAAATTCCGCTTGAAAAAATGTCCCGTCTTCGTCGGAATAGCCAGTAATCTCGGGGGTATGTTGCCCGCGCTAGCCATGCGAAGTCTTTAGGAACTCCTCAAGAACTTCTCAGGATTTCTTAGTGCCAACTATGAGCAACAACGGCAAGGACTTATACGAATTCGGACCATTCCGGCTGGATACCGCGCAACGGCTTCTCTCACGCGATGACCAACAAATTCCGCTCCAGCCGAAGGCCTTCGACACGCTCCTGGTGCTGGTGCGTAACAGCGAAAAGGTAGTGCTGAAGGACGAGTTACTGAACGCCGTCTGGGCCGATACTTTCGTTGAGGAATCCAACCTCTCGCAGAACATTTTCGTGCTGCGCAAGGCCCTGGGCGACGTGGACGGCGGCCGCCGCTACATTATTACTGTGCCGGGACGCGGCTACCGCTTCGCCGAAACGGTCCGCGTGATTCCGCACATTGAAGTAAACGTTACGGTGACCAGCTTACCGGAGGCTCTGCAACCGGGAGGAACACCGGATACCCAGGCCGGAAACTCGGTTGCCCCGTCCATCTTTCCGCCAGTGACTGGGGAGCTCAAGCAAGAAAAAAGCGCATCGCGGCGTTGGACCGCCATTGGCGTCGTCGCCGTGGGAGTGGTTGCCCTCGCGGCCGGCGTGCTTCTGTATCGCCATTTTTCTAAGATTCCGCGACTTCTTAGTGTCAGCCAAGTCACGCACTCGGGGCGCGTGGATCCCTGGGGCCGCATTTCTTCGGACGGCTCGCGCCTCTTCTTACTCGAGCGTGATGGCGACCATTGGAATACCATGCAAGTTGCAGCGCAGGGCGGGGAGTCCCAGCCCTTCCTTTCCACATTCCACAACACCAGGATTTTTGCGCTCTCTTCGCGCTATTCCGAAATGCTCATCGCGCCTTTTGTCGGCAGAACCGGAAATCTGCCCTTATGGATCCTGCCTGTGGTAGGTGGCTCGCCGCGCCGACTGGGGGACATTTTTGTCGATGACGCGGAATTCTCGCCGGACGGCTCGAAGATCGCATTTTCGCGAGGCGATGGGATTTATCTTTCGGAGACCACCGGTACTCCGCCGCAAGAGTTAACCTCGTGCGCCGGTTTCTGCCAATCCCTCGCGTGGTCCCCCGACGGGAAGGTGATTCGCTTCACGCAAGTCGATGGCAACACGGACCAGACTTCGTTGTGGGAAGTTACCGTTCAAGGCGGCCGTGTTCGGCCTTTCCTTGCCGGATGGAATGATCCCCCGGCGGAGTGCTGCGGTCGGTGGACCGCCGATGGCAAGTACTACATTTTTGCGGCCGTGCGAGGTAACGAGAGTGAGATCTGGGCGCTCCGCGAGTCCAAAGCACTTTTCCAATTTGCGCCGACGCAGCCCATCCAGCTTACGCATGGGCCGATAGATCTCCGCGAGCCCTTGCCCTCAAGGGACGGCCGCTCCATCTATGTGCAAGGCGGCCCGGAACGCGTCGATCTAGAGCGCATCGACGGCCTCACGCATCAGTCAAAGCCGCTTCTGAATGGGATGCACGCATGGGAGATGGCCATTTCCCGCGACGGGCAGTGGGCCGCTTATATCAGTGACTCCGTCTGGCGCAGCCGAGCGGATGGCAGTACGCCTCAGAAGCTATTGCAAAATACGAGTTCCCTGAGATTTACCCATGTTCGTTGGAACCCCGATAGCAAACGCATTCTGGTGCAGGCAACAGGACGCGGCCGGCCGGCGACTATTTACTCCGTGTCCCCCGACGGGGGCGCACTGACCGAACTAACGGCTCTCGGTCATCCGTACATCATTCCGGATATGTCTCCGGACGGCGAGACCATTGTCTTTGGTCCGGACGCCGAAACCGCGGACAGGTCTGTGGAACGCAGCGTGCTCCATCTTTACAATCTGAAATCCGGAGAGAAAACTGTTATCCCAGGCTCGCAAGGCCTTTTTGGTGCCGCCTGGTCGCCAGACGGCCGCTATCTCGCCGCTCTTTCCACCGACATGACGGTCATGAAACTCTACGATTTCCAACAGCACCGCTGGAGCGAACTTGCTCGGGGAACTTATTTAACCAATCCCTATTGGAGTACAGACGCGAAGTACGTCTATTTCCAGGATTTGCTGGCTGCGGGTGAGCCGGTATTTCGCACCCCCACCAAAACGATGGTGAAGGAATTGGTGTTCAGCTTCGAGGAAATGTTGCGTTCGGGACCGCATCGCTGCCTCTTCATTGGACTGACTCCCGACGGCTCACTCCTCACTCGCGTGAACCGCGAAGGCGGCGATCTTTACGAACTGGACGTCGATCTCCCGTAACACCAATTCCCCGGCCTAAAATAAGCTTTCACCCGGACGACTCCGCCCCGCCAGATCAATTTTCTTTTTGCGGCGGGGAGGACTGGACATGGAAAGTCCTCTCAGTAAGCGTCAACATCAATAATGGCTTGCGCAAAGGCTTGCGGCGCTTCTTGCGGCAAATTGTGTCCGACGCCGCCGGAGATGGTCCGCTGTGCGTACTTACCGGAGAATTTTTTGGCGTAGGAATTGGGATCCGGGTGCGGAGCCCCATTGGCATCCCCTTCGAGGGTGATGGTGGGCACGGTGATGATGGGACCCTGGGCAAGGCGTTTTTCCAGATCATCGTATTTTGGCTCACCTTCCGCCAGACCGAGCCGCCAGCGGTAATTGTGGATGGCGATCGCGACGTGATCCGCGTTGTCGAAGGCTGCGGCGCTGCGATCGAAGGTGGCATCCGTGAAATTCCATTTCGGCGAAGCGAGCTGCCAAATGAGTTTGGCGAAATCGCGTCGGTATTTATCGTAGCCGGCGCGGCCGCGTTCCGTGGCGAAATAATACTGGTACCACCATTGCAGCTCAGCCTTGGGTGGCAACGGGGTTTTACCGGACTCCTGGCTGCCGATCAGATAGCCGCTGACGCTCACCAAGGCCTTGCAGCGCTCGGGCCAAAGCGCTGCGATGATGTCGACGGTGCGCGCTCCCCAATCAAAACCGCCGAGAATGGCGTTCTGGATTTTCAGAGCATCCATGAGTGCGATGATGTCCACCGCGACTACCGCTTGCTGGCCGTTGCGAGGCGTTTCACCGGACAGAAAGCGCGTGGTGCCATAGCCGCGCAGATACGGGATGATCACCCTGTAGCCTCCCGATGCCAGCAAAGGAGCAACGTCCACGAAGCTGTAAATGTCGTAGGGCCAGCCGTGCAGCAGAATTACCACAGGACCATCGGCCGGGCCGGCTTCAGCGTATCCAACATTCAGGAGACCGGCATTGATCTGCTTCAGCGGGCCGAAGGACGTGTTCGTCCCCGGCTTAGTCGTTGGCAGCGCTGGCGATTTTGTCTTGCTGGACTGTGCTTTGGCAGAATCGATCATGCTGAGCCGGGCTGCAGCAATGGTCATGGCCGCAGCGCCAAGAAAGCGGCGGCGAGTATTGCTGATTTCTTCGGACATTATCTTTCTCCTTTTGGATTCAAAATAATTGCAAAACAAAACGGCTCCCATGTATCCGCGATTAAGCGGTAGTAACGCGATCGCGTACTACAGGAGAACCGAGTGACAGGGTTGGGAACAGGTTCTGCCGCGCCGCCTCATGCCCATAGGAGATTTGGTAGCGAAGAAATGGCGACGGTCTCGCCGCGGTCGAGGCCTACGAGCGCAGCCTCTCTCAGCGCTGTGATCAGCGTTCCAGTTGGGGTTGCGACCCAAAACCGAAAACGAGGAAGTCGCGACATCGTTCTTCTCAGATGTTCGCGGTCTGTCCTGTGATGCGGTTTATTTTCAGAGATTAAGATTGCCCGAAAACATTTATCTGTTGGGGAATGGCCACGCCACTCGATCCTGCCTGCCATTCAACTCTACCTGCGGGCGACGCCATCCGAGTTCGTCCGTCAATGTTGGGAGGATGCCAGTACAAGGCCGTCCTGGGTCCAAGCGAACAATTGATTTCGGGAGGTGAGTGTTGGCGCGGCCCAGACCCATCGGCGCTGGCGCCAAACTCCGCATGCCACACTTCACTCTGGAGTTCAAGATTTGTACCCCGAAGGTCGACAAATATCGCTTCACAAACTTGCGCGCTGAAATGCCCGTTCCCAGAGTATTATCTGCGAGATGACTCTTAAACCGAGCGGCCTTGGCGTCGCGAGTGAGCCGCTGGACCTGCGCACGGTAATCGACACGATTCCGGCGCTCGTGGTGTGCGCGTTGCCGGATGGCGCGGTAGAGTTCGCAAATCTATGTTGGCGCGAATATACCGGGGGTTCTGTCGCGGAGGCAAAAGACTGGGGGTGGGAGAGTGCGCTCCACCCCGACGACGGTTCTGACTTCGTTGCGGCATGGTCGGCGGCGCGCGCCGCGGGCAGAACGTTCGAAGCGGAGGCCCGCCTGCGACGGACGGATAACCAATATCGCTGGTTCGTGATTCGAGAAGTTGCTCAACGCGACCAAGGCGAGCGGATCGTCCGGTGGTATGGCACCGCTTACGACATCGAGGATCGCAAGCGCGCCGAAGAGCAGCTCCGGAAAAGCGAAGGCGAACTTCGCGCCATCATCGAGACGATTCCCGCCTTTGTCGGCACGGCGCTGCCGGATGGCTCAGTGGACTTCGTCAGTCGGAGCTGGCTCGAGTACACCGGGCTTTCGCGAGCGCAATGGCTGAACTGGGGCTGGATGACCGTGATTCATCCGGAGGACAGGAATCGCGCAGTCGACGGGTGGCGCGCCGCGCTCGCCGCTGGACAACCCTACGAGAACGAACAGCGCTTTCGCCGCGCCGACGGCAGCTATCGCTGGTTCCTCGGCCGCAATGTTCCGCTGCGCGACGAACAGGGAACTATTGTGAAGTGGTACGGCACGCTGCACGACATCGACGACCGCCAGCGCGCGGAGGATGAGTTGCGGCGCAGCGAGTTTTATCTGACGCAAGGCCAATCGCTGGCGCACACGGGGAGCTTTGCGTTTGACCCGGACGGTTTCTTTAGCCACTGGTCCGAGGAACTGTTTGAAATTTACGGGCTTGAGCGCGTGAAGGGCGGACCGACGCTCGCAGGTTACCTGGCGACGATACATCCGGAAGACCGCGAGTTTATGAGCAACTTGATAGAAAACATGCTGCGGGAAGGACTCGGCTGCGACGTAATTAAACGCATCGTGCGGCCCGACGGCGAGGTTCGGTACATTCGTTGCGTCAGCGTCCCCGTGTTGGAAAACGGCGCCCTGCGAAACATCCTCGGCACGGCCATGGACATCACCGAGCAGGAAAAGCTCGCGCAGGAATTACGACGCCGCGAAATGTATCTTGCGGAAGCGCAAACGCTCAGTCATACCGGCAGCTTTGGCTGGAACCTGCGGAGCGGGGAGATTGCCTGGTCGGACGAGACTTTCCGCATTTTTGAATATGATCCGGCGGCGACGCCCACTTTGCAAACGCTGCTCGAGCGCGTGCATCCCGAGGACCGAGAGTTAGTGCAGCAAACGATCGAGCGTGCTTCCGAGGCGCGCACAAATTTTGATATTGAACATCGCCTGCTGATGCCCGACGGCCGCGTCAAGTTTCTTCATGCGTTGACACGAGCCGCAGTAGATTCCTCAGGTCAAGTGGAGTTCGTGGGCGCGGTAACCGACATTACCGAACGCAAGCTTGCGGATGAGAGAATCCGGGGGCAGGAGGCGGAGTTTCGTCAGATCCTGGAGCTCGCGCCGCAGCAGGTTTCTGTGCAGGGCGCGGATGGAAGCCGTCTCTATGCCAATCGGGCCAAGCTCGATTATTACGGTCTGACGCTTGAGCAGTTCCGAAGCTCCGGTTTTTACGAAGTCTTTTACCCGGGCGATTGGGAGCGCCTGACGAGCAAAGTGCAGAGCGAATTCTCACGCGGCGAGGCGCATGAAGGCGAAGCGCGGATACTGAGGCACGATGGGAAGTATCGGTGGTTTTTCTTTCGCCGCAATCCGCTGCGCGATGCACAGGGACGCGTTTCGCGATGGTATGTGTCGGCCACTGATGTCGAGGAGCGTAAGCAGGAAGAGGAAATGCTGCGCCAGGAGAATGTGGTGTTGCGCGAGGAACTCGACAAGGCTTCGATGTTCGAGGAGATCGTCGGAACCTCGCCGGCTTTGCGGGCCGTTCTCGGACGAATTGCCAAGGTGGCCCCAACAGAATCCACGGTCTTCATTACCGGCGAAACTGGCACCGGAAAAGAGCTCATCGCCCGCGCCATTCACAAACGCTCGCAACGCGCGCCGCGTTCTTTCGTGGGGGTGAATTGCGCGGCCGTCCCGAAGGACTTGATCGCTTCGGAATTATTCGGCCACGAAAAGGGCGCGTTCACCGGCGCAACGCAACAGCGTCTGGGGCGTTTTGAACTTGCCAGCGGCGGCACCATTTTTCTGGATGAAGTCGGTGAACTGCCTGGCGAGATGCAGGTGGCACTCCTGCGCGTTCTGCAGGAGCATGAATTTGAACGCGTGGGCGGAACCCGTTCGATCCAAACCAACGTTCGTATTATCGCGGCCACCAACCGTGACGTGCAAGCGGCCATCGCCGCAGGGGTCTTCCGCAGCGACCTGTTTTATCGCCTCAGCGTTTTTCCTATCGAGATTCCGCCGCTTCGCGAGCGGAAGGAAGACATTCCCCTGCTTGTCGAATACTTCATCGACCGTTATGCAAGGAAAACGGGCAAAAGCATCAAGCGAGTGAGCAAGCAAACCCTGCGACTGTTGCAGTCGTACCCCTGGCCGGGCAATATCCGCGAATTGCAAAATGTCATTGAGCGCTCCATCATTGTCTGCGAAACCGAAAACTTTACCGTCGACGAAAGCTGGCTCTTACATGCTCCCTCTCCAACCGACGTAAGGAGCTCGCTGGCGCTCCCGCAGCGCCTGGCCACGCAGGAAAAAGAGATGATTGAATCTGCCCTGCGAGAGTGCAGCGGCCGGATCTCCGGACCGCATGGCGCCGCGGCCAAGTTGGGAATGCCCCGCTCTACACTCGAGTCTAAAATTCGTTCCTTAAAAATTCCGAAGCATCGTTTCAGGGACCCCTCTGGTCCCGAGCTCGAATAATTTCCACGCTCCCGTTCACGAGCCAAAAGCCACTTTGTACCGATTTTCGCCAATTGGCGAAAAATCATCAGTTCACCACTTCTTAATCTTCTTCTTTTGAGTAGTTTACGAGTGGCCTCTGTTTTGCCATAAAGCAAATTATCTGCCGCACGCCGCGAGGCTCAATGCTGAAGATCACCAGGGCGACGAATGGCGAAGTGGTCTTTACCCTGAGTGGTCGAATGGACGCCGAGAATGTTGCCGAATTTAGCGCGCTGCTCCGTTCTGAGTCGCAAGGCCACCGCTTCGTCCTGGATCTTAAGGACCTAACTCTGGTAGATCGCGACGCGGTCATATTTCTCGCGCGTTGCGAATCGGAAAGCATGGAGATTCGGAATTGTCCGCCATATATCCGCGAGTGGATCATGCGCGAACGGAGGGGAAGTTAAGGACTTGGATTGCCAGCACATTGCAAACGTGAGGATTCTTGGCTGGAAAAACCTATTGCCTAAACACCTCCGAAACAGTTATTTAGATGTCCAACAACCAGGCGCGCGAATCGAACGCCTTAGCCGAACCGCACGCTATCACCAAGGAGATGAAAATATGGCCGCTGCTACTCCGAGTCCCGTAACACCTCCGGCGCCCGCACCGGCTGCTCCTGCTGAACACCTCGCGACACCTTCCAAACCCGGCTGGCCGTGGCTAAAATATTTGACGCCCGTGCTGGTGCTGCTCCTCGCCGCCGCCGTCGTCATCACCCTTACTCGCGATTGGAACGCCTGGGAAGGCGGACGCATCGAGCAAGTCACGGACGACGCCTTCGTGCACGGCGACCTCACGCCGCTTAGCACCAAAGTCGCGGGCATCGTGCGCGGCGTAAAAGTCTCGGATTATGAGAAGGTTCGCGCCGGAGACCTGCTCGTCGATCTCCAGGACGATGACTACCAAGCCCAGCTCGCCCAAGCCACCGCCGCGGTGGAAGCCGCGAAAGCGGCCATCGAGAACAATCGCAAACAACGCGATCTGCAGGATGCGCGCATCGATAAGGCGCTCGCAGGAATCGATCAAGCCAAGTCGCAAATAGTCGCCGCCCAAGCGGGAATCAACGCGGTGCACGCTGACGTTGTGCGCACCAGCGCCGAGCGTACCAGGCAGGAAGCGCTGCTGGCATCGCACGCCGCCACGCAACAGCACGTGGAAGAGGCCGTTGCGGACGAGCAGCGTTTTGCGGCGCAGGCTGCGAGCCGCGAAGCGGATCTGGCGGAAGCCAAGACTGCGCTGCGCAGCAACGAAATTGGCGTCGAAGCCGAACGCCGCAGCAAAGCGGTGCTCCAATCGCAAGATGCGCAACTCGTCGCCGATCTCCACGCCAAAGAAGCGGGCATGGCCGTCGCTCAAGTCAACCTCGGCTATACCAAAATCCACGCCCCTGCCAACGGCACCGTGGGCGAACGCCAAGTCCGCGCAGGCCAGCTCGTCTCACCCGGCACCCAAGTACTTACTTTCGTGGCCGAAACCAAATGGGTGCAAGCCAACTATCGCGAAACCCAGCTCACGCACATGAAAATCGGCGACCCCGCCGAAATTCGCATCGACGAATATCCCGGCCAAACCTTTCGCGGCAAAGTTCAGGAAATCGCGCCAGCCAGCGGCTCGCAATTCAGCCTTCTCCCGCCGGACAACGCTACCGGCAATTTCACTAAGGTAATCCAAAGGATCCCGGTAAAAATCTCGCTGGACGACGCCGCACAAGCCGCCAAGTTGCGCCCCGGCCTTTCCGTAACCGCCGCCGTACGTACCTCCCGCTAATACGAGCGCACGATGGCCACGCAAACCGCGGTGCTGCATACGCCCTCAAAATCGCAAATCGCCAGAGCGATTGCCGGAGGCTTGCCTTCGGAACTTTCCCAACGCCCGCTGGTGGGAATTTTGGGTGTAGTGCTGGGCGCGGGAATCGTCACGCTTGCCGGCCGCATGCTCACGCTGGGCACCGCCGATTTAAAAGGCGCTCTCGGCATCGGCTACGACGACGGTGCGTGGATCGGCAGCGCCTTCAACATCGCGCTGATGTTCATCGGACCCTTTACGGTATACCTCGGCGGGTTGTTGGGCGCGCGCAAAGTTCTGATGCTGGCGGCAACTTCGTTCACAGTGATTTGCGCGTTCCTTCCGCTGATCCACAGCTACAGTCTCTTGATTACCGCCTTGGTGCTGGCGGGCCTAACCTCCGGGACCTTCTACCCGCTAACCTTGACGTTCGCGCTGAGAAATATCCCGCCGCGCTTCCTGCCCTTCACATTGGCGTTGTACGCCACCGCCGTCGATGGCGCCGTGAACATCGCCCCGTCGCTCTACGGCTGGTATCGCGACCATCTTTCCTACCACTGGATGTTCTGGAACTCCGCGGTCCTTACGCCCATCATGGTCGTCTGCATTTACTACGGCATTCCGGCTCCGCCGCCGAGAAAGTCCGCGGCAACGCCACCGAGTTTCGCGGGCTTCCTCTACGCTAGCGCCGGTTTCGCACTGCTCTTCGCCGCGCTCGACCAAGGCCAACGGCTCGACTGGTGGCGCTCGGGGCTATTCACCGCTCTATTCTTCGGCGCGGTAGTTTTCTTGCTCGGTTCGCTGATCCGCCGCCTCCGCAGCCCCAATCCGCTCGTCGACCTTCCCTACCTCCGCCAGTGGAACACCATCCTTCTAGGCCTCGGCCTGGTCCTTTTCCGCTTCAGCTTGTTGGCAACGATCATCCTAATCCCGCAATCCCTGGCCGTTCACGGCTTCGAGGCCGACCAAATCGCGCCCGCCGTATTCTGGACGGCGGCCCCGCAATTGCTGATCGCCGTGATCGCCGGACTCCTGCTGCTCTACGGCCTCGATTCGCGCCTCCTTATGGCCACCGGCTTCGCGTGCATGGCCGCGGCGTCGCTACTAAACGCCCAGTACACCACAGCGTGGTCCGCGTCTGACTTCTATCGCTCCGAACTGTTGATGGGCGTGGGCCAATCCTTCGCATTCATCGGCCTGGTTTCCACCATCGTTCTTCAAGCGATCTTCACGGGCGGCCTGTCTAAGCCCCAAGCCGCGCTAACCTTTTCTGCCTTCTTCCACATCATCCGGCTGCTCGGCGGTCAAATCGGCGTAGCCTTCATGACTCATTACATCGCCATCCGCGAACAACTCCACTCCAACCTCCTCGGTCTGCACGTCCAGCAAGGCAGCTGGACGAGCGATGCCGCCATCCGGCAACTCACCGCCGGCCTTTACGACAAGTCCTCCGGCTTGGGCGCCGCGACCGGCCGCGCCGTCGCCCTGATTAGCGCCCGCGTGCGCCTTCAGGCCTACTCACTCACTTTTATCGACGGCTTTCACCTAATCGCTTGGGCCTGTGCCGCCGCACTCCTGCTCATCGCCCTGTTAAAAAAATCTCCGTTGCACTACGGCGAACTCGGTTTCCCTGAAGACGAGCCCTCCGCCACCCCAAGGACAAAGTCATGAACACTCGCGCCGCACTGCTCTGCTTTTTGCTTCCGCTGATACACGCCGCGACCGCCCTCGCGCAAGAAACCAAATCGCACGAGCCACGCCAGATCACGCTGGAGGAAGCCGTGCAACTCGCGCTCAAACACAATCACATCGTTCGCATCAGCCAATTCACGGTCGAAGAAAAACAACACGCCAAAGAACTCGCCCGCAGCGCGTACTTCCCCATCCTCCGCAGCGACAGCAGCCTCGCTAAAGTTACGGACACCGAATTCATCGGCATCCCCACAGGAAGCCTGGGCGAGATCGGCGGAACGCAGATCCCTGACCGCACCGATATTCTGAACCAAGGGGGAAAAACGTTGGTCGTCAGCGGCACCTCGCTGACCCAGCCGCTCTCCGACCTCTGGAAAATAAGACCTGCCAACGACGTCGCCACCGCCGAACTGAACGCCTCCCGCGACAAAGCTCGCCAAACCGAAGACGCCGTGGCTCTGAAAGTCCACCAGCTCTACTACCGCATCCTGATTGCCGGGTCCCATCAGGAAGCCGACCAAGCCAAAATTCAAGCCACCGAAGACCTGCAAAAGGAGCGCATTGAGCAAGCCAAAAACGGCAGCGCTCTCGAAGAAGAAGCTATCGAGAGCCGCGCGCAATTCTTGGAGGCCAAACAAGATCTGCTAACCACCGAATTGCAGCTCTCTGACCTAACCATGCAACTGAACGACGCCATCGGCCTGCCACTCACCACCCAGCTAACGCTCGATGCGGCCGTCCGCCAAGTCAGCGCCAACTGCGACCGCGAGGAATGTCTTCGCGTAGCCTTGGAATCCCACCCGGAAATTGCCGAAGCCCGCGCGCAAATCGCAGAAGCTGACGCCGCCGTACGGCTTGCCAAGCGTCAGTACATCCCTGACGTTGTCGCTTTCGCCCGCTACAACTACCAGGAGAACGTCCCTTTCCTTGCGAAAAATTTCGGTACCTTCGGCATTCGCTTCGGCTACGACCTTTTCGACGGCGGCCGGCGGAACGCCGCCATCGCCGAACACAAATCCCAGCTAGCCCAGGCCGAAGAAAATTTAGCGCGCATAAAGGAAGACGTAGAACTCCGCGTACAAACCGCCTGGAACAAACTAGAACGCACCCGCCAAATGGTCCAAGTCTCCCAAGAACTCTTAAACCTGCGCACCGAATCTCGCCGCGTCATGAGCCAGCAACTCGAAAAAGGCGTCGCGCTGCGGTCTCAAGCCGCCACCGCCGCCGCCCACGAACTAGACGCCAAGACCCTCCTCCTGCAATCCCAACTCGACTACATCCAGGCGCGCGATGAGATGACCGAAGCCATAGGCCAAACCCCCGACTAACTCGTTGCCGAATGCGCGCCGGGTGGCTGTACAGAATTTCGCCAATTGGCGAATTCTCACCATCAAAATGCGCTCTAAGTCGCTACTCATCAGCTAGTTACGATTGGAGACGTGATTGCCCTTCTGACTATGACATTTCGAAATGGGCTAGACCTGGGGAGGCTTTCCACAGGGGACCAGCCATGGGCGGCTGTCGCAAGTTTTGTCAGCGTCTTACCAAGAGGGGTTGGCATCTGCAATATAACGACAATTGACCTTCGAGGATGGTTGACGGCTCACAACGAGGTGAAATATGAGTGCAACTTTAAGTTCGCTTCCGCCATGCGACGGTTGTCGCGACACCGTACCAATGACCACTCCTTTTGATCGTACCGAGAACCCGCTGGCGCGCCGCTCCGAACGCGTACATTCCTCCTTCGTGGAGACGATCGTCGGACGCCGCGGCGGATTGCGCACGATTCTCTCCCAAGTCGAAGCCGTGGCTCCCACAAACGCCACAGTTTTGATTGCCGGAGAAACCGGCACGGGCAAAGAAGTTATCGCGCGAGCCATTCATGAACTCAGCCCCCGACACAACTGCAATCTGGTCAAGGTGAATTCCGCAGCGATGCCCGCGGGCCTGCTGGAAAGCGAACTTTTCGGACATGAACGTGGGGCCTTTACTGGCGCTTTTACGTCCCACGCGGGCCGCTTTGCGCTGGCGGATCGCGGCACGTTGTTTCTGGATGAAATTGGGGACTTGCCGCTGGAGCTGCAGCCCAAAATTCTCCGGGTGCTCCAGGAACACGAGTTCGAGGCCCTCGGGAGCACGCGCACCACACGCGTAGATGTTCGCGTCATCGCGGCCACCAATCGCGACTTGCGGCAAATGGTGCGCGATCGCGAATTCCGTGAAGATTTATATTACCGGCTGAATATTTTCCCCATTAGCTTGCCACCGCTCCGCGAACGTAAGGCGGATATCCCGGAATTGGTACGCTATTTCGTGGAACAGTTCTCGGCATCGATGGGCAAGAACATTGAGTCCGTCCCCGAGGAAATCATGAGTACCTTGGTGCGTCATTCCTGGCCCGGTAATATTCGCGAGCTGCAAAATTACGTGGCGCGCGGCGTCATTCTATCGACGGATGGCGTGTTTGAACCTGCGCAGCCGGACCGCCACGAATCCGCTTCGCTCGAAATCGCCAATCCCACGCTGGAGGACAGAATTCGCCAGGAAATTCTCTCCGCCTGCCAACGCGCAAATTGGAAGCTCGGCGGACCGCGGGGTGCCGCAGCGAGACTCGGGCTGAAACGCACCACGTTGTTTTACAAAATGAAGCGGCTCGGCATCGCTCCACCCGCCGACCACGCGGAAGATTGAGTGTCCATAGTTCACCCAGCCCCATGTTCTCCCGGAACGGAATACGGAAGATTAAACTGCTGAAGAAAGAAGGCGAAACTTATGAAAGTCGTCATCATCGGAGGAGGATTCGCCGCCGTGAAGTTTGCGGAAACATTGCGCAAAAAATTGCGTGCTTCCGAGTGTGAGATTCTGGTGTTCAGTCGTGAGAATCACATGGTGTTTCACCCGCTGCTCGCGGACGTCGCCGGAGCCTCCATCAACGCCGACGCCGCGGCCGCCCCGCTGCGCCAGATGCTACCCGGGGTCGCCTGTCGCACCGAACGCGTGCAGCGCATTGTGCTGGAGTCTTCGGAGATCGAATATGACGATGGCGCGGGCGCGCTGGTGCGTATGCAGTACGACCACGTGATCGTGGCCTGCGGTGCGGAAAGCAATCTGGGAATCATTCCTGGAATGAGCGATCACGCCTTCGCCTTCAAGGTCATGAGCGATGCCATCGAACTGCGTCAGCACGTGGTCCGCCAGATGGAGCTGGCCGAGGCGTGCGGCGATCCGGAGCGCTGGCGATGGCTGCTGAGCTTTATCGTGGTGGGAGCGGGCTTCAGCGGCGTTGAGGTGGCTGGCGAAATCAATGAACTGGTACGCAGCAGCACCCGTTTTTACCGTAATTTTCGCAAGAACGATGTGGTCGTAACTATGGTGCATTCGCAGGAGCAGATTCTGCCGGAGGTAGCGCCTAGCCTCCGCGAATTCGCGCAAAAGAAAATGCAGAAAAATGGTGTCACCCTGCTGCTGAACACGCGGGCGGTGGCCGCCACTCGCGAAGGCATCGAACTGAATAACGGCACTATGCTGCGCGGCGCGACGATCGTCTGCACCATCGGCACCGCCATCTCTCCGCTGGTGCAACAACTGGAGGTGCCAAAAGAAAAAAATCGTATCCGCACCACTCCGGAAATGCGCATTGCAGGTCAGACCAATGCCTGGGCTCTCGGCGATTGCGCGTACATCATCAACGCCTTCGACAACAAGCCATCGCCGCCAACCGGCCAATTCGCGGAACGACAGGGGCGTCAGGCCGCGCTCAACCTCGTGCGTATGGTGAAAGGCCAGCCGACGCAGCCATTCCGCTTCAAAGCGCTCGGGCAACTCTGTTCCATCGGCGGCTACCAGGCCGTGGCGGAAATGATGGGCTTGCGCATCTCGGGATTCCTGGCATGGCTCATGTGGCGCGGCGTGTATCTTTTCAAACTGCCAACGTGGTCGCGCAGAATCAAGGTCGCGCTCGATTGGACCTGGGACGTTTTGTTTCCGCGCGATCTGGGTTTCCTGAATACCGATACGACACAAAATGTGACGCACGCTTATTTTCGCCCCGGCGATTTCATACACCGCCAAGGTGAATTGGCGCGCACGTTCAGCATCATCGAAGAGGGCGAAGTGGAAGCCTTGCAAACCACTCCGGAGGAAAAAGAGCCCAGGGTTGTGGCCGTGCTTAGCAAAGGCGATTCGTTTGGCGAGGCAATGCTGGCGGGCAATCAACCGCACGAAACCAGTATTCGCGCGCGAACCGTTGTGCGTCTCACGCAGATCGGCAGCGGATTGTTCTCGCAGCTCGCAGGTGCGTCCGCACCGCTGCGCGATCTCTTGTCCCACACGCTGACGCGCCGTTCCGGAGATTTCTGGCGCCGCCTGCCGCTGGCCAAGTCGCTGCTTGCCGATGAAACGCTGGCCTCTCTGCTGGATCCACTTCCCGAAAAATCCTTGAGCAAAGAGACGACTTTTGCGGATGCGGTCGTCGCATTGAACGACAGCTCCACGGGAGAACTGCTGATTCTCGACGAGAAACTGCAGTTGTGGGGCACGCTGGACCGCAACGATCTGTACAACATGATTGCGCGCATCGCCGTACTCCCGGCGGAAACCCGGGGCGACGACGGCCAGCGCAAGCTAAGCGAACTCCTCCCGGGGAATCCACTGTGCGTCACCACTAACGATTCTATGCTGGTGGCCTCCGCCAGCATGTTGGACCACGGCATCTCGTGGCTGCCGGTGGTACACAGCAAGGACGATCTGCGCCCGATAGGGTACCTACGAGCAGAAAAGATCGGCAGCCGCATGGTTCAGAAACTTCGCGAAGTGAACACCAAGCAGGCCCGCGCCGCGATCTGAACAAGCGACGGGCATCGCGAATCTCCATCGTGGAACATTAGTCCTGTATTGCGAGAAGTCCGTGACAGATCTTTGCCGACGCTGGCCAACTGTCGCAGAGATATCCTGGCTACGAATTTTCACTTCAACCGTTCCTCTCGGCTGTTTTGCTGTGGAGTGAACGTTCAATTTCTTCCAGGGTGCGGCCCTTGGTTTCTGGGACCATGTAATACGAGAAGATCCATGCGGCCATGGCAAACAGCGCGTAGAGCCAAAAGGTACGGGTCGGCCCGAGAGCTTCTACCAGCGTCAGGAACGTGAGAGAAACCAGCAGGTTCGCGGACCAGTTAGCGGCCGCAGCGGTGCCTTCGGCCAGGCCGCGGATATTCAACGGATAGATCTCGGAGATGAGCAGCCAGAAAATGGGCCCGAGACTGATGGCAAAGGACGCGACATACGCCATCAGCGTGACTACCGCGACTCCGGCAAGTCCGCCGCCTGGATGAAGAAAAGCAAAACCCAGTACACCGAGCGTGATCACAATCCCGGCGATGCCGATCAAAAGTAGCGGGCGGCGTCCTACGCGGTCCACCAGCCACATAGAGACCAGCGTCATGAGCACATTGACGACGCCGATGCCTGCCGTCGCGAGAATAGCGCCGGAAGCCGAGGAAATTCCCGCCGATTGGAGGATCGTTGGAGCGTAATAAATAACCGTGTTGATGCCGGTGATCTGCTGAAAGACCGCGAGGCCAATGCCAACGAGCAGGGCGGGGCGAATGGCGGGACGGAGAAGATCGATCCACCGGCCTTGCTGGCTGGATTGCGCGAGGGTGCTCTGAATTTCCTTGAATTCGGCGGTAACGTCGGAGTTTCCGCGGATGCGCGATAAAATTCTCAACGCCTTGTCGGCCTGTCCGTGTTTGGCGAGCCAGCGCGGGCTTTCGGGAAGATACAGCATTCCCAGGCCGAGGATGAGACCGGGCACGGCGGCCAAGCCGAGCATCCATCGCCAGGCGCCACTCGGCGCGAAAGCATAGTCGACCATGTACGCCGCGAGAATTCCGACCGTGATGGCCAGTTGAAAAAGGGAAACCTGCCATCCGCGCGCTTTTGGCGGTGCAACTTCCGAGATGTACACCGGAACGGTTGTGGATGCCAGTCCGATGCCAATGCCGACGACGGTGCGACCCACCAATAGTGTCGCGAACGAACCTGCAAACGCGCAGATCAGCGCGCCCATGATAAAGATGATCGAGGTGAGAATCAGCGTGATTCTTCGGCCCAGATGGTCCGAGAGACGTCCGCCACCGAGCGCCGCCGTGGCCGCGCCCACCAGCACCATGCTGACCACCAACTCTTCCGGGAAGGTCGATAGCGAAAATTGCTGCTTGATGAAAATGACCGCCCCGGAAATTGCGGCCGTGTCGTACCCGAAGAGCAAACCGCCGACGGCGGCGAAGATCGCCGCTAGGACCACGAAACCTGAACTCGTCGCCGGTGACTGGCCTGACGCGCTTTGCGGAGTACTCTCGCTCTGCGATTCCATGGGCACGCTCCCGAAATTAAATTCCTACCACCAGGTTTCCGCTTGTACGCCGTAAGTGAGACCGCTGGTTCTGTCCTCGAAGGGAATTCCGCCCACCAAACCGCGGAAGCCGTTGGACCAATTGGCGTAGGTCAGAAACACGCGCAGGACCGGGCGGCTGAAAAATTGGCGGCCCGCGCCGATTTGCGGGGCCACGGTGAATTTGCGCAGCCAGCCGTCATACTGCGCGTTGCTGCCTGTCTGCGTTGTGGCAAAACCTTCGGTGTGATCGAAGCCGCTTTCGAAGGCCAGGGAAAGATACTTGGTGAAAAATAGTTCTGGCCGGACTCCGAAAGAAGCCCAGTCATTAAAACCGTGGCCCGGTTGGCCGTCGCGTTGCCGCTGGAAAACAAAGATCGGCATGATCGCGAAGTGGTCGTTAGGCTGAACCAGCAGATGCTCGGCAACCAGCAATCTTTCGGAGTTGGCGAGGAATGGACTGGGATTGTCGATGGAGGTGCTGAAATTGCTCGCGGCTCCTTTGCCGTACTGGAAGGAGAGAGCGTGATAGCCGCCGTGCCATTCGAGGCGCTGGTGGCGGACGCCGAAAGCGTAGCCATCGGTGGTGGGAATGATGGCGCCGGCGGTCGGAGTACCGGCCTCCGTACTGACGCTTTGCACCGTTCCGCCTTTTGCGACGGAGTAATCAAACCACGCGGCAAAAAGTCCGAACGGGCCTTTTAGATCGTAGAAGCGCACGTCGATATTGCTCTTCGCATAGTTCCCGTATTGCGTGACGATGTCGGGACGCGCCCCAGCGAGGTACGCTACCGCCATTTTGCCGATGCGCAGGTTCCAATCTTCGACGCCGGCGCCATAGCCGCTCATGTCCAGCGCATAAAAGTCATCGATCTCGATGTGCTGGCGACGGTAGTAGCGCTCGCCGGCCCAGAATTTTGCGTCCGGCTGGAAATCGAGAATGTTGCCGGCTTGCACAAATGCTTCGCGCAAACGGAATTGATCGTTGGCGTTGTTGTTTGGAAAGTTGGCGTAGCTGGCGGCGTTGGTGGTGTTGGCTTCGATCATCACCTCCGTTTTCAGCCACGCTTTATCGCTGGCGCGGTCAGGATTCAGCCAATTGTCGACGAAAATGAGTTCGCCGTAGGTTTCCGCTTCGTTGCCGAGGCGATATTTGGCGTCCGCTCCAGGCGCTTGAAAGGCGACTTGCTCGCCGCCGTCGCTGTTGAGGCCGTAGCCTGAACGTAAATAGCCGTGGAATTCAAACGCGCCGATTTGTTCTTGGAGCTTGACGATTTTTTCGTCCGCTTCGCTCAAGAGATCGTAGCTTGGTTCCGAGGGCACCTGGCCCTGGAACTGCGAGCCTACGTCATCGGAGCCGCCTTGAATAGCTTTCGTGGCGGCTTGCTCGGCCGCAAGTTCCACGGATGCGACCGTAGCCTCTTTCTTTGCTTCACTGGCTTTGACTTGCGAGGCTTTTTGTTTCGCGATCTGCTCTTCCAGTGCGGCCATGCGCTGTTGCATGTCGCGTATGCTTTGTTCGTACTGTTGTTTGAGTTGGTCGAGTTGCTGTTGCAGATCGTCGGGTTGCTGGGCCGCCGACGGCAGCGCCGCGGCCGCGAGCAAGACGACGATCCACGGCACACATCTAAAAAGCACGCGCACGTCAAACGATCGGTCCGCGATGCTAAGCGGCGATTCCTCACGGCTTCTCATGGAGGCCTCGAAACAGGTTCTGCTGCGTTATAGCAAAAGGGCGTTGTAGCAAGAGGCTTGCCACTTATGCAGGAGCCAGCGAGGAGGCAAGTCGTTGACGGAAGAGCACATAAAGCGAGTGATGCATCGCAACGGCGCGCTCCCGCCGGGCGGTGTCAGCCACTCGACTCAAACGTCAAACCCTCGCCAGCAACGGGGACAACGCCAGCGTGTTGACCGGCGGCGGAAGCCGCTGGTCTTTCTTTGCTCTTCGCGCCGAACGCACTTCCACCAAACCGGAAGACAGCATGCCCGGGTTCCACGATCGACACCACGTGTTGTAAATAAGAGAAAACAAAAGAACTGGCGGAGAGGGTGGGATTCGGACTCACTCCGCCTATTGATTCCATGTAACTTACTGATTCTAGGTCCGCTACAAACGCTACAGACGCTACGGACGCCGTGGGCGCGTACAGTTTCGGGACAGATTGCCTACCAACGGTGCCGCAATGACACCCGATCAAATCATCGAAGGCCTCAACCAAAAATTTTTCGTCGCCCAGGTTCAGGACGAGGGCGGAAGCACGTCGTACACCCGCATCCTTTGGCGAGGCATCGACGGCGTGTTTTCTTGTGAAACTTTTAGAGATTTTCGGAAGCGCTTTCCGATCAAACAACTTATAAACGGAAAACTTTGGAACGTCGGTAATTTTTGGCTGCATCACCCGCGACGGCGGCAGGTGGAAGAAACGTTTTACCGAGTAACGCAAATTAAAAAGGAGAAATGAAATGGCCAAGGTGAAAAAGGTACCCGTGCTGCTATCGAAATCTGAATTTCGCGCAATGTTGATCCGTCACGCAGAGGAAGATGTGGAGCAGTGGGAGGAACCTGGAATGCACATGTTCTTGCGCCCCGACGAAGTGACTTTCATCGAAGCGATGCGACAGACAAAGGAGTAAAACGATGGACCGACCACAACTATTAAACAAGCTGGAAGTGATGCTCGACGAAGCTGCAAAGAATAACCAATGGGGCGAAATACAAATCGTCCTTAGGTACGGAACACCAGTACTGATTCACGAAACACGCACCACAAAACTTATAGAAGGAAGTCCAAATGGACGCAACCCACGATTCGAAACACGCTAATAAACCCGCCGATTTGCAAGAAATTCGCACCGCCGCGCATTTCTTAATTGCCAAAGGCCATGTACCGCTGCCACTGCCGAACGGTCAAAAACGCCCGCTTCTGGATGGCTGGGAAACAAAGACTATCGGAATCGATGATGTGGATTCCCTCTTCGTCGCGGGATGCAACGTTGGCGTGCGCCTCGATACGCTTACCGACCTCGATCTCGATGCACCAGAGGCGCGCGCGCTGGCACAGTACTTTGTTAAACCGTCCGCTTCTCGCTGGGGGCGCGATACGGCGCGACAGTCGCATCATCTTTATGCGGTGCAGGACAGCAGGTACGAAGCATTTAAGGAACCTATAACTCAAGAAATGTTGCTGGAAATTCGCCACGGTAGCGGTCACCAAAGCATGGTCCCGCCTTCCGTACACCCTGACACAGGCGAAACGCTGCGTTGGGAGGGCAACCCGACGTTCCCACCCGAACCTTGGACGTTTCACGAATTGCGCCGTGCGGCTGGCCGTATCGCGGCTGGCGTACTCCTAAGCCGTCATCTCAAACCGGGCAACCGTCAATTTATTTGGTTGTATCTATCCGGCGCGCTGAAACGCGCCGAATGGAAACTCGAAGACGCACTGCATTTTGTGAAGATTATTTGCGGCTTAACCCGCGACGAAAAAACAAAAAATCGCGTGCAGGCCGTCGAGCACACTTACGAGCGCGACGAAGCTAACGGCGGACTCAAAAAGCTCGAAGAATATCTGCCGAAACCCGTTATCCGAAAACTGGTCGATTGGCTCGACTTGCGCCGCACTACTTTCGATCCGCTCGACCTGACCGACGATGCCAACGCCAATTCGCTCTTTGTAGAGCACGGTGAAGACTCGCGCTATCTGCCGAATGAAGGAAGAGGCGGGCTTTGGGTGTACTGGAACGATGTGAGCTGGCAGCGCGACCAAATGGGCTTTGTTATCGACACAGCGGCAAAGTCACTGAAAAGGAAAGCCGATCAACTGACATCCGAATCTCGCGATGCGCGTTTCATCGAGAGAGTGCGACGAGAGCTTCTAAACGTGCCGGGTATTAAATCTTCGCTAGAAAGGCTAAGTGTCTACCCTGAGATCGCCACGCCTAGCAGCGCATTCGACGCCAACCCTTGGCTGCTAGGTTTGCAGAACGGCATTTATAATCTGAAACTCGACCGCCTGGAAGAAGGCATGCGCGAGCATTTGGTATCGAGGCAGCTGCCCGCTGCCTACGAGCCCGCCGCGCAATGCCCCCGGTGGCTTGCTTGTCTAGAGCGTGCACAACCCCAGCAGGACGTGCGCGACTTTTTACAAAGGCTCGCGGGCGCCTTGAGGGGCTCCCCATTCTTCGGACCGAAATTTCGCCTTCTTAAGGTGGACCACCGCCTCAATAAATTTTAAATAGTAAAGACCCTTGTTGCTGTTGCTGGACCTGTGGGAACTGTGAAAAAGC